>Ga0179593_1412364_pt1 | contig 17001 bp, 20 predicted proteins | sample CZODoug2_1_08_16_FD_185931 | JGI IMG/M metagenome (GOLD analysis project Ga0179593, IMG submission 185931) | Vadose zone soil fungal communities from Angelo Coast Range Reserve, California, USA - CZODoug2_1_08_16fungal (PacBio error correction) | ecosystem: Environmental > Terrestrial > Soil >...
GACAACTCAACCCAGAGTCAAACTTGGGAATCTTTTGAAAGAATTGTGCCTTGGAATTTACAATGTTTGAGCGCTCGTGTTGACTCGGTAGAAATAAAGGAAGGCAAGGAGAGGTAATCGGTGGAAGCAGGCACTGAAGAAAAATAGGAAGCCAGGTCACTCGATTCAATATTGTATACTTGGCTCAATACTAGTCGTGAAAGCGAGAAAAAAACAAAAGGCGCAGGAAGATGGCCTTTTTACCTTTGACCTTACGAATGTGGTCTAAACAAACAAGCGGGTAATTGGAACGGAGGGATGCACAAAAACGAAACAAAACGAAATGAAGGGGTAAAGCGACTATCTGCGCAGAGGCGGGCATTCCTTCGAAGCCTGAACTGCCAGGACGAGAAATCAAAATGGAAAAGTCCTCGCGAATAAAGCATAGAGTCCGGGGAAGGAAAATGTGGGAGCTCCACGCGAAGACTGATTCGAGGAAGGAGACCTTGATAACGAGACCGCGTACTCCTCTCAAATACTCTAGAGGTGAACGGGGGCTGTTCGCTAAAAATGGCTAGTGTTGCGACGTGAACGATCCATGCATGTCCGCAAACAGTCTTCCCAACAGTACTTATCGAGAACAAAGGGAAAGGAGAAAGATGGCAAACCGGGAGGAAAAAAAAAGACACTTGAGAAGGGGGGGGCCAGTTATTTGTTTTCCCAGGCGCTTGGGGAGAGAAATCGAAGAATAAAAAAACAAAAAAGGTCGCGCTGGATGATAAAGAAAAAACTGTCAAAAGAAATGACCGTGGCACCCGAGGAACACCAAGCTCCACGCAAATTCCGATGGCGTATCAGCCAACGTAAGCAGAAACAAAGGGAGAAAAAAAGTGTGGCTGAAGAAAGGAGCAGCAAGGAAGCGCCGGGGTCGCGCGAAGGGGGGACGTAGCCCCGGCGGGGGGGGAAGCTTAATAACGAGGCTGGACTAATCGGTACACATGGACGGATGAAGAAATAAAACAAAGCCGAAACCTATAATTAGCTAAAAGAAAAGGGGAGGAGACATTAGATTGACCCTTCGGACCAACGGGGGGGGGGTGTTGGGGTGGTGTGTGTAGAGGCACGGGGCAGTCTCCCGACATTGGGTCCAAGTAAGGTCAATTTCTTCTAAAAAGAGAAAAACTCCGGGTACTACGCATTAACATCTCTTTGGAGTTACTGAAAACTAATCGAATGAGCTCCATAAAAGGAATCAGAGAAATCTCGGCAGATCTGAGAGTAAAAGTAAGGGGTCAAACAGAAATCACCATGGGGCGAAAAAAAAAACATCTGAAAAGCTTGAAAATTCAAAAGCCTACCTTTTAGTCGTAGGACACGTTCTGGAAACGGAACACACACCGCTGTTCACAGAAGATGAGAAATTACGGGGTGTGCTTTTATTGGGATCAGGGAAAGAAAGAACCGATCTGATTTCCTCAACTGGAAAAGGAAGTCGCGGGGGGGAAGAATCTTCTCCTTGGCAAACATGCTTCCACACTCGGAGGTTTGGAAAGCGGGAGAACATTAAAAAAAGGGGGGGAGGGGGGAAGATAGGACTGGAGTAATTCTATTGGGAGTCGGAAGGAAAAGAAATGACTCAAAAGGGTGAGCGAAAAAGAACGAGGAAGGCAAAGATATATATCCATGTGTTTCCATCGACAAAAGATAGAGTTTCCGCCCCAAGAACTCGGGAAAAAGAAGGCCAAAGGGTAAGAGAAACACAAGACGTAGTCCGGAGGCGTGCCACGGGATTCGCGACAATGCTGGTTTAACGTTGGGAATGCTCGTAGTGAGCAAACGCTGAATACTCAGGAAAATGGAAAGGAAAAGGGAGGTCCGCGAAAGGAGGGGGGGTGTGTGTGCAAGTGTACATATGGTCAGACACAAATTTGCTTGAATCGTCAGAGGGAACCCGGAGTTCTTTTTTAAAGTGGATTCTCTGTTTTTTGTCAAAGGGGGCGTTGAAGAGGGGGGGGAAAAAGAAGTTTTGAGAGGAAGGACGGCTCCAGAATGGAGGATAGGTCAGAAGGGGGAGGGGGGTGGATCTTTCAGCTGTACGCCGAGGGAGTCACTCCAGAGGGTTCTTGCCGCGTGTTCCAAACCTTGAATTCTCCGGAAACTGGAATTCGGCTGGAGAGAAGAAAGGGGGTATAAGAGAAAAGGAAGAAGGAAGGGAATAAGTCAGCCTTGGTTTATAGCCTCATGCTCGGAGGCGGAATCGCGCAGTTCGATTACCCGTCCGTTCTTTTCCCATCGAGAATTTAAGTCCCGACCAAGGAAAGAACTGGTGTACGGGAAGAAGGGAAACCCCGCGAACAGAGGAAATGCCTAGAGGAACGTCGTGGGAAGAAGCGTTTGAGACATGGTTGAATGGGGGGGGAAGGAGCCGAGCAATCTACGGCGGTGACGGGGGTGACCGACACACCAAACAGGGGGGTGGGGGCCAAGTGTCATATAGGTCAGAGGACCCGAGTGAAGGGGGGGGAGAATAAAAAAAAGGAACAGGGGCTGAGGGGAGCGATCACCGCGTCGGCTCTTTGGGAAAATATGGGCAGCGAGCTAAGGGCGGGGCTAGTTAGGGAAAGGTTTGGATCAAGCCGGAAAAGGGGGGAAGAACTGTTGCTAAGTCGACTTTAATGGGCGAAAAAAGGGCAAGCACTTTTGCAGTTGGATGAAGGAGCGGGATGGGACATGGGGGAAAGACCAATCAAAGAAAGTCAGTACCGAAAAATGAATTGAGCCGGGGGGAGGGAGGGGGGAGGAGCCCAGGAGGGTATGGGAGGGCGGTTATTTCCTGAAAGTATGAGAGAAGAAGGAGCCTATACAGCCTTGGGCTCAGGCATCTACCGGAGGAGAGAGAAGTTGGGGGGGAAGGTATTGGGAAGAAGGAGGAAAAGAACATTTAAGCCTCGAGGGCGGACGGCCAACTTCGGGAGTAGCACTATACAAGAGGGAGAACATAATATGCAGGGAGGGGGGGCTGCAGAAAAGCAGGCACCACTTAAATTTCACTTGGGTTTAGAGACAAGAGCGTAAAAAAGGAAAATCACAGGAAGAAGAAACGGGGATTGATGGAAGATCTTGGGGTATGAGCGTACAGGAAATCTCGTCATTGAACAGGAGAAAAAGAATGTCGCGGCTCTCGCGTCAAACACAGAACGGGGTATAACCCTCCAGAAGGCATTTCAAACCGATCATAACCGCGGGAGTGGAACGGACGAGAACTGATCATCCGAAAAGGCGGCAAAAAACCTTTTGGGAACAAGCTTTAGAGAAAGGAAGAAGAGCACCTAGAACGGAGAGATGATTGGGACTATCACAAAACACTGGGTATATGATTCCCAATTAAATCAAAAACAAGTCCAATCGTCAATGGGGGCATCTGGAAAATGGGAGAGGGAAGAAGGGGAGGAGGCCTTTTCATGGGTGGGCGGGAGGGGTTTAACTTCGAGCCACGAATTCATCATTATCTACCGAAGAGTGGAAGAATCCTGGGGGGTCTCCATAGGGGTTCGAAAGAATGGAGGATAGTTGCAGGACTCGAATTACGGGGGAAGAGCAGGCATCTCACAACTCACTCTCTTACTTAGCACTAACTGGTTAAACTACGAGGTCAAAAACAAGTGGCAGGTAAGGGGGGGGAAAAAAAGATTTGCGTAGAAAAAATCAAAACCAGATGAAGGGGAAGCTCGAACAAAATCCGAAAAGGTATCCTCCTATAAGTGGAGTTCTCTATTCAGTCTCAGTTCATTACGAACGGAGAGAACCCAGGGAAGAGAAGGGAGGAAAATACCGTATTCCTTTTGAGAATGAAAGAGGAATGAGGACAAAAACATCTTCGGGGCGCCGCAGAGGATAACTTGAAAGAACAGGACGCAAAAGGGCCATTGCTGCAGAACCTCCGTTATAAGAGGGAATTGAATAGAGAGGAAGGGGAGCGTTAACCTCTCTGAGACCACATCCTTAATAGTGTGCGTTCTGGTTTCGGAAACCAAGGCTTAGAACGGAAAAAGACAGTGAAAGAGATAGGGGGTGAACCCGCTTCTACGAAGCAAAGAACCATCCCAGTATTTGTTTCACCAAAAGCACCTGAATATGCGCTACGCCTGGAACAGAATCTAAACGAGGGGAAGAAGGAGAAAGGCCACGCACAGCAGACGATAAGGGAAAACCGGGGAAGGGACAAAAAGAAAGCTCCACTCCGTAGATTCGTAGCACGAAAAACACGCCCAACTCATATAGAGAACAAGTCTAGGACCAGCAGGGGGGGATAGTAGGAAACTGCGAAAGGAGTCGAGCGGGGGTGAGGGGGAGGGGGGAACGGTCCACACCCTTGTTTTAAATCTGGCGAAGAGGCGGTAAAGGAAAAAGAGGGAAAGACGCGTAATGACGGATGAAGATATAGAGACGCAAACAGGAGAAAGGGGAGTAAGTTCAAGAAAAGGAATGGATGCTAGTGGGAAAAAAAAGGAGAGAAAAAAATGGCTGACAACTCCCGGCATGCCAACGGAAACGGAGGGACAGGGGCGAACCAGAGGGCCGACCAGAACAGACGAAGAGCTTACTGAAACCCCTGAGAATGACAGAACACAAAAAAAATCAGGAGAAAAACGCAGTCAGAGGAGTAACAAAGGAAAGGGGGGCAAAGCAAAAAGGAAATGCAAAGCAGAAAAAAAAAAGAGAATCTTCCCACGGCCGCCGAAAGGGAGGGAGATGAGAAAAAGACCTTGAAACACATTATGAAACATTGAAAAAACACACCACAATGCTGTTCGGTAAAAAAGGCGATGAAGGGGGAAGGGGGGGCTGTTATGGTATCGCGCAGCTAACCAGAAGAGACACCGCCCGTGGAGCAGAATCGTCCGTGGCCTCGATGAGGCGTGCCGAAGGGGGTGGGGGAGGAAAAAAAACGCGTGGGAAGATCCGGGCGTCACTCATATGACGAGGAGTCGATGCTGACGGGGCAAAATGGAGAGAAACAACAACCACGGAGGGAGAGAAAAGTTTGGAAGAGGAGAAAAGAGAAAGGCAAATACTCTGAATATCTAACCAAGAGGCGGCCGCGGTTTGAATGTTTAGCAAAACGGCCGGCACAGGACCGCTTTTTGCCGGATGGAGCGGGGATCGAAGAAAAGGGGAGGGGAAGGGTGGGGGGACGCGTAGGGGGAATCTGCGAGGGAGAAAAAGCAAAGAAAACGAGGCAATCTGATCAGAATTGCTGTCCCGAAAGCCATGGGTGTGTCATGTACCTGGAGAAAAGGTTGCTCGGGGAAGCTCTCGATCCCCCTTTCGACAGTATCGAGGTTGGTTGTTGCCCAGGGTTGAGTTCCTCGGGTGCCAAAAAAGGGGAGCGATGCGATCTACTCCACGAAAGCCAACGGGTGGGGCTGAGCGTCCATTCGCAGCCCCCCCCCAACAACGTAGGGGGTGGGAAAAACAGTCAACATCTGGAGGGGGTCGTCCAAGGCCGGGTCTGGGCCTGGAAGTAACGAAGCGGCCACCTGCGGGGCCAACAGGGGGAGAGGGAAGGGGTAAAGTCTAGGAAGAAAGGACTCCTTGAAGTAGAAGCCTCGGCTGCTGCGGGTCGCACAGTTCCCTTTCGGGGGGGCAATGATTTGAAAGGAAGGACTTTGGGGTGGGGTGGCAAAAGAAGAAGAGTTCAAGTAGGGAAACCCTAAGTTCAACCGCGTTCTGGAATAGGGGTAACCGAGGACAGGCGTATTCGAGACGGGCGTAAGGAAGGAAAAAGGGGAGGGGAGCTCCCATTGGACTCTAGGTGACGGTGGCCATGGGAGAGGTGCTCGACTACGGAGTTTGGGAGGAGGTTTTGGGCAGCGTCGCCGGCAGGGGTGGAAGGGAGGCATCTTTGAGGCCTTGCATACTGGGGAAATGGTAGCTGCGTACGTCGGAGGAAGGAAGACGTCGGAACGGGGGTGAAGAGAAAGAACAGACCGGGGAGATAGCTGCAACAATCTTCTGGTTAGTTATCGAGGGATTCACGGGGTTCAACGGTGGGGGGATTTGAAGAAGGGAAGGGAAAGAAGGACCCTGCGAACAAGTTTTGTCTTCGTCGAGGGGCTCTGGCATCGAGTATGTCAGAACTCATGCTACCTAGGGGGGACCCGAAAAGGGAGCAGGGGGAAAGGGGGGAGGTTTTGAGGGGGCGGCGCTTACAAGGCAGAGGGTAGGTCTTCGCAAGAGGCAAGCCGACTATCCTAGCTTGCGATAGCCGACTTAAGAAGAGAAAGGAGTCGAATTCGGAGGAAGGGAGTGCCCGATGAGAAAGCTGGGGAGGGTAATCAGAGCGTATTCCGCGCCGCAAAATTGGGGTAGGAAATACATGAGGGGGAGACAACACGGGAGAGGCAGGTTGAGTTTGTGGTAAGCCCAATTCACACTTCCCTGGTCACTTCAGTTTGTTTCCGCCGGGGGCGCAGAAAAAAAATCTTGGAGGCCAAAAGGAAGCCGCGGATGCGTGGAGAGATGTGTCAGGACAAACGAAGCCGTCAATTTAGGCCAAATCCGCAGAGTAAAATGGAGAGAAAATCTTTCACCACACCACTGGAGATAATCTGTGAGCGGCAAAGGATGAAAAAAAGACTCAGTACTCTTACTCCTGGGGGAAAGCGACGTGCATGTAAGTCAGGCAGGTGGGAAACGTTTGCAGGAAAAAGAGTGGGAAAGACAGCGGACCGAGCAATGAGATCTGCGGAAAAAAGGGGGCCAGACATGATGCCTCTCACCAAACGGAGAGAAAAGAAGATATAAAAGAAAAACGTGGGGGGAAGAGGGGGAAAGAGGAGAGGGAACTTGCCTGTTCGCCAGGTTTGCCACGGCTCGTAGCACATTATGAGGATAGAGTCGTAACTCATTAAAGCTGCGAGGGTACGATCGGAAGGAAAAGAAAGGGGAATCGAAATATCCAGTGCGGCTGGAAGAGAAAAGGCTGGCTTAAAAAAAGTGACTATCATTCGTTTGGGAGTCAGAAAAAAGATCAGAAGCAAGAAAGAGGGACGCGAAAAGATGATGTACATAAGTTAAGCGCAACAAAAGCGCTGTTAAGTGGGGAAGGAATGGGAGGGCCGCCCCGAAAAAGGGAAGATGAGGGAAAGAGATCAGAGTCGGAAATCGAAGGCCGGCAAGTATTACTCTCTTTCAACAAAGGGAAACGAGCATCAAAGGGGGGACAGTACCTCGTAGGACTGGGACATGAGGGCGGAGCGAGAAAAGAGAGAGTTAGGGGAGAAGGGGAAGAAGGGAGAAGGACCGAAAGCAAAGTAAGAGGGCCCAGAGAAAAAATGAACACCTATCAAGCCTAAAAGGTCATTTGTCGAGCTGGAGTTGAGAGAGGAGGTCATATAAAAACTCTTACTAAGGACAGCGCAAGAGCAAATGGGGTCCACTTTGTTTATTCGAATAACTTAGCTAATTGAAACCTTGAAACTGGGAGAGCGGATAAAAAGGTAGGGGAATCCCCAAAAGGATTCCAATTTAATTCGACATTGCACAGATCTATCTAGGGGGCTACCTAGCTCAAAGAGTAAAGAGGGGGAATTGTTATCACAGTAAGAAAGGAAGAAGCAGAACCATTCCTTCTGAACCAATCTCAACAAAACTTCAGAAGAGTACTATACAAGAAAAAAAGTAAAAAGCTCGACACACAATGGGAGGGAAGGTACTAGGGGGATCAGATAACGAAGTTAGCACTGGGGGTCTCCTTATTCCTACACCTGGCTGTAAGGCTGTGTACAAGTCGTTTAAACAGAAAAAAAGAGGGGGAGGGGGGAAAATAAGTTGCAGAAAGGACCCTGCGAAGAAAGCGCAACACAAAGAGGAATAATTTCATCAGTGAATAATTTCGAAAATCGGACCCTTCATAAAACCTTATCTAAGCGGAAAGAAGAAATCGAAGAGAAACCTGCAGAGGGAAAAGCAGAGTACAGGAAAATCGGTCCATTGGATACTGAACAACGGGTTATCTAAAGGACGATCAAGAAGAGAAGATAAGGGGGGGAACAGTCACTAGCTTCAAGAATTAAGGGTGTGATCATATTGGAGGCACCTGGGACACCACAAAGCAGGCTCCGGATGGGAGAAATTAGAGGAGGAAAGAAAGGGGCAGCACGGAGGGGGAAAGGAAACACACCCTATCTTTTCCTTACGCCATGCGTAAGATTTTGGTGGTTTTTTTCTTGCTTGTATCAATCCAGAAGAAAAACAGCTCCTCACTACAGTTGGAACTGGAGGGATCGGAAGGGGTCACGCTCTGCTGTGGCCAAGGAGAGGGGGAAAACACACCAACGAGTGTTGCCAGGGAATCTGTCTTAAGAGAGATTATGTGAGGCTGTCTATATATTCGTCAAAGTAAGATAGAAAAAACCGGTAGGAAGGGGATCAGTGGAAAGAAAAGTCTGGAAAGTGCAAATACTAAACGAATATTGCCGAATAAACTCCAGGAAGCCAACGCGGGTTTGCAGGTTAGCAAAAAGAACGGAAAAGAAAACCGAGTGTGAAGGGTAGAAGGGGAAAGGAGATATTCGTAGACTGTTCGTACAGTGAAACTAGTTTACTTTCGCTTAGAATCAAAGAAAACCAGAATCAGAGAAGATGGCTAAGAACAGAAACCTCGCTTGGGTGGGGAACCAGGGGGGAGAAAAAGTGAGTCGAAGCTCCTATCCCCCATGAGTGGGGAGAAGGAAATTTCGATTTTGTTGGGGACAGGTGGAAACTTTCCTGGAGTTGTGAAAAGCGGTTAAGCTCGGGGGCTCGAAGGCAGGATGGAGGGGGGGGGAGGACGAAGTCTGCTGTACGCAAAAGAAAGGAGGGGTCCACATGGACGAGGGGAACATAACTTCCATTGAGTCGGTAGCCAGGAGGAATCCAGGGTCCCGCTGTCAGGGCGGTCAGAGTGGAAGACTAAAGGGGGGTATCGGGAGGGGGGGAAAAAAAGCAACAGCCAGAGGAAGGAAACTTAACTGAGACTAGAGTGAGGCGGGTTCTTTAGGGGAAGAAACATCTTCGCTTTAGGGTTTTGAAAGCGAGATCGTCGTCAGCATTTCAAGCCGGGGGGGACAGGGAAAAGAAGAAGCGTCAAAGGTATTCCTTGAGACGGAGAAGAGTTGTAAGGGGGAAGGCCATGGGGAGGCTGTTCGGGTATTGGCGCCGTCTGATCGAATAGGTGGGGGGGAGAGGGCCCGTCACGGGGGAGCCCGAGTTCCGTTGAATCAGAAAGCGAGACTGTAGAGGGGACTTTTTAAATTCGGCAGGAAGAGGAGGAAAGGGGGGGGAATCAGCCGGGGGGGGAAGCTGAGCCTTAAAGTCGGACGGAGAGTTGGAGCCATACTCCTTCTACTTCGTTTTCTATCTTTTCTATCGGGCAATGTTGAAGAACCTGAGAAAAAAGGGAGGGGCCGTCTTCTGGCAGATGTGCCAGCGAAGTTAAGCTCCTCTCTCCACTACCATAATGACAATTTTTCGTGATCCGGGTGAGGGAATTTGAGGGCAACGGGGCGATTTGAGGGGAAAGGGTATGTCCGTTATCCTATTCGGCCCGAAGGAAAACTCGCGTCCAAGTCTCAAGGGCAGTAGAAGCGCATTGCATTTTCAGTCTTGCGTATGGGCCGGTAGGAAGGGAGGGGTATCAAGGGGACGGGACCGAGAGGGAAAAAGCGGAGCATTATCAGACTCTGAGTCCCATTTAAGGTGGGGTGGGTGAGGAAGACCATAAGTGAACAGAAACAGGAGAGGGGGGTTGGGGGGAGCTCAACCGCAGAGTAAAGGGCAATCTTGTCAAAGAACAGGGCTTCTTTCAAGGAGATCTTTGGGTCTCTAAAAAAAGGAAGAGAGGGGGTCATTGAGCAAAAAAGAAGAAGCTCCTAGACCACCAACCCAAAGGAGATCCTCGTACGTGTTTAAAAAGTCGTCAACAAAGCTCCCATAGACTGCTGATGAGCATAAGAGGAGGGTTCAAGCACAGCTCCGTTAAAAACCTTTGGAAAAGATGCACTACTCTCCCTCGAAGAGGACAATAAAGTTCAATGCAGAAATGGAGTGTGACTGAAGGGATAGAGAAAAAAAAAAAAGTAGGAGTAAAAGGAGAGAGAAATCATCTCACTTTTTGGGACGGTTGTTAAGATATATGGGCTCTGGCCAGCAGTTTCAGAGCAAGGACACGGAGCGAAGGAGGTACAGTGCAAACGTACAAAGATCGCATCTAATCCGGTATCGGGGGAAAGATCGGGGGCAGCGCAATCTACTATGAATCCCCATTAACGGGGTGACTAGAGGAGGAGGGGGAAGAAGGGGGCGGGAAGGGGAGGAGGCGACGCTGAGTGGGAGAACCAAAGAGCGGGCCACGCCAACCTCTCCGGGGGTCAGAAATGGCAATTTTGTAGCAGGTTGTCGGCGCAAAAACACATTGAGGGGTGGGAAAAAGGGAGGGGAGGAATCCAAAAAGAAACATCCTGACGTCTATTGCTACCGATATTCCGCCAGTTATGTTAACTGCTATTGACTGAGAAAGGACATAAAAACAGGGGGGGCAAAGGCCTGCGAAAGTTGAGGAAAAAGGCAGAGAGAGGAAGTCGTCAGGATCTTCGGCTAAAAAGGAAACAGGAAGAACACGAGGTTCACAGGAAAATCGAAAATCAAACCGTAAACATGTTCTTGAACCTGGGCTTTCGGGCTACTTAGGAGGGAGACGGGGAGGGAATCAGAGGAAAGGAGAAAAGACCTAAGCCAAAAGTTTTCGCACGGGGTCTTAAAAAAAAAAAAAAAAAAAATTGAACTTATCTGAAGAGAAAAAACCACCGGAGGGAAACGAAAAGGCGAGGGGGAGAAAACATCGACTCTCCCCGGGGAGAGTTCAAAAGTTGGGTTTCCAAAAAAAAGGCGCAAGAAAGGGCTATCTAAGCCGACAACGAAAAGCCCATCGTCCGGCTCTGGAATTATCAAGAACGTGAAAATGGACGCATTACACCCTTTAAGGTTGTCGCAACCAGCGAAATGGATCCCCAGACCTTGAATGAAGAAAGTGGATCCATCACCAAGGTTGGCCCAACAGGACACAGTCTCGGAAAAAAAAGGCCAAGAATGGAGGAAAATGAAAGGGAGAGAGTAGCGCGCGCGGTTGAGGAGGGGAAAACAACTGGTTAAATTCAGGTGGTGTACAGAATCTTGACAATTTCTCGAAGGGTTACTAATGTCAAAACTTTAGGAGAAAAAAAAGCCGAGGAAGGAGAAGTTCAGGGGGGGAAAGGGATTCTACAGTTACTGAAACACCACCAGGGGGAAAAGCGCGACAGCTCCACATTGGCACTAAGGACCCTTACTTCACGTCTGGAGGAAAAAACGAAATGCAGGGACTAACCAGGCATGGAAATGGGGGAGGGGAGGAAATATGAGACTTATCATCTAAATACGAAACAAACAACAGAAAGTCTCCTTCTATCCGTATCTGAGTCCATTCCGGGTTTCAATCCTAAAAGGTCAACACAAAGAAATACAAACAAGAGAGAACTGGGGAAATAGATACGTCTACAGCGTTTGAAACAGGAGGCACAACAAACAGATTATTTGAATCCACTTCAGGGGGGTCAAGATGCCGGTGGTTTAATGAGAATCGCAAGACTCAAAGATAAGTCGAAAAAGAAAAGACAGGGGGAGGGGAGCTAAATCGGTCAACTCGTCTAAAGTGCTTCTTGTCTGCTCGTTTCTAGGGGAAAAAAAACTGGTGCCTAGAGAGGGGAGTTCGCATAGGCAGAGTATGGGCGCGTGTGAAGGGAGACTCGGAGGTCTAAGAGGAAAGAAAAAACGAGAGGAGAAAGAGAGAGATCCAGTTTTGACGAAGTAATAAACACACGCCTCAATCTAATAGTCACGGCCCCATATCAGGCACCGCCGTTGTTAAATTTAGCAACGGGGAAAGGGGCACAAGAGAAGGGAGAGAGGGGAAAAAGAGGAAGGGACCACAACCGACTTCACTGTTTTGGAACTGCGCTCTGTAGTTTAAGTTTCTTGGAGAGACCAATTCAATACCGCAGGGAAGAGAGCTGGAATAAACGGAAACATGCCTCGTGGTGTGGGGGACGACAAGGGGGAGGGAAGAAAGGGATCTTCCCCCTTTCGGGTGAAGATTCTCGGGGGGGGTTTGCAAATTTGTTATTTGAAGAGGAGGCCAAAAGTGAAGATCGGAGGCTCAGGGACTGGCGATCTTTAGAAAGATTGCGGGGGGGGAGGGATGGAGAGGAAAGAGAAGCGGAAGGTTTCATTCAGGCCATTGGCTATGTGGCGTAATAATGACCCTTATACTTTCCTCTTCCGGAGGGCAGATGTCGAGCAATCAAGGGGGTGTATCGGGGGTCACACGCCACTGGGTCCGAGAAAGAAATGAGGAAAGGTCAAGGTACTGCACTCCTAGGCTGCTTCGATCGAGTCTTGAGAAATCGTCCTTCCCGTAGTTTAAAAGATAAGTTGGTTCCCAGCCTAGTGAACGTCACCAGGAAATAAAGAAAAACACGGGGGGAAGGAAAAGAAACAAACTACATCGTAACCGTATTCCCTCACTGAAGTTCGTACTTTAAATTGGGTGGCGTCGACATGGACCGAGATGTGAAGGGGGGCAGAACGGGGGAATCGAAGGAGGTGAACGGTGTTGGTGTCCCTCGGGGGGGGTGCAAAATTAGGACCTGTGCTTGCCGTGTCACCGCGCGAAAACAGTGAGCGGCTGTGTGGACAGGAAGCTATCTCCGCCGGTCTGCGAATGGGTGAAAGAAAGTAACCGGGGAAGGAGAAAAAGTCAACAAAACGGAGAGTCGAAGCTTTTGGTCCAGCAATCAAGGGATAGGTGGTTCATAGTCTTTTTCTACATTCCTGGACGACCCCTGGCGCACATTTAAAGAGGGAATCGGGTCAGAGGGAGTATGCAAACGAGGAAAGAAAGGGCCAAAAGCATTTATGACCGGGATGCGGGGAGGGGTCTCAAGTTCTTGTGTCGTTCCACTCCGATGAGATGACGAAGATCCTAGCCGGAATCGGGAAAGGCTCAGAAGAGAAACGGGGAGGTAAGGCGCCATGCATTGCCGGATTTCTTCTGGCCGAGAACATCAATGAAAGCAGTCTACGCCGCTGCCTAAGATGCGCAATCAGTAGACAGCTCAGGAGCCAACAGGGGGGCACGGTGAAAAGGTGGGGGAGGGAAAAAGGCCGTTCCATTAACCGTGTAAATGAGTTGTTGAGAAAACCTCCAATCTTGAGGATCCCCGGAAGAGAGGGAGTGTGGAAGAGGGGGGAGGGGGGGAGAAAAGAGCTGATTGGAATTTAAAAATCACGCAACGCATGGTCTCTTAAAGCTGAGCGTAACCCCTCTCCGTAAGGGGACGAGGACCACAATAAGGAGAAGTAGTCCGAAACCAACCAACACTCCCAAAAAACCCACAACACCCACCACCCCCCCCAAGGAAAGCTACGTAGGAAAGGGAAGGGGGAAGACAAACGAGTGTCACACCTTGAAACCGGCCAAGTCTACCCCCATTCTTCTGTCACTAAGACGAAAAGGGAATTTTGAGCGGAAGCTTCGCTAAAAGAAAAAAAAAAGGGGATGAGGAAAATAGAAAGAGGCAGCGACTCGGGCATCGAGTAGAAAGGGCGCGTCGCCTTGGATGCCAGTGAAGTCAACTTGGTGGCCACGGCGCAAAAAGGTGGCAAGGAATTCAGGAATATCCGCAGTATTAAGGAAGCTTCCACTTATACTTTAGCTCTTAGGGTACTGAAGCGGAAAAAGAAGGAGTTGCGAAGATTGCAAAAAGCTATGAGGGGGGGAAGCAAATTCGCACAACCCGAGAGAGGTTGTCCAAGTTTCCCGTGTGCGGTTGTGCGGAACCAACAGCGAAGGGGTAAGGGGGGAAAAGGGATGGGAGGGAACGCCCCACAAAAATCAGGCATTATGAAGCTGCGATCAGATTCTCCTCCGGCCGCGGGCAGGGCGCGGGGAAACAATGGGGGGGGGGGGGGGGAGGGGAAGAAAAAATGATCAAAGACAAGAAGGACGAAAACGTATATGCCGGAGCAGGGAAGGCGTCGCATCTCAATAGCTGAGAAAGAGGAGAAATGGAAACGCAAGGGGAACGAAGGAGGGGACCCTCAAAATAAAGAAGCACTGAACAGGGCATTTGAGATGGATTATTTCTCAGTGCATACTCCTGACTCCCAGGAGAGAAGCCGAAAGGGGGCAAAGGGGTAGGGGGAACCACATTAACTTCACAGATAAAACCACGAGACCTTGGGCCTAATAGGGAGTTCCAACCAGCGTCTAACGCCTATCAAGAAATATATGTACCTATGGGAGGTCACAAAGGGATCCGAAAGAGGAATCGCTGAACTTACGAGATCAACACATACATCGGTCTTTATAATCAAGGGGAAAAACAGACTAATCATGAAAAAAAGGACGTCGAAAGAAAAAAAGAGAAAAACGGGATCCGATCCTTATCAACTGCCCAACAAGAGACAATGGGACTGCCCATCAAGGGGGGGAGGGCAGTGCACGTCTCAGGAGGGGTACGCCCTTTGCGCGAGTAGGATTTGGCCCCGTAGTCATAACCCGGGGGGGGTAAAAACGTTTGTGACGGTGACGAAATATTATTTTAACAGAAAAAAGCGAAATCGAGTGGAAAGAATAATTGCGAGACAAACCAGCAGAAAGGGAGAGAAGGGAAATGCAGTGAAATTTGCTCAGAAGTGATCTGGCAGCTGGGTATCCCACCTTAGCTCTAACCATCTCCAATTTGCAAGTTTACTATACTTAACCCTAAACTGATATGAAATAAAAAAAGATCTGAAGGAAAAAAGAAGAGGCTCGTCCAAGAATGACTCTAATAACAAGAAAACAGATAGAAACGCATGCTATAGGTCACGTCCGTGTGAATCAAGGGAAAGTAACCATTGAAACAAACATCTAAAAAGGTATCCTGGGATACACGAACTTTTGATACGAGAAGCTTATGCACGACAACATTATTTACTTGCCCACCACAACCACGCTGGTGAAGAATAGTTTCTATTCAGATTAATTCATTCGGGGCAATATAATCTCCTCACTCAAAAAATAACGACGAGGTTTTCCTCAGGACCGGCCCGGCGTCAGGCCGGGTGCACGATCTACCTTCTTCCAAACGCTTCTTGTTCCTTCGCTAAAAGTCACCCAAAGTTGGGAAGCGATGATCTGGCGCAGGACCTATCTGGGAGCTGGGAAGGATGAGAGTAAATTCTCTCTTCCAACTGATTGAGGAAGATCCAGTTTTGAGGGAGTCAGGGGAGTAAAAAAGAGAAGAGGGAAGAAAGAAAATAGCTGGCCATCCGCCTGTTCTGTGAGCTCCACGGGGGGGGGTGTATCGATCTTGCACTTCTATGGGAGCTCCTACACTTGTGGATAGGGTGGTAACTATGAAGTGAAGATGGGGGGAGATGATAAGCAAATCAACCTCCCACTTAAGAGGGTCTGCTGTCCCGAAAATCCTCGAGGGGGGTGGGGGATGTCAAATAGGGTGAAAAAAAGGGGAGGCAATCTCCCATTTCACTTTATCATTATCCGCTTTTGTGGTTAATTGCTGCTCAGAGTTTGCCCACAGGAAGGAGAGAAGGGCGGATGTCTTTACTGCTGCTGTGTCAAATGAGCTATTGCTGTACGGCGACTGAGTGTAAGGCGACATGGCGGTTCATGTGAGTGGAGTGGTAGTTCCGAACACAAGGAAGATCGTTCCGCGCACCTGCTGGGGGGAAACTCTGTATCGAAGGAAGCTTCAGCGGACATGAAGGCGGCTGCTTGTCACTTAGCCTCTTCGGCTGCGGCGGGAGCAGTGCTCGTAATCAGTTCGGCTTGATGGGTTCCAGAGGGAGGAATTAGGGAAAGGACTGAGTGTCAGGAACACAAGGTCACATCCATGGGGGTACGGGTAGAACCAAACATAGATTCCTTCCAGGAAGAAGGAGGCTTAGCCAAGGGGAAAAGGGAGGAGCCATTTTAAAGGATGGGGGACTGGTTTGCGTTGCCAAGGCGATTAATCTACCTAGGGCGCTTGGTTAATGACGCAGGCCAAGGGGGTCCAGGAAGGCCCTGGGCGGGGGGCCTTGGTGGGATCATCAAGACGCCTTCCGATGGGGAAAAACTTCGTTCTTCGTTAGCGGAAAAGAGGGGAACCCCGGCGCCGGGGGGGGAAAAAAGGGCAAGAAGGGGGAAAAGATGCTTTCAACATTCGGTCGGATGGGTCGACGCGGCCTCTAAACGTTCATAGGTTTCTATCTTTCGACAGTAAGGAAAACTTGAACACGGGAGCTGGAGGAACGGGATAGGAAGGGGGCAAAGGAAGAGACCTACTCATATAGAAACCTGTTGATAGGGGAATTTTAGTCGGTTTGAGGTGCAAAGGAGGTAACTTTGCACGGTCCTCGTGAAGGAATGTTGAACTCTGCGGAGCCGAAAAAGAGAAGGAAAGAAAAGGGAGACGTGCCAGCTTCTCAACAGATTCTCGCATTCAGGGGGTCTGGGTTGCTCTGACTGGCTAGGGAAGCGGGGAAAAATCCGCAGAGGAAAATACTAGGGAGAAGAGGCCGGATGAGTCGCGCTCCCCGCGGCCGGTTGGTGGGGTGTTTCAAAATGAAAGAAAGGAGCCATGGAACGGGATGGGGGGGGGAGAGGCAACCGAGTCGAGGAATCTGGGAAGAGAAAATGCCGCAGGACTCTTTGTCGTTGTGCGTGTGTACCCGCTCGGAATTGAATCAAGATCCTCAGTGCATGGCGTCCGCGCATAAACCCGAAGAAAAAAGACCTAGAAAGAGTGGAAGGAAAAAGGGATCGTAAAGCTCTAATTACTGAATTCTATTCATCAGGACGTGGGTTGGAGAAGAGCGGGAAAGGTGAAAACCTAGAAAAAGAGGGGAGACAAGGGCAACGCTCTACATTCCAAAGAAATGGGTTTGAAGAGGCGC
>Ga0179593_1671908_pt1 | contig 17001 bp, 18 predicted proteins | sample CZODoug2_1_08_16_FD_185931 | JGI IMG/M metagenome (GOLD analysis project Ga0179593, IMG submission 185931) | Vadose zone soil fungal communities from Angelo Coast Range Reserve, California, USA - CZODoug2_1_08_16fungal (PacBio error correction) | ecosystem: Environmental > Terrestrial > Soil >...
TCAAGGCGGGAGAAACGCAGTTGGGAAGAAAACTATATAAAAGGGACTTGATCGGGAACATAATTGTCGCGGCTCGTTGAGCATGTCGATCAAGAAAAAAAAATCACTGTCGGTTCCGTCCCTGGAAGCCAGGTGGGGGGGGGGGGGGGGGGGGGGGGGGGGGGGGGGGGGTGGAAAAAACACCAAAAGGTTTTTTGTGTTTGTTTTGGGTTGGGGGGGTGTGGGGTTTGGGGGGGAGTGTGGGGGGGTTGTGTGGGTGGGTTGGTTGGTGGGTTTTTTGGGGTGTGGTGTGAAACTGTTTGTTTGGTTGGGGTGGGGTTTTTGGTGGGTGTTTTTGGGGTTTTGGGGAATTTTTGGGTTGTTTGGGTGTTGGTGGGTTTTGGGGGGGGTTTGGGGTTTGGGTTGGTTTGGGTTTTTTGGTTTTTTGGTTTGGGGTTTTGTTGGTTTTTGGGGGTTTTTTGTTTTTTGTACCTTTTGGTTTTTTGGTTTTTGGTTTTTTTGGTGTGGGGGGGGTGTTTGGGTTTGGTTGGTGGGGTTTTTGTGGTGTTTTTTTGTTTGTTATTTTTTTTTTTGTTGTGGGGGGGGGGGTGGTTTGTTGTGGGGGGGGGTTGTTCTTGGGTTTTTGGTTGTTGTTTTTTGGGGGTTTTTTGGGTTTTTTGATTTTTTTGTTTGTTTGGTGGGATTTGGTTGGGGTTTGGGGTTTTTGATTTTTTGTGGGTTTTGGTTGGGGGGTTGTTTTGTTTGGGGGGGGGTGTTGGTGGGGGGGGTTTTTTGGGTTTTTTTGTGTTTGGTGTGTTTTTTGTTTTTTGTGGGTTTGGTTGGTGTGGGGGGGGGGGGGTGGTAAGGGGGGGGGGTTTTTTGTTTTGTTTGGTTTTTTTGTTTTTTTGTGGTGGGGTTTTTGGGTTGTGGGGGGGTTTGTTTTGGGTTATGAGCAGTTTGGGTTGTTTTTGTTTTGGTGTGTTTTTTTTTTGGGATGTTGTTTGTTGGTTTTTTTTTTTTGGTTGGGTTTTGGGGAGGGTTGTTTTATTTGTTGTGGTGTGGTGGGTTTTTTTTTGGGTTTTTTTTTTGGTTTTTTTATGTGGGTTTTTGTTTTGTTTTGTTGAGAGCTTTTGGGGGGGGGGGTTTTTGGTTTGTGGGGGGGGGTTGTTTATATTTTTTGGGTGTTTTTTCCTGGTTTTTTTTTTTTGGGTTTTGTTGGTGATTTTTGTGTTATTTTTGTTTTTGGGGGGGGGGGGTTTTTTTGTAGTTGTGTGGGGGGGGGTGTGTTTTTTTTGGGTTTTTGGTTTTTTTGTTTTTTGTTTTGGTTTTGAGTTGTGTTTGTGGGGGGGGGGGGGGTTTTGGTGGGGTGTTGTTATGTTTTTGTGGGTTTTTTTTGACCACCCCCGGGGGGTTTTCTTTGGTTTTTGTTTGGGTTTTTGTCCTGTGTTGGGTTTGGGGGTGTGGGGGGGGTTTAAAAACCCTCAGGCCTCCTCGTCTCTAGCATCACAGACTCCACTTTTTTCGCATTCCATCGTTTCCAGGGACGCGACTTGTCTGGGCTAAGGACAACTGAACGTTTCGGGAAGGGGCCCGGAACTTCAGTCCCGAAGAAGGCCGCCATTATTCTCCCTCATCATAGAGGAGAACACTCCGCAAGAATCGGATAGAACTTCCGATGACGGGTAACCAGAAAAAAATAATGGGAACAAATTCCCCCCGAATCCGGGGTGCTGCCACGGCGGGCCCTAAAAATTCGTGCGCAAAAAGATCCGACAAAAAGCCGGACAGGGGGGGGCCGCCTACTTAAGAGCTGGGGAGAAAAAAAAAGAAAAAAAGGGATCGGGAAAAGAGGCTCCAAATGGCAAAAGACACGTTAACGCCCTGGGAAGGTGTCCCGTCAAAAAAAAATTAGGTCCCAAAGTCATATACAAACTTATTCAACAAACGCTTCCAGGTCCGCCCCTCCATCGTTCTGCTGAATCAAAAAAAGGGAACAACCAGACGAATGCTACGCAGAAGGGCGGGGTGAGGGAAGCGATCCCGTGAAACCCAAAAGCGCACTCAACATCTCACCATTTGAAAGTCCAGTCGGCCGAAATCTAACTCACCTTTCAGGGTAACCACTAAAAAACCGGCGGGAATAAGGAAAAAGACCTCGAACAAGGGAGTGGTGAGGGCAGGGATGGGCGAGACCTGGTTCAATTGCCCATCAGGCTGTCAGGCTGACATACCTGCAGGATCTTCTATACAAACGGAGTCAGCCCGTAAAATCGCACCAAGTAAAAAAAAGGGGAAAGTCCCAAAAACGGGGAGGGACTGCGTGAAGTCAAAGCCGGATGAAATCCAGCTTGGAAGACGACTCGGGAATGTAGTCACATGAGGTCCATTCTGACTGCCTCAATGCCTCCGGATCGGACTGCCCTTCCCGCGGAGGGTAAATTTCAAGAAAAAAAATCAAAATTCTCCGCATAGGAAAAACCCAGAATGTGGGAAATCTTCTAGAGTGTAGAAACCTGCCTCCAAAAAAAAAACCGTGCTAGCCGAAGCAGGCACAGGACGCAGCCGGTGTCGACCGTCAAGAGATCAAACGCGATCACAACATAAAGGTTGAGCATGATAGCCCATCTCCCAAGAGCGCGCTTCACACTTATGGAATCTACAAAAAAGACGAAATGAAAGAAGGGGAATGGGCATGAAGGTCGGGAGTTAAAAGGAACAAGGGGGATGTTGGGCGTAAAAGGGGATCTCTGATCGTTCGCGCGGGGCTCCTCGGCTTTCGCACGAAAAAGAATTCCTAAAAAAGAATGAAGGAAGTTCGAACAACAATATCAAGTCTATAGGGAAGGCAGCGGATTCATAAACAACAAAACCCCTGAAAGGAAAGGGAGATCTACCTCCTCTCGGGGGAGGTGACGCTGGCGCAGGTCTGGAATTTTTGCTTATGGCCGCCGATTGAGAGGGCTGGGCAATCAACCAAGGGGACCAGCTCATGCTGAAGAATCAAGTGATGAAAAAAAAAAGGAGTGGGGAAAGCGCTGAAATAAATAAAGATCGCCCCCCCCTAAGAATTAAAACTTAAACGACGAATCCGTGATAAAGGTTCGGGAAAAGTCAGCGGGCACAGCAGTTTGCAAAAGAAACGATATACTGCACCCTGAAAGAATAACTGGCACTAGCACATTCCCCGGTGCGTTTTTTTGGAAAAAAACTCGATCAAGGCGCCGGCTGGCCCGGAACGCGGGGGAAAAAAGTCTTGGACTTAAATGCCCGAAAAATGCAAAAGAAAGTTGAAATGGAGGGCACTGATTAAAAACGCCCAGTACGGAGCTTTAAGACGAAACAGGCTTTGTAGAGTTTTCGCCTCAAGGTGCGATCAAGGAAGAATGGGATGAAGGGGAAAACGAAAAAGAACCCGCGTGTTACGGGTTAGTTAAGAGGGAAGACGCACAGTTAACGGAAAGTCCTGCTATGTAAGTCTACTTGCGCACACGCGAAAGATCCCCAGAAAAAGAGGAGTACCTAAAAAAAAAAGGGCTAGACGGGAGATGGCCCTGTTTAAAACCAAAAACCAATCGCGAAATGGAACCGGCAGGTCTTCGGAAAACGATCCCTTACTCCAACAGGTGGTAGGGAGACTGGGTGCCTATCAGAAGAGAAGAGAACAAACCGGGGTGGGGCAAAGCCGAAGAAGTTTCACGACGGGACCTACCCGAAAAAGAGGTTCTTAACAAGGGCTTCCATGAGAGATCGGCGCTACCAAACAAAAAAGGGCGGAGCTTAGGGGGGGTTTTTTGTGGGGGGGGGTTTTTGGTTGAAAAAGCCCGAAAATTAAAAGGAGTCTGCGAGGCCACCGAAAAAGAGCGAGTCAACCACACCAACGGAGGTGAGATATATGAGTGGCAGAGAGATCGCGCAGGGGGGGACGAAACAATAGGGCGGGGAAAACCAACCAGAACCTCACGAAAGCAGGTGGTCCTGTTGTCGCGCATTCTCCTGGAAGGGTTAATACCTCGGTAGTTGGTTCGTGTTAGGTCACGGAGAAGGGACCAAAGTCAAGAAGGGCGCTTGTCTGGGGGAAAAAAAAGGACTCGTGACGAAGGCCAAACATAAAAAATTGTTTTGGGGAGCAGAAGAGGTTTCTGTTACGAAACTGAGGTGTTATGTAATTGCTATTCGGTGTGAAAGGGGGTTAAAAAAAAGTCCCAGGGAAGGGGGTACCCTTGGGGGGACGGAACCAGTACTGGGATCAAAGACGCGGTGCGTAAAGTAGAAAGGAGGCCGGACCTGAGTACTTTGAAGACTTCACAACTACTCTACCTTCCATTAAAAAAAGCAGGAGACAATGCGCGGGAATCTCCGACGAACAAATGGGGACCGGACGGAACTCGAAAAAGCGGTGTGTTGAAGGAGGCGAAAAGCTCCCGTACTGTGGGAGTGCTTGTTCATGGCCCCATAGCGAGAAGTTCTGGTTTAAGGCGTTGGGGCCAGAGGGAATTTTTGTCCTGAAAACAGAAGGCCCATAAATGGCGAGGAGTGCAGAGTACCTGGACTGGCGGAGCCATTAGTAGCAGGGTTAGTATAGGTCTTCGAAACTAGAGAGAGAAAAAGCGTGCAATCAAAGAAGGTGCGAAGTCTAATTTGAAGGGGGCGTGGCGCTCTCATCATCCAGAAGAGGAAAATCATTAGACCAGGGGGCAATAACTTTATCATTCTTCAGGGAAATTAGGCCTTGAAAGTTGATTTCCAGCCTCCTAACGCGGCTGCCAATAAGCACGATTTAGAAAACCGGCGCAAGGTGAAAAAGGGGGGCGAGAGGAGTAAAAACCCCATCAGCTGGGTCTTGTTGGTAATAACGCAGGGAAATTTGAGCTATCGAAAAGTGGTGTCGCAATGCCGGAAAAAGATTGTTTAGGAATTCTGTGAGTGCAGAAGAAGCGGATCATAGAGAAAACATAGGGAAATCGTGGGAAAAAAAGGGGGACTCAAAAGGCGCCGGTGGGACTCTAAAAGGGGGCTTCTAAGAAAACAAGGCCCACATAAGAGGCTTGCATTTCGGAACGGGGGGGGTATACTGCCCTCTTTCAGCGGGCTAGGGGGGGATGTGATGGGGAAAAGAAAATAGGGGGGGAGGAGGAGAGCTCGGTCATAGCGGGGGCGAGAACCGGATGCGTTTCAAAGGAAGCGTTTCGCTAGCATCAAAAGCCGGAAGGTTTCTCAACGATCTAAGATTTCGCGACCACAGCGGGGACTGTCAAAAAGGGAGGATCCTCGATGAAGGGAGTTGGACGCCAGAGGGGTTCCTTCATTCCGGGAGGTGAACATTAAGGGGGGAGCATGCAGGGAAAACACTGGATGAAAAAAGTCCCGAGGATAAAGGGCAGTTTTAAGTTCACAACGTGAAGTCCCCGCTTTTGCAAAGGGTGGATCAAAAGGGACTTGGGGCATGCACGGAAGGAAAACGTTTGGTGGCAGTAGGTTGGATGAAGTGCAAGGGATTGTTGAAACACAGGGGGGCATAATGAAAGAAGTCGCGAGATTACAAAATAGGGTTCGAGGAAGGGAGAAAGTGGGGTGAAAAGGTGGGTACACAAAGGGCGGAGCCGGGCGGAAAAATGGGATGTGAGGACTCCTTCGCTTTGGTATATTTACAACTCAATGTAATCGACCGGCAGATCCGAACCGGGGGGGCCGTCGCAAGAGGGGAGGTTCGGGCATGCAGTTCATGAGGGGCCTGGGAAGCCGGTGGGGTTTGTCTATGACGGTAAGTTGAACGCTCACTTGGCGTACACACGCAAACATGGAGAGAAGTTTGGAGAGCTGATGGACCGGGGGGCTGGGGTTGAGGGCGGGGTAAAGTTCAAACAACGCTGGCAGACCTGGTCTTTCCGTGGGAAAGGGAAGCACTGACGGAAAAAGTGGCAGCCACGAGCGACACTAAGAAAAAAAAAAATTACCGAAGCTGGGGAATAACATGCGCGATTTCGGCGGGCGTGGGCTGGGGCCGTCGCATCGAAGAAACGCTGGCAATAGGGGCGGAAGGGACTGAAGTACCAAAAGACCAACAAGTCGGAAGGGGTGGGGCACAGGCAATCACGGAGCATTCAAAGTCGGGGGCCGGGAATGTTACAGGCAGACATTGGGGGGAAAAAGCAAAGATGAAGGAGATTCGGTGGGGAAATGAGAGAAACCGGAAGTTTTGTGTTCGTGACGACGTGCATGCAGAAAAAGAAAGAGACCATTTTGTGTGCCGATCAAGAAGAAAGGAACATTTAGGGGCACGAAGCACTGCTGGGACTAAAAGAGGATCTCTCCGGAACAGGAGAGGGAGGCGTCGGTAGAGAAGTGGGGTGCCTTGAAACAGAATGTTCTGATCGCTACGATCGGCAAAAAAGGGGATCATGTCGGAAGCACGTTGAAAACAAAAAAGAAGTGCAGGTGTCCGCGAAAAAATCATGCCACGGAAAAGAATCGTCGCTGCGCATCGCCCAATTTTTCTGGCATAAGTCGTTTCCCGGGGAGAGACTTGTAGGGAGGCGGGGAGGGCTTAAAACAAAAGCCGCGGTGGGATTTGTCCGGAATCAAGACTTAACTTTTCCGAAAGGATTCGCCCGCGTCACAGAGAGGCGAAAGGGGGAAACGCCGCTAAAAGGAAAGTAAATCCCTTTTTATTGCTCATAACTAGGGAAAAAGACGAGCCGTGCTGCACGCGGGCCCGAGGGGAGGGATCAACCTGAAAGCTAGGCCGCAGTTCTGCCCGAGGTCACGTGGTGGGAAAGGCCGCATAGAAAAAAAAGCGTAAACGGAAGGGGAAGGGTCGAAAAGGCCAACCCGCTTGAGACCCCATGGATGCGGTTGGGTCATACCATTGATACCCTTTCCAAAGGAAAATAGACAAAAACTTATGAACCCCACCAAGGCGTGATAAAAAGAACGTTCAACGCATCAACCTTCCCGAAACCACCCCTACTACTGCAGAGGGTCATCCAAGCGGGGAGGGAGCTGAACCCGATCCCTTAGTGGTGAAAAGAAAACACCCCGAGAGTTGCGGAACCAGCAAATCGGGAGAAGAAAACCGCTGCCGCCAGGAAGAAAGCCCTTTCGTGTACCCACATAAAAAAAGTACTCCTCTCCTCCCTACAGCCTCGAACCCTATTGGGGTAAAGATCTAATGGGAGGAAGAGGTAGGGGGGCTTGTTCAAGAAAGGGAAACTGTGACAAATGAGACAAATGGCCGCATTATAGAAAAAAAAGAAAACAGGGTGCCCGTGCATCAAAAAACGTCACGTGCGTGGAACTTGTTCACAAGCTAATCGTGAAATTGTACCTGGAAAGGCCTGATGATCCAGATTGATCGCGACTCGGGACTGTCACATTATACATTCTGCCTTCGTCATACTGTTTCCCAGCCAGAGAGGGCCTGAACCAGGTCGGAAAAGATCTTCATGAATAGAGGGACAATTCTAAAAATGGGGGAACCACCCAGAGGGGGGGAATCGTCGATGGGGAGAAACCTTCCTTCCTTCTAAGATTCTAGCCGAACGCTGCAGGAAACGCATAACAGGGGGGGGAGGTCGCCGGAAAAAAGGGGGGGATCGCGAACGATCCGATCAAACTAGGGGAGTGTCAAAGCCTACCAAGGAGCGGGACAAACTATGGCAGTCTACGCGCTTCCGACATTCAAGGGCCTTTTACTGTGGTCCTTGGACAAAAAGAAGCCCGGGGGAGGGGAAAAACCAACGCGCAAGTGGAGTTTGGCAGACCGATGACTGAGTCGGGAGGAGGCTCAGCGTCTTGGAAAGAACACAAAGAATTCCTAACATGGAGGCATTGAGAAACAGAGCCTCTTCTGATAGCGTGGGAGGAAATCGGGAAGGGAGAGGCATCATCAATCACAAGAAACATCGGGAAAATCTGGAAAAGAGACGAAGTATTGACCTGGCGCAGGGGAAAGGTGCTTATGAATCACTTTTGAGGGAAATCAACCCCTGGTCCAAAATCGAAGAAGAAAGGTGATTGAAAAAAAAGGTTGGTTCACGCGCGAACACGAGACCCGAAGAGGGCGACTTCCAAATCCCGTGGGGGACTTGCGCTCAGCGGGCGGGTACTCTTTTTGCGCCTCGACGAAGACCCCTATATGCACCCTAAAAGAAAGAATTGACAAAAAAAAAGAGTGGGCAAGAAACACGCCGGGCTGAATAAATCAATGGGGACAAAAAGTTCTTGACTTAGGGCCCAACGTGAGAAAAAATTCATTCGCTCTTTGGCGAGGAGGGCAAGATGACACACGACCCCCGGGAGAGGGGGAAAAACGCCGAAGAACCAGCGAATTTACCGGGAAAGTCGAAGGTAGCGGCGGGGGAACGCCTGCTCCGCGCCCTGAGGAGGAAGGTGTATCGTCGTTGGAAAGAACGGCAAAGTACTCAGTCCAGAAAAGGAAGAAGCTACGGGAAAAACGCGACGGGAGAAGAAAAAGCGAGTAACGTGAACGCTAACTGAACTGGAAAAAACCCGGGGCGAGACCCACCCCCGAATCGCGACTGAAATCACACAGTCATTTCATGAACAGAAACAGCCCGGATAAAAACGTGGTTAGGGGGGGGGAGGGGAGTGGCCTATCAGCCTCGTTAAGAAAAAAAAGGATGGTGCTTTGGGGGAAAAGCCGTGGGGAACGGCTCAAGCGTGACCTACAAAAAACTTACCGCGGTCTTAACAATGGGGGGGGACACTTCCATGAGAGATCAATGTTCTGCTACAAAGGCCAACTAACGGAGCATGAGGGGGATGGGGTGGGAAGGGGACCTCCCTATTGGTTAGGCTGGGGAAGCCTACTAAAAGGAAAGGGGGATAAGAGAACAAGGAGGAGTAGGAAATCTAGAGTAGGGATGGCTCGAATCTCTCAAAATTTAGGTCCGACGAGGGAGGTCCCAAAAGGCACCACACCTCACGGTCAAGAAAAAGGATTTTGCTTTTGTATGACCCTGACCCGAGGTGGGGGAGGTCACTTCTTGAAAGGGACAAGAAAGGCTCGATAGAGTGGGACTTTGCCCCAATCAATCTGGTGTTTTCCTCGTGCGAAAAGATGCTATGCAAAAGAACAAAGGTGGGAGCAGGGGAGGGGGTACAAAGGAAATGGGGGAATTGTCTCGATTCAGAGGTGGGGTCGAAAAGAAACAGTGCCCATTTACATTCTGGATTATCCCTTGTTGATGAAGTACATACGCTACTGGATCGGATCAATCGGGGAGTTGGGCGTAAGTAGCCGGAGGAGATGAAGCACAAAAAAAAAACACTGCCTAAAAACGCAGGGGAGATGCGTTCCACCAGTTCCGCCTATAACATCTCCCGTCGCACATTGAGGAGAAAAACTCGACAGGGACGTCTTCTAAATCTACAGGGGAAGGGGGGCTGGTCTCCGCACTCCATAGAAAAGGGTTTTATGGGTAAGAGGGGGGGCCGGAGGACAAGAACTTTTGGGGAGGAACCCAAGCGGGACGGTCCAGCCTGCGCGAGTACGGAGTGCAACAACGGAAGACAGATGTCAGGGGGCGGGCATTACAGGAGGCGATTATTGCGTGAAAAAAATGAGAAAAATCGAAAGCGGGATCTCATAAATTTACGGATGTGGACGGGCCTAGTCAGGGGAGGCGTGTTCGGGGAATTTACAGCACACCGCGCGTCAAAGCAAAAAGGTGAAAAAAAAAGTGGACTTCTTTACCTTCTTCCTCCAGGAGGGACCAGTTGTGAGTGGCCAAGCCGAAAAAAGAGAGCCATACAAGTTCCAGACACAGAAAGAACACTGTTTAAAAAAGGGGGGAGATCTCCAAAATCAGCGCTGGGGGGGGGGGTTTATTATGATCCCGCTAGCAGATTTCCAGCCAGCACGCAGGTCGACGAGGAAAAGGGGGGGGGGGGGAGAGCCTTCAGGAGAAGAGTATTGAGAATAAACATGTCGCGAAACGATCTGATCGGTCGCCAAGGTACCACATTCTCTTTGGGTGTGGAAACAAGGACAAACGGGGCTGGAAAGGGGAAAAAGTAACCGGCTGGCATTTGAGGAACGGCCGGAATCGTTTTGACGGGAAGAATCTTGGAGAAGAATTTATCATGCTCAAATCGTGGCGTATTTTGTAGCGGGAGGGCAGGTCACGGGGAGAAAGAAGGTTCAGGCGGCAAAAGATGCGGAGAATGTAAAAGGGTCTGCTAGCATCCAGAAAGCCGGAGAAGGTTTTCGAAAAGAAGAGACGATTTCCACAGGGGGTGCTTTGTCGCCATGTTAGAAAAGGGAGCCAAAAGGGAAGGGAATTTATTGAAGATTTCCGTCAGAAGCACTGGGAGGGGAAACAATGGGTCATAAAAGGGAACTGGATGCGACTAAAAACGAGTTCGAGACAAGCTGTATTCAAGGCCTTTGGGGGAAGGTCACAACGTGGGAAAGGACAGCTTGTGCCACAGGGGCAAGTGATGGGCCGTCACCTGGGGGGGGGGACTCGAAATCAGGGTATTTGTCAGGGGGAAAATCCTGATTGGCAAGGATTTGTTAACAGTCTCGAAAAGCTGAAAGCCGGAAGGGTCAAATAGGGAGGGGGGGAATAGCGGAGAGTGCGGGTTACAAAATGGAGACTTGGAGGCTGGGGGAACGACGGGAGAGCGAGCATGTGAGGAGTGGCCGCAACGGAGAGGGGTGGGGGGGAAAACGTCAGGAAAAGGGGGGGGAAAGAAACCGCTTGTAGGATCGGGGTTTGAGGGGGTGGGGAGGACGAAAGAGAGGGAAGAAAGAAGCGGTGGGGAATAAGGGCTATACGGGTCCCTTGAGCATCAATTGAGGGGGGACAAGAGAAAAAGTTCAAAAAGGGTCTGGGATTTCCAACGGGGGGAGGCAGGACCGGGGACGCTGAGATGCGGCCGGAAGGTCAAAACACTTGGACTTCGGTACTGGGCGGAGCTTTCCGGTTGACGCAAGAAAAGGGGGGGGAAGCCCGAGCAAAAAGAATGTTTCTAACAGGAAAAACTCACAAGAGATTGGATCGCGATTTCGGAGGAGGGGGGCTTTCGCATTACTCGTTCTCCTTAGTCCTGATTAAGTGACGGACTGAGGGAAAAAAAACCCCGGACACAAAAGAGGTGTTGCACGGGGGGGAGGCATCACTTAGAGGGGACAGTCGAGTCCTTTAACGGGCATTGGCAGAACTGGGGATGTGAAACTGAAGAGAAATGATCTTCTTTGAGGGAACCTGCCGAAGGGAATTTGTTTTTCGTTGGGGCATGTCACGATCAGAATTTAAATTGTGCAGGAAGATTCCGCACATAGGGAAGGAAAAGCTGGTCTAACAGGGAGGAATCAAAACAACAAGGAAAGGACGGCTGCGGGTAGACCAAGGTGCCTTCGTGCACTAAGTCGGAATCGCTCTTTATTCGAACAGTAAATTGTCTAGGGCCTCGTGAGAGGAAGGGAAGATCACAACAAGGAAGTCGCAGGCCGAAAACGCAGACCCGAAGAAGTCAGCGAGCGGCGCATCACAAAGTTTCTTGCATGAAAAAAGTTCCCTGCAAGCCGACGGTGGACAGGAGACGGGGAAAAGCCAACAAAAAAGGGAAACTCGCGTAGGAGCATAAGGAAGGAAATTCCGGAAAAAGACAGGGCCCGCGGCATCGCTGCGAAAAAAAGCCTCCGAATCGCGATGTATCTCGATTGCTCGTTTTCAGAAAGAACGTATGTAAGGGACCCCCTAAGAAACTGGCCAATGAGCCCTAGCCGGCTGAAAGAAAACGGAAAGAAAAGAAGGGAAAACCACAGTCCACGTGTTAGAAGCCGCCTCCTCCACCCAAGGAAAGGCTCAGGATCTGTCAAAAAAGATGGCTCCAAATGCCAGGAGTGAACTCCCGGGATGCTGGGTCCGTCATAAACAGAGAAGGACCCGGTCCCCGTCAGCACCAGACACCAGAAAGGGGAAAAAAAATCCATCGTGCGAAAGGAGAAACTGCCCGAACCACCCCGAGACTAGCATAAAAGCTTTCGGATCTGCCTGCGAACGTACGGGTAATCTAAAACCGAAGGAGCCCAAGAAGGGACGGGCGCTCTTCCAAAAGAAGCAAATTACCACAGAAAAAACGTACTCCAGAGCCCTTCCTCCGCAAAGACTTTTGAACATCTCGGGAGGTCATATTTGGACGAGAAAGGGGACACAAGCCGTGAACAATCAGAAAAGGTCCATAGAAGATCGTCAACAACTGTCAAAAGGAAGACCGGGGAAGCCGAATCACTTTAAAGGGGATCCCCCCTGGGGCAAAGGGAACTCTTCCACGTTTAATTCAAAAGCAGGGAAATAAAGCTTGGAGAGCCTCGGGGAAAGGGGGATAAACAAAAGATGGCCTGCGCCACCGGGGGCCTCCCAGGCAGAACCCTTACGCTTTCGGGTCCCAAGAGGAGATGAACATCGAATCGAAAGTCACTACCCATGGCTCCAACCAAAGGGAATAGTCGACAGGGAATTCTCCGCGGCGCGGTCTAGCCTCACGCTTCAAACCAATCCGGTTTCAGGAGACGCCAGACAAGGGGGGCGCAACAAAGAAAGAAAGCAATTTGTAAAGCCAGAACCAGCGAGGCAAAAGAGGAAGTCAGAAAAAGCGCTTCCGCAATGCAAGAAAAAAAGGTGACTTGGCCGTGCATAAGAAGCGTTTCGTATGTGCCCACACACCCGCCTGTGGAAGTTTGGGCAAAGAGGGGGAAGCTCCGACGTGCAGACATGAAAAACGCGGCAGGGGACAAAAAGAAGATAACTCTCATGACGAAAACCAATATCCTAGGAAAAGTGGCGGAAATCGGAAGCAGCGGGATCATCATCCCTAAAAGAAACAGCTGAGGGGGGGGGAAGGGCGATCTAAGAAATCAAAGTTGCTTGACGGGAGCAGGTCTGGGCGGAAAGGGGTCTTAATGGTCCCGAAAGGGGGGGGGGGAGGCAGGCAATCAACCCTGCAAAATGACGACGAAATAGCACAAGTGATTTCAACATCCTTCTTGGAATTCACTCAGGCTAAAAGTCCAAAGGGAAGGGGGAATCCCCGAAGAAAACCAATGAACCTTCGTGGGAGCAGCGGCATTTTAGGGGGCTCGCAGGAAAAAAAGTCAGAAACCCATCTTCAGACTACTAACTCACTGCCAGTCCCCGGTCGGTGTTTGTCCACTGAAGCATCATCTCCTGCTGAAGGGCCCAGGAAAATGGGTTGGCAGGAACTTGACTAGAACTGGCAAGGGGCCTGAAAGAAGGGGGGCCGGGGCGGTTGGAGGGCAGCGGATGACAAACGAACCCCAGTACGAAGTTTCGCCTACTAAAATCTTTGTCGAGTAACTCAAGGTGAGAAGAAAGGGTGAATGGAAAACGCCCTGCTCCCCAGCGGGGGCAAGTTTTATCGAGGGTGTCAGAAACGGACGCAAGTCCGTCTATGAGGTCTACTTTACGCAACGAGAGGGATAAAAGCAATCGGAGGACTGGAAAAAAAAACAAGTGCGAATACTGAGCCCTTGCACTGGGGGAGACGACCCCACCTCCCCTAAAGGATTACATAACACAGAGGGAAATTAACAGAATATCCCTGCGCAAAAAAGGGGTATGGGGCAGAGGAGGGGGCATAGCATCAAAGGCACGGAAAATTGCTTTGGCGTCTTGGGTGTCGGGAGAAAAACCAGGGTCAAAAAAACAACTTACCGCGTCTTGGGAACTTCCAGGAGAGATCTAAGAAAAGCCAACTAACCTTTCGAGGGAGGATTTTTTATTGGTTTGGGGTCCTTGGGGACCCGCCCTATTGGGTAGGGGGGGAAATTTTGCGGGGGAGTAAAGTCACTCATTATTCTCTCAACACATTATGAAGGGGTAGGAATGAGTGGCCGAGGGAAGCAAAATGTAAGGCCCGGATTTTCAAAATTCCCGCCACAACCCTCACAGACTTCATTCTCCGCCCGGTTAGGTCTTTTTCTCAGGGGAAAGAGGAGTTTGACGGAGTTGTTACAAAAGTTAACCAAATCCATCCGAAGGGCTTGCCCGCAAAGAAGGTCTCGTGACTAGAGACTATTAAAAAAAGAGGGAAAGCCCAAAGGGGGGGTTGGGTTTGGAGCAGGGCTCGGGTCTTTCGTACCGTTTGGGGAGCGAGAGGTCTGGGAGGGGTCACGCCTAAACGGGCCAATTTGACAGTCTCCTTATTAGTTGTTAGGGCGTAAAAGTGACGAATCCGCAGAGGAATGGAGCCTCTCGATGGGGGAGGGGTCCTTCTTCCATAGGATTTGGTGAGGGGACACAAGTAAGTCCAGTAAAAAAAAAAGCGGAGCAGGCGTGGTCCATAACATCTCTCCCGGGAAAGCAACCTTTCTGCGAAACTCGAAAGCTGTGTTAGTAAGGAAGACGTACTGGGTCAGGGAGGACAGACCGGCCCTCCAATAGCAAAGTATTGCTAGGTTCAGAACGTTGGGGAAATGGATCAAGACCCTGGGGGAGCCAAGCGGGGACAAATTCAAGCAGCCGGCGCGTAGCGGTGACAACAACGAAGTGGACTGGCAGAGGGCAGTGCCTGGCAGAGGGTGAAATAGGGTCTTTCGCTGCGAGGCAAAGAGAAAATAGGGCCCGGAGCGCAAGAAAGGTTACCTCGGTCTAGGGAGGCGGGGGAGGGGCGCGAGCAGCCCTCGCGAGGAAATCACCACTCAGGCTTGCTTTGGAGAAATTGAATCTTTCATGCCGGACAACCAGGGGTAAAGAGGAAGCCGCTCCTAAACTAAAGGGACAAGAAGCACGTTCCTCAAAAAAATGCAGCAGGTCATCCCCTTTGAATTATGTAGATCGCCCTAAATCACTTGTCTTGTTGAGGGATGAAAGAAAAAAATCAACGCGGAAAACCTTAAAGAACATCGCTGAGGGGGGTTCAAAAAGGGACAGTTTCGGAATTCGGGGGGGGGTAACGAAAGCCGCGGGAGCAAAAAACGATCAGTAGAGACGCCATCGGAAAAAAATTTCCACAGGCGCGTTGGGGGAACTCGAAAAGGAGGAGCACGGACGAGGGCTGCATTAAAGAAAGCGGGGGGGGGAGAACGATGTTGCAAGCGCGCGAAAGGGTGGAGATGGGATTTAAGATGAGCAACATAGTTTCTTATTTGGGGGAGAGACGCTCGGGGGTCAGCGATCATCCTCGGTCGCGGACGAAGGGCGTTTCAGGGGCAAGTTCGTCGAAGCACAGACGTGGGGAGAACGAAACGATTTTCCAAGGGGGTCTTGTCAAAACGGGGGATAATTTAAAGACCGCGATGAAGAAAACATTTAGGAAAGCCGCGTAGTCTATACGGGGGGGGGGTCGGCCATGATCCTGGGGAGAAAGTCCAGAGTCGCGATCAATGGAAAACATTTCATTCATTCCTGTCCGTGAATTTCCAAAAACGTGGCAGAGTTTTCCCCAGGGGGGGGGGGGGCCACTCGGGGAAAGGGGGGAAGGCACGGGCCACCTTGGTCGAAGAAGAAGTCAGGGGGGGCCATGATTAGATTTTGAAGGAGCTCCAATATGAAGAGAGACTAGAGTTTCAAAATAGGGGGAATGATGAAGGGGGATCGTGAGGGGGGGGATAGTGGGGCAGAAAGGTCTCGGGTCGAGGCAAGCGGGAGCGGGGGATGTGAGTGGAAGGCATCTTCGCTTGGGAGTATTTACCACGAGGATCGCCGACCGATCGAACGGAGTGTATGCTGGACAGGGTCGGGGATGGTTCTATGGAGGACAGCAAGAACGGATTGAGGGGACCATGGAAGCGGTGGGGAGGGTTTGTCTATTACGGTTTAATGGGAACGCATCAATTTAGGGACACCGGCATCCATGGGTCAGGCGTGGGGGAGCCATCGTCCGATCTATAAAGGGGGGGTAAAGGGGGTGGAGGCGGCCAAGAAAAACACTTTACCTGCCAGACCTGGGCTTATCTTTCCGGGGCGCAAAAGCACGGGAGAGGGCCAAAGTGGCAACCAGGAAGAGGGGGGAATGGTGTATAAGCGGAGTGCCAAGAGGATAAGGAGGAAAGCGCTATTTTCGGCGTCGGGGGAGAATTCTATTACCTTTCAAAACCCCAGTTCTTCCGATTACTGAGGGGGACGGGATGAAAGGAGAACGACCCGAGGAGTAGTTGGGGGCATTATTTGGGAGCGAAAACTTTAACAAGTCTCGGGAAACATGGAACGGTTTCATGCACTGGAGGGGGAATCAACGACTATTCCGTCTTGGCATGAAGTGAGAACACCTGCCTGACGGAATTTTGGGGGGGTCGTGATCGACGTGCATGCTCGGACGAGAAAATTTGGTGTGGTGGCGAGTTGGAAAGAGGGAAATGCAGGGCTAAAGAAGCCGATCTAGAAAACAAACAACAAAACGAAACGAGAAGATCCGGCAAGGGAGACCCAAGAGTTTTGAGTGCAAATAATGTTCGGAATCGCGCTTGATCGCACACATATGGAAAGCAGAGGCAGGCAAGCGAGGAGCCCAAAAATCCGGTCATTTTCCGCCGAACTTCATGCACACGAATCTCCCCATCGTCGGACGGCGCAAGCATCCAAAAGGTTGGAGGGGAGGGGCCGCGTGCCCGGAAGGGTAAGGGGACTAAATGACCACGCAAAGGGCCCCACCTGCCGCCGGGTCTGGGGGGGGAAGGGGTACTTCAGTAAAGGAATCCGCCAAAGGACACGCGCATGCCGAAACCGAAAGGGGAATCGAGAGGTAAAGCCGGCTGGAAGTGCTCGGTCGAAAATCGTATGTAGACATTCCCCCGCTCCGGGCGCAAAGGAGCCCGAGAGTGCTTGCGACAACGGGAAAGGAGACCGGGGAACAGGTCTGACAGAAAGGTGTTTGGAAGGGCACTCATCCTCACCCACGGAACAGGTAAGAAGGGGAGGGCAACGAGAAACCAGACCGCTTGAAAAAGTGCGGTTGTCAACATTGTTCAAAGGGCCATCATAGACAAACGGGACCCCCACCGCGTCCCAGGAAAATTTGCCCTCCATCTAGAAA
>Ga0179593_1506351_pt1 | contig 17000 bp, 22 predicted proteins | sample CZODoug2_1_08_16_FD_185931 | JGI IMG/M metagenome (GOLD analysis project Ga0179593, IMG submission 185931) | Vadose zone soil fungal communities from Angelo Coast Range Reserve, California, USA - CZODoug2_1_08_16fungal (PacBio error correction) | ecosystem: Environmental > Terrestrial > Soil >...
TTCTCGGGAACCGTAAAATCAGTGGAAACGCAGGAGCGCGTCGTAGGGAGTTAAAAGCCAGAACTTGAATTCTCCAGGGTGGTAACGAACTCCCACAGGCAAGAAGAACAACAAGGGAAATTCCATGAGAGAAAGAGCGATTTTACCAATTATGGGGAACGTGACACCTGTGGATGAAAAGCGACCCTCGCAATCATGGGGGGGGGGGGAGAAGGGGGGGAGTAGGGAAGTCAGGCACGAAGCGGCACCAAATGAGTGCATCTAAAAAAAAAAAATGACCCGACCCAAAATTGATGCCGTCACATCAGAAACGTCACGCCAAACAAGCCTTCAGAAAACCTGGTGGGGGTCAACTTGGTGAAATCCTCCGGGGGGGGGTGGTGAGGGAAAAAAAAAACGAAAAATAGAAACAGGAGAAGGGGACGGACTGCGCAAAAAACATGAACATATGAGGGGGAAGGGGCAGCCCCCCAGGCTCAATAAACAGACCAGCAAGATAAAAAAGCACCTTCATGGGGAAGAAAATGTCAAACAAAAAAACAAAGAAAGACCGAACACCATACCTGGTTCACGTTGAAAAACCCTCTGAAAGGGAAAAAACTCGACTTGTCACCTTTAAAAATCAGTAAGGTATGATCCGAAGGGAGCGAACGTTGTATCGACGACGCGAAAGAATGAAGGAAACATGAAAGAGAGAACAAGGAAGTGCGAAAAAGGAAGATCTCCCACTCCGGACAAAAGGGTAAAAAAAAAGAAGGGTGTCCATGGCAAAGGAAAGGGGGGGGGAAGTAAGACCTTAACAACGACGAGGGGGGCAAAACGAAAAGCCATGTAAGAAAACGACAGCCAATCGAAGAAGAGATTCCCCACGAAACTGGTGCACAGAAGAAGTAAGAGACTCCAGGGGGGAGGGGAGTTCAAGTGGACCCAGAGAAGGAAATGGCCCAGGAAAGGGGAACTGGTCAGGGGCCCATGACCACCGCCCCAAAAAGGTGCCAAATTCCCAGAACCGAAATTGGCCGCAAAACTAAATTTCGAAAATCCTGAAGGACTCGCTACCAAAAAAGACCGAACAAAAAAAAGGAAAAGGGGTCTCTTGCCTCATTAAGGCACTGGCCGGACATCAATAAACGCGATAGGTCCCTCAAGTCAAACAGTGAAAAAAAACGTTTTTTCGAACACACAGATACGGCCATAGGGCTGGGATGCAAGTTCAAAACGCTGGAAAAAAATTTGCGAGACGAAAAGGAGGAACCGAGGAGGGGGGGGGGGGACACGGGGGGGCGGAGAGGAGTGTTTACGTTGTTGGTGACAAGGTCGGGAAAAAAGAGGCAATTGAAAACTATAATTTGGAGGGCAAGTCAACAAGCAAAGGGGGGGGGCGCAGGGTCGTTACGCCAAGAGCTTCTTCAGAGTCCATAAAAAAAACGGGAAATGTATGGTCGATTCAAAAACAACATCCGTGCAAAGAGGTCGAGGACGACGGAAAGTTCTCAAAGGTGGGGGGGCAACCTTCAAAATATAAGGGCACCCCAAGGAAAAACACGAGAAAGGGGAGCCGTTGAAAAACGCAAACAGAAAAAGGTTCACAGTTCAGACGTCCCGCAGAGCGTACGCGCGGAATAACGGGTGGGAGAGAGGAGCAAGCAGGGGGTAAGCGTAACCATGGGTTTGCGCAGAAGGGACTAAAAGGCCCAAAAAATGGCCTGTTCTTGACAACACGCTGCAATTTTCTGTAAATACAGAGGTCGGGGTCTAACCATCGAAAACAAAACCTCAACAGACTTAAAAAACGAAAAAAAAATGAAAAAAAAGGTGGGGAAGCCAAGACGGGGAAAACCACTAATGTCATCAACGGTGTAGTTTCGCCGGAAAAGAAACCAAAGTAGGGGCAAAAAAGAAAGATGTGGAAAGGGAACATCCAGGAAAAGGGGGTACTGGCCCACGGTGCACAAAAATAGGACGGAGGTGGGGGGGGAAGACTGCAGGAAGGGGGAAGAGAGCTCTGGGGGGAACAGGAGGTTGGAAAATAGGACGCAGAAAATAGAAACGAGACATGGAGGCGCTCGCGTTTAAGAAAGAGGACAAGCGGGAAAGGGAAACTTGTTTTGTTACAAGAAAAAAAGAATGAGACTAAGGGGGGTGAAAACGAAGGGTGGTTTCCAAAAAGAACTCAACAGAAAATGTCAAGGGCCGGGGGGAGAAGAAAACCAATTGGCGCCCAGGATAATAACCAGCCCCTAGACGTCCCGAAAAGAGGTCCTGATTGGCTCAAGGGGAAGAGGTCACGAGGCGCGAAGGAACTAAACACCCAAGACCAAAGATATGCAAGCGAACGCAGAAAAACAGAAGAGTAATAATGCACACAGAGGGGAAACGGGGGGGGATCAGGGCTTACATAAAAAAGTGTGGGGGGGAAGTGCCCTACAAAACGATCAAATTGGGCAATGCAAGGAACTCCAAAGAAGAGGTCGCTTTCACAAAAAACCCCAAAAATTAAGCTGGCGGTCTTGAAACAGCCCCGGACTCCCAGAAATCGGGAAAAGGACAGTACGAAAAAACCCAAAAATAGCAACCCAGCGTGTGGAAAAACCGTAATGAGAGGAACTGTGGCATGAATTGACGGTGGGGGGGGAGGGGGGGGGACAACCTTGAACTAAAGAAGAGGAGAAAACGAATCTAAAGGGAACGCTCGACCCACGCCTGAGAAGTTTCTAGGCGCGGGCTACAGACTACGACAACGCCAATGAGCATCACCAACTGGCCAAAAGGAAGGGGACGCGGTTACGAGGGGGGGTTCGAAACTCGAGGCAGGGCGAAAAAAAACCGAGCGCACAGAATGTGGTCACATTAATGCGACCCAAAAAATGGTAAAGGGAAAGGCCGCCGGGTGAATTGTGGGGCGCGAACCGGGGGAAAAAAAAAGGTGCGCCAGGAAAAGAAGTGCCGGAAAGGAACTGACACGAACGGTCAAAGGAAGAAGGGTGGCAGGGAAGAATCCCGCCCTAACAAAATCTATGCTGGCAAAAGATCGGGGGGAGCAGAACGGGATTGTGCCGGAAAAGTGAAAGGCAACTGAAAACTGCCATCGAGAAATCGAATCTCAAGCAACAAGGGGGAACGGACATCGAAGAAACCTAAGTCTCCAAATTCGGGGCTCCAAGGGGGTGAGACTGCCAAAAGGGTTGGGCCAAAACAGGGACGGTACTCAAAGAAAAAAAAGCACGCCCGGGAAAAGACCGACCTGTTGAGGCTCAGAAGCAAAACCAGGAAAAAGCTCTCTGAAAAAAAAAAAAAGGGAAGGAGAAAAGAAGGGCCGGAGTTGCAAATGTGAGAGGAGAGAACATGGGAAAGTCAAACATTGGAAGCAGGGACCGACAATGTCCTCCCTTGTGAGCGGGACCTTGGGTTAAAGAAAAAAGTGGACACAAGTTGGCGAACGCACTGCAAGACATTAAGGTGAAAGCGAAAATGTAGATAGGGGGGAGGGGCGAGACGTACGAAGGTCGAGGAAGCTTCCGGGGGCGGCAAATTTTCTCAGAAAGCCGCCCAGCCTATCAAAAATCGGTGGGGGGGAACCCGAAAATTGTGCGGGGGCTAAGGGGATAAAAAAGGGGGACAGACACAACATCAATCGGTTGAAAAAAAATTGGGGGCCTCGCCTTTCCACCTGGGAAGAATGACAGAACCTTCAGGAAGGACACACCACCATCAAAGAGGGACTTAGGGAAAAAATAATGTTGTTGGTCCGAAAATTTACAGGGGGGGGAAACACAAGAGTCTCGGCGACCGGAATTCGGTTTCGACCAAAAAGGGAAAAGGAAAAAAGAACCCGCAATTTTGAGGAAGGTCTACTGATCCAGTGATGGGAACTAGGAAGAACAAGGAAGAAAAAAAGAAATCCTGCAGGCGGAAAAAAAAAAAGGGAATATATTAAATCGGGAGGAAGATCTTAAGGCCGTGGTGTTTTGGTCCCAAAAAAAAAAACCGAAAAATAAAGACTTCACCCGGGCCCAAAAAGGCACTCCCACCGGGAGGGAAGATCTGAAAGTGGCGCGGGAGACAGGAATTTAAGGCTGGGGGAGAAAACAAGGGGAAAAAAAGGTTGGAGGGGGTCCGCAACGAAAAAGTATTTGGGAAGGGGAAAAAACGCAACGACCTTCGGCACGTGGGACCTTCTGAGACAAATCGGGGGAAGACGGGGGCAGGTAACAAACAAGAATGGTAAGCAAAACTGTGTAAACCATCGAAAAAAGTGCGGGATTGAAGCGATTGGGGACGGGGGGGACGCGGGACCTACCCTAGTATTGATCCAAACTGGGTAGAGGAAGAACTCAAATTAGGCAACGGGCGCAGAAACAAAGAGACATAGTGGTTTGAAAAAACGGGAAAAACGTCGACTAACGGTCAGACGGTGCACGCCTGCCAAGGGAAAGTACCCCGGGGAAGGGGGCAGTGACTTGGGGTTAGGGGGGGTCACTCCCAAAAAAATTAGGAGACTAGAAACTAACAGCATCAGTGGGAGGGTTGACATTGTTTGACCCAAAAAAAAGTCCATTCCAGCCCTGTGCATCAACGCCTTTCAGCCCCGATCACGGGGCGAAGAGCCCCACTAAAATTCCCGTCGGTTTTGAAGGCAGGTGTGAAAAAAGGAATACTACTTCGGAAAAGAGCAAGGAGGAACACCAAGGTTCCTGACTGAGGGGCGGGAGAAAAAGAAAAAAAGTTGGCACCTTCCGCTTGCTCAACTGCCGGACAAAGGGGGAAAAAAAAGGGAAGGAACTCATCTGGTCCCGGGTGTGTGACATAAGGGGGAGTAAGGTTGGGGGCATCGAAAAGGCAACCGGAGGCAAAAGAAGAAAAAAAAAAAGGGTGGGGCACTCATATGGATCTCAAAAAAAAAACCCACTAAAAAAGGTCATGGGGGGGGGGGGGAGGGGAAGTTGCCCCAACAAAGAAAAGAGCAGGCATGCCTTGAAGAACCAAAGGCGGGGGGACTAAAAAAGATTGCCGGGAAGACCGTTCTGAAACGGTTACTCTTACCTGAGAAAAATCGAAAAAAAGGCAAAAAAAGGGACATCTTTAAGAAGTTCCAACAACGAGATTGACGGCCCTGCGAAAAAAACTGGGAAATTCTGAGAATCAAACGCAAGCCGCGTGTGAGTGAGGTGACAGGAGGGGCAACGAAAAAGGGACAAAACAACAAGACTCCCAGGTCCACGCAGATAGGAAATTAGGAATGGAAAAAGAAGGTGGGAGTCAGGGACTGGCCTAAAAAAAGCAAAGAGTGGTGTGCTGCAAGGACGAAATCGGGCAAGGGAAAGGGAAAAAGAAGCCTTGAAAAAAAAAACAGGGGCTTGTCAGAGGTAAGAAGGGTTCAAGAACTTGGGCACGTTGGAAAAAAAGACATTAAAAAAAAGCACGCAATAAGAAAAGTGGAACCCAGCCACGGGGGGGGGTTTAAAGGCGGTACGATAAGCAAAATCGGGTGAAAAAAGGGGACCACGCAATTCCCAACGGGGCCTAAAACGAAAAAAGAATTAAGGGGAAAAACAGAACGGCAACGAGGATCGCCTGGTGAAATGGGACAGTGAACCAGGTGACCAGGCCCAAGGGGAAGAACGAGGGAAAAAGAAATAAACTGAAGGGGGACTGTAATGTTTAAAGAGAGAAACGGGGGCACAAAGGAGGGGAGAATGGGGGGGGTCTGGGTGGAGACCTACCAAAAGGCAATGTCTTTGGGGGAGGGGTGGCAAACGAAAGTCATTGAAAAATGGGCCGGAGGTGAGGGGAAAGTGGCGACGAAACAATCAAGGCAGTGGGACCGTTTCTTCACGCATAAAGGGTTAAAACGGTGGGAAACGCCTGTCAAAACCGCTGGGAGGCCGTGGTTTTCTCGAAAAAAAAGGCAGTGCAACAAGAAAAAAAAAAAAAAGTGGGGGGGGGGTTCGTAAGGGCTTCACGGACAAAACATCGGTTTGGCACACGCAAGGGGCTTAAGAATGGGAAAACTTAGAAGGGTGGAGAAAAGACGGGAGCCCAACTTTCAAATGGGATAGATGGGGGGGGGGCCTCCCCCGTTTTTAAAAAACAGGGACCCAGGGAAGAGAGTGCCGGGGAGGACTGTACGCGGGTCCGACAGACAAGGAGAAAAGGCACACAAGGTCCAGAAAAGAGGGGGAACGTGGAAAAAAGGTAATGCCGAGGGACTCAAAGGGAGGGGTTGCCTGAAAGTGCAAAGAACAGTGGGAAGGGGGGCCGAATTGCCTCTATCTGTTCTTTGGGGAGGAGCCAGGGGAGAAAAACATCAGTTGAATCATGGGGGGGACGCCAGTTGGAAAGCAACGGAGGTTTAAAGGGTGGAAAAAAAAAAAAAAAACGAGGGTAGTGTCACAAATAAAAAAGGGAGGACCACTGTGGCGGGACGATGAATGACGCAAAAAGACCGTGTTGGGGGGGGGGAATGGCCGACGGAAAAACCACGTTTTGGTGCACAAGCACTAGCGCCCGAGGACAGCAACATTACCGAAAAAGGGGGCCTGCCAGAAGAGGCCTGACAAGGAGAACGCAAGGAAAAAATGCAAAACACCGGGCTCTGAGCCGAGACGGGGGGCACCACAAGGGGGGGTCGAGGACCGGGTGGATTTTCCAACAAAACCGTAAGGAACAAGAGCCACGCATTGGGGGGGTGAAAGGTCACGACCCATAAAAAAAAAAAAAAAAAAAGCCGCAAGTGTCCCGACGCACTGTTAGTGTCATAAACGAACAAAAGCAAAAAGAAGAAAGGAGATCACGAAAGTGTCAACGGAACGAGCGGCGGCGAGGAAGTGAAAAGAAAAAATGGCGGGAAAGATGGGTGTTAAACAAAAAACCAACAAAAAGGAAAAACATTCAAATGCAATAAAACGCACTTGGGAGAAACGGAATGGGCCCAAGGCCATTGGGGTCCAGGAGACTCACAGCCAAATGGGGAGAAAACGGGAAAAAGGACAAGCCGAGGAGACTGAAAAAACTTGGACTCGAACATTCAAAAACGGTCGGGGAAAAAAAAGAAAAAACTCGGCATAATCGGGCCGAAACAAACTCGCCACCACTGGTTGGGCAAACACGGTGGGAACTAACTAACGTGGGGGGGGGAGGAAAAAGAAAAAACTCCCGCCGGGACCCAAGGTCCGGGGAAACGGGCGCAAACGCACAAAGAAAAAAATAGGAAAAAGGGTCAGGGCAGACCAGGCTCATCACAAAAAAAAAGGTAGGCGGAAAAATCGTCAGGAATGGGAAGGAAAAGGGGAAGCAACACGAGGTGAGAGGAAAGAGCAATACAAAACTGTGAACGGGGGCCCCCCCCCAAGTACACCCCACACGGGAAAAAAAAAGAATGAACGGGGGGGACAACTTAAAATAGGGAGTGGCTCGATGCTGAAGTAGACGCGAAGGAAACTGTAACTGTTACGGGACAAGAGAAACAAACAGGAGTGGTCGCCAAAAGAACTCTTCCAACGGATAAATCCAGGGAACGAAAAAAGGGGGACTTGGCAACCGATGTTGGCCAGAAAGCCCTGAAAAAACGACTTGGGGCACACGCCCTAAAACCGGGAAAAAAAAAAGGAACAAAGCCAACACGCGCTTAACAGAAAACAAGGGAAAAGGGGCCGAACAAGGAAAACAAAAAAGACTAAGTTTGGAAACGGAAGTGACCCGAAGCAAAACAACTGGCCCGGGGTTAAAAGGCCAAGGGGTTTAGGGCAAAACCAAACAAAAGGAAAAACTGGTGGAAAGCGAAAAAATTCTGCCCCCGGTAATCAACAGCGAAAAAACGGGTGTCAGAGCTGGAAAAAACGAAAAGCCCCCAATTCCAACTAGGACTGGGCCACAAAAAAAAAGCCCGGAATGGAAAAGAAATGCCCCAGCGAACGGGAACAACAATCGCCTATGTGTCTTGAAAAAAGGGCATCGGGTACGCGACCCCTGACGAAAAAAAACGAAGTGGAAGGGATGGCAGGCCAAAATGCGAAACTGTTGCGCGAAACGAAAAGCAGACAATGAAAAAAAAATGGCAGAGGATGGGAGGGTCCGGCGGGCCCCAAAGTGCATAAAAAAAAAAAGAACGAAGGGGTGCGAAAAAAAACCACAAAAGGTGCACAAGGAAGGGGGAGGGTTAGCCCCAAATCGTAACATAAGCCAAAAAAACCGAGGATCTTCGAAGCACAAACAAGAGTTTCAGATCTGAGATAGAAGAAAAAAACCTGGGACCGTAAAAAAGTGGAAAACTCGTGCCCCAGAGACGAAGTCCAGTCAACCAGGGGGAGACGGGATCGGTCACAGCCAAGACGGCCAAAACGAGGGTAGAGGGAGGGAAAGGTATGGAGATAAAGCGAAAAAGGCAGTAACCATTGGAAGAAAAACGGGAAAGGAAGGGAGGGGGGACGTCCAAGCGTCACTGTGGGGGGCAGGGGCACAAAAAAATCGGGTTGGGGGGCAAGTGAGGCGGGCCAAAGCCCACGAAAAACTTGGAAACGACGCTTTGGTGATACTCCTGGACAGTAAAAAAGGAAACGGGGGTTGACATCCGGTGTGGGGAGAGGACACAAAAAAAAGGAACAATCACCCTATCAAAAAAAAAAAAGTTAACCCAAAAGAGTTGGGGTGAACAAACTTGCACAGGGGGTTACGGGGGGCACTGAACACTCGCAGGAAACGGACCAAGATCAGAGGGGCACTCGCTCCCTGGGGGAAACGAAGATTGGAAAAAAAACAGAAAAAAAACTCGACCCTGGGCATTTGGGGGGAAAAGAAGCGAGGGGAAAGTGAAATCCGGAAGGAAAGAGCCAAAAGGGAAAGGAAGTTGTTACAAGGCAGCACCCAGGAAAGAGGACACCGAGGGCGATACCTTCGGACAAGGGGAATCCAAATCACGAACTGCCTTACGGAGGACCCAGTGGTGCATCGGGGCACCCGTGAAAGGGTAACGTACGGGGGGAGGAAACAGGAATGGCCTGCAGGTTGGGCTCTGAGAGAGCAGGGAAAAAAATGAGGGGGGAGGGACGGGCATTTACCCAAGAATAAAAATCTCCGTGAAACAAAAACGGCAAAACACCCTGGGGATCAGGAAGAGGGGGAAATATACCCACACGCTGGGAAAGGAAACGAAATGTACCAATTCTGAGTGTGTGCCCCAAAAGGAAAAATATTGTAAGAGACAAAGTGAACGCCCACGGAAGGACCTACAAAAAAGTAGAAAATAAAGGGGGGGGGGGGCGACCAAAGACCAAAACGACAATTTCAAACAAATGACATTCAGAGGAGAAGCAAAAGAAAAAAATAGAGCTGCCGGGGCAAACAGGCCATACCGAGGAACCCGGGTTACAATTTTGCGGGGGGGGGTATAAAAAACCGGGGAAATGAGAGGACCATGAAAAGAAATTCACTCGGACTCGCAAAAAACCTCGAAGGCATCGTTCGAGGCGAAGGACCAGTGGCGGACGCAGGAAAAAGCCTGAGCATGGGAAAAATGGCCAAAAAAAGAGGGGCAGTTACTCGGGGGTCGGGAAAATACGAGTGACGTGCCCGAAAAACGAAATAGTGGCCAGAAAAGACCCTAAAACAAAAAATGTCAAAGAAAAAGGGGGAAAATCCAGGGAATGGGAAGCGAAGGAAAATTGCTGAAGAAAAAAAAACGGCAATGAAACTGGAAAGAAGGACAGGGAGGAGGGGATGGTGGCGGGCATCGCTAGGGAAAAAACTCATCGACAGTCAAGGGAAACCAAGAAAGGGCTTTCCGTTTGGGAAACGGGAAGAGACGGGAAAGAATCGAAAAAGCAAAAGAAGAGCTACATCGCGAAGTGTGGGACACGAAGAGGGTGGAAATGTCAAAAAATTTGTTGGTGCAGTCCCACCTTGCCGTGAGTGAAGAGGAAAAACAGGGGGGCAATCAATGAACCGAGGATGAGCAAGGTCATGAAAGACAGGGGAACCGGTCCAGGGAGCACAACCAGGGAAAAAAAAATTCCTAAAAAAGCAAACAAACAAAACAACTTGAGAGGAGAAAGAGATAGGGTGCTACAGGCCCTGTGGGGCGAGATAAGAACCCGGACCTTCCTCCTGAAAAAAACTAGTTCCCGACAGATTGAAGGGGGGAGGCAAAATGGGGGAAGAAAAAGGCCAGAAGGAACACACAATTTTGGGAACGAAAAAAAAAGAATAAAATCTTCGGGTAAAAAGGAGGATGGTCCAGGGCTGGGGCCAACTGCCAAATCTAGGGAAGTGCATCAGAAAAAAGTGGGAGGGGCAATTTTTCACCGGCAAAAGGCGGAGCGGAGAGGAAGGGACTCTGTTCGGCAATAGGAGGGGAGAAAGAAAACAAAAAGCGATGGGGAAGAAGTGGTGGGCAAGGGGAAAAAAAAAAAAATCCCCGGGAAAAGGGGACCCTTGAGGATTAAAGCCCTTAAAAGGACAGGGGAGGACAAAAAACGCCGGGGAAAGGGTGAAGTTTCGGGGGAAGGGCAGCAGGATGGGGGGGGGGCCACATAGGAAAAAGAATCGGGTTTTGTAGCCCGTCAAAGAAAGGAAGGTTTCTGAAGAAACAAAAAACCAGATGAGAGAGACAAGAAGTGGGGGTTGTGCCACGTTTCAAGAACGCAACAGGGGAAAGAGAAGACACCCAAAAAAGAAAGAAAACCGGGAAAAGGGAAAAACAACAGAGCTAGCGGAAAAAGGGGGTAAGTAATGGTGGCCAGGGGGGGCGGGAAGTCCATCCCAGGTTTTGCAAAAAAAGTACACAGAATGAACAAGAAGAAGCCATCGGAAGAAAGCGGAAGGGACGCAAACTATTGCGGCTAGGGGGACGGAGTCAGGCAGGAGACAAACAAGGAACTTTGGGAGGGGGTTTCCCCCACGAAAAAAAGTTATGGGGAAACTATGGCGGTCCCCCGCCAGAAAAAAAAAAAGGAAGTGACGGGGCCGAGAAGAGTGGAGTTAGGCCACTGAAAAACCAACAAAGGTCTTGGGAAAACGACTAAACCTTACAGTGAGGGAAAAGGGAGCATTCGGGGAGCGTCGAGAAGAGGAAAATGGATCGGGGAACTGGGGTTGAGAAGAGCAAGGTGCAAAACGAGTGGACGCAGGGAGCCATAAGACCTGGGGAGGTCCTGAAACGAAAGAAGGTGTGTCCACGCTGCCAAAGAAAATGGGGGGACATTGACCCCTGAAGCAGGGAGGGGGGGGATTGGGGGTTCGGGGGTGGGTGAACGAACAAGGGGGGGCCGTAACACGAGGACGAAAGTTTCAGGGTGTTGACACTAAAACCAAAAAAGAACATGCACCCAACCTTGTGAAAAATGCGGCCACACGTGAAAAAAGCCGGGACCCAACACGGCCATACGTTAAAAAAAAAGGTTCCTATGCGGGAAGGGGGGGAAGAAGTGCTTCAAGTAGAAAAAGAAGTGGACAACTGCCTGGAACTCTTGTAAGGGAGCAATGACGTACCGGAACGAATTTTCGCACGGCCCACGTACAAAGGTGACGGAGTAACTCACCCATCTGATTTTGACGAAGAAAGTTGGAAAAAATTCTTTTGGTGAAAGGAATTACCAACGGATGCAAACCACATTAAGTGGGAAAAAAAGGTAACAAGGCGGCTACAAAAAGAAGCCTCAAAAAAGGGGGGCAAATGAGGTTAATTTAGACCTGGGGGGGGGGAATCCGAAAAGAAAAAACCGATCAAAAAAACGAACCTGACGCCAAAAGGGGGGGCACAGGCGGTCGCCAAAAAAAACATTGGGACTAGACGGTCTTTAAACAAGGTGAATCTTGAGAGTAAAGAGATATAAAGCGTTACAAGCCACACAACTGGAAGCGCGAGCGGAGTGGGACGGGCTCTTCTCGGGTGACCCGTTGGCTCGAATCCCAGGAAAAGAACGGGGAGGGAAAAGGGGGGAACGTTGAAAAACGCCAGAACTGGCTGAAAACCACAATAAAGCAAATTTAGGGGACTCGAAGGATTACTTGACTGGAAATGGGGGAAGGAAGACGAAATCGAAGGTTGGTGGGCTGCGGCGAAGAGAAAGGAGGGGGCAACTTCCCAACATTGTGGGAGGCCCAAAAAAGGAAATGTGGGGAGAGGAGCCAATTCGGGTGTCGATGAGCCAAAGGAAAAAAAAACTTGGGGCAAAAAAGCCAGGGAAAAAAAAAAAGTTAAAAAAATCCATGTCAGCACCAGGAAACCAAGTGGGGTGGGGAAAAAAAAACGTCGCGAGCACCGAAAAACTCGTTTTTGGGCAAAAATAACCCTGGGAACGACAAGCCAAGAATTACGTCGCGAAAAGAAGGAATGGTTGGAAAAGAGGACCTAAGGGTCGAAAAAAAACACCAGGGAAAGCCCACATTTTCTGTCCAAAGGACAAGAAAATCCAAGGGGAAAAAAAAGACCACCGACCATTTGGTACCGGTTCCCTGGGTGGTCGGAGCAGGAAATTTGGGGGCAACTCCAAGGAGGAAAGGAAGGGGCGAGTTAAGTGGGAGGCGCCAAAAAGGTTGCTTGGGAAGGGATTGGCCATGGTCACTTACCTTGGAATGGGGGGGATTGGAGGGGACCAACGGAAAAAACCAGACTACCGAGAGGAGGTGGGAGCTAGGGTGGGTTCAAAGGGCTGCCAATAACAGGGGACCCGTGGAAGGCTCCGGAGCGAAACGCTTGTGGATCTTTTGAACACTCGAAAGACGGGAGGGGGAACAAAAAGAGGAAGTGGGTTCGTAAAAAGGAAAAAAAAAAAAAAAATCGGGGAAAACGCCAAAACAGGAGCGGAAGAAAGGAAAAGGGAAGGAAGAAAATGGGAACAAATTTTCCTGCGGAGGGCCTAAAAAACCCGTTTACAAAAGGAAGGTCCCAAGGAGTCGCGGGGAAAAAAGTAAAACGTCCCGCCGACCCAAGGACGACAGAGGACACCCGCGATTAAAGGGGGACCTGTGGTCCGAGGGGGGGGGCTGGCTAGTGTAACGTGAAAGGTATTGCCCAGGAAAAGGAATCAAAACGAATTGTTGTGGCGGTGGGGGGAAGGGAACGGACATGGAAACTGTTGCCCATTGGGAAGAAGGAATAGGGGGAAAGGTGGGGGATGAGATGAACCCCCGGGGGACCTGCAAGAAAGCATATGGGGTAAAAAAAGTAAGGGGCGGCAAGGGGTCCCAGGGAAAAAGCAAGGGCCAGGATTGCAGGCAACAAAAAAGGTAGGTAAACATCCGGGGCAAAAACCCTGGCCCGAAGCAGGTGTGGGGAGACAGGAGTTATGAAAAAACACACAACGTGTTGGTGTAAAAGGGGTTAGACGAACCCCGAGCGAGAGACCGTGGGGGTGCCCTGGCGGAAGGCAAGACGCCAAAACCAAGACTGGACAGTCCTGCGATATGACACGCAAAAAAGGTAACGCAAAAGAAAAAAATGGGTGCGAAACGCTCCGAAGGTCGAAATGAACTGGGGGAGGTGCGGCAAAAGTGGATTTTTCCGGAATGAACAAAAAAGAAAGGAAAAGGGGGGTGGAGTTGTTTTCCCACTCAAGAGACTACGACCGAGGCAGCGCAAGGGGTTTTCCAACGGGCAGACAAAGAAGGAGTTGGATCATCTCAACAACAAAAAAAAAAACGTAGGAAGAGGGAAAGAAAAGGGAAGGTCGAAAACTGACCCCCGTGTACGCGCGGCGCGGGGAGGGGAAAAACACCCCCCCGCCGGGCTCAGGGGGGTTAGAAAGGGGAAAAAAAAAGGCGGCAATGCCAAGTCCATCTAAGGAGAAAGGGGGGGGGGGGGGGGGGCGGTTTTGGGGGGGGTGTGGGGGGGGGGGGGGTGGTGTGGGGGTGGGGGGGCACAACATGAAGGGGCCGTCACCACTAAACGTCGATCTCACAAGGACAGGGGCCAAAAAAAAAACCTTGCGTCCCCGCAGCCGACAAAAAACGTGAATGAAAAACGCGAAACACCTCCCAAAATCCGAACGAAGCATACACGTACCCGAAACAGAAAAAAGAAAAGAAAGTGGGTGTGTGGCACGGACTGGAAAAACTACCTCAACGTGGTACACTTGAGAACTCGCAAAGGGCCTTTCCGGAAGAAAACACCCTGCCCCAACAGGAACAAGAGAAGGGAAGGGGGGGCAAAAGCCCAGGAAAAACCAGCACCCAAAATAGAGGCAAAGCGGAAAAATGGGAGGAATTTCAAAAGGGACAACCACGAGGGGAAAAAAGCTCAACGAAAGACTTTCAAAGTGAAAGAGGGGAAAATAAACCCGTAGTGAAGAAATAGAGGAGGGCGAAAGACGTTTACAACAGCGGGAAAGGAAGGGGACTCAGTAAACGGAAAAAAAATATCAGAAGTTGGGGGGGAGAAGGAATGAGTGCATCCAATCCTGTCTAAGCAGGTGACGATAAAAAGGGGCACGTGACAAATGGCCTGAAGAAAAAACAAACAACAAAAGGGGGGGGGCACAAAAACACCGGGGTAAAACCGACAGCCACAAGAAAGGGGGGGGAGAAGAATTCCAAAACTACCCAAGGGTGAAAAAAAAAAAAAAAAAAAAGGAAAATCACTCAAGAATTTCCGGAGGAACGTTGACCACCAAGCAAAAGGGGCAAAGGGAAAAAGGGGCGGTTCCCTGACCCAAAAAAAGAAAAGGGGCCGCTAAAACACCGAAAGGGAGACACTAGGTCAAGAAAAGAAATAGGCACCGTTCCATCTCGGACAAAGGGAAAGGGGCACCAAAAATGCAACTGGGGGGCACTTTGCAACCATAAGATAAATGAACAGAACAGCAAAAGTCGATCGAGGGGTCAACCTCGAAGGGGGAATGAATCAAAACAAAAAAAAAAGTGGCCGGATGGAAGAAACCCTCTCAATGATGCCACGCTTTCAAAGGAAAAGGGGGCCCTTTCGACGCGGAACACAAGGGGGAGGGGCAACATTGGCCATTAAAACGGGGAACGGGGTGTGGAAAGGGGAGGTGGACAAAAATAGCCCAAGGCAAAAGGAGAAAAAAGAAAATTGGCTGTGCCATCCCAGCCCGTGCAACAAAAAACACAAGGAGAGCGCAAAAAAAAGGACTCAAAACAATAGGAAAGGGAAAAGGCAGTAAAGGGAAAAAAATGCCCCCAGAAAGTGAAAGAAGGGAAAAGGAAATTCGATAAAACGGACCTGGATCGGGTTGGGGGTAACAACAGCGAATTCCTCAAAAGAAAAAGGAAAAAAAAAGAAGACAGTACAACGAGAGGATCGGGTGCGCGGAATCGAGAAGGCAAACAAAACTTAACATCGCGGCGGGAAGGGGGAAAGGAAGTTGAAAGTTTTATCGCACGCTGAAAACAAGGGTGTTTCAACTAAGGTCTCATTCAAGGCGGGGGATAAAAGATAGCCTTTGATGGAATCGAGCTCAGGGAGGGGCGATGGCCAAGGTTTTCAACAGAAAACAGCCCAGGGACGGGCACCAAGAATTTAGCGCCAGCGAAAGGGGGCCAAACCATAGAAGGTGGCAAAATATCGTTTCGGCCTGCCAAACGTAAACGGAAAAAAATGGGGAATCGTGGCAAAACCGAAGATGGTGAGGTGATAAAACGTCACCGTGTGAACGGTGCAGGAAATCAGGCAGGGGGGGAAAAACGGGCCGCAACACGAAAGTTTAAACAATCTGAACAGAAAAAGGTGGAAAAGGAAAAAAAGAAAGATTGTTAACCAGTCAGGGGGACAGACTCGAAAAAAGGGGAAAGGGGGAAGGCCAAAATCCAGTATCGGCGCCCACCGAGGCACGGGAAGATTTTGTGTGGGGTAAAAGTTTACAACAAAACCTACCTAGTCGAGCGAGGGGGGGGGGTCGAAAATCAGTTGGAGGGGGGCAAAAACAAAAAAAAAAATGCCATGCCCGCGTTGAAAATTGGCCGCCGCATAAAAAAAAGGTCCTTTCCGAAACCAAAAAAGAGAAAGTCAAAAAAAACTGCTATCGGCGCAGCGTGGAACTAGGGTGAAGATCTACCCAAGAAGATAAAGAACCTGACGAAAGACGCAAAACAACAAACCTACGAAGGGGCAGCGCATCGGAGGGGGAAAATGGGGAGCAAGTTAACCATCGTAAGGGTCAAAACCTGACCAAAAAGGGAAAAGAAACATTTTCATAAAAAGAAAGGCGAGGGCAGGCAAAGGGGAAACCAAAACCCTAGACAAAATATTCAGTCGGAGGGGGGGAAAAAAAAACGGAAGAGATCAAAACAGAAAGGAAAAAAATTCAAACCACACGACAGCGCCAAAAGGAGACGGTGAAGAAAAGGGTAAAAGCCGGGTTATAGGCTGTGGGGGGTGGAAAAACCTGGGGAATGAACATCCCCCCCGAACCCCGAGGACTAAGAGATCTGGCCTCCGAGTAGCCTCAGGGGGGTATAAAGAGGCTTCTGAGGGACTAACGAAAAAAAAAAGAAAGAAAAACGAACTGGCAGCAAGGAGGGGGCTCGTACTCGGGTGGGTCGCCAACGGAAAAACGATTTGAAAAATTACTCACCACACGGGAAAAACCAAGAAAATGTCCAAGACACAAAGGCAAAGCCGGGTGGGGTCAAGAGAACGGAAAGACTTCCCTAGAAGGCAGGCCGAGGAAGGAAAAAAAGGCCAAAGAGACGGGGGGGGGGGGGGGGGGGGGGGGGGGGGGGGGGGGGGGGGGGGGGGGGGGGGGGGGGGGGGGGGGGGGGGGGGGGGGGTCTGGGTCATCCCAACAGGAGAAAAAAAGAGGAGAAAGGATATGAGGGAATCAACAAGAATGACCGAAATTGTTAAACGCTGCAACAAAACGCTCAGGGATCAGAAAGAAAGCAAGGAGCTACATAAGCTGGGGTACCCCAATGGGCATGAATCGCAAATTGGGTGTGAGGGGGGGAAGAAAGGGGGCAGGTGGGTTGTCGCACGTAACGGGCCAAAAAAAAAAAGACAAGGAAACGCATTAACAACCTGTGGACGATATCGGGAAAACAGATACATG
>Ga0179593_1551198_pt1 | contig 17000 bp, 16 predicted proteins | sample CZODoug2_1_08_16_FD_185931 | JGI IMG/M metagenome (GOLD analysis project Ga0179593, IMG submission 185931) | Vadose zone soil fungal communities from Angelo Coast Range Reserve, California, USA - CZODoug2_1_08_16fungal (PacBio error correction) | ecosystem: Environmental > Terrestrial > Soil >...
TTCAGGGGGGCCCGGGCGTCCCGGTCCTTGGGGAAATGTAAAACCGGTCCCGAGCCCGGACATGGTAAGTTCAAAGAAGGGGGTGCTGGCCGAGAAAATCCTGGAATCTGAAGACGAAGTCGGCGGGAGGCGAGGTGGGGGTCCTCTCGAGGAGAGCCGGGAGTTGAGGGGGTCAAGGGTTTTTGGATTCAAGGTTGGACGGCCTCATGCCTCGGGCCGAGATGATCGCATGAAATGCCTTCCGTGGGCAAACACCTCGGGCTGATCCGACGAATACAAAAACGAATCGACCGGGCTGTCACCGAATGCCCTGAGTAAGAGATCGTAGCAGAGGCAACCTACTATAACCTGGTTTCATTCGAGAAGGGGTCGGGGAATCCTCGACCCGTTGGAAAAGGGGAGGAAGGAATAAAGCCTGTCGTAAACTCCTTTATAGGAGTTAGCGCGTTTGGGACGGGGGGGAAGGAAGAAGGAAAAAGCCTTCCTAAGTGGGCCCTTACTTCAGGTACAGACCCATAAAAAACGGAGCACTTTGGTCCTGGGAAGGGCTCGGCTGATCGAGCCATGGGAGATGAGGGACAGCGAGGACTTCCCTGATTCCTTCATGGGGTCAACGGTTGCAAAATGGGAAGAGTACGGCGGGATCGCCTGAAGACAAAACTGACCGGGAGGGAAGTCTAACATGCAGACCGTAGACGTCGGGGTGGACGGGGACGAAGAGAGAGGCAAATTACCTTGAGGGCCCCGTCGGTGCTGCGGGGATGAGGGGGCAGGTCGAGTACAGGGGATCGGAGGAGAGGAGGTTCGCTAGAGTCACGCTGAACTTATGAAAACGGAGATTTCAGTGTAATGAATTGGGCCCTGCGGGCTAACTATTCCGGGGGCCTTGGCCTCGGAAAAATCATGCGACGTTTCCGGATTCGTCCATTAATCCCCACTTTGTTCGAGGGAGCAAAAGAGGGACGGAAAGGTATAAATTCATAACAGCCGCGGAGTTTTGGGTGTGTGACGCCACCCTTATACTGTGATGATCCGAGCAGGTCTTTCCCAGCCCAGGGGAGAAACAAAGAAAATGCCCTGCGATTGGGACTCTGCTTTTCGGACCGTGAAGTGTAAAGGGCAAACGTACATGCCAGGAACTGCTTTCCCGCGATTTCAGAGGACAGCAAAAAAAACTAAACCTCCATAAAGGGTTAGGATGTTTCCTAACGGAGGGGAGTCAAGTGTCCTTGGAAGACAATCTAGCTTCTGGGGTCTACAGATTCTGAAAATCAGCATGGTATCGTGAAGGGAGGGTAAATCTGAGCTCGGCGTGGAGTTCCAGTGTTCCTGACCTCATGCAGGGGGAAAATTGAAAGTTATCAGCCATTACGACGCTAGGTAAAGGGGAATCTCTAGCAGAGCGTGGAAGATCTTGGTCGGAGGGGGGGGGGTGCGGTTGGGTGTTCCAAAGAAAAGGTGAAAAAACTCAATATCTGGGGGTGAAAGGGGGAAGGGGGATTTTTCGCAGCTTGCTAACTAGCAGACGCGAACAGGAAAGGAGGCAGTCATGTTTAAAAAGAAACTTAGTACGCCGGGGGAAAAACCGAAAAAATGGAGTTTATCTAGATCTGTCTTCGAAGGGCATGGAAGTAAATCGACGGAGGCCGCTGACCTGAGAGGGTCGGACAAACCGAGCTACTTTGTGGGGGAAACGGCATGAATGGACAGGAAGGGGTATTGGTCTGACAAAAACGGACTACGCTGCGCAGGCGCAATAAAGGCCTTGCAGTACGCAGGTCATTCGGACCAAATTAAAGAGTGCCAGATCGAGGGAAAGGATCCGTGACGTGGGATGACCAGTTAACGAGGGGGGACCGGGGTAAAGAGAAGGGACCGGTCTCCACCGACGAACGGTGGACGGAATTGAAGAGAGGAGCTTGGCGGAGACGATCGAAATCTTCAAGGACGGCGGCAACGGCGAGTGCACCCCTGAAAAGGAAAGGGGGCAATCGTATCATCTATCTTCCGCTGAGCCCGAATTCGGGAGAGGGAAAAACACGGGGGAAAAAAGAGGGAGCAAACCCAATTTCTTACTAAGAGAAAAAAAAAACAACAACAGATGAGGAAAGAAAGAGAGAGTCCCGAAGAAGAAGGAACCGGCGATCTTGCCGGATAACAATTGATGCCTAGGAACCACCTAAATGAATGGACAAGGGGAGAATAAAAGAGCGTCCAGCTGGTCTCGACCGGCGGCAAGGTCCAGGGGGGGGCTTGCGGGTTAAAGCGACCTTGGTTGCTTCTTGAAGTGGCGACTGATGTCTAATGAAGAAAAAGAAGTGGATAGACAAGCAGGGCCACCCCTTTTAGGAAAGTGAGACGTGGTCCGGGGGGCAGCCTGACGAAACGGGGATCCGGGGACCCTTCCCAACGCCGGGTCTCCGGTAGGGGTGGAAAGGAGAAGTAAGATTATAAGCCAGCCGAAACAAGGGTAAAAAGGGAATTTCCCGCCGAAAGGGGTACTACTGGCTGAAGCGAGGGAGGAAGAATGGGACTTTTAATGGATGCCACCGCATCGCGGCTGACATCCGGGAGGGGGGGGGGTTGAAAAGGACCGTCTTACCGAAGCCCTCTGTCGTTAAGAACAGCCCAAGTACGGTGCAACGCCAGCGAAGACTCTGCAGGGTCGGTTTTCAAAGAGAGAGGACAAGCAAACGGGAAGACATTGCTTGGCATAAGGACTTGAAGGGACTCGAACCTTCGAGATTGGTCCACACCCGCGACAACGAAGAAAAGAGGAAAAAACGAGATTCCGGTAGAAAAAGCGGAAGAAAACAAGGATCGAACGACTAAAAACTTCCCAAGGGAAAACGAAAGAGGACTTCGGCCGTCATAGGGGGAAAACGCCATCAGGTGCACCAGATAGGCCTGGAGGTGCAAGGAAAGGAAGGGGCTTAAAAAAACACTCTGACGATTCACGGCCAAGAGCGGATCGCAGCGGGGTGTCAAAAAAAAAAAGACGGAGCGGGTCGGCCAGACCGGCAGCCAAAAACCTTGAGGGGAAAAGGAAATACGATTGGGCGTGCCTGGGAGTGAACTGGGAGGAAAACATGTACAGGTAACTCTGGGGAAAACAAGCAAAGGGGTCAACGTGGGGAAGAAGGAAGAAAGAGGAAGAGGAACCAGGCCTGTATGCGGGGGTGTCTGGGAAAGGAAATAACATGCGACTAGAAAAGACCCCGTAAATCAGCAGGCGTAAGAAACAATTTCAACCGAATCGGCTTTGCAAGGAAAACGAATACTACTCAGGAAAATGGAAAGATGGGTTGAATCATCCACTTGCGCAGCAACCCTTGGTGGGGGGAAAGTGGAGAATCCGGACAAACAACTCATTCCCCTAGGGCGGACGGCATGAAGAGCCAAGAGTGCCCCTGCCACTGCCAGAATAAAAAGGAAAGAAGTTCCGCAGTGAGTCCTGGCACAGGCTCTCAGGAGGGACTCGGAAAGAACCTATGCAGAAAAAGGACGCATTTCGGACAATCTCATCAATCATCCGGAAACAAGACGGGGGCATCTCAATCACGGCACAATCTAGACGGGCTGAATAAGGAAAAAAAAAAAACATCGATGTAAGCGAGGTAATTCGGAGCAACTAGGCAGAATGACGGGCCCCGCAGACCTAATTTAAAACACTAATAGGGAAAGTTTACCCCATTCTTGAGGGTTCCTAGCGAATCCCTTAAAAAGATTTATATATCGTGAGCCGCTAGCATTCCCAATCGGGTCCAGGTGATGTCGGAGAAGTTTAAATTATTCCTGCAACTTGTGGGGAAGGTTTTAATCTCTTCAGGAACCATAAAAGGAGGGTCTCGAACTCAAAGTTAGGGAGTCTTATAAGGGGAGCGGGCCGTCATCATGTTACTTTGCAAGGATCGAGTTGGCCCCAAAAAGGGAAACCATGTTCTCCCGAGGGGGGGGCAATCGTCCGCTATATCCGTGGAAGGGAAGGGAAGGGAAGTCTTCTTTCACTACGGGAAGGGGGGGGGGGGGGGATTAGGAATAGGAAAAGCTCGAAAAGGGGGATTAGGGCCCATTCGTTTTACGGACTAGGAAGGCTGCGAGGAAATGCCCACGGAGGGAACGCGTAGGACAAATTCAATACACCGTCCTCTTCATCGGACCGAAAACGAAGGAAAAGATTGGAATGACTCGTGCGAAAAGCGGCGTTGGCGGGGGCGAAAACAAGATTGAGGAAAATTTCGCTTACTGTAAAAGATGGAAGTTTCCACAATGGCCGTACTATCAAACGGGGACCCATCTCATGCAGACACGGAAGAAAAAGAAGGGAAAGAGAGGAATGTGGGGGACCGGAGACGGCCATTGTGGACTGGACAAACCAGAGATCCGTAAAAACGCGAGGCTCACGGAGGGCCCTAACACTTCCTGAAAAAAGGGAAGCCCGAGGCGGCAATCGGGTCGCCGGAAAAGGAGAAGAAATTCAGGGGATGAAGCCTGGTGTATGCCGGGGCTAAGGAGTGGCCAGAAGAAGAAGGAAACGCGAACTCAGAAAACAGACCGTCCCGAGGAAGGAACTACAAAGAAAGACGTTCTGAATGCAAAAGAGCATCGACCGGCAACCCTGGCCAGGACCTAGGCGAAAAAACCCTACCTGGAGAGAATGGTTGGGAGGGGTGGGGGGAATCTCTCCGAGGCACTGTTCGAACCGGCGGACAAGGAGGAGAAAGACTGGCAGCGTCAGAATCTCGCGGGAGGTTAGGCGTGGGTCCGGGTCCTTATTAAAAAACCTGGAGCATTGAGGAAAGGGCAATCCAAACCTGGAAAGAGCTGGTACTGACGCGGCTATCGCGAGAGACAAGTGGGAAAAGCTGGGGATTCTGTTAATAGAGTACTCCATGGGTCCCTGCAGGAGGAGGGGAAAGGGGAGGTGTTCCGGGGGGTGTCAGAGGGAGGGCGCCGACGTCCCACCGCAAGAAGAAAAAGGGAGAGTCTTGAGGGGGTCTCACGGTGGGCCCGGAGACGGGTGAAACGAGACCATCTATAGGGGGAGATCGGCGGGGAGCGAAAAAGGTGTTGATCTATATCGATTAATAAAGTTGCTGACGAAATTGAAAGAAGAGGTAGCTGGGTTTCACGAAGAAAGTATCGAGGAATTGACATCATGGCACGCCGGCTTACTGAAGCCGTGACACCCCTGGTGGCGGTGAGGGGAAGTGTAATTATTCGAAAACCGGAAGCCCCATGGGCGATTGGGAAGGTGAGGATTCGCCCTCCGGGCTCAACCGGTAACAACATCCAAAGGGCGGGATTGTTTTGACGGCGGCTGAGGAGAGGGGCGGGCCTCGCATACGGGAAAAAACAAACATCACCAATCCATACGGCGAAGTCCAAAGCGGGGGGCAGATACCGGACGGCTGGAACCCCTAAGGGAGCGTAAGGCTCAACGCGAACATTCGGAGATACAGATAACCCCCCTTGAAGGATTGTCCTGGTCAGTTGGTCTGCCAGGGAAGACCCGTCCGTCTGGCGGGAACGAGAGGGATTTAAATGATCTCCAGAGGGGAAGGGGGGTGCGTCGATCAATGCTGTCCTGCCAAAAAGCCGTTGCAAGTGGAAAGTTTGATGAGTCCTCTTTAGGAGGGCTAAGCCTCTCTTTGGGGGCGGTGTAGGAAAAAGAAGGAAGGTCATTTCCGCTCTGACTCGGATAAGGCTTTAAGGTCCTTGAATGTCGCGGCGGGAGTGTCGACTAGCATACTGAAAAAATGGACTGGCCGTCTTGTCATTTACTGCCCATTTTCGGGAAAAACGCTCCTATGAAAAGCCTGGTTCTCTGGTCTGCTAGTGTATAGAAGGTAAATGGGGAAAAGAGCTATCTCCAAGGAAAAATTCCTTTGAAAAAACTGCGGCAGGAACTGAACGACCCGACTGGTTGGCTCGAAGAGAATTGAGGTACCTGAAGGGGTGATGGGCGCTCCTAAAAAAGCCCGAGCGGAACATTCAAGAAAAAGGGGGGGCGGCGTTGAATTCGTCACGTAAATATGAAAAGAGAAGTTCGGTTCTCGTTAAGAACGGCGGCATTCACGGGGAGAGCTGAAGGGCAAGGTCTCCACCTGGCCGGTTGGAGACAACGGCTGGAGATGGGAAGAAAGGAGTCCTTCAAAAACTCCAAGCCAAAAAAAGAAATCAACTTGGGAGGGCTTGCCAAAAGGGACCTTGCCTCCGGAGAGAAAAACATCTAGCTTGGACGGAGGCACACCTGAATTTAAACTGGAATGGAAGAAAGGAAGAAAAGCTGCAGAAAACAAAGAGGGTAGCATCTCTTCCAACAACACCACGGGCAAAAGAGAGATAGAAGAAGACAGCGAGGTTTAAAGGCTATGGATGGATAAAAGGGGAGGAGTGCATGCATTTTCCAGCTCGGCCAGCTCGAGGAGAGAAGGACCGAAAAGGGAAAAAGGAGGTTTCAAGCTCCCACGGTTAAAGGTTTCGGGGGAAGGTATGAAATGGAAGACGGATCTCACGGGGTCCAATGAGTCCAAGGTGGGAGACGGCCGTCGGGAAAAAGAAGGCGGGTGACAATGACGGGACGTTAAGAGGCGCCGCGGCCGAGAGAAATAGGTCAGGCTGGGGGATGGGTGATCAAGAGGAACCTTTCCTTCCTTGGGCATTCAGAAAGGCGGCAGTTAAGGCTCGTTTCAGATCACATACCAATCACTGGAACAGTCTCTTAGGGGGAGCCGCCAGTTTGGGGAAATGGACGGAAGGGTCCGAAGCAACTGCGTTAAGAGTTTTCAAATTCCACACCGGCCGACAAAAAGGCTAAAGCTCTGAGGTGTTTTTCAGACAAAATGGCAAGAAGAAAAGGGGGCATGTTCCATCATTGCGGGGAAACAAACTGGAAAGGTCCTCCGGACAGACAGAACCGCAGCGACAAGCCAAGGGGTCCAACACGGGGGAAAAAAGATGCCCGAGTATCAAGAAGCGCAAGGGGGGGCTGCAAAGCAAAGGAACGATTAAAAGAGGCGCGTCCGAAAAAAGGGATTCTATTCATGACATTGTCAGAAAAACTCCGCCAATCAAAGAGACTACCCATCTCCGGCAGGCTGCAACGGTCCTCCCGCATGGAATACTTGGAATAACTTCTGGCGATGAAGACTAGCTTCCAAGAAGTACGATCTTTCCAGAGGTAGCTTTCTTCCATACCGGCTCCTTGCATATTCAAAGAAAGAAATTGTGGAGAAGCGGTTTCGGAGGTATAGGTCCTGACTTTTAAAAGGCGTACTTAAACTCGTGGTTTAAAGCCGGAAGACTAGTCGTAATAAGGATTAATAGAGGGTAGGAATCGGGTGTCGGTGACCGCGTCTTCCGTCGGCTCTACACACCATCGCCGTAGAGAGGAAAACACGGGGCCAGAGTGGGGCGAGATAATACCATCTTCGGCCGATAACTGGGTCTAGTCATGAGAAGACCTCTCCATTGTTGAGTACGAGTGTACAAAATCCGTACCCTTAGGAGGCATGACTCCCGAGGAACAGAGCTGTCAAGCATGAAGTACGTAGGACATCAGGGAAAAAAAGAACAAAAAGGAAAAAACCACACAATCACGGCGAAGGAATCGAAAAAGGGGGTTTTCCGCTTCGGAAGAAAGGAAGGAGAAGGAAATTTTGATAGGGAGGTTAAGAAGAGGCCACAAGTCAAAGTAACGCCCCTAGAAAGAAGAGAAGGAAGCCCTTTGGAAAAGGACTTGCAGGTAAAAAGAAACAATTACTCACTTTCAACCAGCGAATTGACTTGAATCAGGTCAAGACTCCCGAATTTGCGAGTTTAAGAGACTCCTACAGGGGACTCTGAAACTCTCCACTTGAACACAATAATCGAGGGGGACAAGTCTTTGATTGAAGAGACGGGAATCCTTAGGATTTCTCTGAATCTCTATGGGAAAAGGCAAAGTACCATCCTGCCGAAGGATGTCGGCGGATGTAAAGAAAAAAAGGTCCATTGGGGGGAGGGGTTGAATCCGCCACGGCCCGGAGGAAAACCAGCGCTAAGAGATCAGACAGGAGGGACGCCGTCTTGAAGTCTTTGGGCCAGCCTACGGTTCGGGGGGACGTTGGGGAGGGAGAAGTACACCCGCACCCTTCTAGTAACCAGTTTCGAGCAGGTTAAAGCGGATTCCAGAGGCGACCAAGCAATGGGCCAGGTCAAAGAAAGGTGGGAGGATTGTTGGGGCAGAGCGAAAAAAGAGTAGGAACTTTAATGCTTGTCAAGTCCGAAACCCATGCGCTGCGAGGGCTGATGCAAAAGGAAAACCACTGTTGACTCCAGCGTGAAACCGGGAAAAAAGTAGCTTCCCTCCGGGAAGAGGTAATAGCCTGCCGGAAAGATGAAGCGGGCGCCAAGTACTTTTACAAGGGAGGACGGGGAACCCTCTTGAACAGAGAGTCTCCGGTCGGGGGAAGAATTTTTTTTAAAGTACCAAATGGCAAACCTGAGGGTTCCAATCTCATAAAAAAAAAAAAAAGAGGGGGCAATAGCTAGTGGTGGACCGGAAGACGAAGATTGACTGGAAAACGATCTTCCGTTCCGGGACAGGAAAAAAGCGGGGGTGCGCGTCTCGGAAAGGCAAAAAGCTGGCACGTGCAAAGAAAGCCGATTGAAGGCTTCCTATTCTGAGATGAAATGTACGTGCCGGGTCACGGCGTGAAAATTCCCAAGAAAAAAAAAAAACTCAAAGGGGGGGGGGGGCCTCCCGAGGGGAGAGAAGGAGCGCCTCCAAGACAGAACGGGTACGTTCAGAGAAGAGAAAACCCAAGGAAAGATGCTGCCTTGCCATGTCCCTGAGGGGAGGGAGAGGAGTCAGCAGTTGGGGCCCAAGAGGGCGAGACTCTGTTATACTTCGAGATGTGCGTGGAGGTAAAGGGGGAAAAGAGGCAACTTAAAGCGAAAACGGCGCCTAAAGACGAAAAAGCGGGGAGGGAGGGGACAGATTTCCCAGTGAAAGCGGGGGGGGCCGGACATAGAACAAAAATAAAGTGGAAGGAGCAATTTTCTAAAGGGAACGCCATAACACCGCTGTGCAAATCTTGTAGTGGGAAACTAGATCTCTGCGATCGAGCACGTTCCTTGCATCGGAACTTAAAAAAAGGGGGACCGGATTAGCTTCTGGGGTAAGTAGGCGGGTTTCCGATTTGGCGCGTTAAGGTAGCTGGCCCGGGAAAACATCTATCGGAAGGTGAGTGAGGGGAGACAGCAGACGCGTGGTGACGAGACTGGTATAGTCTGCACGGCGGGGGTCAAAAGAAGGAGATTATAGATCGGGGGGCTGCGCACATGGGGGGATCGGCTACTCGGGGAAAAGGGGGACCCGTTTCTCACAAAGGACTTCTTGCCCTATTCAAGGGAAGGACTCAGGGGCCACGCCGCTGCGAGACTTACATGCCGTGACGCCTTGGCACAGCTGGCGGGTAGAAGGGGTACGCGGTGGTCGTCATAACCATTCACACTTATTGGAAGTGATGAAAACGCCCCAGTCGGAAGGAAGGAAGGGGGGAGATAGAAAAACCCGCGCATCTTTGGAAATGGGTGGACGAGCATGGGCTGGTAAGTTTCTTGAGAAGGACTGTTTCTCCTGGAAAGCAGAAAAAACTCTCCCAATACAGAGATGTCCTTCTCGTTCAGGGGGAGGAAAAGAAGGCTGCAAGGCGTGGTAGTCACAATCAGCTTGGGCCATTCGCCGCTAAAGGGCTGAACAGCTGGAGAAAACTGTCCGGGCGTTGCTGGCTCCGGTCTGAAGTAAAAAAAAACGGGAGAAAGGATAAGCACCTACTGAGAAGCGTGAAGCTCGCGGCTCTCATTGTAAGGGCTGGGGGCCTCACTCCTTCCAGCGGGAGGCCATTTATCTGCAAGGAGTACGACCACTCGGTATCAGATTCTTGTATGAGGGCAAACATTTTCTCTCGTAGGTGAAGAAAAAGTTTACGTGGGCCTGGGCGGTGGGGGTCGCAGGGGGAGGGGGCGGTCACTTGAAACGTCTGGCAAAGAAAATGATGACATAAAAGGGGGTGGCTACGCCGATGAAAAGACAAAGACCTGAGTGCGGCTCTGTCGTCGGAAAAGGGCATGGGGAACAGAAATCAAGGTTCATAAGGGTCGGTCGGAATGGAACATGGTCTTGAAAACGACATACTAGACTTTCGGTGGAGCGGAACAGTGTCTCCTGCTTCGGTATGTGGATAGAGCAGCACGAGAAGGAATCAGAAAATTTTCGTTGAAGGAGGGATCATAGGCGCTTCGGGTAACTCCTACGATCTGCGCGAAGGGGGGCTTGGGGAGAAGTCGTCCATTGAGGAGATCATGCAAACTACTGGAAGGAAATTGAACATTGGGAGGAAAAAAAAAAGTGGGAGAGTCGACTTCACATGGAAGCCTTCAGCTCGAAGATCAGAGACCACGGAAGACAGGAGAGAAGCACGGGTTCTCGGCAAAGGAAAGGAATTGAAGTGGACGTTCATAAGAAACAGAGGGGAGTAAAAAAAAAGAATTGGAGGTTAATATTGCATCACGGGTTATGTCCAAGGACGCCTCAGAAGGAAATATGAAAAAATGAGATGAATATATATATACTAAAATTGACGTCTCTATGCAAGGGAATTTGTAAAGGAGAAGGATGCCTAGAATTCCATAAATTCATGGGCTAACGCTATTTTCCAAGATAGATTGACGCGAAAAGGAAGCTCTTTGCGCCCAAGGTTAGGGGGGAAGGGGGAAACGATATTTCTAGCTAAGTGGAATCAAGCCGGTTGAAGAACACACCTGATGTTCAAAAGTTTAGAAAAGGGGCCGTCGGTGAACCTATCGGTTGAACTAGACGGAGGGAGAGACCGAGGGAAGGCGAGGGTCTTAATGAGGCCGAGGAAGCATCGCCCTGACCTTCCCCGGGGTCCGAGGTGCATGTCCCAGCCTACAGATGTATGCTCTTTGCTGCTCTAGATAAAGAACACTTAATCGAGAAGGAAAGACCAGCACTTCATATTGTAAAAGGGGGGGGGAGGACACGTTGTTTAATTCTCCGTCGGACAGCCGCCTGGCCGGGGGGGATGAGAGTGGAAATCAGAAAAAGCCTAGGAGACAGCAAAAGAACGCCAGAAAGACGCCTCCTCGGACTTCAGGGGGAAGACAGGTGAAATCAATCATCCTTGGGGGAGGGTCATCCATTGCTTGGCCAAAAGACGTTAGAGTCCTCGGGAAATTTCGGACAAGAACGCCAAACGCCAACGCCGAACCCGAGAATTCCTAGGGGACCTCAATAGAGCAAAAAACTACCGCATAAAACCGAAGGGAAAACCAAGGAGGGGGAAGATCAAGGATATCGAGGAAAGGCAGTCGCCACTAAAGCAAAAAAAATCCCTGGAGGCGGGGCACGGGGGGGTACGGGATAGCAGGGAAATGACTCACTTACTATTTAAAAACTCAGGGAAAGCAGCGAAAGTTAAGGATCTTTTCTGAGAAAAATCATAAAGGGAGGGGTAAGGGAATCGGACTTTCGGGGTGGGGAGCTGTATCTTCCTTTGGTGAGGTCCTTGGATTGTCTTGGGGCCAGCTAAGGTAAACTTAAAAGTAAGCTCCTTCCTCAAGAAGGCCTGTCTTGTTCTCTTTCAAGGCGAAAACCAGGCTAGGCGAGCCCCTTCCTATCCCTCGAGGGAAAACCCTCCCCGACTGGAGGTAGGTCAATACTCAAGAGGCATGATAGGACTGGGATGCAAAAGAAGAACTTCTGGAAGAAAGCTGCCCATGGTTCCCTGGGCATGCCGAATCCGCCCGGGGACGTATAAGGGGCAGCCCTAAGCAAGCGGTAAATTCATTCATACGTCTACTCCAGCGGCGTGCCCATGATCCCGAAAAAAGAAAGAGAAGAAGGTCAAAAAAATTGCCGAGAGTATCTTCCCTGTCGAGAACTGCTCACGAGGAAAAAGTAGCCACCTGCTAATAAGACCCGCTCTCTCAAGCAGCAATGTAAAAGATTACTTGACCGAGGAGTCCCTTCAATCTCGAAGGCTTGGGGGAAGCCAGCGAAAACTTAGGTTCGTAGCTGCGCCAAGATCGCCGCTGAAATCGGCAACCTGAGTCGGGAGGGGGTAAAGTAAGTTACAAGAGCGTTTAATTTCAACGATTACTAATCCTCAACGGGTCGCGTAAAGTCTGTGCACCAAGCTTCAAAGGTGGGGGGGGGACCTGAAGAATTCATTTGAAAAGGTAGAGTTATCAGTCCCTTTCCAAAAAACAGATATAAAGCGGAGCGGGAAAAGGACGCGCGTGCTTTTAGAATCCGAAAAGATCACTCAGAAGGTACTTTTGGGAAAATGAAGCCCCTTCCTCGGGGGGTCGACTCCGCTGTTAGTGGGACAGCGGATGACCGAGAGTCAAAAACGTTCACATGGGAGGTGCAATCGTTAGCATGGGATGTGGGCATCGTCAGACCTCGTAGTCGTTCCTGCGTAAAGGAGCAACTCCGAAGGGGAAAGACCCTTTGATGAAGAAAGAACGAGGAGGAGAGACAGTAAGTAGGAAGATCTGAAAGATGTAATCGAGGAATACAGATTCCGACTCTTGCTCAACGCATGGCGTGGTGAAACAGAACAAAAGCCGATTAAAAGAAAGGGAACTCGACGTACGTGAAGATCGGTTTGAAGTGGCACATGGCCAGATGAAAAACAGCTAACAGATCGCTCACAAAAAAAAAAAGGGAGAAACGAGATGAGGGTGGAAAAGGAACGCCGGGACTGGGGGGTGGAAGTCCGTCTCCGTCCGCAGCCAACGGGGGGAGATGCGAAGGGCGGTTTCGCTAGCTAAAAACGGCAGCTGGAGCCAATCGAAAAGGTCGGGCCAGGATTAAGTCGGCATGGAAAAAATCGAGGTTGTCTTTTGCTTTTATACGGGTGGGAAAGGGGGGTGAGACCTAATCCATTCTCTGAAGAGGGAGATCACGGGGGTCCAGACATAAGACGTCGATCCTCCTCTAAAGCAACCATCGACTGGTAAAGCCATTGAGAAGGCCCGGGGACCTATAGCTAGTTTAGCCGCCGCGGAATAAAAGTTATATTCTGAGTGCTTGGGGGGGGGACGGGAAGTAAAAAAGGGTACTTAACTTAAAGATGACGAAAGGATCGTCGAAGGGAGCTGGGATGGGGTGAGGGGTTTTCCGACCGGGGGAAGGAATAAAAAGAGCCTACAAGTGCAAAGATAGGGAAAAGGAAGCCTGAAATCAAAGTAATGCATGCCCATCTGGGACTTTTCTCGGCGCTCGCGATCGACCGGTAGGAGGGAGAGTACTTATTAATAAAAAAATTTGGGACCACGGAGACGGTTGAAGTAGGAAGGGGGTGGACGGGGTTGATACCGTAGGAAGGCGATGAAGACATAAAAGTTCTGTTCTGAGAGGAGGAACCAGTCGCTCTGGTTCCGGACGACTATCCGGTACTAACCAGCGGCTTCTTGGTGAAGAGAGGGGGCGGGTCCTCGGCGCAGGTGGGGGGAAGAAAAGCGATTAAGGCGGGAGAATGGAAGAAATGAAAACCGACATTATTGCAGCGCGAGTGCAGGGCAGTAAAAAAAAAAAGCACGACCGCTGGAATAGAGGAAAGGTGAAAACCTGGGGGCACTCGGTCGAGATACGAAAGGGGGTCCGGAATTCTCCAGAAAGGCCCTGCGATGCGGGGAATCGACGCCCCATATGAACAGGGAAAAGGAGTAGTCGCGGAACATCCGCACAGAGGGAAAATGGGTGGGTACCGCAAGAACTGATGACGGGGCAGCCGGCGAAGGTCAAAAAAAAGCAGTCCCAGACCCACTTCCTTCTCTTCTGCAGAAGGAAAAAAAGGGGGTAAACCCCGACGGTCCAGAGTCACGGCCTGGAAGCTTTGCCCAGTAGGAGAAGGGAGAACGCACAAGAATCCCCAAAGGAGGAAGTCCAGACAGTTGAGGGGACGGGTGGGAAGTAAGCCACTTCCGGCTGGATACAAGACGAGGTCAACTTGGCCGGAAGGAAGCAGTAAAGTCTTCTCGCAGGAAAAGGGCCGGCACTCTCAAGCAGGGTGACAAGTGGATCTCGGGGGCAAGGACGACGAAGAGATTGAGAGCGGGACAGCTCGTGGGGAAGGTACGGGGAGGAAGAGCATTGGATTTGGTAAAGCTTGAGTTAAAGGCGGCATGCTTTTTTCGCGCATCTTTGGGGGGGTTCTCGCGGGGGGGAAGTGGGGGCGCGATTATGGCACGTCCTTAGGCCAAGCAAGAGGAGAACCAGGGTGAAGCCGACGCAAGATTAAACCGCCTAGGATCCTGGCGGAGTTTCTTGTCGTCGCCGATGGCCGGAGGAAGAGGAAAAGCGGGCCTCTGGGGACAGGAGAAAACGGAGTCCTTCATAGGAGAAGTGAGGCTCGACGGGGCTCCTGTCAGGGTGTAGAGCAGCCACGACCTAGAGAGGGGGCGGGGGGGGGTAAGGGGCTGTAAGTGCGCGATTAATTCAGGTTGAATAGGATTCCCTCGCGAGATGCCAAACGGGGGGATTGCATTAGACTTCTACAGGTGAGAAAATTCAAGAGACTGCCGTCAGCCCATACGTGTGGGAGACCCTGCCTTTATCTCAGGAGCTAAAAAAATTTCCTTCATCGACCAGCGCCTCCGTACCAAAGACGTCTTTGGACCCTCATCTACCAGGAAAGAGATACATCAGGGTAACCAGAGGAAGAAAGAAGTTGAGGTGGGAAACACCAGCTGCAGCGGAATTAAACAAGAGCATGTAGGCTGGGGTCTGACTCAAAAGACAACAACAGGGAAAAGAGAGATAGTCACCTCAAAAGACATCAGTTGAAGGCGGGAGGGGCAGAGGGTTGAATAAAAGTTCTAACCCAGAAATTCAAATGTCTTCGACGGGGAAGCTCGAGTCGGACCGGAGCAAGCAAGAAAGGAAAGCCTGTAAAAAAGGACTTTCTGTTAGGGTGACGAGTCTATTGAGAAGGGAAAGGCGGACAAGCCGTTTATCCCCAAGGGGTATGGGCAGTGGAGACCGGCCGTAAAAGGCGTTTACCGGAAGAAAATCCCAACCCGCAGCAGCTCGGAGAAAAGGGAAAGGAAGCAGAAATTATCGGCCCGCCCTGCAAACTTTTTGGGAAACGCATCCTCAAGAGGAAGGCCAGGGAAAAGGAGCGAAGAAACATCAGCAAAAGAAGACAATGTTCCATTCCACCGGTACGCTGCGAAAAAAAGTGTGTGGTGGGAAAGGAGTATCGTAAAGAACTAGAGGCCGCTTGGGGGCCTTCATTCCTAACTAAAGGGAAAAAAAAAAGGATCAACATAACTGATATAGGTTGTCATCTTTCTGAGGACTGAAAAGGTAAAGTTTGACTTTTCAGAAGGACTTGATACTCTCTCTATTTCGATACAAAGGAAACGACCATCCACCTTAGGAGAGGGGGGGGGAAGGACATAATATAGTAAAGAATAAAAGGGCTAGAGGCCTACTTCCACAGATTCTCAGCGCCAAGGATGGGGAAGGAATCTTCTTAGGGAAAAAAAAGAGCTTGCACACATGCAAGGAATTTAGGAGTGCCACCAGAATAATTAGGAACAGAATCCGACTGGGACCATTCACGAGGACTGGGCGACCTTTGGAGGAACGGATCACCGGTCCTGTCCCTTCGGAAAAGGAAAAGGGTCAAAGTAGCGGCTTGTACTTGGAGAGGGGCGGAGTCCTAGGGCGTCTGATGAAGGGACTTGAAATACGGAGGGTCCCCGTAGGGCCTGGGAAAGGAAGATGAGGGATCTCCTTTTGCGAAAGGGGTATGAAGGGGTTTTATGGGACCCCATGAGATTCTAGACACCACTCCGAAGTCGCGGCGGGGGAAAAAAAAGGGGCCGGGTACCAGTACGGGGATGGGTCACCTCTAATACGGGATGCAGTTACCATCGAGGGGTCGCCATCACTGGATACAGAGCATCCCCTTTGTACGCATTTCCTAAATCAGGGGACCCACATCTGAAGAACCGAGGGGACCCAATTCGTCGGCATGAAGGGTACGGTACGGCGGCGAAAACAATGAAGGACTTAACGGAATACGCCGGGCAGAAGGGGAACGCGAGGAAAAAGGGGCAAGGAGAGAACGCTGGATATCAGGAGCCTGAGGCCACTGGCCAACACCGAAAGGTCTCAGGGAAGAAAAAACAAATCAAGGCTCTGGGGCGTGAAAGGCCTTTTCAGCTCTACAATGAAGGGCAACCAGCGAAGGTTGAAGGAGGACAGGGAATCGCCTCTTTTCGGTGGGGGAAACGGGAACGGCTCAAAGCGCACTTCAAATCGGACTCTCAAACTGTGAAAAGAGAGCAAATGGAAAACAATTCTTAGTAGAAGGGAAAGAATAAAAACAATTGGATCTAACCTACTACAATGACCAGAAAGGGACGGTGTGAATTCTGGGAAGAAAAGAAATCAAACGGTTATTGAGGTTGTTAATCCTCCCCCGGTCGGCAAAACCAAGAAGACAGGAAGGAAACTTAAGAGAGGGAGTACTTTTAGCGACCGGAGGGCTTTACGTTTTAGACGAGGATGATTAAGAAAGAAAACAGGAGCAGATCAGGGGCTCCCGCGGGGAGTGGTCCCAATGAGAGATCTTACTCGGTCAATGGAGTTCCAGCATCGGTCGGTTAGGGGGGAATTATATCGGAAAGGACGGGAGGACGGGTCTTCTTGGGCCGCAGGTACGTCCAGACAGTTAGCTGCGAGGCGGACCGGAGGAAACTGGGAATCACGAAACAGTGAGAACCAGGCAAAAAAAACCGGAGGATTCACTCGGAGCCGAGAAGAAGAGGCCTAGTTCAGAGGGGGCGGAAAGTTTCATAAGTAAAGGGTCCTGCAAACTCCTGGTAACGAAGAAATGTATGACTGAGGAAGGAAGATCTTGTTTGGGGGATGGGGAGAACAATGGGAAACTGAAAGGGAGTCGGGTCCACTC
>Ga0179593_1692198_pt1 | contig 17000 bp, 32 predicted proteins | sample CZODoug2_1_08_16_FD_185931 | JGI IMG/M metagenome (GOLD analysis project Ga0179593, IMG submission 185931) | Vadose zone soil fungal communities from Angelo Coast Range Reserve, California, USA - CZODoug2_1_08_16fungal (PacBio error correction) | ecosystem: Environmental > Terrestrial > Soil >...
AAAAAAACCTTTCTTATTTGCCAGGGGAGAGACTCAGAATTTTCCACTTTATCCCTGAAGAAAACGTCGCCGATTGAAAGGGAAAAGAGGGAAGCTGGCGCGGGCCGAAATTATTTTGAGAAGCTACACATACTATTTCCTACATTCCAAAAAAAAGAGGAGCATCCGGCACCGGGAGACTCGGAAGAAACTGAGCGCGGTCAGAGGGGGGGGGCAGTTTGCGCGCTCGACACCAGGGGGAACGCGTCAATTCACGGTGAAGAAGAAAAGGCCGGCCGACTGCCATTTTCGCTAGGACGGAGTGTGGGTAGAAATAAGGGGAAAAGCAAGGCGCGGCAATGGAGGCGCTTGCGGTCAAATGAATCGTCGGCTCTCTCTGAAATTAAACGAGGGAAGAGAAAGAAGGAGAGGTGGAGTCCAACGGCGGCTAGTCCCAGCGAATTCGAGAAATGAAAAACCGGGGGAAGAGAAAAACAGCGCGCCCTACTCTCGAATCACGGGATGTAACAGAAGAAAGGGGGGAACGCGCACCCAATCGCTCTTTTGCCTGCAAAAGGAAAAAAAAAAGGAGGAGAGAAATAGATAGATCAACGGTGAATACCGATCTTGGTGGAACGGCAAAGACGCTTCTTTGTTGCGCGTTCCAACTCGTTGGGGGGGAAAAATGTCGCAAGGGAAAAGGGAAAAGAGGTACAGAGGAAGGGGTGCGATCACACTTCTTTGTTGAAGTGATCAAACTGTGAAAAAAGAGAGAGAAAGGGGGAGGAGGTTACACAACCTTGCCTACGCGTTGAAGGGAAAAAGAACCTGCGCATCTCCCTCGCCGGAAAAAAAGAAAAAGGGAAAGGTGGCGGAATCCCTGCAGCCCGGTCCGACAACCACGAAAGACTAGCCAAAAAAAAAAAGGATTCCACCTTTCCCTTGACGCGTTCGGGAAATGCACAATCCTGCACTGCGCGGAAAGAAGAGGAGAGAGGGAAGTGAGGCCGAGTCTCCCGTCCGGAGGCGCCTTCAAGAGCGGAGGAAAGAGGGAAGGGCGAAATCGACCCATAGCTGTGTCTTCAAATAATGTGTAAAAGGGCTGCCATACTTTCCCTTCCAAATGGGGAAAAGGGGAAGAAGGGGAGGGGGGACTCATGGATTCAGTGTAAATTAAGGAGGCAAAAAAAGTAGTCGAAGCTGCATAGTCGGGGGGAAAAAGCTCGGACGAATTATTGATTTAGAGGGGAAGAAAAAAAAGAGGAAGGGGCTCGTCCACTTTTCCCCCCTGCGATTGTGAGAGTTCCTAAAAGGGGGAGGCTGCTGCGCACGCTGAGGTTGCAAAAAAAAGAGGGGCTGTCTTCCATATGGCCTGCGAGCGGAGAAAGGAGGAAAGAGGAGAAAAAAAGTGCGACCTTTTCGGCCCGAAGCCAGGGAAAAACCCGCCGTTTCAAAAAGGTCCTTCCCCGCCGTGGCCGGAATCTTGAAAGGGAAAAGGAGGAAAAAAAAAAGTTATGTCGCCTTTGCGGGTATAATGTGAAGAGAAAAAGGGAACGCCGTTTGGCCAAGGGGTAGCCATGTCCCACGATGGTGATGGCCGAAAGAGGAGGGGGATCTTCGCGAGGCCTTCTTTTTCAGGGCGGTCCACGCTTATGCGAAAGAAAAACATTAGTAGTATTTCGTACCCGTCGCCATTCCTGATACAAGGGAGGAAGAAAGAGCCAAATCTTGTGTGGGGGAGAAGAGGCCTTGTCATTTTCTTTAGAAAAGAAAGGAGGAAGAAGGGCGCACGCTTGCATGTTGCCAGCCATGAAGAAAACCGGAACGGATTTGGGCTGGACGCAAAAAAAGGAAGAACACTCCCTAATGTGGAACCGTGGAAGGGGAAGGCCGACCGACAATGCCATAAGACTCAGAAGTCCCAAAAGAGAGAAGAACTTCGCCTCGCCCGTATCTCAAAGTGAGGATGGGAACGCCCCAGAAACTCATGATCAGCGGAAAAAAGAAAAGTGAAATTCCGAGGACGCGGAAGGAAGAAAGGATTCCACTAAGATCAATTGGCAGGAAGAAGAAAAAAAAGAAAAGAGAGATATTCCTTTTTCCCGGGGGAAGAAAAAAAGGGGTGGGAAAAGGATTCTGCTTAACAAAGGAAGAGGGGAAGTGTCAATGGGGGTGGCCGCCAGGATTGAATGATTTTATGGGTTCGGTTCAACTGTAGAGCGCAGGAGAGCTCGGCGCGGCGAAGATTACCAAAGAATGGGGGGGGGTGAGGGGATTCTTCTTGGGCATTGTAGGGAGGGAAAGGGGGGAAAGAGAGCACCCGGTCCATTCGTGATTTGGGAATGGTTTTGAAGGGAAAAAATCCGTTCCGGCGGAGGACGCAAAAAAAAAGTGAGCCCTTCGACGAGCCGCAGATTCCAGAAAGAAAAAAGGACAGGGGCGAGACAGGAAAGCAAGAATGAGGTGTTCTTCTAATTGGAAAGAAGAAGGGAAACGGGAAGAAAAGCCACTGGCGCCTCGGGGCGAGAAGAAAATCGAATTGGTCTTTGCCAAAGAGGCCTCAGGAAAAAAAGGGCGACTCAAAAATGGAGGAAAGAAAAAACGGCGTCGGTGATTTGTAGAGGAGGGGGGAAAAAAGGGGGAAGAAAAGTAGGATAACGCAAAGTCGACATCAGGTTGAAGGAGAAAGTTCCGGCCACGGCGGGGGGACTAACTTTAAGGACGGAAAAAGGAAGCGAATTCTACGGGGCTATCCAGGGAAGGAAGAGAAAAAGGAAAAGAGAAAAGTACCTGATCTCAACTCTCGCACGAGCGAAATCTTTTACTCACCGTCCCATCGGAAAAAAAAAAAGGAAGGAGAAATCGCCGGGAAACTTGGACGTACTTTATTCGTTGGGGGAAAGAGAAAAAAAGAAAGGCTTCCCGTGTCATTACCCTCAGGAGAGCTTCGACATCCTTCGGGTAGAAAGTCCGAAGAAACTGAAGAAACGTCGACCGAGTTCAGTTATGACCATTGGGGGAAGAGGGAGAGGAAGAAAATTATTTTGAAGACAAAAAGACCACAGGACGATTTCCGACATTCAACTCGAAAAAGAAAGAAGGGACGGGGAAAAAAAAAAAGAGGAGCGCGATGGCCTCTCTTGCAGGAGGGGGGGAAGGGAAAAAGGAGAAAAGCTTCGCTCCGAACGCGTCATTCAAAAAGAATGCCGAGCGACTGCCATTCTCAGGAGTCGGGGAGGAAACGTGAGAAGAAAAAAAAAAAGGCAAGGCGCGGCATGAGAGGCTCTTGCCGGAGGGGAGGGGAGGGGGGAGAGGAGAGAGGTCAACTCTTAGGCAAGTTGTTTAACATAGGCACGTCGCGGTCCCCACGCCATTCGGAGGAAAAAGAAGGGAAAAAGGAAAGTCAACACGGCTGACAGGCGACTCAACAACGGTTGGAAGGGAAAAAAAGAGGGAAGGCACAGATCTATGTATCAACGTCTGTATCTCAGAGAAAAAGAAGAGATCAACGTTTATACCGGAGAGGGGAGAGGATGGGTTGCGCTTTCCAAACGGGGGGAAGGGAGCCTTTTCATTGCGTTGGATCCCGCTGATTAGGGGAGTCACACTTCGGTTTTGAAGTTGATCAGGAAGACGCTGGGAGGGAGAAGTGAAGGGGGAAAAACCTTGCCTACGCTTTTAATTTCCCGAGAAGAAAGGAAGAGGAAAGAAGGGACAAAGGGGCCGCAGACGCCAAGAGAAGGAAGGAAAAGGGGAGGTGGCTTAATCCTTATCACCTGGTGAAAGGGCGCGCCCCCTTCAATCATTCCGTCAGAGGAAAACTGGGGGGGGAAAAAAAGAGTCTGAGCTCGACTTGCAAAAGACGGAAGGAAGGAGAGTGTGAGAAGATTCTCCGTTCCTTATCGCCTTCAGCAAGGAGATTTAATTTCTTAAACTCGTCCAGAGGAAAGAGACCCAGAAGAGGGAAAGAGCCAGCTTCCATACTTTCCGTCAAGGGTAAGAAAAGGAAGAGGTCCGACTTGTCTTCAGGATGAAAGGGAGCGGCACGGAATTTCAATCCTAAAGAGAGAAAAGGATCGGAAAAGGAGGGTTAATACCCGCGGAATAAAGGAAAATTGAAAGGGAAAGAGGGGAAAAACTAATACCTTACTTCACGTTTGAAGAAGGTGCCTGCCGTCGTTAAGTCCAAGGGAGGACAGCTTGAGAAAGGAAAGGATCAAGATTTCGAGGTTGCCTGGGAGTGGGGACGTAAGATGAAAAAAAGAAGAGGGATATCTTTAACTCCTTTATGATGAAGGGGGCTTCCCGGATAGCCCCTAAAGGAAGTCGGAAAAGCAAAAGGGGCACCCGATATACATTGATTTCCCGCAGTGGGGGACGGAAATAGTGGAAAGGGGGGACGGAACCCTTGAATGTCTCCAGGGGGCAGGAAGATCCTTATCCCAGATAAACAGAAACAGGAAAAAAAAACCGGCCTTCTCCCTTTCCCACCAAAACCAAAAAAAAAATCTCCCTTTTCGTTGGAAGGACTTCTTTGGGGGGGAAAGGGACAGGAAGGGGCAACTGAGGGATGCACTAGTCCGCAAGTGAGGGAGTTCGTCCCCTTCTCCAGGAAACCACCTCCATGGAGCTGTGGGAAAAAAAAGGCCTTGGTCATTTTTCTGTACAGAAAGGAAAAAAAGGCCGAACGCTGGTGTTGCCATGTAGAAGAAGAGGGATGCTAGTGTATCGGTAAGGAATTGGGAGAAAGGGAGTCCAAAAATCTTTCCCACGAGAAAAAAGTGACCTGGGTAGCTTAATCCCTGAGGAAGACCACGAAGACTCAAGGAAAACAAAAAAAAGGAAGGAAAAGAGACGCGTATCTCCTGATCGGCTGGCAAAAATGAGGCGCCCCCTAAAATCAGGATCAGCGAAAAGGGACAATGCCGGGCCGGATGGAAAGCCCACAGAAAAAAGGAAAAATGCACGGGAAAAAAAAAGAAGAAAAACACACCGGATGAGGAGGAAAAGAGAGAAGCCGGCCTTCTCCTTCAAATCTGAAGGGGGATCCCGGGAGAAGAAAATTACTGCGGCCTCGGCAGTGGTAAGAAAAAGGGGGGGGCCGCTTTATCTGAAAGAGGGTCAAACTGTATTAGGGATCTGTTGGAAAAAGGAAGAAGAAAAAAAAAAAAGATGACGCGAATGACTTTTTTTTCTTTGGGAGGCTTCTTTTGCCTTGGAGGACCTCAGGGATAATTACCTTAAAACATTCGGGAGTTGGGAAATGAGCGAGGGGAGACATAGTTCGAGTCCCAAATCCGTTACAGAAGGGAAAACTACTCAATTTTCCATTGGAAAAGCGGACGAGCCGCTAGCGTCAGCTCGGAAAGCAAATGAAAGAAAGAGCCGAGCCTCCCCCAAGATGGCCGATGAAGTTTTCTTCTAAAGAGGGGGAACGAAATCCATCCTATGGAAGGCAAGGGGGGGGGAAATGGAAAGAAACGGGACTCTAATTTGGCGGTGAAAAGAGGCTATCCTGAACTAACTTTCGGGAAAGAGGGAGAAGCTGTCAATTCCAGCAGTCGGGTGTAGGGGGGTGGAGAAAGAAGGGAAGGAGACTCAGCATGAAGGGGGGCTACTCAATTTTTAAGAGAAAGAAGATGTCCTGCCATTCGGAGAAATGTATCGAAAAAGAAAAGTCGAAGTTAATTTCGCCGGTGCAAAGACAATGTCTCAACTGTTTTGCGAGGAAAGGTCACCACTCTCGCAGCTCTCCCGAGAAGCCAGACCAGGCAAAAAGAGAGAGGGAAGGGGGACACCTTAGCATCTTTCGAACGCAGGAACAGAAAAAAAAAAAAGGCAAGTAAAAATCGCAATCTCAGGGTAAAGGAAGGGAGGGCCGAAAGAGGACAATCAATAATCTTGAGAAAAGAAGAGAAAAGAAATCTGCGAGCTTCTACATCCTTGCGGATTGCCTTCAGGGGACCCACTGAATCCCTGAATAACACTTCTACTATAAGGTGAAAGAGAGGCCGAAAAAAGTATTTTAGACCAAGAGGGGGAACGATTTCGCTACAAAAAAGGGGAAGGAAGAAGCCAAACCGCCTCGCGTGAAAAGTTTAGACCTCTTAATAAAAGGAGGAAAGATTGTGCAGTTTTGCGCTCGCCGAGAGGGGGGAAAAAAAAAACTCGTCACACTTCCCGGTGAATAGGCTGATTTCCGCTCGACTTCCAGTAGCGAGAAAACAGGTGCTCTTATCACCAAAAGTTTCAAGGCAATGCGAGGAATGAAAGAGGAAAGAATGAGGAAAAGGGAATAGTCGGTGCTCTCTGAAATTCAACCGCTAGGGAAAAAAAAAGCGTGGATTCAAGGGGGGGTTTTCCCCCACCCAGCTCCATCAGTCAACTTAGAAGGAAGTGTGTCGAACACAAAAGAAAAGGAGGGAGAGAAAAAAAAAAAAAAGAGGAAAAAGGAGAAATTCTACTCACAACTGTTGGAACAGAAAGGGCACAGATCGGTATCAACGTTTGTTTTGGGGAAGAGGAGGAGATCACGTTAGACAAAGGGATAGGGGGGGAAGAGGGGGGGGAGAGGTCCCACCGTTTTTTGCGATGGGGAATCCCTCTTTATTCTATATCGCGAAGAGGGGGGATCGAATGCGCTGGACTTCTCGCAGTTGGACGAAAAAAGGAAAAAGAAAAAAAAGGCAGACGCGTTGAATTTCAGAGAGCCCGACGAAAAAAAAAAAAAAAAAATCCCCCGTGCCCCCCTCTCATTGAAAGGGGGGGGGGCGGAATCAGGAAGAAACTTGCTCCCGAAACGAAGAGGGAGAGGGGAGGAAGAAGGAAAAAGCGCTCTTATCACGTTAATTGAGCAAAAAAAAAGAGCGAACTTCCACAACCCTTTCCTGGGGGGAAGGGGATTAAAAAGGCTCCCTGGGGCCTGAGGAAGTAACGTTGAAAAAAAAAGGGGGAGAAGGCGCGTTAATGGTCGGAACTCGTCCTTTGGACTGTCAAATAATTTTCGGCCGCTCCTAAAAGGGGAAAAAGGGGAGCAAAGGAAGTAGTTGACAGGGATTAAGGAAGTCGTTAGCGTCTTCACTATGTGCAATGAGAGATTCTTTCATCTGAGGGGGGAAAGAAAAGGGAGGGAAATAGGGAGATGTCCGAAGGCAAAAACGAATACCGTCGGAAAAAAAGTGAAAAAAGGGGGAGTTTCCTCCGCGTCTCCAGCTTACGGGGAGGGGCCCTGTGCGTCAATATTTAGAGGGGGAAAAAGAGGACAAGGGACGAGGGAGAGGCCGGGGATAAAGCCTGGAGATTAAACGAACAAAAGGGGGGAAAAAGGAAAGGAGAACCCGTAGAATTCGCCGTCGACCGTGAGCCCAAAAGCCGTGGCCGGAAATCTTGATTTTCCCTGGGGAAAAAAAGGGGATGGTAGCGATTCTGGATCTCCGCCGTCCAAGCAAGAAAAAAAAAAGAAGACGTTGGCCACGCTGACAGCAGTAAAATGGGGAATGTCGCCCTTTCGGGGAAAAAAAAAAGGAGGGGGGGACAGAAAGTACACGCTTATGCCAAGAAGGCGAAAAGGGGGGGAAAAAAGGAGGGAAAGGAGTTCTTTACCCTTCCGCCATTCTTTTATCATCGTGCAATCTTTTGGGGAGAAAGGAATGGGGTTGCCCGTTCGAATCTGCGGCTAGTCCGAAAGGGAGGAAAAAGAACAGTTGCGTATTCGTGATGCGACGGGGGGGCTCGACCTCCCTGTCGAAAGGAAAAAGAAAAAAGGTGACGGGGATGCCTGACCTGAGGACTCATTCGCCACGAAAAGGAAAAGAAAAAAAAAACAAAAAAAAAATCTCTTAATCTTCGCCGAAGGGGGGGGGCGGCTTTGCAACCATTCGCTCCAAAGTGAAAGGAACCAGAAAATCAATGATCAAACCACCACTGTCCAAGCACATTGACAAGAAAAGAGGGGATGTGAGGGCATCAGCAGGATTCAACAGAAAGAGAATATCTCTCAACAAAACAAAGGGAGGGGAAGGGGGGGAACGGCCGCTCGTAAATTCCGTTGTAATCCTGATGCAGGCATGAAAAGTAAAAAAAGAAAGGGGTCAATGTGGCTTGACATTGGTGGCAGGAGGGGTCAGACTTTAATTGATCGCATCGGGGAAAAAAAAGAGAGGAAAAAAGAAAAAGCGAAGGTGTCTTGTTTTTGGGACGGAGGGGGAAGGGGAGGGGAGGGAAAGGGTTCCCCTCATGGATAAGATCCCCGTCCAGCAAGGGACTTTCTACTGGAGGTAAAGAAAGAAGGGAGGAGGCGCCAATCAGGATACGCAATGGCATGGCAAAAGCAGCGGTGAGAGGGAGAAAACAAGGCTAATCTCTGGTAAGAAAAATGAAAGGACCAGATTGTCCTATTAGTTGGCGTCTAATTAGGAAAAAAAGGGGGAAAGAAGGGCGACTCGCTAATCAGCAAAAGCGAAGTGGCGGTGCCAAAGAAGGCCTCGCTGAAAAAAACGACTCCGAAACGAAAAAGAAATCCACCACTTGTCACAGGGAGCGGTTATGTGTATATTCTCTGTACGGAAAGGAAGGAGAAAGAAGGGGGGAAAGAAAAGAAAGTGGGGGGAAACCCAAGGGCAAACAGCAAGATTTAAGGAAAAAGAGGGGAAGGAGAAAAAGGAGGAGAACTGTCTACTTCGAATTCGGTCCGTACAAGTTCTTACAAAAAAAAAAAGGGGGGGGAAAAAAAGGAAAGACAAACAAGAGACGCAGCTACGCCAGCCATTGGGAAGAAAAGGGGGAAAGACCTTTCAACCTCAGCTTGCTCACGCAGGACTACTTAAGAAAAAGTAAAAATCTCATCGCATTTTGAACAGTGAAAGGAAGACATCGGGGGGAGAAAAATAAATGCCGCGGGTATTACCCTCAGTCGCCAGAGGGAAAGAGTTCGACATCCTTAGAAGAGTCGACTCAGAATTTTCCACTTAATCCCTGAAGGAAAAAAAAGAAAAGAAAAAAAAAGGGGGGGAAGGATATGGAAGCGGCGAGGGCAAGAAAGAACAGGAGATTCCGCTACCAGGACTAGTAGAAGAAACCGCCTGCGCGTGACTTCGACAAGAAGGGGAAAAGAAAGAAGAAAAAACTGAGCGAGGGGGTTGACTCAAGACAGGATTTGTGCAGTTCGGAAGAGACGCGCGGAAAGGAAAGGGGGAATCCTATGCGCGTTTCCTCATTGTCCGAGAAGAAACGGTGCTCAGTATTCCGCCACATAGGGAAAAAAAAAAAAGGGGGAGGGACAATGCGACAGTAACGGAACTGATCGTCGGCGGAGAGAAGAGGGGGTACTCATCGGAGAAAAAACGGGCGCGAGTCCCCAGCTCATTCTATTCAAAAAGGAAAAAGGGGTAAAAGAGAGAAAATCAAATTGACAGCTGAAGGCGACGCACAACGTGGAAAACGAAAGGGAAAGAGCAAGAGCGGTACAACTTTTGGAAAGAACTTAGAGGAGGAAAAGAATAGATAAAGAATGGAAGAAAAAAAGGAGAGAGCTTAGGGGGTGTGAGATTTCAATTTTTTGCGTCGCCTTTAAAAGTGGGGAAGAAAGGAAAAAAGGGGGAAAATCACACTTCGGTTTTTAAGTTTGAGGGAAAAGGTTGACTCCACTCTACTCTATCGGATGAAGGAAAAAGGAAAAGGCAGAAGAAGGGACCGAACTATGGGTTGCGAACCTGCCCACGCAAGCGACATCCGTGACAGAAGGGAAGGTAGGTTGCTGAATCCTGATCACCGCCTGACTACTCTACTGGAAGAGAGGAAAGGGGAGAGCAGGATGCCCATTATGGAACGCGTTCGAGCGAGCGCGTAGGGACAGGAGAAAAAAAAAAAACGCTGCCATCGCGCTCAGGGGAGTGCATGAGGCGCCTTCACGCGCTCTGGTTAGGGGGAGGAGAGGAAGGAAAAGAAGACACATAGATTAGTCAAATTCGGGCCCGCGCCCTGCTTCCAACTGGAAAGAGGATCGGTCGACTTTTTTCTTCAGGGATTAAGAGGGCACGAATTGGCAATCCTCATAGGGAGGAGAAAAGGAAAAAAGGAGGAACCGCGGAATAATTAGTTCGATGTCCTCTTGCAGGCAAAAAAAGAAAAAGAAAGGAAGGAAAAGAAAAAAATTGTCGATTTTTAACTTTGGGGGAAAGAAAGAGTAATGTCGTCCTGCGGTTCTCAGAGGGGGGAAAAAAAAGAAAGGGGAGGGAAGGTGAAGTGCGGCTTCCATATGGCCGGCGAGCTGCAGAGAGTGGGAGAAAAAAAACCCTAGAGTGCCCGGATATCCCCTTCTAATTCTCCGTCGAAAGAAAAAAAGACCAGCTGACAGGTCCCCCCGTTGCCGAAATCTTGTAAGGTTCCCTTTGTTGTCAGGGAGGGGGCGGGTAAAGCGTATTCGGAAAAAGAAGTAGCCCGCGATATCACAAATCCAAAAAGGGGGCCAACGCTGACAGGCTTTTCGCCCATGGGGAGGTTGTTTCGGATCGTCATTCTCTGCAAGGAGGGGGAAAGACCAGTCGAGGTCCACGCTGATGCGAAAAAAAAAGGGATTATTTCGTACCCGTCAGAAGGAAAAAAGGGGGAATAGGGTGGGTCTGGTCTCGCCCCAGGCCTTTGCATTGGAAAGGGAAGAAACGGCCGTCGCTAAATGGCGCACGGAAGGAAGGGGACAATTGCTTATCTTTATGGAAGGGAGAGAAAAAAAGGGAAGAAGAGAATCCAGGTCGAAGTCAAAAAAGAAGGAGGGGACCTTTAGCTTTATCCCTTAGTGACCATACAATGCCAAGAAGACTCAGAATTCCCAAAAAAAAAAAAGGGAAGGAAAAGGGAGGACCAGGCCGGAGCCGGCTTGCAACCATGCGAGAAAAAGAAAGAAAAGAAAATCAGGATCAGCGGCCACCAAGGGGCCGAGGCCGGGTTAATGGGGGGGAGAAAAAAAAAGAAAAAAAGGAAAAGGCCGGGAAAAAGTAATCTCGATCGCAAAAAAGGGGGAGGGGAAGTATCGATTCCCAAGGCTCCTTCTCTTCGTGGGGAAAGGGAGGAACAATGAAACAAGGGACGGCTCGTCATTTAATGTGCGTGGAAGGAAGCCTGATTTTCTGGGGGGAGAGCAGCATGGTTTGCCCTCAAGCAGGAAAAGAAAGGGAAAAAAAATGAAACACGAAGGTTTTTCTTGTTTTGGGAAAAGTAGAGTGGCATTGTCGTTGTCGACCTGAAGGAAGAAAAGGACCGGGAGTGGTGAACTAGTTTTAAAAGAAAGAGAAAAAAGGAGGGGAGAGAAAAACGGCGTATGCGCGCACAAGATAAGCAGGAAGAAAAGAACTTCGGACAGCCGCATATTCGAATAGAGGGACTGGGGCGAGACGGACGCCCAAAGGGGAAGAAAAAGGGTGGGACGGGAGAATGGGGAAGATGGCGACGGGTAGAAATAAGCAGAAAAAACTCTCTCATCCAGAAGGTGCGTTGCCAAAGAAGGCCTACGAGGGAAAGGGGGAAAAGAAAAAAGGGAAAAATAAATGACCCATCCGTTGACCATGCGAACCTGTCAGAAGAGGATGTGGAGCTTCTCGTGACGGGGAGATAACCGCAAAGTCTACATCAAGGTGGAAGAAAAAAAGAGGAAGGAAAAAGAGGGGGGGAAATGTATCGGGCTCCCCGGGCTGGGCTCACGGGAAAAGAAGGACGGTCCTACAATGTCGCAAATTGTTTGAAGGGGAAAGGGATCCTCACATCTGCACCTCTCCGGCAAAGAAGAAAAAGAAGAGGGGAAGAAACCGGTCAGCGTGCTCACGCAGGACCATTACGCCTGGGAAAAAAGAAAAGAAAGGCATCGCAATGTTAAACGTGGACTGTACTTTATGAAAGCGAAATCAATATTTCTTCCGCTGGTATGGAAAAGAAAAGGAAAAGGAGGAAGAAAGTGGGACCATTCGTTCCGCGATATCGACTCAGAGGAAAAGGGAAAGGGTCAGGTGCTTAACCATTTTTCAGTAAAGGAAGATGGAATAATGGAAAAGGGATGGAAGCGGCTCGGGCGAAAATGATTTTGAAGAAGAAAGGGGAAGGGAAAGGGGACGAAAAGCATAACAACAAACCTCCTCTCTTGAAGGCGCCTCCGGAACAGGGAAAAAAAGGGGGCAGCGCAGTTGCATGAGTTGTTCATTAACCTGCGCTCGAACGCTTCCAATGAAAGGTGAGAAGAGGAAGGAGGGGAAGAGAGACGACCCGAACGCTGTCGGCTTGTTGTCGACCCGGTGCTCAGGATGCCAGACCCTAAAAAAAAAGGGAAAAAATGAGATTCTCTTGCGGCTGCTTGCAAACGTCGGTCTCTCTGAAATTCAACGCGTAGGAGGGGGGGGAAAAAAGAAAGGGGGGAAAACAGCGCACCCCAGCGCCATTCGATCCACTTCAAAACCGAATGTGGTCGAACACCAAAGAAAAGGAAAAAACCGCGGAAAGGCTACTCAACAACTTTTGGGAAAAAAAAAAAGGACAATATCGGTATCAACGTTGCTCTCGAGCCAAAAAAAGAAAGGGGGAAGACCGCGGGATCGAGGCAAGCGTGTCTTGGTTGCGCGTTCCAACCGTGGGAAAAGGGGGGACCAATCATCCCTTGTAAATCCCTCTTATTCGAGAGAGGGTGTGGAATTTGATCGAATGGCTCTGGGGGAGAGAAAGGGGGGGAGAAAGGGGGACAATTGAAAAGTTGAATTTTCAGAAGAGCCCTACGATAAGTTACCGACCTGCCGAAAAAAGGGGGATCGCCTTGAACGGAAAAGGAGCAACGGTCGACAACCACTCACGCCGACTAGCGAAGGGGGCAGTCGCTAAAAAGCGCTCTATTCATACCTTGAATTGAGGGACGCGAACTGCACAACTCCTTCACTGGGGAGGAAGAGAGAATTCCGAGTCTCCCGTGCCGATGGCGCCTTAAACGCGCGAGAAAGGGGAGGAACTCGTCCTGTTTTAGGCTGAAAATCGAGAAGAGCTGGTCTTCAAATAATTTTCGGGGCCCCAGCGAAAGAAGAAAAAGGGGGCACCTGAACTCGGTCGACGTGTTTATTCAAGAAAAAGAGCGGCACGATGTGCCTCCGAGGAGGGGAGACGGGCAGACTGAAGGGGAATACCCAGAGAAAGAGGAGGGAGGGAAAGGGTCGGCAAAAAAGTAAAAATTCCCGTTTCCCTCTGCGATTGTCGATGTTAAAGTTTTCCGGGGGAAGGGATCCTGCGTGCGCACGCTTGAGTTTGAAAAAAAGGGCAGGGCTTTACTATGCCGGCGAGAGGAGGGAGGGGGGAGAGAGGAAACACAAAAAAGGGAGTTGTCGGCCCGATACCCCGTAGAATTCGCAGTAAAAAGCGCCCTATACCTTGATTTCAAAAAAGAGGGGGGGGGCCCTTGTGTCGAAACCTTGGAAGTGGCCGGGGGGGGAAAGGAGAAGGAGCCGAAAACGGGACCCGCATCTCCACAATCACCGACCCGTTGCAAGAAAAAGGGTCACTATGTTGATTGTCTCAAAGGGGAGGGTCAGCGATTCCTTCTTGTAAAAGGGGAAAAAGGGAAGAAAAAAAAAGGGAAAAGTCGCCCGTGCCGGACCATTAGGAGTATTGAGGCTCCATTCTTACAATTTCTACAAGAAAGCTTTTGTGCGTCCGTCAGAAGAAAGGGGAGGGGGGGGGAAGTAACTGAGTCGAATCTGCGGCTCGTCCGGAAGGGCGCACGCAAAAAAAGGGCCCCTGCGTATCTTAGGGCGCCGGAAGGGGGGGAAGGGGGGAAAGAAAGAGAAGGGAACGAGGAACCCCACTCCCCGATGTTTGAACGGAAAGCACATCTCAACTACAATGCCAAGGGGAAAAAAACAATAAAAACCAGAATTCGGAGGGAGAAGAAAAGGCAGTAAAAGGGGGCGGACTGGCAACCATGCGCGAAAAAAAAAAAAAAAATCAGTATCAGCGGGCATGAAGAGGCCTGTGTAATGGGGAAAGAGAGAAAAAAAAAAATAAGCAGTCCGGAAAAATTGAATCTCTCCTCAAACACAACAACGGAGGAAGGAACTTTTTCCTTCCTTCTCCAGAGAAGGATGAGTGCTTCACAATTAACCCGGAGGAAGAGGGGAGGAGGGGGAGTGGGGGGGCCGCTTATCCTGATTTCTGGGGGAGGGGGGAAAGGGGCCATCCGCTCCTTCTATCCTTGCGAAAGAAGGAGTTTTTTCTGGTTGGAGAAGGTTGAGGGGCATTTGTCTTTTGGACCTGAGGAAAGAAGGGAAGGGAAGGGGGATGGGAACTAGTTTTGAAAAAAGGAAGGTTACTTCGTATGCCTGGAGAAAAAGAAAGGGAAGGAAAAGAGAGGGAGCTTCTGAGAAGCATATTCGAACTCGGGAAAGCAAAAAGGAAGACCCCAAATACATATGTCCAAGGAAAATGGCTACTTTACTAAAATAAGAAAGAGGGGGGGGGAAACGACTAAACGCATCAGCGTGGCCTCGAAAAGACTCGCTACGATCCTAACCGAGGGGTGACATGTCGAATCCGGGAAAGGAAGGAGGGGGGAAAGGTTGTTCGTCGGGACGTACGGATACGGGACAGCATCGAAAAGCAAGGTTTCCGACACCAATGTTCAACATAGAAGGGAAATCATGTATCGGCCCACTGCGGGAGAAAGGGAGGTAAAAGGGAAGTATAGCCGACAAGGTTCGCAAAGGGTGCGCTCAATCTACAAAAAAAGAAATCGCAGCTCGCCGGCCATATGTAAAGAAAAAATTGGAGCACCGGGCAACCTCAGACGGAAAAGTAAAAAGGGAGGAAAAAAGAAACGTAACGAGAGGAAACTTGGACTTACGGTATGCGTTTAGGTACATCTCAATCAATAATTAAAAGCAGGCGACCTCTTCGAAGATTAGGAAGAAAAAGAAGGGGGGAAATCGGGCCGCGATAATCGACTCAGAATTTTCAAAAAGGTGATTACCATTTTAATTAACTTATTGAAAGGGGAGAAACCAATATGGTCGATTTCTCTACACAGGAGAGGGGAAAAAAAAGGAAAAAAAGAGGGGAGGGAATCCGTCAACCGGGAGACTCGAACAGTGCATGGTTGTGCAGTTCGCAAAAAAGGGGAGACAAACGCGTCAATTCACGTGACTACGGAGAGGGAGGGGGGGGAAAAAAAAAAAAAATGAACCGGCTGGTTGTCGACCAGAGGCGGCTCGCAATTGATATTCTCTTGCAGGGAAAAAAGGGGAGATCTGAAATTTCACGCGTAGGAAGGGGGGTGGGGAAAAGAAGAGGAAAAAAGGAAGGAGAGGGAGTCCATCGAAAGATTCGATTCACTTCAAACCGAAGTGTGATCGAACACCAGCAAAAAAAAAAAGGCACACGCTTAAATTCTACTCAACGAGAGAGCTGTTCCGTTCACAAGATCGGTTCACTTGGGAGAGAGATAAAAAAAAAAAAAAAAAGGAAAAAGGATAGGAGAAACGGCAAATCGGCTGCTTGTTGCAGAGGGTCTCCCTTTCAGGAAAGAAAGGAGTAAGCGCGCTGGTGTTCTATAACAGGGAGGGGGGGGGAGGGAAAGGGGGACCGAAAGGTTGACTCCACGCGACGGAGCGATTAGGTCACAACAGAAGAAAAAAAAGACGATTCAGTTTCCGAACCTCCGCAAAAAAAAAAGGGGGAGCGCATGCTTGCAATTTTAGGTGGGGAGAAGACAGAGAAGGGGGGAAAAAAAAAGAAAAGGGGAGTCAGAAGCGTCAATCCGCAACCGCGCTCGGATCCACCGGGAAAGTGAAAGAAAGCGAGGCTCGAACTGCACAACTCAGAAAAAAAAAAGTTTGCTTCTCTACCGTCGGAGAGGAAGGAAAAAAAAAGAAAAAAGAGAGGGGGAAAGGGAGAAAAATGTGGTAGCTAAAATCGACCCATACTGGTCACTTCCCAAAATAAAAGAAAAAAGAAAAAAAAGGCACATACTTTCCTTCCAAATTGTAATCACCTGACGCGAGAGGGGATTCTGAGTCTATATCGCGGCACGATGGGGAAAAAAAAAAGGGGAAAAAAAAAGAACAACTTGAGGGAATACCCGCTGAAGAATTATTGATTTCGATGGAAAAAAAACAAACCGAATACATTACTTCCACGGGGAAAAAAAAGGGGAAATGGGCCGCGGAGGGGAGAGAAAAAGGGGGGAAGAGAAAAGGGCGTTGCCCTGTGCGTCAAAGATTAGGGGGAGGTGCCTTGTCTTTCTTCCCGTTGGGGAAAAGGAGGTACACCTGGAGATAAAGAAAACAAAAGAAAGGGGCCAAGCCCCGTAGAAGAGGAAAAAAAGCCCGTTTGGATGATTTCCGCCGTGGGGAAAGGGCGAAAGAGGAAAAGGGGGGGGGGAAAAAAATAGGTCGCCTTTTGCGGGTATCATGCTGAAAAAGTCCCGCTCAATCTCACATCACAGGGGAAAAAAGGGTTGGCCACGCTGACATGCATGAGAAAGGGGAAAAAAGGGGGGGGAGCCTTTTCGGAAGGATCGTCCATCCGAGGCCTTCTTTGGCCCGGTACACTCTGATCTCGATTCTCCCGTGGGAAAAAAGCACCAGTCGCCATCGTGTGACAATTTTCGAAGGGCCCACAGAGAGGGGAAAGGGAGGGAGGGGAATCAGAAAAAACAGTCCTTGGCATTTTTCTTCCCGAGATTGAAAAAAAAGCGGATGTTGCCATGGCCAGGGAAAAAAGAAAGCCTGCCGGAACGAATTTGGGGGGAGAGGAAAAGAAAAAAGAGGGGCCAAGCCCGAATGTGACCGTGTAGCTTAGCCCTGAGGGACTCATTCGAGAAAAAAAGACATCATAAGTCCCAAAACAGAAAAACCTCAGTTAAAGAGGGGGGGAGCGTCTGCAACCATGCGCTCATACAGGGTGGGAAAAAAAAAAAGCCCCGAAAATCAGGATCATCGGACACACAATGTAAGGTGGCCTCTGTTAATTTTTAAGAAGGAGAAAGGGGCGGGGAAAAAGTTAAC
>Ga0179593_1582381_pt1 | contig 16999 bp, 20 predicted proteins | sample CZODoug2_1_08_16_FD_185931 | JGI IMG/M metagenome (GOLD analysis project Ga0179593, IMG submission 185931) | Vadose zone soil fungal communities from Angelo Coast Range Reserve, California, USA - CZODoug2_1_08_16fungal (PacBio error correction) | ecosystem: Environmental > Terrestrial > Soil >...
TCCCTGAGAGAAAAATTCAAAAGGGGGAGGTAACGACCAGTCATCGAACCGAGCAACGGTTACTTGAAGGACAGAAAAAAAAACACGGAACTGTTCGGAAAGCACTGAGATGAGGGCTAAAAAAAGGACCGCACAGCGCTTCGCGGGAAAGAGGGTCTGCAAACCATCGACAAACCAAAAGGTGATATCGATGGAGGGAGTGCGCAGGGGGGCACTCAATTTGCTGCTGGCGGTGCTGGTGCTAGTTGGAAAAAAACTGGGAGCTCCGTTATATCTTATTAATCGCTGAAGCGGATCGAAGGGGGGAAAATTCAACTCGGAGGAGGCAGGAGCATGCGCGCAGGAGGCCGGGCTTCGACGAGCACACTGCTGCTTCATCCACAGACGACAGTAGCGCGCCGGGCACCCATTCGACAGAGTTACAGCAGATACACCTCCATCCGCGTCTGCAAAAGCGGCAGTGCGCTGCTTCGCCTGCAACGGGATTCAAGTTTCAAGGCCCGGCGACAAAACTTCGATCTTTATAGAGCGGCAATGAGGGTAAACAGGGGGAAAGCGTAGAAGTCTAGGCACTTCAACCCCGGGGGAGTGTCCACCTGGTAGGTCAGCCAGGAATAGCAGCGAAATTTACTGCTCTCAGCTCCAGTCAGAGTCGTGTTTGTTCCACGGGCATCCTGGGAAAGCCTGGAACGCAGCGGCAAACTTACGAGGGGGGGAGGGACAGAGGCGCCACGAAGGGGGGTTGCGGGCTCACCGGATTTCAGCTGTCTCGAACTGGGGATCTTATCTTGACAAAGAGGACCCAGGACTCGGTCTCGGGGGAGTCACAAAGATAAATGATCCCTTTAAAAAACTGGGGCAACCCGCTCCTAACAATCAAAAAAAAGGAAAAGACACCATCGCGGCCGGGGGGGTTGCTAGGAAAGGGAACCTAAAGCATCGACGTACCAGTGATTAAGGCGATGACGGAACACACGGGGGGAGTAAAAACCGTCATCTGAGTCACGGTAGTCAGAAGGGAAAAGGGAGAAACGTCGAAAAAGTGGAGAGGGGAGTCCAGTCCGGGGAGGAGGTGCTCCGGGAGCGTTGCCCTCAAACCTTAAATGGAAAGAATGAAGGGGAATTATTGAGTCAAACAAGAAGAAAGGAGTCCCAACATGGGAAAAAAGGGAGTCTAGAAGAAAGGTCGACGACGAAGAGCCAGGGGGAACAAAATCGTGGAAGGCGCTAAAGACCAGAGAAGCGCCGGGCGACTCAGGCGGGGAGAGAAACAGTATCGCCACCCAATTAAATGCGAAAAGAGATCCTTCGAGAGAAAAAATCCTGTGACAAAAATCGTCCACTTGTCAATAACAAAAGGACGTGAATCCTACCCGAAGAAAAACGAATCGTGAACGGGGAACTAGAAAAAGGAGTAGGCCAAAAGGAGAGTTTCGTAAGCGTTGGGGTCCTTAGAAGAAACTCATCCCTTGCAGAGACTCATTCGAAAAATATGGTCAGGAAAGGAAGCCCGAAGGGATCGAAATCACAGGCGACAATCGAAGGAAAATAAAGGAAAATAACCTTTCTTCTTTTAGAGCAAAGATGGCTCGCTCCTAAAGCTCAAAAAAAGCCTCCAAGAAGCCGGCCGCAGGAAAAAAAAACTGCCGCTAAAGTTACCAGGGGAGAACAAAATAACACGAGCAGTAACCCCAAAGGGAATCAAGTGCCTGGAGACAAGTGATCAATAACCTCCGAAGGTGTTAAGTTAGATTGGGACCGGGATGATCCTGTCCGAAGCGAGGGGGGGGGAAGGGGGAAGTAAAAAACATCAGAAAAGGGGACCAAAGGTCTTAGGTTGTTTGGGGGGGGCGAAAAAGGGACGCGTACGCCCAGCGAAAAAATGGGGAAAAGAAAAAATGGGACTGTCTCTCAGGGAAAGGCGTAACGGGGGGAGTAGTACATAAGTGGAAGTGCGCTCGATAGTCAATTTAGGTCAGCCCACCTGAGCTCGGGAAAAAAAGGGAACCCAGATAGAGTGGGTAGGGGGAGGAAAGAAGTCTCAGGCCGCCTATTGATCGGCGGGGAGACAAAAGTTCAACTTGGGGGCAAGCCTAAACTCAAATCTCGAAGCACTTAAACTAACGTCATAGTGCCGGCTACACAGTTCCTGCTAGAGGGAAGGGTGGGAGTCTATCCAGGAAAATTTAGGAAGGGAAGGGGGGCTTATTGGAATAAAAAATCTCGAGGGTTATCTACCAGTGGAGGGGTGAAGGAGTTCCCCCGACACGTCGAGGAAAGGGTTCACTTGCGGCGAGGGGGGTGATCTTTGGGGGAACTTACAAGCACTTTTAAAAAGCTGCGATGCAAAGGGGACTCAGGGAGTCTTCTAGGAGGTCAGAGAAGTGTTAAACCCACAATAGCAAAATCCGTCGTCAGAAAAAGGGAGACACCGCGGGAAAAGAGAGGGCGGTCATTCTTCGTCGGGAAAGAAAGAGGTTCCTACCCCACTGGGGCGAGGAGGCATCAAGTGAAATGCGAGACCCAACTGCGCATCAGAGATAAAATAACAGGGAAATGGGGTGCACGGACAAAACCGTCAGCACGGATCAGTGCTGAGGAAGGAAAATGAACAACGTCGAAGGAAGGAAATACGAGGACCGAGAGAAGTCAACGTGTCTTTATCCGTGGAATAACGAGCCGCAGAGGAAGCTCCCAAGCCGCCGGACTGGTCGAATAAACTCGGCACCATGGGCGATCTGTTCCAAGGGAAACCACCTGGGGGAGCATCGAGTTCGCACGGGGGCTTGGAAAAAAGATGCGGGTGAGGCAGGTTATCGGCACCGAAAAGGAATTATCTCCCAACCTTATACGCATCTGAAAAGTCAAAACAATGGGGCTCTTGCTAAAAGAAACCAGTTTCCCGGAAAAAATACGATACCCTCCTGCTTGACTCAGGGAAAAAGAACCTTGCGAAGATGCCCACCGTCTTTCGTCGTCGTTGTGAAAGGGAGGGGCTGACAAAAACTCAGGTGTTGCGCACCGCTCGCACAAGGGGGGGGGAAAAGCCATCCGGTAAGTGAACGAAGCAAGCATGCGGGGTGCGGGGTGGGGAACGGTCCTATAGAGGAAGGCGAGAGGCAGGTGGTCTAGAGCCAAAAAGATCGCTGACGCGGAGCGCGCCAGGTCGACAGGGGTGCTGTTAACATAGGGTGCTCCGAGAGAAAGGGGGATAGAAGCGGACGGCCTCTGCACCAAAAAGGCCGGGCCGATCCTGCTCGGGGAAAACGGACGACCCCGTCGATGGAAGGTAGCCGAAAAAGCTGCTATTATCTCCGACTTGAAGAAAGCCAAGCGCTGCTTGGAGACGGGCATTCGTCCACCCACCATAGGGCCGTGGGGGGGAAATTGCATCGCCCGAAACCGGCTGTCCCCCCCATTTTCCGAAATTCCGGTCGATATTGCTTAACGGGGTGTGGGCAAAATAACGGCCGGGGAGGTTGTGTAAATTCACCGGAGCGATATCTCGCTAAGGGAGAGGGAAAAGAGAGAGAGCCTCGCAGGGAATAAGGCCAAACCGACGTATGCGGGCTTGCCAAGAAACCCTTGAAGCCGCGCCTGGGCGAGAATACCACTTGGGGGAGGGACAGAGGTGAAGGGAGACGATCGCGGCACAACGCCTAGGGGGGGGGCTCCTTCGCGCGACTGGAGCGAGGTAATAAGAGCCAAAGCCAACCTGGCAACCTACTGTTTCCGAGGGGGCTCAACGACACAGATTTTCGGGGAATCGCTTCCTGACGGGGTGGGCATCGGCCCGGGGCTTGGGACTCGGTCACGCGGCGCACCTATGGCATCTAAGCGAGCTCCGCGAGAGTATGGGCAGGAGGCTCTCGCAACGGCTGATGGAGGTTGTCGGCGTCGAGATATTAAGAAAAAGAAGGAAGGAAACCAGTTGGAAAATGATTTCACGTCGCTAAGCCGGACAGGTTGAAATGCTGGGGTGGGGAAAACGGATGCGTGGAGCGCAGAACAGAGTACAAAACAGAATACCGATTCAATGACGACCTGGGGAGGAAAACAGGAGGTACGTCCCGTCCCGATGGGTCGAACGGTGGGGTACTGGCCGAGAAATTAGAAGTGAACGTGCGTATTACGGGGTCGAAAAGGGACTGCTGGAGCGGACAGCCGCGAAAAAGAACCAACGCTCTGCGGGTGGGGCCATCAGGGAGAACAAGGAGGCCAGGGTGTTTTTGGCCGTTGCGAAAAACCTCCGCATGGTGGCGGCGACGAAAAAGAAGGGAGAGACGCGTAGACCCCGACTCACGACCATATGGACTGGGAGAGGCTAAGCTCGACGTGTTCCGGGCGACATAGTGGCTGACGGTGTCGCACGAGCGGGACGCGTACATGCTGGCGCGGGTAAAAAAAACGAAGATGGCCTGTCGCACATGAAAGTGTCGGACATACCGGCCCGTGCGCTGCAACAAACCTAAGATCGGCCGCGGGCGGTCCGCCAGCTCGCGGACCGGGTGGAAAAATGTGACTTGCCACGGGACGGGCCCACGAGCAAGACTCAAAAAACCAATTCGTGTGAACCAGTATACCAGGAGGGGAGAGCGAAAAACTCTCACCTCGACGCAAATACACCTTCTCTATTTGTCGGTAGGAGGGGAACACCTTCAGGGAGCTACCCGCTGAAGTAGGGGCGACAAACCGGCACAACTAACACATGTTTGTATCGGCACGCGCCGATAACAAAAACCGTAGATCCTTCGGTGACCTGACGATAAAAAGAACGAAGTGCCGTCTATTTGGCGTTGAGGGGCGGCCGTTGACATCTTGTAGCGCCCACGATCAAAAATAACCGATCATTCTAATTCGGCAAAGAAACTAAAGAAGGTGGGCTATTAAGCCCGCGCGATGGCTAAGACTCCAGTTATTGGAAAAGAAAGGAAAAAACCCGAATGTCAAGGAAAAAACTCGTTCGGTGAGACGAAAGAAGCGAAAAAATGGGGGCGGTCCTTCTAAAAAGACATCGCTGAGTACTGGCACCCTTTCTCGAGAACACACCACTGGTATGACCGAAACGTATAGAAGGGAGCAACAGTCCGCACACGCTGCGCGACGGGGGCTGCCTCACGCAAAGTAAAAAAAAAAATGGAAGGGAACAAAGGGGGTGGGGGTGGAAAAAAAGAGGGAAGGGGGAAGGGCGAGGGGGAGGGAGGGTGGGACTCTACGGGGGGGGCGTTGTCCGTTGTCGCCTTGTGGCTTCCGGGGCAAGGAGGGAAGCTTGCTAGGAGCTCCTGGGATGTTGGCGGGAGTTAAGATCATTAATCTTCGAGAAAGGGGCGAAGGCAAGAGTCGGGAGGCAGGGGGAAGGGGAGGCTCGAAAGGGGGTGAAGGAGTCAGGAGCGATTATCGCGATAAACGAGGATGGACAATTAAAGCTCGTCTTAAAAAAAGGAGGGGAAAAAAAGATGGATCAAGAAGAATCCACCGAATCTCCTCTTATGAGTGACATTCGGGGGGAAGGATTTGCCGGACGGGGGAGTTTCTACTGGACTTGAATTCACAAAAAAACTTGAAGAGAGTGGTATCCGAAAAAAAAAAAAGCGGGGTGAGAAACGAGGAAGCGGATGGTTTCTCTGCTTCAACGGCAGTGGGTGCGGGGAAAGTTGAAGGAAGCCGGTGGGCCGTCAAAAAAATGAGGAGCTCATCTATTCTAAGTTGGGTCAAAAGGGGGGGAATATGGAATAGGGACCGCAGCGTAGCCGAGGTCCGGACAGAGCTTGACAGCTGCTCCACCTAATTGTGGAGCGACGATAAGACAGAGGAACGTAGCTGAAAGAGCATCGATAAAAGGGGGGGACTAGGTGAGAATTTTGTGACTACTACACAGAATATAAGAACGATAACGGCCAGTTCCGGTCAGCACCGAGCGAAACAAAGCGACCAAGGAAGCAAAAGAACGGGAATGGGGGGGGGGGGGGGGGGGGGGGGGGGGGGGGGGGGGGGTTTGGTTGGGAAAGGGAGAAGGGCCTCGGGGGCGGACAGGTTGCACTCATAGACGTACCAGTTTCCGTTCGACGGTCGTAAGCGCAAAGAGAAAACAAAAAGGAGATTAACAGAGATCGGCGAAAGGAAGAGGGGGAAAGTCACAAGGAGGATAAAAACAAGTCGCCATGCTCTGGGAAGGGAAAAGTCTCGAGGCCGCTGATGGGGTGCGGGTGAGTTAAGGGTGGTAAAGCTTGTCCGTACGCAAACCAGGAAAAAGGGGGAAAGGACAGACTAACCTTCGAGAAGGGGGATTGGGGGGGGAGTAGTCCCAATGAGACCGAAAACCAAAAGGGGGGACTAGGGGCTGGGCATAAAATCGGGTGAGAAAGAGGGGCAAAAAATTGGGTTATTACAGAAATAGGAAACTAGCGGGGATGCTCGACACAGAGGGGGAAAAGGAGAACGCTTGGAGACAGAGAAAAAAAAAAAGACAAAAAAAAAGGGGAAAAAAAGAAAGTCAGAAAGAGAACGGGTCTAGGAAAGGTCGTTTAATTCTCCTACTGCTGTCAGCCGAAGAAAAAAAAGGGGGAAAACAAAGACCAGGTGTTGAAAAAAGGGGGAAACAAAAGAAGGGGAAAGACGGGGGGGTAGAAAAACCCGTTTCGTCGAAGTGAGAAAAAAAAAAACGATTTTTCCACTAGAAAGAGGGTGTCCGGGAATAGAAAAATACTAGGAACCGGAGGAGCCGGCAGCGGGGGATCAAAAAAACCCGAAAAAAAAGAAGAGGAGAGGGGGGGTATTCATGGCTCACAATGCGGAACAAGGAGGTACGGATGAACTTCTTAGTTCAGCAGCGACAGTCATCAAAGGAAAAGCTCAATGCACAGCGAGAAGTGAAGAGAAGAAGATAGTTTCCGGGAAAAGGTCCAGGGGACAGATCATTCGAAGTAATAAGATAGAAGGACCACACAAAAAAAAAGGGAAGGAAAAGCACAGAAAGAAAGAAAGGGAGGGGACAGGGGAAATCCACTGAGCAATGAAAGCAATCGGACGAAGTGGGGGATTTCTATTGTCTCAGAAAGAAGAAGGGGGGGCAAGGAAGAGGAAGAGGTTTTCTTAGGGGAACCCTCATGAGTACCTGAAGAAGAGTGGAGTGGATGTTTGTACGGGATGAGAAAGAAATGCGCTTAGGAACGATCACGCTATTAGTGTTCGACGGGGCATAACCCATATATTGAGAAAGGGGAAAGGGGGAGGTACAAAGTGTAGGGGCATCATAGGGAATGTGAAAGGGGTCCAAATACCAGTGGTATTCTACAGAGATTGGGCTCTCGCCAAACCTGAAGAGATGGGGGGGGGGAGAGGCCTAATATAAGCTCGACACTTACGGGGTTGATCTGGGGGGCCGATAAAATCACGGGGTTTAAGCAGAAGCACTAGAGGGGAGAATGGTCAAAAGGACGGCATGCAGCTTTATCAAAAAACGACGATCGAGGTAAACTATCGCTAGTGGGAATAGAGGGAGGAGGAAATAAATCCCTAGGGGATTTGTGGCCTCAAAGGGTGGGGGAACGAAAAATCTCAGAGGCGGCTGGAAGAGACAAAGGGGTGAATTGTACTCCTTGGACTAAAAAAGACGGTCTCGTGGTAAGTAGTGTTCCTGGACTGAGGTGAGGAGGGCTCCGAAGAAGGGTCCTAAGTTGAGAGGGGAAAAAGGACCATCGATCAGGGGGGGGGGGTGAGGAAGACATTCGACGGGGGGGACATCTTCCAATCCGGTAAAAGGAAGCGGAGCCTGGAGGAAACACCTCGTGGCCAAAGAAAGAGGGCGAGGCATTGGGGACAGGTGGCATCTGTACCAAGGGGCCGCGAGATGTGAGGGAGGAAAGCCTGTGCTAAAAAGAAAGCTTAGAGACAAACTGACGAGCAGCGAGAGGACTGGGAAAGTGACTGGTATTTTAAAAGAACAAGAAGAAAGGATTAATTTGGGAAGGCGGGAACCGAAAAACGTCGAAGAAGGGGAGGGAATAGAAAAAAGTAGCGCCATTAAACACCGATGGTCGTGAGAGCGGGCTACGCATCTCGAAGAACACCATTTCACGTTAGTAGGGACGGGAGACAAAAGGCTGAACGGAAGGTTTTAACAAACCTTCTAAAACACCTTTTCGGGTTGGAAAGGAAGTGGCGCACTTATGAAACCCTGTACAAACAGACATTCATCGGATGGACTGAAAAGGGGGGATTACTGTGACCAAGAAAATCAGTTGGGGCCGTCTAATTTCTACCCTTAGAACTCTTAAAGAAAAATGTGAAAAACAAAAAAAATCGGATCAAGCTTCTAAGGGGAAAGACACCGTTTCTCCCGGCGAGGAACGACTTACGAAAGCCGGAAGGAAGGAAGAACCCTCTATTGCAGAGTTAAGGGGGGGGTCGAAACTAATTTTTTGACGAAGGCTGTTAGAGAGAAATCATGGAACTATATTGGCACAAAGAAACTCACGCAAAGTTTCCGCAGAAAAACCGGAGGTAGGAGGATCCAACCGAAGAGGGGCGGGGTTGGGTGAGTGTCCCTCGGTAATATCTCACCTAAATAAGAATCATCCTGCAGTGGAGATAGAATTCAAGATGTCCGCCCAGCCTATTGAGAGAAAAAGACGGTGCTTTTTCAAGGGGGTAGCCTCTTCAGCGAGGAAGGCCTAAGAAAAAAGGCCAGGGACTTCCGATAAGGCGGGAAAAAAAAATAATCGGTTTTGCCGGGTGTCGGGCGATGAAGGAGAAAAGGGGGGGGCAACGCGTAACTAGGGGAAGAAAAAGACAAAATTGTCCGCCGAATCCAGGGGAAAAACAAAAAGGGGAAGGACGGGCAAGGGAAAAAGCGTCCCCAAAAAAAGACCGAGTTGAAAAAGCGATTGATATCATACCGAACCGGTTAACCATAAAGATCAATTATTGGCCACCCTCGTCCTCGCACCAAGAGGAGGCTAACTTTTGGGAGGGCATAATAAATGAGAAGGCTAGAGGTCCTGGGGAAGGTCACACCGGGGATAGATGAGCAAAAGAAACAAAAAAAAGAAAAAAGATAAGCTCCCGGTGAAAAAAAACGAGGAGGGAAGGGCGAGTTAGACCCCTGAAAATCCATCCTCGCAGGGAAAAAAATGGGGGAAAAACTATGGGTGGGGGAAAAGGGGGGGAAACGTGCGATCACATCGGAGGCACAAACGAAGGGGGGGAAATATGCCCGTGGGAAAACAGGCTCGCAAACAGGAAAAAAATAAAAGAGTGGATTGGCCCCAAAGTTCGAGAGGGAATCAGGAAAGGAAAGGGAAAGCGAATCAGTGTAAACCCGAGTTCAGACCAGTTTTGGAAGGTTCAGGCAGATGGGGCCGTTGCGAAGCGGAGCAAAAGGAGAAAGCCTTTCATTTAGAGATCTCAAAGGAGAGGGCTGGGATGCTGACTAACCACGGAGGAGATACCGTTTTGCGCCTATATAGGTAAGGGGAGACTCAGGCACACCGCACCAGAAGGAAATGTTGTAGTATAAGAAACCGGCTGTATCATGGAGGAAATCCGGGGGGGAGAAGGAGGAAGGAGACGGCGTTTCGGCTCCAAACCCGAAGAAAAAGTCCAAAAAAAAAAGAGCATCCGGAAGATTCAGTCGCGGGGGGAAAAGGTTACGCAGGGAAGGGAAGTAGGGTCCTTAGAAAAGGTTACTGTGATCTCAAAAGATAACAGTGCTACATCAAGGGGGAAATGGTGTGCGGATTTCGGGTAAAGGGGCTGAAAAAGGGGCATTATCTGGGAGCCGGGCCAAAAGGGAAGAAACAGGAACATCCGCGCGTATGGGGTCCATCATTCGAACGAGGACAAGCAATGTGGTGCAGGAACGGGGCAGACATTAACCGGTCAAAAGGAAAAAAACACCGGTAAAAAGTAGCCAAACGATTACATTGACTGGCACAGCGGGAACAGGACGAAATAAATTCGACCGTGGGGGAAAAAGGTTCTCTAGGAATCAATCAGTATAAAAGTTGATTGAAAGGTGTCCACAGCAGAGCTGGACAGGGAAAGGAGTGGAGAGGGCTGAGCGCATGCAAAGGTAAAGGAAACCGGAAACTTTTCTCAAGGCTGGGGGGAAGGAGAAGCCGGGGAGGAACCGCGTGTTCGAAAGGGGGGGGAACTCAAGACGGAAAGGGGAAAGGGATATGCGTTTGCCCGAAAAGGCGAAAAAAAAGAAAGTCTAGGCGAGGGGTTCAAAGGACCGATGGTTAAACAAAACGGGGAAGGGGCTAGCCTAGAAAATCAAACAAAGCCTGAGTCGAAATGGGACAAGTCAAAAACCGGAAACTCAGGGCAGAAAGCTCAACTCGACGAGGGCAAAAATTGAAAAGACGAACGGGGGGGGAGGAAGAAGGAAAGGCACACACTCAAAATTCGCGGTAGCTAAAGCCGGGGGAACGGCGGGGGGGGATAGGAACACATCTGAGGAAAAAAAAAAAGAAAGAGGGGCGAGGGGGGGTACGTGCTCGGCAAGGGGACAAATAGGGGGACAAACTATATCCGTAAAGTGTCCTGAAACTCAGCCAGTAAGAACAGTTCGATAGTGCTTTTCGTGAACGTGAAGGACGCGCGCCCGACGATCACTCGGGGCATTGGGAAAAAAAAATAAAAATTAAAACATCACCGGAGCTGAAGGTGCAATGCATGCCGCAGAGCTAAGGATCAGAAAAAGGTTTGAAACTCTAGAAAAGCAAAAAAATTAATGTCGATCATCTAAGGCGTCAGAAGAACGGACTGCGCGAAGCGGCAAAATGGGAGTGCCGAAGGCGCCACATTTGAAAAAAAAAAGGGGCACGCAACGGGTATGGCGCCCGCCGGCAACAAAAAAAAAAAAAAAACACGGGGGAGGGAAAAAGACGTGTCTTGAACCGGCAGCGGTAAAGAGTGTGCCTCCCATCAGCAAAGAGTCAGGAGAACGGCTGAAAAAGCTGCTCGCATCGAAAAAAAAGGTGAGAGAGGGATGGACATTGGCGGTCCCGGAACGAAAAGGGACGAGGTCGGCCCTTCAGGGGTCTTGGGTTGGGGGCCTCGGAGGATGAGTGCGTCGGAAGAGCTGAGCCGTGACCGGATCGGAGAGCGCGAAGCAGAAGGTCCGGCTTCGGGGAGAGAGAAAGGATCTGCTTCGGACAGGAAAGACAGGACTAGCCGAAAACCAATGAAAGAACAAGCTCGGCGCATGTTTGGAAGAAATCAAAGAAAAAGAAGAGGATGCAGAACGTCAAAATTAACACGGGTTGGAGAACCTAATCAACGGTATGATGGGCAAAAATCTGCAAGACCGAACTCGACGAACAGGTATCTACGACGAGGCGAACGGGTTGAGAAAAGGGGTAGAGGAGAAAGCTTAAACGGCATGGTTGCTTCAAAACTGGGGGAAAGAAGGCCATTCGGCGAAAAATACAGGAAGCTCTCATTTATGCGAGTCGAGCTGGTTTCCAATGTGGCGAGACCTGTGGGGTGACAAGGGCAGGTCGCCGCAACTGAAGGAAAAATCGCGGCAGCGTCCACAAGAATCGTTGTTAAAGGGTAGAAACGGGCTTGCAGGGGCGAAAAGGAAGTATCGCCCAGAAATAAATTTTGGCTCGGTCTCAGTGTGACTCCCTCGGGGGGACGAGTCATCGATGAAAGGGGGGGCCGGGCGATTAAAAACGCTAACTAAAAGAACAGGACGGCAACCATAGCGAAATCTGAACGAAGGGACGCCGGAAGGATCAAGCGTACCAGTTATCCGTTCGAGACTGACGCAAGGGAAAAAAACCAACAACAACTTAGGGATTAAAAGGGTAGCACGTCATCGCGGAAATGGTAGCGATGATGAGCAAAACGTCGCAGAGAATTTCAGGAGAGTTCAGAGGGAAAAAAAAAAAACAGCGCGGGTTATGAGAGCCGGTGGGATAACCGTAAAAGGCCGGGAAGAAAGAAATTATCTTATCATTATGGGGGTAGGGGAAAAAAGGGGAAAGGTCACATGGTACGGAACGACTGTTCAAGCTACGGAAGGGTTCTAACTACGCTGCAAGAAAGGGTAAACATCGCACCACGAGCGTGGCCGATGGGGAAGACCAGCGAGGTCATCGCCGCGAATAAAGAAAAAAAAATAATTATCACCAGAGGAAGCCACAACCCGTGGCAATGAAAAAAACAAAAATCACTTCATCGACTGACGCGCGCTCAACGTCAGGGGACCAGTCGGCCCACCCCCTTCAAACCATTGGGGTAACAAAAGTGGGGAAGGCCGATACAGATCGACCGGCGGTGAGACAGGTTCCGCAGGCCCGAAAGAAAAACTCAGTGTCGTAAAGCGGTGTAAAAAAAGAAACTGCAACTCAATCCCTGAGACAAACGACCCACCGTATGCCAAAGGCAGCCGCGGATCGATTTATCTTCATGGACCACAGAAGCGCTGGAATAATTTGGGTTGACGGAAAGGCAACTTCTTGGAACCCGTTGAAAGAGATCCAATCGCGAGGGGAGCACATCCTGCTTCGAAAAAAGAGGATCCGAAATGTGGCAAGGTAAACCTCTTCAAGAAAGCCGTACTAAAACCGAGTACCGAAAAAAGAAAGAAGCATGGCCTCACAGCCGCTGTGCCGGGAAAGCAGTGGGGGGGGGGAAAAACTATCTCAAATCCTGGGTTTAGGAGGCCGAGCAGTGGGGGACCAACGAATCGCTGGTCTTAAACGGGGGGGATAAAAACCGTCGATATAAAGGTTGCCATAAAAGGGAGATTGAGGGGTGTTGACAGAGGACGAAGTAAAAGTGCTAGGAAACCGAAACTGGGCCCTGCAGCCCCCATTAAGCGCATTGGGAACTACCGGGGGAGGAAAAGCAGCATTAAGGTGGTGGTTGGCGCTCGAGATCCAAAAAATGAAAGGACCTCGCGGCATATGAACGCAAACCCAGATTGGTAAATCGCCGAAGAGAGGTCTTAACGCCTGGAAATGACGAATGGGAGGGCGAATCGACCAAGATGAACACGGGTCCTAAACGCACATCGGGGAAAAAGTTGCCACGGGGCCAGGCAATCGGAGCCGACACACAGGATCTAGTTCCGACGATATGAGCGGGATCCAGATAAAAAAGGAGTAAAGATTTCGTTTAAATGGGGAATCAAAAAAAATCGCTGCTGTTAGCGGGCGCCGGAGAAATACACAGGGGTCCGTCAAGGTAGTCAAATGGCTCGAGGTGAGCTTGACCAACCTGTCCTAAGCAGGGGGAGAAAACCAGACTCAGTTTTGGTCATGCGAAAAGGCCTTGCATCGACGTGGCAAAGCAAAAAACAAAAGCAGGTCTCATCTATCCTTCGAAAGGAAAAGCGGCCAATAAAGGGGCCAGTAGGTCGTCAGGAACGCGACTCCAAGTAGTAGAGGGAAAAAACGGGGGGAGCCAGGCAAGAGAGGGCTCGACAAAGTGCAAAAAAACGCGGAAAGGGGGGATCAGCGATGAGGTCGACAACCGTCAGCGATCATGTGCTGTTCCTGAAAAAAACACTCGACGATTGTACTAGGAGGAAAAAGGGGGGGGAGAAGTCCTAACCCAGGGTCGGTGGTCTACCAGACTCTCTCCCATGAGGGGGAATCGGAAGGCAACCAGGGTACCGAAAAGGGTAAAAGAAACCGGCGCAAAAACCGGGGTTGTCCCAAACAGCACTGCGGGCACAAAAGAGACGGGGTCCGGAGGGGGTTTCGGCGGAACTCCGGGCCGTCAATGAAGAAGAAAAAAAACAGCGCGGCAATAAAGGGGAAAAATCTGCTCCAGATCCTAAAAACGTGCCCCGGGCTAAAGAAGTTAGACGATCCTGGGAACCCCAGGTCATGCATCGAGAAAGTTTGACGAATCGGGTGGGAACAATCGCCCCAATATTCAGAAAGAAGCCCAGGGATGGGGAATGAGGCTCAAGCCGGCTTAGTCAGTGAAACGAGCATGCGGTGAGGGGGGGGCGGTCTCGGGATCTCAGGCGCATCCGGGAAGCAGTAGAGAAGCCGAGGGCAAGCAGAGCCTCCGATCGCGTATGATAGCAGAAAGGATGTTAAAAGTTTTCTACTTGAGGAGAGCAGCTGACGGCCAGGATCCAGTTCAAAGGAACGGCCGGTCAGGAGAGGGTACACGACGATTCCGTGGTGCAGGGGAAGAGTAAAGATTCGGGGGCCACAAAGGGCGGGGAGGGTATACCAGGGGGAAGCCGAGGGCCATTCAAGACGGGCCTTGGCGAAAGGTAAAGAGGGCTGTCGGGTACCAACCATCCTGGGTTCCAGCTGGAAAAGCAGGCACGGCCGCACAGAACAAACAAAAGACCCTCGCACAAAGCGTAGGGAGAAATGGAAGTTCAATCAGAAAGAAAGAAGGCTGGCGTTTATGACAAACCTAGCTTAGTCTGAACAACATGAGAGGATATAGCTAATAAAAAGAGAAGGTAATTAAAACGCTGGAAACGTGAAGTACGTATGCGAGGTGCCATGAAAAAGGTGGGGGAAAGAAAAAGGGGAAAAAAAAAAAAAAAAGGATGCATGTGCAGAGGGGGTAAAAGAGGGGGGGGGAGGGCACTTGTCTGACGACAGTCGGTTCAACTGCCTAGGTGGTGGGAAAAAATGAAGGGAAAGCGCCAGGGAAGACTACTGGAGAGGGGGGGGCAAAGTACTCGGCCGCCTTCGCGGAGGAACCGCTAAGGGTAATCTAACTGAAAGGGGGCAAAACCTATCTGTGCCCGCAAGAGGCAAGTTCTGGAAGGGGGGAAAAACGTGCTTGCTCGGGTAAAGTCAGGGTGGGTCCAAAGAGTGACTCATCTAAGTGTCGAGAAAAAAAACTCCGGGGGGAAATGCTTGCCGAGGCCTCTCAAAGGGACCCGAGGCGCTTGAGAATTACGAGGGAAAAAAAAAGAGGGCACACCGCACCAATGTAGGGAGTGTCACGGAGGACTAAGCGGTGACTGAAAAAGAAGGGGTAGAAGTTTGCAAGAGAGCTGGGCTGTTGGGATCGCCTCGAATGGGAAATACAGATCCGCCGATGCATCCCAGGGGGGGATGCACGCAGGAGGTACGTACGGGGGGAACCCGGGAGGGGGGAAAAAAAACTGTGGTAAGGGAACGGGCAGAGCTCCGGGAGATGGGGTTCTCGTCGGCTGCTACGGTCGCATTCCGAAGTCTGGAAGGCAAGACCTCCCCGCCGCATCCAGAGGCCATCAGTGCGAAAGCAAGAGGGGGAAACCGGGGGTTTTCGGACGGCGTCGGAACATTACGGGAATTGGTCCTCGGGACGAAAAAAAATGGTAGAGCAGCTTAGACCAAGAGAGACATCGGGGGACTGGCGCAGAGGGGGCCAAGACGCATCGTCGGTTCCGGGTGAGACGCAGGAAGAGGATCTCGGGCGGGGGCTCTGACTCGAAAAAGGTTTGGCGGCAGGAGGCGAGACAGTGAGGCTTTGCGACTTAGTCTAACGCTACCCCTTTTGCAGGCGGGCCCCCGAAAAACTACTGCGCCGATAAGTTGACCGCGGGGGTCGAGGAGATGATTTCGAAATGTAGGGGGGAGTGGATGGCCACAGTCGCTTGATCCTAAAAAAGATCAACCGTATGCGATGGAATCCGTCACGCTTAATGGGGGGGACCAGTCTTCGTCCAGACATCAGTGAACTAAAGGATACACAGGAAAGACGTGGGAGGAAGAAGGTACCGTCAAAGAACACGCATGGCGATTGGGGCCCCGGTCAAAAAACTAAAATGACTAGGGTCGGCGCCGAAACGCGCTCGAACTATACTTCGTGGGTAGGAAATCAGGGAACGTACGAAAAATTTCAAGGTGAATGGAGTTCGGGAGGGCCACCGGAACATAGTGGAGGAATCGAAATCTGTCATGTCCTAGGGGAGAGGAGAGCGAGGTCAGCACTCTCTTTAGGTGGGAGCTATGCAACAGAGGGTGTCTAGTCAAAATGATTGGGGGAATTGAAGAGGAACGGCAAACCCTTAATGTCGTAGAAAGGAAAACGGAATACTTTCCCTCTAATCAGGGGGGGAAAAGGGCTCAAGAACCATGGAAGCGCGGGTCGTAGGGCACCTGGGTTGGTCGAATGCCGCAACACAAATACACGAGAAAAGGGGTCTATTTCCGTATATCGGGGGAGGGGGCTCCCCAGTCCGCAGCGGGGGAAGCCTCCAAACTCTGCTCGAGGAAGAGATGGGTTAGAGGATGGAGGATTGACTCAGGGGCTTCCGGCACGCGGGGATTTCTTGCGTGCTGGCGCCCCTGCTCGGTGGAGGGGGGCGACCGGTAGATCTGATATCGGGAGCTAGGGGCCTTGTCCGGATCTTAAGGCGCGGGCGGGAAGGAGGCAGGATGCAAGCGCGAGCGGAGGATCAGCGAGCACGTGAGAATTTCCCAACGGGGAAACATGTTTAAGAGAAACCCAAAGAACAGCGCGTCGCAGTGTGTCATCAGACAAGAGGTGAACGCTGGCAGGCGCGGGCCAAGAAGGTGGGGGGGAGGGATGCGCCGCAAACGTGATAGTTTCAGAGAAGGAAAGACGGAACGGTACGAACACTCGAGCTTTGTATCGAAGGCAAGGAAAAAGTTTCAAGAAAAGGGTCGAGAGAGGGTCCAAGGAAAACGCAGTCGGGTCCACCTGGGTGGCAGGCGGCCGTTCAAAACGACGTGAGCGCAAGCTCCTACGAAAGGAGAGTGTTTCACTGGTGGGGGGGAGCTGGGCCTTTGCCAGCACGGGGCGGCTCATTGACTAGCAGCGTCGCCACGATCGTTGGTTATAACTTGCAGGTCGGAGGTCGAACTTGAAGGGACCAAATCGGAAAGGTGGGACTGTCTCAGTGTGGCCTACCCTCAGGCCTAGATGAACTGGCCAGGCGGTAGAGAAGGAGGCGAATAACACCATTAGAAAACGCCTGACGCAAAAAAGAGACTGTGGACGCGGTCGCCGGCCTGGGAGGAAAGGTCTCATCAAGAGGGGTACCGGGAGTCGG
>Ga0179593_1423390_pt1 | contig 16998 bp, 19 predicted proteins | sample CZODoug2_1_08_16_FD_185931 | JGI IMG/M metagenome (GOLD analysis project Ga0179593, IMG submission 185931) | Vadose zone soil fungal communities from Angelo Coast Range Reserve, California, USA - CZODoug2_1_08_16fungal (PacBio error correction) | ecosystem: Environmental > Terrestrial > Soil >...
TGTCTCTCTGGATACCAACCCAGAAGATTCAGTTTGAGATATGGAAGAACCAACGGCTTCTATCCGCGGAGGGTTGGTTTTTTTTGTGTACTTTAGATTTTTCTTGGGGCATTGGGGCGCCCAAGCAGGGACAAGGGCATTTGGCGTGGTGATGAGGGTTTTGGGGTACTGTTATACTGGGTCAGGACTCTTAATAGTCGGAGGGAGGCAGTGACGATAATGCGTGGAGGTGACAGATGTTATTGTTTGTTGACACGGGCACTTTGTGAAGTAGGTCAAATTTTGTCAGGTGCCAAGTTCCGTATTTAAACTTCAAGGGTGTGCCCATCTGGCGTGACCAAAAGAAACAAAACCCAACACGGGATTAGACCAGGTTAAAAATCGGTCGATACACCCAACTGACCTTAAGAATAGGATAAAAAAACGGATCGCTGAAGGTTTGTAGTCTATGTGTCTGGTCTACCTCTAAAGTCTGACTAGAAAAAAGCGGCGGCACCATTACAAATGCAAAGGGCTCAATAATGTGCGGGGGGCGACAAACACAAGAAGGAGGGATTGGTCTGTAAACAACACCGATCTAAAAAGACCTGCTACCAAGGAGGGGGGGAGAGAGGTCGATTCATGGGTCAGGCCCAGAAATAAGATTGGGTTCTGAAAAAAGCTAATCCAGGCAAAAAAAAAAAGACCACGGGATAAGAACTGAGGGAAAAACGTGCAGAGCCACAGTGCTAAAGGGGGGGAAACGGGTACCAGGAAGCTTGGCAAGTTTCCTGACTAAATGCAAGTCGATCACTTCAGACAGCCCAAAACAAATGGTACTTCCAAAGATCAAGTAGGCAACTAACAGGGGGGAATATTAAGAAAATAATTTGGCATTGAAAGGGATACTCTCAAAACAAGAAGGCCAAACTCTTGAAGGGGACGGACGTAGTATAAACCTCATACAAAAAGTGGCAAGAAAACGGCCTACAAAAAGGGTGTGGAAAACGCATTCGTAGTTAGGAGACGGGTGGGCAGGCATCGGCACGAACCTGATGGGGACGATTTTCAACGGGTGTCAGGATAGAAAATCTCGTAACGGACAGGAAGGGGAAAAGGTGAAAACGAAAATTTTGTTTTCAGATCAAAAGGAAAAAAAGGCACTCGTGGGCGAAAAGGAGGCTGAAAAAAAAAGCCGAAAAAGGGGAAAGTGATCAAAAACAGAATCCTTGGAAAAATCGAGATTGCCAGCTGACACCAGGGGGGAAAAGAAGTAATTTTGCTCATCAAGGGGAAAAGAGGGAGGGGGAAGGAGTGGATTGTGAAAAGAAAGGAGCAGGGCGGGGAGGGAACGGGCTTTGAACCCAGGACACGGCCGGGACTGGAAAATCAGGCCCATTACGCAACACGGAATGCCCAGAGCCAACACTCTAAAGGGGAGAGGTCTGACGGATGGCAATGTTTTGATGGGAGAGGACAGGAATTTCAACGTCAGTTGGTTGACATACTTGTACGTGAACTGATAAAGTATTTTTGCTGTGAGCAGCAAGTCAAATAGAAGAGAAAGTGGCGGCGGGGAAGGTTAAGAACTTGACGAGTGGTTCAACAAAGGGAAAAAAGAGCGGGAGGAAAAGTTTGTTCTGACTAAGGATAACAGCAGAGGGGTGCCCGGCCCTGGGGGGTGAGAAGAAATCATAAGGGTTCGTTATGCAAAGGGGTCAGGAACACAATTGGAAGGGAGCGAATGCGATCGGAAAGGAAGAAATAGTGTGAAGCGCCGACTCCACGGGGAGGAGGGGGGAATCGCGAACCAGAAGGCGAACACTGTTAAATGCGCTGGCGCACCAGAACCTACAGGCGGACCGTTAGAAAGGAAGGAGGGGATTCTCAGTTTTTTTTTGGTTTGTCGAAAGAGGCCATGACTTCAGGTAGAGGGGCAAGGAGAGTCGCGTAAATCTGCAGCAAAAATCTAGAGGGACAAAAAGCACGAGATTTATCATTCGCCTTATTCTTACTGTTTCTGTGAAAGGCTAAAATTATTTCAGGAAAGATCTCTTACCGCTGGCTCGGATATAGACTAAAAGGGAGGGGGTGTCTGCATATCTTATGTTCCTCGACAGTGAGGCGAAAAATGTCGGGAAACCGCTTACGCACTGTGTATAAAAAAAGCTGAACGGGTGAAAAGAAGCGCGTGTCGGGGGAAACCCTGTCTCACCGTGAACGATGTTAAGCCTGTATATTACGGGTTACGAGGGAAGATTCTGAGCTCAACACAACGAATAGGCAAAAAAAGTATAGGGATACTGAATTTGGTACATGATCCGCAAAAGAAATAAGACGGCACGGTTTAAGACCGTATTGGAAACATTTTTCTTATAGCGCGTAGGGTAGCGAACATTGAGGAGAAATGGCAAGTATCGTAACGAACGGAGCCATGGTCTCGCTACAAATTCATCATGGTGTAAGGGGCTGGGAAAACAATCAGTTTGACTGGAGGGAGGGACCAGATCTGGGAAGAGGGAGGAACATGGGGTATCTGGGGGAACAGAACTCTTCGGATCAGGCTGAAGGGCTGTCACATTATCATTCTCGGCAAACGAAGAGGAAAGTTTCGGGTGAATTACGTGAGAAAGAGGAAAATACTCAGGGAGTTGAGTTCCTGCGCGTACAATCGTAGGTAGATATCAGAAGCCGATAATCCGGGGCCGGTTGTAGGGTAGGGGAAGATCCCTCGGTCAAGCGGTATTGTGTTGGCGGAACGCTCGCGTAGCGCCGGAAGCCGATCGCGAAAGATCAACACGGTAGGGGTAGAAAATGGTCACCTGTTAACAACGTTTGAAAAGATATCTTTGGCAAAGAAATGGGGGTACCAGGGCGCGCAAACGAACGGCATGCTGATATAGGCCGACTGAACCGATATTGGAGCAAATAAATGAGGGGGGGGAAGACAGCTTGTTTTACTTATTAGTGAGTGTGTGTCCGGCGGACCGCACCGTGCCTGAAAAAAAATTTCACTACAAATCGGGAACGCCGGGGGGAAAACCTGACTGAGAGAAGAAAATAGATTTTAGGGTACCTAGTAAGTCCTTCTTCTTTTGCGAAGAAGGGCATTCACCAAAGGCTGGGGATTGTCCGAGTAGTCCTGACCGTGAAAAGACAGGGGTGGCAAGAGGGGCGGTACAAGTAAATATAACCCGTGTCCAATTCGAGACGCACAGGAATCCATGACTGTCAGGGGAAGGAGGGACCCGAGACGAATCTTGGGAGAAGGGCGGTAAATCGTGTGAAAAGGTATCGTTTCTGTCCATTGCGGTGAAATTTTCCAACGGTCTTGGGGGAGGGGGGTTTTTCGTGGCAATCGGTGAGGCCGGCCCATGTTGGGTTCTAGGCTGGAAATCGGTGGTTTGAACACGTGGATCGTTTCGAACCTGGCCTTTAGAAAACGAAATAATCGAGCGTGGATAAGCAATAGGATTCCCCGGTAGAGGGGAAAAGTCCGAGGAAAGTCCTTAACACTAACTTGTCGTGCCTGCCATTACCAGGAGTGGTTTGCTGTTGGGACAAGGGGTTTTGTAAGCTGAGGGTAAGAGAAAAAGAGAAAAACATCGATCAGGGTCAAAAACTGGGTTTGGGGGAGCGTCTTCTATGCAACATCTAAAGACTGTGCTGTATTGTAGGGCAGGGAGGTTGAAAGGGGGAAGGGTGTATAACGATGGTTGCGGGGTATATTGCTTATTATCAAGTTTTTTTATCATGGAAGGTGAGTGTTCCTACGTAAAGGGGGGAAGGGTGTCCTGCCACACGCGGTGCCGTTTTCACGGAGGCGGGGGGTAAGATCAAGGTTCGAGGATGGTAAGAGAGGCCATCACCCCATTTTTGCGGGGACCGAAACCTCAAAGGGGCGAAAGCGACAGACACAAGAGGAGCATAAGGGAGCATTCGGGAGTGTGTTGTAACGGGCCAACTTTGTTTGGGGGCATGTTTTCTACCGTATTTTCTATGTTCGCAACTCAAACAACGGAAGTATGCCCCCAGGACACATTGGTTGGGCGGGGAAGGCGTGCCTGGAGGAACATGTTTTCGAAGGAGATCGCGCCTGCAGGGGGGAACTTCGTGCAACGGATTAAGGGAGACGGGGCGGGTGTATAGGCATGGGGGCAGTGGGACTGCAAGTTGTTGTTTGTTCTTTTTAATCTATTAGCAGGGGGCCGTTGAGAGTGGGTGGGACACGTGCACGCATGGCCTTAAATACGTCACGGAACGGAAAAAAGATTACGCGCCCCGAACTGAACAGAGGAAACGAGTTGCCGTACTAACTGACCGCTCCTTCCTGGAGGCCGCGTAACATGAAGGACGGCAGAAACCACTCTAAACCGAAGGGAAAAGGGAGGGAAAATAAAAGGCCCGAGGACGAAATTGACGCCATCGTGGTTGAAAACACATGAGTAGAGAGTGGGGGAGTTGAGGATCAAAGTATCGAACAGAGACACGCTCAACAAACCCGAATGTAGGGGATTGTTTTTGAAAAAAGAAGGTGACACCTGTAGTCCACCCAGAACACGCATGTCATGTGATCCAAAAATCCTTGAATCGCTTGAGAAAGCATCGCGGTATTGAATCGGGGGGCTCGCATCTTCACTGAACTAGCATTTAAATTTTGGGAGAGCTTCCGTCTTAGCGTAACTGGAGAACCTTTAAAGGTTCTGGGTATGTTCGTGGGAAGGGCACCGTGGCTGAAAAAAAAGACTGGTAGGGCGTCACTGAGAAAGGGTCTTTTTTGTCGGGAGGGCAGAAATGTTTTTCTTGACCAACCCTTAAGGGTGGATCATTTCGGGTGTTTTGTATTGCCAAGCTACAATCCCATGGGGACACAGCGGTTTATTATTTTCTAGAACGCCGTTGCATAACGACGCGAAAAATAAAAAACACACCGAAGGGAAAAACCTGGAAGCGCGAGAGGAAACACCGGCGAATCCCTAAGGGAACATCCTATCTAACCTTGTCGCGGCCCCAATGGCAGGACATAATAACTGGCGTCGACCACGTGCAATAAGGGAATAGGGATGGCGTGAACCGGCAACACAACCCTCGAAAGGCTTAAATTACCAAGACAGCGAGCACATTGCATGACGAACCAGGAGGAAAAAGGGGACTCTACTGGGGGTTGCTAGAACCAAATCACGAAAAATGGGGGGGGGGGGCGGGCACCACGGACCAAAATCAATACAAACATCCTGGGGGCGAGCCGACAGGTGACTTCAGCAAGGTGTACAAGGACACTTTACGTCTAATTAGGTACGGTGCCCTTGCTTGAAAAACAATCTTGGCCCTGCGGCTGCTAATTGGCAAAACAACTTAGGGGATTATAAGAAAACGGTTTGTCAAAAACCTCGTCTAATTGGACGCCTTCCAACAAAATACTGGTGTCGGGAAAAACTAGAAAACATCAGTCCCCTGAGGGTCCATTTCAGGAATACCCTCAAACCCCAGGCAAACCGGCAAATAATCGTTGTTGCGGTGTAAAAGACACGTGGTTTAACTCTAAGGGGGGGAAGTACCGGCACAAAACAAAAACAAAGGGGTAGCCGGTACAGGATACAGATAACTATCGATGACCGCGCGTTTCTTTCCATCAGAAGTGGGGGTCAACAACGTACAAACCAGCCATGAACAGGGCAATAAAAACTGGCGTACTGAGGCTGATTCGCCTTTCAATGGTGGAAGGGGGGAGAATTGATAGATCCGATGGAAGAAGTAAGTCGCTGTTGAAAAATTGGCGGGCGTCATATGTTCCAATTTGGCGGCTTTCCGGGACCCGCTCTTTGTCTTCTATGCATTTTTTTTTCTTTGCAGTTAATATGACGGAGTGTACAGGGAGGTGTCTTGTGAAATTTCAGCTTCCGCGGATGTACGGGTTTGTAAAAAGGCTTGCCGTGACTGATGGCCTTAAAAGTAAAATCACCTGTTAAGTGAGGTCAGACTTAAATTAGTTGCGCAGTAAGCACAGCGGAATACCATCGATACCGTTTTCTTCGCGAGGTGGAATTGAACTGCGAAGAAAAAAATGGAATGGTGAGATGCGCTAGACGGGGGGGGATTGTTCCGGTAGTTTAAGTTAACTTGGTCAATTAACGGTGAAGGTTTCTTGATAAAACTACCTCGTTTGCAAAAGAAGTATTTTGAATCTGGTTCTTCGGTACCAGCTCTGGAAAGCGGCTGTGTCTAAACAGGAAAGTTAATCGAGCAGTTCGAACATATCTCGTCAGTTGAAAAAACGAAAAAAAAGGTAACCGACAGCATTATCTTATAAAGTTGACAAACGTGGAGGTCGATCAACAGGGGGACGGACCGATCTTGCTGAAAAAAGAACAGCGGGAGCGCCGCAATCGCGCACAAGTACGGTGCGTCCTACTGTCGTATCCAAGGACACATAATCTAAAAGAGTGAACGGAACGAGCGTCGATCTTCGTGGAGAAAACGGCTGACGGCCTCAGTTGTCGCGCAGGACACAGGAATTGTTACTTTCTTGTTAGGGCGAGGTATAAAGCGGCAAAAACCCGATTCCTTGGAATATCGGGTGGAGTGGTAGAAGTTCTCCTGGCGCTACTGGGGCGCAAGGTGGTTTTGGTGCGTGAATCAAATAATGAGGGCCATTTGTCTCAAATCCTGGAGTCCCCTTGCAACCGTACTCTGCGAACCATAGGGTAAAGGGTTATTTAGGCCGTCTGCGTTTTTGCCCGCAAGGTAGCGCGCGAGGACACTCAGTCGGTACCGGTTCTTTTGAAGTGAATTGCTGGTTCTAAAAATGGAAAGCTGTGTAGGTTGCCTGAGAAGTCTTAAACGGCACCTTCTAGAAGTGTGGTACGTTGTTAAAAGGGGGTGGTGTTTTCAACAAGATGGTTCGGTTTAATAAATGTACTATCAGAGAAGGACAAAACAACGGAATTCAAAAAAGAGAATGAGAAGGGGAAAATGGGCCAGCGCGAAAATCGGGCACGTGTGACTGGTGGGAAAAAATATCCTGGCATGCTTTCGCGCGCAGGTTCGCGTCAAGGGTCGAGGAAACAAGGTAAAAGATTCGATATGTTTTCGTTCAACCAGGGACCGGTTCTGAGGCGCTTACACATCTTATTTTTGGAGTCAAGGATGCTGATTCAGTCCTAATGCTGGTAGTGGATGACGCCCAGCGTCCCGGCGGGATAAAATGTCTAGGATCATTAAGTGGGGCACACCCCTTCGAAGGATAGAGAAACCAGATTATAAAGAAACGCGTGTCTAGCGGCGCACCCGATCTATCCAAGTACTTTGCCTGCCGCTGACGGCCGCGCACCCAACCAACGTTGCAGGTGTACCATACAATGGCGGCGTATGTAAAGAAAAGTAGGAAATAAAGAAGATGCCACAGCAGTCGGCCTGTCAGCGGTGGTTCTTTTATTGAGAGGAAAAATGACGGTCGTTGACTCAAATTTGCGCGTCGTCAGGAGAGATGCCGGCGTCCGTAGAATAGAAAAAACCTCCAATTGAGAGCAGAGCGGTGTATCATGTCCACGTGCGAAAAAACTTTTCCTCCGGAACTTTATTCGAAAAAATGGGGGTCCGGGGGCCACACCGACGAACAGAAGATATCGGTCGACTGACGACTATTGCGGGGACCCACCGTAGTATGCACACCATGCGCAATCCTAAGCGGGGTGTTGGACCGGATCAACGCTAACCGCTGCCGTAATACGACCAAGGATTATCAAACTGAGCTTAAACCATTCCAGAAATTCGCGGAAAGAGAACAGGGGTTCAGTTGTGTGTTTTTCAGAAAAGATAATGTGGCCGGACGCGACAGTAGGTGTGACGTTCATGGTCCGGAAAGAGGGCTGGTGGGAGGATTGGGGGACGAGTATGACCCTTGAACTCCAGCCTGGTGAGTTTGGTTGTAGTGTGGTTTTTTCCTTTTCTGGGTGTTTTTTGTTGTTTTTGTTCTTTTGTGTGGTCGTTTTAGGATTGGGGCGGGTTTATTTGTTTTATCAGCAGCCAGGGAAAGTCAGAATTCTTTAGTCGACGGCGGAAAGTTGGTTCGATTCACTTGGGTCCAGCTTGTACGTCCTCTTTTGGGGGAAAAAATGTTCCTTGTTTTGATGAAAAGTGGTCTGTTGTGTGCTGCAGGTCAGGGAAAGGCGCGCGGGGTTTGTGGGCAAAAAAAAGCGTTGAGGGTTGGCGGGGGGGGGGGGAGTGTTTTACAAAAACACCATTTAAGGGGGGAAAAGGGCGATCAGCACGAGCCTGGTTGACCACGTGGGCGAATAAGCCAGTTTTTTACCTAATGAGGAACGTTTGGCGGATTAGCTACTTACGTTGTGCGTATTTGAAGATATGGGGTAGTAATTCATCTTTTGTGTGCGCCGGATTTGGTAGTTTCAATGGACGGGGTCCCTTCAGATGGAAAAGGGAAAAAAGTTTCTTCGTCAACACATGTACGGGGGTGTTATACTTTTTGTGCTCATTACGAGGGAATATTTTGTGGTTGCTTTGTTTAAAAAAATTTCAGGGTGGGGGAGGAGGGCGTAATGCGCCACTCATGAGGGGGGGGGGGTTGAGGTTTTGTTTTGGTGAGGAGGGGGACTTTCAGTTTCACCAGGGTCTCCTGCGCTTTTACAAGCCCTTCGTTTGGGAGAGGAAGGGCCCGGACTCAGCGGGGCGTGCGGGGGTACGGGCGTTATGACCTGTGAGATCAGTTCCGGGGGAGTGCCTTGCCCGAACAAACAAGGTGGGCCGTGGCCGACAGGGGGGGTTCGAAGTGGTAGAATCCCGAGGGGTTTTGAGGAATGTGTGAGTATCGTTGTGAAAAACACAACCCCAACTATTCGGTGGCGGGAACTTTTGAAATTTAATCTTCACTGGAAATAGAGAAAGTGGGTCGCATGGAGAGTGAGTTGGGTTGTCAAAGACCTTGTTTAAACCCGGGAAAGGGGGTGGGTGTTGGAAGGACGCCAGAACAGTTATGGTTTGACGTTCGGGTCAGGTGAAGGGGGTACATGGGTTTCATGCCTTGTGCTGGGTGGGGGAACGATATAGAGTGTAGTATAATCCTGTTGAGGATGGTCCGGGGAACGGTTAATGACTGGGAGATCCAGGTGGTCGTGGTAAAAATAAAGAAAATAGCGTGACAGATCGTTTGGAAAGGGAGTGCCCTGCATAGACCGAGAAAAGATAGTCTCATGGCACCCCGGGATTTTTAAATGATTTGCAGGACTTTTTTGGTATCGTAACTTTTTACAGGTGGAGAATCACTTCAAAGGGGGTTAGGGACAGAAGCGATGGTAGGATACCGGCAGCGCAAGCCTTTTTGTTAGGTTTTGTGGGTTTGTCCCAAGTTACGGGGTTGTGTGTGCACGTTAGTACAAAGTGTGTTAAGGTAATTGTAAACGATGCACGATACCTCCAGCAAGGTTTAATTGACCACTACATGCTCCCTCGCGCGTGGAACTGGGTTGGGGGGGAGGACTGTCCGTTTAGAGCGTGAGAGAGACTCTTAACACAACGGGTTGTTTATGTGGGGATTACCAGGAGATACGCAGGAGACACCGATCAAACCCGACAATGTCATTAGGTCTTTTTGCCTTCCCAAAATTGTTGAGATTCTCGGCGTGAGGCAGAATTGTTGGGGCTTGTGATCATTGGGTTGCAGTGCAGTTAGAGTAAACAGGCATGGTTGCCTTAGGCCGTTGTGCTGGGCGCGAAGGTGGTACTGTTGAACAAGCGGCGGAACTACTAGGTAGTCACAGACAGAAGGGAACCGGCTAAAAATTGCTATGGCGGGCGCGAATGTAGGTTTGGTCGCAGTTGACCCCATGGTGCCGAGTTGTTCAAAGATCAGGGGAAGAAAAATTCGGACCGGGGCACGACTACCGGGGGGGAACAATACACAATGAAGGCGATCAACCATTCTAATTAATCGGGCGAGCAACACTTCGGCGGCGTCTCCGGCTCTACACCAAAAAGGTAAGCGATCATAAAAACAAATGGAAAAAGACCCGTTTACCTTGACCGGACGCGGGTAAAAGAGATGTTAAGGGGGATTTTAGTGTTTAGCCTTTTTTGTAACTACATCTTGCGGAGGAAAGAAACAACAAAAAGAAAAAACCGAAGTCTGAACGGGGGGAGATAGGATTTGTTCAAAAGACCGCAAAATCGAGGGGCCGGGTTCAAAGTACTTAATCAAAATTCAGAAAAGAGTGGAACCAGAAAAAAGGTAACTTACTGCAACAGCGTCTGAAGCGAAAAGGACTCTAAGGTACTGAAATTCGTACAGGTTTCTTCCCTATACCCGGCAGCTCTGAGGCAACTGCCCCGCTTTCGTCAAGTAAACCTCGGTGTGACGGAACGCAAAACGGAGGCGTCACTTAGACGCAGTCAAAAAATCGCCATCCGAGTTGTGGGGGCACATTCTAACTCAGAACCAAGAAAAAACCAGGCAAACACCACGAAGATCGGCGGCAACGACATTTCCTGAACACAGATTTTGTGAACGTCAGGGGGCACTCGAAATCTCTAACATGAAATAACTTGGTTCCTGTACGAGTTGGCTTGGATTGAGACGTAAGATGGACGGATCATGGGTTCAAAATCTTTTTATTGGAAGGCCATTCGTCACTTATTGTCTTATTCTGTTCAAACGTTCAGAACGGTGTCTGATGGTGCCTCTAAAAGGGGGGGAGGGTGGCAATCAGCTAATGTCGGACAATAATGTTTTTAGAAAGGTCGCCTGGCCACAACCGTGCATCAAGTTTCGTAGTCTTAAAAGGGCTGTTCATCCAGATAAAAAAAGTGGGGATTGCATATTCCTGGGACGGGAGCAAAGATCGTGGCAAAAAAGGAGCCTTTACCCCCGCTTGACGTACCAGCCCTTGGGGTGAGTCAGGACGAGAAAAGCAACCCTACCCAGCGATAGAGGGCAAAAATGGTCTGAAAACGCTCTGGACCTGTAGGGAGGACTATTACGGGGATCTGTTAAATGAGTGTTCGAGCTCGCAGAGGGTGTTGGGTTGGAGGTCAAGGGGGGGGGTATTTTTACAACTGTTTCGTGAATCTGTATTCGTGTTCCGGGGGGGGGGGGGGGGGATTTCAACGGTGTTCCCTACAACAGCAACCGGTTTAATGTTCGCTTGTGTCGACATACTGTGAGTCTGTGGGGGGTACAAAAAGCGAGAAAAGGAAGGGGGGGGGTCGTTTGGAAACTCGATGTCCTTTTGCTAGTTTCGTGACGAATAAAATTCGCAGTGGGAAAAAAGGAATCCAGTAGTAGGCAAAAGGGACGCTGCAAAAACGGTAGCGCTGTGGGGAAAATGGGGCACTATCGCGTCGTTACACAAAAACCCCACGAGGCGGAATATCAACCAATGAGGCCAAGGTACGTCGCATCACCAGAAACGAAAAAACGACCTGGGTATGAGAGTCTGATGCGCAGTTGTCGGGAGCGCATTTGTCGCTTCTCTGCGTCAACGTTGATATCTTTCGGAAGAAAGAATCAAGGCAAAAGAGATAAAAAAAAGTCCCTGCATCGTTCGCGCGAGGAATAGAGAAAAGGGGAAAAAAGGTGTCGGCCGTTGTAGTTCTTAGGAAGGGGCAGGACCAACAGTTTAACTGGCAGCCCAACCTTCTGTAAAAGGCGGGCTCTGCCCAGACTTCCGGATTTTCGTTGCAGCCCAGCTCGTGGCTCTCTCAACCATGGCAAGGGACAATCTGTGTCGATCTTTTATAAAGCCTTAACAGGGGAATCAGGTCATGTGTCTTCACCGAGCTAGGCGACCGCGCCTAAACAATGCAGGGGTTGGGGTTTCCCCCCTCAAGAAAAAAATTCTAACCGAGCGGATGGAGGAGGAAAGATGCAAGAGGAAAATAGTTGTAAAAATGATTTTCCCGTCCTTTTTGTGTCGGACGCTGGGAGGCGATGCGTCAAGGTTTAATGTACATTGGGGCATTTGCGTCTTACGTCGCAAGTGGAAAAAAAGTTTTTCGCGGAGCGTGAACAAGGCGGTCCCGGCATAAGGGAATCAGGAGAAAGCGCGTGCGTTGTAATGCTGATGAGGCTTGCAGGAACAGCCGGGGAAGAGGGGAAACTGTGTATGTCCATGACTGCGTGGTCAATCGTTCTTGTCCATGTTCCCATTTAAGGGGAAAAGGTGGGTTGTAAAATGTCCCCCTTGGTCTATGCAGGCAAAGTGAGAAATATCTAATGTGCGGCCTTAAGGGCTCTAGATCTCGGGCTGGGGGTAAGTCTTCGCCGGAGACGGAAACGTAAGGGACGAAGTCTCCTGCGGCGAAAAAGTGAGAAGGGGTTTTTTTTTACTGATTTATCGTAAAGAAATGGGATTCCTTGCATCTTTTAGTCTCTTTAGAGCGTTTTGAGGTGGATTGTTCTTTATTCAAAGCGGACCGGTTCATGTAGTTGGAAAAAAGAATGTCCAGTTATGGCTGGAATGGGAGTGATATATCTCGGACCGCCAGTGATCGCGGTCAAAAAGAAAATTTCCACTTGTCGGAGAAAAAAAAAGGGAATACGGAACGAGTATATCGGGGGGGAAAAGAAGGCGTCATCGTTCGCATAGTGTGTAGATGTCGAAATAGTTGCGACGTGTTTCGATTACTCTTGGCCGAATAAACGAAGCTAGATGTGGGGCACGCTGATCGCAACTCGCTTTTAATACGTGTAGAGTAACTGTACAATTATTATTACGTTGAATAGCTTAAAAAGTACTACTTGACGCGAGCAGAAGAAGCATTCATGGAGTTTACGAAAATATCTCAGTGAAAAGTTGATGGGGAGGGAATGACAGTGCTGTAAGGGGCCGAGTAGTCATAATCAAGCCGGTGATGGGTAAAAAAAAAAAAAGCGAGCCCTTTTTTGGGCTTTGCAGACATCCGGTCCTCACTGCATACTTTTGAGTGGGGGTGGGAAAAAAAATTTCCCCCTTGGGGAAGTCGCGTTTGAGTTATTTGCCCAAAGGGGGAGAATAACGGGCGTTGGCCCTGCAAACAGGGGGCAATCAGGATGGCAACAGTATCGGTGTCAGATTCTGGTGAGAACCTCCCCGAGGTGAACGATCATGTTCCTCGAATCTTGGGGGGCCGTTGATACCTTGTTGGTTGGCTGGAAATGGAAAGGTGTGGTAAAAAAAAGTCAGGATAGTGTTGGAAAGGACGCGTGATTCGTGGTAGAGTCCTGATCGATTTACGGGGCTTTATCGGAAACAAAAATGATTCTTCTGCCCTCCTGTGAATAATATACATCTGAACTGTGTAGGGGGGGGAAGGAAAGAAATAGTGTTTTTCGGTTGTTGGTTATTGTGTCAAAGAACACGCACCCAGTAAAAAGAGGGGGGAGTGGGTGACGTATCCTTGCCAACGCCAGGAGAAAGGGTGGCGGGCAAGGAGCGGGTGACGTTGTGAACGCCGAGCTTTTTGCACGTCTTCGGTTCTTTTTTTACGGTGTGTAAATGACCGGCAGTAGGATGGGGGGTGAATAGTCGGGCCGCTCACAGAAAGATGGGGTGCAGTTGCCGTAACGTGCGTCGTTGCTCATCCATGGTTCTGATGTTTTTGATCGGTTATAACCTGCCGGGGGAATTTGTGCTGGGCAGGCAAAAGAAAAGGCACGTATAGTGCGCTCCACACTGTTGGCGGGGTCTGGCTATGTACAGTGGGTGATGTCCGCGGGTTTGTTTTGGCGCCTTAATATGGCTTTTCTTTGGTGTTGGGGGCGCAGAAATGTCCCTCCAGCATGTAGGATTGGATTTGTTGTGCAGTCTTGTGAACTGTTTGGGAAGATTGGGCGTACTTGTGTCGTTGAGCAGTGAGCGTGTAGGTGGAAATTTAGTGGTTCTTGCGGCGGGGCTGCCGGTGTTGGCCAAAAGTTGTGCGCAGAGGGTTCAAAAAGTCGTGGGAGGTTGAAACGGATGGGGGCAAATATCGGGGGGTAACATGGCTTCTGTCGGCTAGGTGGGAAAACTGGTGTTCACCGGGGCCTGGCAAAGTGCGCCGTTTTCTTTCTCGCTTCTGTTGTCCGGATGCGGGAAGGCCCAATGACGTAGGGCGACGAGCTTAGGAAGACCAGCTAAGGATTCAACCCATTGGAAAAGGGCAGCCAGTCACGGCTGTGTTCAGGCTGACAGGCAGATGGAGGTGAGAAATCAAGAAGACGCTTCCAAGACGTGTGGGTATTGTGTGGCTCATGCACAGATGATAAGGGATGGTTGGTTCAGTGGTTGTTGTGGAGGTCAGTTGTTTTATTCTGGAAATACGATAAAAAAGTGAGCCATTTCGGAGTGGGGGTATTGAAAAGATTGGCCCACTCAAACAAAAAACTTATCACCTCTCAAGTAAAAAATCTAGGATAGAGTCATATTTAAACGTCAATCTGGGGCAGTTAAAAAAATGCACAAAGCGTAGGGACCTAGGCCGTCGGGCACTGGGGAAAAGGGTATCTTAACGGGAAAATCCTACTGGTTGTGCTCGGGGCTGTCGGTTACTGGGTTTTGCTTTATAGTCTTTTCTTCTGCCGTACGTGTTTGTAATGAGTCGCTCACTGGTGGCGAGGGGAAACGGGCTGGGGGGTGACGGCGGGGAATACCAGGGACGTGGTGTTTTCAAAGGTGAATGGGGGGCTACGGTGGGGGTTCGGTTTTGGTTGGTTGGTTTGTTGCGTTTGGTTGTTTGTTGGGGTTATTTGTTTGTGGTGGTGGTTGGTGTGTTGGTGGGGGTTGTTTTTGTGCGGGGGGTGTGGAAAATTTTGGGTCCGGATCGCAATTGTATTTTAGAAAACTTCTGCTGGGTAACGTATCATAAGGGGTACAATTACAACCAGTGACATGTAGTGTTTTTTTTGTTTGTTTTTCCGGCAAAAGCCTGGGCCGATCAACGCGCCATCGAAATTCTCCTCGGGGGAAACAAAAGGAATTTTGGCATAACGACACCAAGTTTTTATTACCACAGAAATATATTACAGGGGAGGGGGGGGGAGGGTAATGCTGCGCGGGAAAAACCAACCGAAGTCGGTGAAAATCACCTTTGAGGTAGAACTGTACGTTCACCTGTTTGGAGTCTAAGAGACTGAGGGGTGGCACCAAAAAAGAAAATTTTGCGAACGATACGCAGCGATATAAATAAGGGGGGGGATTCACACGTACATACGTTAGTCTGCCGAACGGCAAGGTGCTGGGAGGAGCCAGGTAACAACGATCCTGATAGCAAGGGGAAATAAGCAGTCGACTGGCATACTTTTTGTATCATTTGCTCTGTTTGTCTGTTGTTTATCCTTGTGTACAAACGAAGTGCAATGACATGATTATGCCTTCCAATATTCCTGGGGGTAAAAATATGTGATACGCGTCTACCAAATCTCTTAAACATATATCGGGGGTGGGGAGGGGGGGTGTGTGTGTGTGGGTTTTTGGTGGGGGGGGGGTGGTGTTGTGGTGGTGGTGTGTTGGTGGGTTTGGGGGGTGTGGGGGGGGGGGGGGTTGTGGGTGGGTGTGTGTGGTGGTTGGTGGGGTGTGTGGTCTGGGTGTGAGTGTGGGGTTGTGGGGGTGGGGGGTTGGGGGTTGTGCGGGGGGGGTGGGGTGTGGGGGGGGGGGGGGGGGTGGGGAGGGGTGGGGGGGGGGTGGGGGGGGGGGGGGGGGGTGTGTTGGGGGGGGGGGGTTGGATGCGGTGGGGGACTTTCCCAGACGAAATCAAGGGAAAGTAACTTTTCTTTAGACAAAGGTGTATATATTAGCTAGAGCACGTTGCGTGCTAATTCGAGATCTTGTGGTTCGGTGAACTTCGTGGAATCTTAGGCCCTAGGCACGGGAATACATTCAGATCGTGTTTGGTTTTAGGCATGTATTTTAACGTACCCGTTTTTCAGTTCGAATGCGGACGTATGGTGCATACACCGTTACCAAAAGGCCACCACGTCAAATATGTTCGGAGAGGGGGGAAGAGCAAGGGACGTTCGCTACCAAAGTAGAAAAAGAACCTGTGGGAAACTGAGGGCGATCCATAAGGAAAAAAGAAATTCGTTCTTCATACAAGACGACAACGGGAACGAGAATGTGGGGTGCAAATGGCGTACAGGCGGGCAGAAAGAAAGTAACGGCTGGCTTGGACTGTGACCGACCAAGAGGGAATGCAAACCGGTATGGACGTCGGGGACGAAACAGCGGCTCTTAGCCAAAGCCAAGGAAGGATCACCTCCGAATACGGGGCAAGGGGAGGAGGGTTTACCGCTCAGTGGGTAAAGGTTTGGAAAAAGGGGGTGACGCCTAAGGGGAGACTACTGGGGTTCTGTAGTGAACCACAGGAAAGCTTGGCGATCAAGCGACTCCATTTCCGGAAAAGAAAGGTTCCGGGGTTCCAGCGCAGGTTCACAAAAAAGAGGGAAGATTACAGTCAGTTCGGAACGAAAGGTGCCCTGCCGTCAGTGAGAAAGCAACAAAGTTTTCAATTCCCCTATTCGTGGTATTCCACAATGGTACGCGAACTAAGGGAAAAGAAGAAGGGTTAGAACCATCTGTCGGACGAGAGGTAGGAGGAGTCTATCCAGGGCGCTTTAGAAGAGGGGACGCACAGATGAAAGTAAAAGAAATCGACTCACCAGACCCAAAGAAAAACGACCAGAAGACAGGGTATTCTCGCTTCGATTCTCACATTGACGGAAAGGGAGGGCACGACAAGCACGAGACGAATCGGCGTGAGGGAGAAGCGAAAAAAAGACGATATCGTGCGCAGCGAAGCAAAAATGGCGAATACGCTAGTAAGTGTGGAGGGGTGAAAAAAATAATGAGAGGCACATATGTTCGGCAGTCAGTGTCCCAAGCTGTCCTTTTCAAACACTCATCGCGGCGCGCTTGCGGAAACGAAAGGAAAACGACATTTGATAGCGCGACCATAACGGGGAATCGGAGGGGTCCTGTAAGAGCAAGAAACCCTTGAGCAGCGTATCGGTGAATTTCACAGTCGAGATTGAAGGAGAGCCTGTCACAACGTCGC
>Ga0179593_1433745_pt1 | contig 16998 bp, 19 predicted proteins | sample CZODoug2_1_08_16_FD_185931 | JGI IMG/M metagenome (GOLD analysis project Ga0179593, IMG submission 185931) | Vadose zone soil fungal communities from Angelo Coast Range Reserve, California, USA - CZODoug2_1_08_16fungal (PacBio error correction) | ecosystem: Environmental > Terrestrial > Soil >...
CCAAACTGACAGGAGAAGAATCGGCGGAAAAGGGGGCCGCCCGCGACCTGCGCAGTGATCAGGGACAAAACGAAGGAGAACGCCTCCGCAACCAAAAAAGGAGAGGTGGCCGGGCTCTGAAAATCCGGAGCCGTCCTCCCGGGTTGTGTTCAGTACGGGTCTAGGAAGGAAGGGGGGACAGTACTCAAGGGACGGGGAACCTAGTCCAAGAAAAATGCAACGGCCTCTGAACTTCCTTACTAAATAAATACGGAAAGGGGGGGGAGCCTACCGAGCGAGGGAAGGACCAGTCCTCCCGAAAGAACCAAAACATAGAAAATGTGTAGGAGAAAGGGTCGGATCTAAAAAGCGACCTGGAGAGAAGCCCTATCGCTCGAGAGGGAGGGGGGGCGGGGGGTGCCCGCGCCTTGCCGACCAAAAAAAAATTATGTCCGCAGTAAAATCAGGAAAATCTCGCGAAAGAGACGACAAAAAAACACGTCACCCCCCCACCGAGTCTAGGGGGATTCGCACTTCTTCGACTATTTCTGAAAAGTCAAGGGACCATGCCTGGGCAGGGTGCATTCATCTTTGTGTTAATCGGGAGGGTATCCTTCCTCTCAGCAAGGATGCAAGCTTCCTTCCGTGAAATCCAAAGTAACTGCAGACATTCATCATCCCGGCTTTTGGGAGAGGGGGTCGGGCAAGTAAAAAGGAAAGTAGAGGTGGGACCTAGGAAAGCAATGGTAGTGAAAGTGTAATTCTGCCAGGAGAAATACCCCCGCCCGGTATCGATGGACCATACCAGCGAAAGATGGGTTTGCTAACACCACGAAAAGAAAAGCAACTCCCGGTTGGAGCATCAGACAAAAATGACTTCTATAGTTGTCGCGGGGACTGGTGGCGATTGAGGGGCTCCTGAGTACCATCAGGTTATGGAAAAACGCCTCTAAAGGATCCGACTGAGACATAGAGCAACTGATCGCTTCACCTACATCGAAAATAAATTCAATTGTAACACGGATCTCCTGTAGGACGCAGAGAAAAAGGGGCCTCCTTCTCGCGTATATTCCCATCGCCCTCTTTCCACGCTCCGCGCTAAGGACTGCGAGGAAATTGAGGGAAAAGATCACACTGAAAGGACCAATCCGCGGCCCCGGAGACTCGGGCGAGGGGCGCCGGAGAGAACGAACTGGAACTGCCGGAAAAAGGACCAAGACTAGCGAGGGGATTACAATCGAGGGGGCCGGGATTGCAACTTTTCACCAAGAAAAGGAGGGTAAGCCCTTGAACCAAGGGGGGGGGTATTGATCTCCTTGGAGTTTTTTTGGTGCAAAAACGTTCGAGACGGCCCGGGGGACAAAAAAAAGACCAAATTTAGTATCTACAAAATAAGCGAGAATCCAGGGGTTCGTCTCCGTCCATAACCGTGAAAGGGAACGTCATGTCCGCCATCCGGGAATGAGGGAGGGGGGGCTTGTTACCTAATACGACTGCGCAGATAGGAGACCGAAAAACCTCTCTTGTAAAGCACTCCTGGAACTCCAGCAGAGAAGGAGGTTCATTTGACCAACCAGAAGGGCAAGCGGGATTCTTAGAGGCCGGCAACTATTTCCCCAGCACGACGGTAAAGGAGGGGGCGGCAAGAAGGGGAGTTACGTGTGGCTGGAGGCGGACTGCAAGCCCCCCGCTTGAAACGCATGGGGGTTTAAAGGCGACATCCTACAGCAACGGGATCTGGGGTCCACAGGCCACAACTGACATGAAACGGGAAGCCGGGCGAGAGAGTGATTTAAATCGTAGGCATTTCCGAAAACGATCGGAATGACGAATGGGCCTGACCTGTAGACTCTAAAAAAAAGCGTCCAAACTGGTAGTAGGGGGTGTCTTGTGCTTTCTAAGAATCGAGGTACTCTTTTAGCGGCCCCAACACTGCCGAATACTTAAAGTTGAAGGGCCCCGTCAGGGAAAAACCGGGGTAATAATCTTCTGTACGGGAGAGGGTCATCAGGACTGGAGACCTTCGAAAAATCACGTACGAAGCTTTTGGAAATAAATCTACTAATTTTGGAGGGATGGTAATATTTAGGTTCTTCGGTAGTGAAAAGTAAACTCTAACTCTTGAATTTGTTCCAGAATGTATCAAAGTATGTGGGAGACTACGCCGCTTTCGCGTGCTCTCGGTTCACCGGACAGTGAGATCCCCTGGTTACACCATGTTAGTGAAGGCCCTCCCTTATCGTTTTTCGCTAATTTCATCCGACAGCAAGAGGACGAAAAACAGACGTTGGAGAACGCATAGAAAAACAACCCTCAGGAGCACAAATCGGGATCGATGCATAGATCTAGTCAGAAAAAAAAACTAGATGATGTAAATAATATCTTGGGGAATCGGTTCTCCCAATCACTCGGGTGTTAGAGAAAGGATTTTGGGGAGGGGATGGGACTCAACTTTTTTATTCAGAGCGTTAGTTTCGCCTGAAATCTTCCCAGATCGAAGGAGGTTGCGTTAAAAAACCCTGCCCGGTCATAACAGTAGTGGACGCTCGAAGGGGGAACGGGCATCTATCCAAATACGTTGGAAGAGGGGCTCACACGATTCTGGTTCGTTAGGGCTTTCCTAAAAGTACGCAACGAAACCGCGCCAGAAACCGACAACTTCGGGCCGCTGCGGCAGGATCACCAAGGAGGGGTGGAATGCTGGCCGCTTCACAGGCTGAGAGATCGCGGCCAGACCAGCTGATTAACGGTTACCTCCTTGGGGGGACACGGGGAACGGAAAGGCTTGCGCCTGTGGGGGGGGTGCTCTCATCACAGGAGGAGCGGCTGGCGCCTCTCCAGCCAAAAAATATCCAGTGCGCTTCACGCTGGGGAGACGGAAGGCAGCCACCTTTAGCGGGTGGGGGCATCAGTCTCACATCGTCCCTACACTCAGACAAGAACAGGAACGGGGGCCTCTCACTTGGGCCTGCCCGAAGCTGTGGCGGTTTGGCCCAATCTGCGATGGCTGGAGGCTGGGGCGGCCTCCAACCCCAAGGATTGCAGTGCGGGCCGTCCCGAACATGGACACGCACTGAGTGTCCTCTAGTTCTCTCTGATGGGGTTGGTTACCTCTGGCCGGCTCTGAAGAAGCTGGAAATCACTTTCAGGAACATGGTTGTGAAACACTGGGGGGGATACTTCGGGAGTTGAGTGCCGGCTTCTTAAAGGCGGTGATGGTCGCTCTCTTGAAAACGTGCCTTCCGGGGGGGGAGGCACAGCAGATCAAATCTAGGCGGAGGGCTTGACTCGGGCCTTAGCGGCTGGGACGGTCAGGTCAACCTAACGTGAGGAGGTGAACGCGTGGGCCTACCCAGGGGAGGTTTCTTTGAGTAAAAGTATCTTACTTTGGACCGGGACCCGGGGAGGACGCTTCCCTTCGAGTACCTTCGCGGGGTCCCCGGATTCGGGGAAAAGAGGGAAAAATGCTTTAATTTTTACGGTCACGAGGCTGCGTCATTTTCACGTGAAGTGTGTTCGGTCGGGAGGCGCTGGAATTCCATTAACTTTAGATTACTCCGCCGAGGAAACTCGACCGAGGCGCCGTTTCCAGACGATGTCCTTTCATTGGTAGTCTTGAGTCAAAAAAGATCTTGAAATTGCTCGTTAGGGAGAGGGCCGAGTGCTCGCTAGGGAAAAGTCTTCTGGTCGGGGTGTCGCGGCGAAACGCCGGGAGAGAAGGGGGAACCGCCGTTAGGAAAGGCTTTCGGTGTAACTAGAGCCGGAAATCGCGGTCCTAGAGTAAACGAGATTCGAGGCTGAACATCAACTTAGATGGGTCCGTCGAAATGGGTAAATCAAGAACTACCGGCTCCCACTAGGGAAGACCTCAGGGTTGGGGCTAAACCGTGCCTCAAGGTTATGCGGTCCTGGTGAGGAAAGACAATTGGTATCGGGAGGGTGCCAGTCGGGAGAGCACCGGGTCCTATCGAAGTCCGAAGGGGGAAAGGGGGTTCACATAATGTCTTTCCAGCAAAAGACACAACGAAGGGGGAAGTCCTTTCCTGGCACATCACACCTGATGGCCCACCAGACGGACCAATTAGAAAGAGAATGCTGGCTTCCCGTCCTGGAGGCCCGGCCGGCCGCGGGATAGTTGTACTGGATGACGGGAGCTTACTAGCACCACTCAGGGCTGCCACGGAGATGTCAGACTCGGCATACAGGCTCGGACGCAGGTAAGGCCGACTCGCTTGTGCGTTAGCGATCGGATGTAAAGATCAGTGGAAGGGGATTAGGGAACAAGAAGGGGGTATTCAACCGGAGAACATAGGGTTGGGGAAAGGGTCAATCCAGACTCGATCGCGGCGACTCCCGGCAGTTTTAGATCCAGAAGGGGGGTAGGACGTTTCTATGGGCGGCCGCCCTGGGAGACGGGGGGGGGGCGGCCAGGGGTGGATTGTTCACAAAGCTAGGGGAGGTCACTGCCTGTCGAGGTAGATGAGGGGTACTGGGTCCTAAAGGGTAGTGTTGCGCTGTCCGGAACGTGGTCCTCTTTCGGGCGTTGGCCCTTCAGGAAAGTCACTGTACATGAGCCCGCGGGGGGCCTCACACCAGGTAACTAGAACCCCAAACAGGGGCAGTTCAAGCCGCGATTTGGACGCCGACAGGTTCACCCCCCGAGAAAAGCGACCAGCGTGGGGGCTGGGCGGCGGGGTGTGGTTTCTCGGAGGGAGGAAAGAAGGAACGGATCAGGTGCGCGGGGAGCGCAGCCTCGCTAGGGAGTGATCCTTTCAGGTGGGTCATCGAGAGACAAAACACGCAACGGAGGTATCTAAAATATATAGAGGACCAAGGCCAGGATAAACGCGGGACTCTCCGTAAACAACTAAAGGAGCCGGATCAAAGGTGTCTAACTCTTAAGAGAAACAACCACAGACTCCCCCTGGAAAAGAGCTATGGAGAGGTTGGCCTTTCGCGTACAACAAGAAGCGGCCTGTTGCGACAGTTTTGTTTTCATGGATGACGTGGGACGAAATTGGGTCTGTTACTCCTTACATACGCAAGTTTGTTCCTTTCGACTAAATCCAGCTAATTGCGGTCAAGGTCATCTGTCCCCGGACGGTCACGCATACGCCCTTACGTCGGAAGTACAATAGATAGTGCTAGGAAACAGTGCCTCGAAGGACAGAAACGTCCGGACCTCACACAGAAACAATCCGGCCTCACTAGAACCTACCTTTATGTCTCTCGCACGTATTCGTCTGAATGTTTCGCCAGAGGGGCTTCCGGGGGCCCCCCAGTTGTTTTTGTCCAGGGATTTCACTTCTCTCGGCTAATCAAACAACCCAAGAGCTGCTGTGCTACGTGCAAAGAATATGAAAGGCTAGGACGAGTGGACTAGTACCAGTAAACTCCCACGCTCGTCGAACTCCCACTTCTAGCTCCTTAATGAGTCGGGATCGTCTTCCTACTCGAGAACGATCTTTGAGGTGCACTCTAAAAGGTTCTCTACAAGAGACAGCCGCCTCACGTCTTCAACTGCACTGGGTCTTCCTCCCATTCCACGGGAACTAGGGACATCAGCGGCAGTTCTGAAGGCGTTTTTTCATCTTTTGAGGTTAATGGACATGCCGGAGTCTCTTGTGAAATCTAACTCATGGAGGACTGTGGGCCTTGGCTTCTCAGGGGGAGGTACCCACCGAAAGGCTATAAATGGAACTCAAAATCTAATCGGGAGAAAACCCTCCAGGGGGGGAAAAAAGCAAGTCCCTTAAATTCTCCAACAAGGATATATTTGGGGGACTACATTCCAGGGTCAAAAGAAAGGGAGTTCTTTATCGGAGCGGCCTCTGACGTTTGATTTCCAACCGTACGGAACTCATCCAAGAAAAGAAAAGCTAAGAACCGGGGGCTCTGGGAAAACAGCCATCTCCATCACGCTTTTTTCCACAGGAGCAGGGACCTTCGTCGTTGTAAGCTACTACCCGTAAGAGATAGCGCCAGGATACTCAAGCTATTGCCAGTCGAGGGGTAGGTGATTAGTGAACACTCTCAAAGGTACGGCCCATAGCGGAACTTCGCCTCTGGGAGAGTACCATCGTCTGAGAAGAATGCAATTAATCTTGGAAGGAAGAGAAAATCCTCCGGCGGACCAGAATCCGTTGCGATCACAGGTCAAACAGCCGTAGGTGGAATGCCGGGGACAAGTAGTCGCTCCTTTCATTTTGGGACAAAAGGGAAAGAAACTTGCCGGGGCCCACCCCAACTACTTTCCTGAACAAAAGAGAAAAAGCAGCACAGAAGTCACGGACGCCGTCCCCAGTCCGGCCGAATTAACGATCCATCCTCATCCCCTAGGAAAGGAGACGTATTTTCCTATCAGGCCTTTACCGGGACCCATATAGACGTAAAAAATCAACTAACTTGACGCCCGCCGTCATCACAGCCACGGTCCGTCTGTTCATGTGCGAAACCAACGGGGGCAGCACGTGCAGGCAGGACGGCTCGCCGGGGACGAGGGGGGGCACCAGAAAAATTCGGAGAACGAGGGGAGTCCAGATGTCGTGAGAGGGGTTTTCTCTCAGGAACGTCATAGCAGACTACCAAGCAGGGGGGTGGGGGGAGTAATCCCTAATCCAAGAGAGAAGTATGGGTACACCGCCACTCGGCATGAAAACAGCTAACGGTCTTCAAAGATAGTGGTGAGAGGGAAGTCAGGACCGGGAAAAATGGAACGCCGTAAAAGCGTGGCTGATGTGGGGTTTGCCCCTGCCGTTCATCTGCTAAATCAAGTGGGATTGTGGCTTGGGGGCGGCGGCTGGAAAGGTACGACTAAATGGAAGCGCAATTCAAAACTAAACCAGCGTCCTTTCCTGGAAAAGAGAGCACCGTCGAAAAAAGGATTGGCCGTCTAGAAGAAGCATGCCTGGGAAGGGAAGAAAAACACTGGAAAAGTTTGGATAAGAGAAGCGGAAAGGGTCGGTGATTTAATAGGGAGGGGGTCTTCTTGTAGTGAAAAACCAAAAAATGAACGTTGAACTCGACATCGCCGTTTGCTTACGTATCCTCTTCTTGGGGTCTCCTATGCCCCTGACTTCTCTCGTACCCACTCAAGTATCCAAGGGAAAAAGAGACAGAAATCGCGAGTAGTGGGGGCGACTGGGAAAGACCGAACAGCACGCAGAAAGCCAACCGGGAAGAACGACAGCGCACAACCCAGGTTCTGGCTGTAAAATCTCACAAACTACAACCTGGCTGCTTGCGAGAGAACACTCCGACAGCAACAAAAAAAAGGGAAAGATATAGATTGGAAGAGAGCACAGCCGCGGGGTGTTTGAGAAATGGGGTGTCTAGGGGAGGGAGCTCACGGTTTGGCGGTTCGTATGAAGGTGGAGGTTACGACCTAACTTCGATCAACCCAGAGGGATCCCGGCAGATGCGCCTACCGAACCTGGTACCGGTAGCAGCGGATGGGGAAGATCGACGGCACTGGGGCAAAATAGAAGCCCAGGCGGTCTTAAAGGGGCTCAACGATGCGGAGAGGGGACGTGGACAGACAGACTCCACAGGGACCGCTTCCCTACTCACACGGTCAGTCAAGAGTCTTCTTCTAAAGAACACGTGGGTAGGGGGAGGGGGGACTGCCCAAAGACAGGCATGAGCGCGATCGACTTCGGCCGGCTGCTGACTGTGCCGGGGGGGACGGAAAGTGCAGGAGGAGGGCGTTGTTTAGGGCGACCATCATCGTAATTGCGCTCCTGGAGAGGCCAAAGACCACCGCCGACAGGAGAGTAGAGAGGGAACGGGAAAGGGGAATCCACCTGTACGGAACTAGTGAAGGGAAGGAAGACGATGAAAGAAGAACTATCGGGAAAAGAAATTCTGCCCGTGGGACTTCCCGACTGGGAGGTACCCTACTCTATTGAGGAGAGGGGGTCGCCCACAAAAAAAGGATGGTGCAATTGTGGATTCATTCAGAGAATAAAAGCGTTTTTGTGTGGGGGGGTTGGGGGGGCGAACTTTCAGCATCTTTAATGATGCTGGGTATAGGCCGTATCGCCGGCTACGAAGCAAGGCTGAACAAGTGTTTCCCAATGAACCAAAGGGAGTTTTCGGGGTCTGAAGGAGGGTCAGCGTCGTTGCTGTTCGTCTCGCTTTTCCAGGGGGCACTTCCTTCGTGAAAAAATCCGCGGGCGAGGGCATGTTGAAAAAGAGGTAAGCTTCGGCTTGAAGGGGAGGAAAGACTTGGAGCGTGCTCGGGGCCCATGGGGACAAGGGGTCTTGGTGATCTGAAGTCATCGCCGGGGACCAAAGGGGGGGAAAAACGGAGATACCACTTTTCACCGAAAAGAACCACGAGGGATGTTTCCTGGGCTCGTCCTCAGTTTCAGAGAATTCTCCGGGTGCGCTGTGAAGTAATTCTTTGGTAGGAGAAGGGGCCGCTAAAAGAGCCTATGAGAGGAACTTTCCTCAAAGGCAGTCAGGTGACGTTGATCAGGGCCAGAGCAGGAAAGGGACCCGTCGGGGGGGTGGGGGTTTTTTTTTTTTTTGCCCAAGGTGGCCCAAAAAGAGGGGGGGTCCGAGGACTCGCGAAAGGGGGGTCGGGATTCAGCGGCTGCCGAGGGTAGGAATGTTGCCCACCTAAAATGAAAGGGAGCTGTGTCTGGTGCCCGCGGACTGTGCTCGGCTTTATAGTTCTCTAATGGGGAATAAATCAAAGGAACTAGTTTGGAGCAGGAATACCTAAATCTGAAACCTAGAAAGGGGTTCCCCTCTATCCGAAGGGGGTGGGTATCTTCCAGTCCGGAAGATCATTAAAAAGTTTAGAAACTGAGACGGCGGTCTCTTTATGGAAGGAGAAGAAGGAAGGATTTGTCCGCGGCCAGTCCGGCCGAAAGTAAGAAATGGGAAAGACTTCTAAAAACACCGGGGGCTTCATTCCGGGAAATGACTCCCTACCCTCTTCCAAAAAAAGTAGAAAGAGAATGAAGGGACCTTTCCCAGTTAAGGTATTCCTTAGGAATCTTCAGAAAAATAAGTGAAGGTTCTTCCGGAGAGAGGTATCACCCACCTACCTAGATCCAAAGGAGATGGTTCTAGACGAGTGGTCACCTGAACCGCATTCGACATGACCGGGCCTCTACTGTCTTGGTGAGAAGAGAGGGAGTTTTTAAACTGTCGCACCCCAAAACCCACCCCCTCTTTCGGGGGGAGAGAGAATCCTGGTTTTAGGGAATGACCTCCTTCGTAATATAGTGGCCCTACGTAACAGGCTATAGCTGGATGCTCCTCCGGTCGTGGTGAGGAAGGGAATAAAGTTGTCTACTTTTCTATTTGTGAAGTTGCCTGTTCGCTGGCGTCCTTCCTTTGAAAACAGGGAGCAATGGGAGGACTCTGTTTGGGTCTATTAAAGACGGCTGACGACAGGACGGAGGAAGGAGAAGTTCTCTTATTGAGTGGACCTTCCCCGGACGGGTAATCCGGACAGGGGGGCCATCGAAAGGGACTATACTACCCAACCGGGGTCTTCAAAGGGGGTGGAAAACTGGGTAATTGTTGTTGAATCTAAAAGTCCACATCACTTCCGCGTGGACTGGGTTAGGCTTTTTGTTTAGAGGCTCGGAAAGAGAGAGTCTCAGTAGAGGGGCGTCTCTGAACTCGATGGATTTACCGGATTGTTAATCTCGTCCCTAATAAAAAAAAAAAGTAGGGGAGGGAGGGAGAGATATGACCACTGCAAGGAGCAAACAGCGATGAACGGCCGCCTAAAACGCGACCGCGACGTGCTCTGGGGAACTAACGCCGAGAAAGAAAAAAATCCCGGACAAAGCACACGAGGAGAGGTTACTTGGCTATCACCCCTCCAGGGCATGTGCAGCCAAAGGTGGTGTGTTAAAGTTTATAGTGCGGCAGCAAAATGTAAAAAGGCCAGTCCTGTAAACTACATCCAATAACCTTGCGTAAGGACGCGTATGAAGTACCAGAATATACCTCTGACCGCGCACGAAAGGATCGAGGTACGAAAGGACAACCGTCAGAACTAATCCCCGCACGACAATCAAGAAAAATTCTCCCGTCGGCTCGACCGAAAGGGAGTCGCGAGGCCGATCTCGTCTATCGCGAGGTGGAGACAGGCCCGAACACCAAGGGGGGGAAGACTCGCCATAGCCTTCCAGAAGGGCGCTCTAACTCCAAAGAGAAGGAGAGGAGGGGTGAGCCTGCAGTCACGAGCGAGGCCTAGCGCTACCATAGACACTGGGGAGGCAACTCCTATTGTGCTCAGGGGAAGCGCCGTCCTACAATAATAATATAACAAAAAATGCAGGACGCCTCCTAAATGAACTGGAACGAGCAGGAGAAGGTAGGCAGGAGGGGGCATCTTTTCGGGAAGGGACATGACACGGCACTTGAGTGTCCAGACTGGACTCAGGCTTTAAAGTTGCCGTCGTCACACTTAACGAGACTCTACTGCCAAGGCTGATAAGGGGGAAAATAACGAGGGAGAGGGCTACCCTACAGAAAAAAAACCCCAACAAATCCTTCCTCTTGAAGACTCCACCAACTGAGAGTTGGGACGCCGGTCGGGTGAGGAGGGATGGTCAGACTCGAGCCCATCGCGGGGGAATTTCCTACATCGCGCTCTAAGGAAGAGACCTCCGATCCTAATCGTCGGTCACGTACCCAGATTCCAGAACGTAGGGTTACCCAAGGGTCAGACCGTCTGATGGAAGCGAGTCCCCTGAGGGCTAGATTCTTCAAAGACAGAACTAGGCATAAGGCGCTCGTGATTAGGGCACTAGAAAATGTAAAGGCCCGAACGGCTGCAAGGGGGCGCATCTTTCTCGTCCTAAATTGACGTATGAAACGATCACTTCAAGGGCCGGGCAAGAGAACCAAGGATAGGAAAAAAACTCTGGTAAGGAGGCCCCACAGTGTTGGTTCCACCGGGAAATCCGTTTTTTTACGAAGTGGAAAAATGAGGAGGACTATCGGTGGGGTAACACGGGCTAACGAAGTAAGCACCATCACCTGGTCCTGGGTAAAAAGGATCAAGTCAGGCCCAGTCGGGTCGCCTGTCACATGCAGTCAAAGAAAGAGGACAGACCCCTCCTCCTAAAAAGAGAGGAGGGGGGGCCGCCGGAAGGACTGCCATCTAGACTGAAAACACCTCTCTACGCCGGGCCTATAAAAGACCAGATGCATTCTGGTCATTGTGGAAAAAACTTCCGCCGTTCGGCAGACGGAAAGGAAAGGCAGAGGACCCATCAGCTCTTACAGAGAGGGGCCAATTTTGTCCTGTAGTGTTAAGACTCTTACGGCAGCACCTAAAAGACTTGGTTTGAGGCTGACCGCCTCCAGCATAGAAGTAGTTTACAACGAAAAAACGGGAGACCACTGTCGAAGTGAAGTCGAAATAGTATGTCATCCAGGAGGACTTGAAGTAGATGCTGGTCCTACGCGTTCGAGAAAATACAGGGTCAGATCAGAAATAGAAGAGGGGATCGGTTTGTGGTTGAGGGGCGTATACAAGGCGGAAGGAATTTAAATGATCAAGCCACACTCCGACTAACGGCCGTATTTCCCCCTCTGCACCTAAAAAAGCGGGGAGTGACACTTGACGCGATCATCAGGCTTTAGGAGGTTACAGAACTTCCCCGCTTGGTGAGGGAGAATACCCTTAAGGTAGTATGGGAAGAGGTTCGTTGAGCGTGACTTTTAACGTAACACCTCGCCTATAATTTTGTGCTGCTGGAGGGAAGGGGGCGGTGAGCAGGTGGCCCACTATACTTCCGATCAGTCAGACCGGAGGGAGAGGACCGGGAAGGGGCAAGTCGTTGGCCGCAATCTGGCACGGTAGTCGATGTGGGCTCGAACTGGAAGGCATAACATGAAAGAGGAAGTATCAAAAAGTGAAGAGAAACCCATAGAAAAAAAGGACCTTGCTCCACATGCGATTTGATCGATTCCAATAAAAATCTACTTCTCAAAAAAAAAACAACTTATTTTACGTCAAAAGAGGTAGGGAAGAGACTCGCCATCCTCGGGAATATTGGGTGAGTTTCTGGAAGCCTTGGGACGTTGTCTGAAAATGAGGGAGTTTCACAGGACGGAAATCGAGCCCCATCGCTCCTGGGAGAGGTCTGTCCGACGCAACAGGTCCCGTTGGATCCATTAGGGGTGACATCAGAGTAAGGTTCATCGGCAACCAGAAAGGGGGACTTCAGACACCAGGAAGGTCGAGGGGACTGGCACTCCCTCCGCCAAGAAGAGTCCAGACAAAGGACACCCTGAGTAAGTAGGGGAGGTCTTCTAAAAAATGTACATTCGGGAGAGACCAACATGCTGATCGCGATCTACGGGGCCATCTCTCTTACGTGCGATGGGGGGGTAAAGCAACGGCCGGCGGCCTCTGGGTTTAGGCTCTCATCATTCGGAAGAATGTAGCAACCAGCCCCACCGAAGAAAGTGAGGAGTCGCCCGCTGAACGGAAGGCCGCCAAAGAAGCTTGTGGTTCCGAAGAAGGCCTTCCAGACGACGCACTAAGTACGAAGGAGGAAGGGGCCTTCCCGAGCTGGGGGGTAAACAATACTCAAAGCGGGGAGGCGGTTGGCGCCTCCAACGCCCATGGACAGTGGGAAGTGTTGATGAAAGGCCGACGGGGACACGCAATAAATGGCCTCGACTTTAGAGCGTGAAGGTGGGACTCGGACTTCTCGCCTCCTCGCAGAAAGGAGAAACGTTTGTTCACCACTGACCAGGATGGGGGGGGGGTGGGGGGGGGGGGGTGTGTGGGGGGGGGGTGGAAGGGTGGTGGTGGGGGTGGGGGCTGCGGTGGGCTGGCAGGCCTTCTGAGCCAAGCAAGAGGTTCTTGTCTGGGTCAGAGCCGGCCCTTCCTTCCATTCGGACCAAAGGGATGTGTTGGGGGGTATGGGGGTTTGCAGGGACGGGGGGGTGTTGGGGGGGGGGGGGTGGGGGGGGGGGGGGGGGGGTGGGGGGGGTGGGGGGGGGGGGGGGGGGGGGGGGGGGGGGGGGGGGGGGGGGGGGCGGTGGGGGGGGGGTCTGTTTCCCAATTGAATGATGTCGGCGGTGTGCGGGTCGTTCGTTGGGACGGGGTGGGTAGTCGTGGGAGGCGGGACGGATCGCATGTATGGGTCGATGGGGGGTTGGGGTTCGGTGGCGGGGGGGGGGACGGGGGGAGGAAAGGAGAAAGAGGGGAAGGGGGTCCAGGGTATGGGAACAGCCGGCAAATGAGTGGAGGGCACTCAGAGGGAGGCACTGTCGTGAGGAGGTTGGGGGTAGTCTAACGGGAGGGAAGTTCTTTTATGTGCGGCTGGGGGCGTAGGGAAGGACAGTCCATGGTGAGGGGGGAGGAGTAGAAAGCGAGGAAGGGGGAAGAGCCATTGGGATGGGTGGTGGGGTAGAGGGCCGAGGGACTCGGAACAGAGTACAGGCGGAGGGAAAAGGTTGGGGAGAGGGAAACAGAAGGGAGAGAGGGAGGGGAGGGAGGGGGGGGACTGGGAGGCGAGGGGACCGAGGGGGGGGGGAGGCGTGGGGGAACGGGGGAGTGCTAGAGGCAGGGGAAGGCAGGCTAGGTGGAGATGAGGGGGCGGATTAAGAATAGCAGTGGAAAGGATGTGCGGGCGAGGGAGTATCACTAAGCGATGCCTCAACGACTTGAACCGTTGGAGGGCGAGTGAGGGTGAGAGGGGAGGGGAGGTTTGCAGGGGAGTCTCGGGGACTCGTGAGGGGGGAGGGGATTAACTAAGTAGAGAGGGCGCGCAGTATCTGATAAGGTTCTATTGGAACCACCGGCAAGGGGAGGGAGGTAGGGGGAGAGATGGGGGGGGGGTGAGTAAGGGAGAGAGAAAGGGAAGGGGAGGGAGAAAAAGGGAAGGAGAAATGGGAGGAAGAAGGAGTGAGGTAACAGGGTGGGGGAGAGGTGATGAAGGAGGAGAGTGGGGGGTGGTAAAGGGTGGGGAATGAGGCGAGAGGGGGGAGGAAAGGTGACGTCAGGGGAAAACGTGCGGAGAGTGCAAATAGAGGAGGGGAGAAATAAAGGGGGGGAGGGGGGGGGGTGAGGGGCACAGAGTGGAATATGGGAGAGGAAGGGAAAAGGAGGGGCAGCGGGGTGGTAGAAAAGGGGGGCAAAAAGGGAATTAGAGGGGCGGGTAGGTGAACAAGGGAGGGAAAAGATGGAAGAGGGAAAGGGGAGGAGGGAGCGAAGAGAGAAAAAGGGGGGGAGGTGAGGAGAGGGCGAGGGGGGAAAGGGGGGGGGAAGGGCCTGCGACAGATAAAAAAAAAGAAAGGGAAGGGCATGGGAGGGAGATGGAGGGATGGGACGGGGGGCGAGAGGGAGGGGAGCGAGGCCGCTAGATCGATACGGCAGATAAGGAAGTGGGGAGGGGTGGGCGGGGGAGGAATGGTGGTGCACAAGTGATGACATGACGGGGGAAAATGAGAGTGCGGGGACTGTAGGCAAGGTATTGGGGGATGGGGTCGGGTAGGAGGACCGGCACTAGGAGAGCAGAGAGAGGGAGGGTGGCTCGATACCGTGGGGAGTAAGAGTGAAAGAAAGCGGAAAACGGGGGAAGAAAGGGGGGATAATGAAAAATGAGAGGGGGGAGATAGATCGGGCAAGTGAGGCGGAGGGGGCATAAATCTGTGATAGACGGCGCGGGGGAAACGATGGAAAATGGGGAGCGGGAGGGGAGGGGGAAAGGGAAAAGCAAGGCAGGGGCGGACCTAGGCAGAGAGGAAGAAAGGAGGTAAAGGGCAAGAGGGAGAGAGGCAGGGGCAGTTCGGACGAGGAGAGGGTGATGTGGTAAATAGAGTGTAGGCAAGTTGGGGGCTGCTGTGCGGGGAACAATGAGGGGGTGTCCTGGGGAAGAGAAAGTGAGCGTCGTACCTGATGGGAAGAGGGGAAGAGGGTATGGGCAGAGGAGAGGCTGACGAAGAGAAAGAAGGAGAGGGACAAAAAGCGGGGCTAGGGAGAGGGGGAACAGGGTGGGGGGAGAGAGGAGGGGGGGGGACTAGAAGGAGAGAGGGGGAAGAGGAGGGGATTTGCGGTAAGAGGGAGCGGAGATGGGTGGGTAGTATAGAAAGTGGAGGGGAGGAGGGGAACACGAGGGGGGATAGGGGCGGGTGGGCGTAGGGGGGTGGGCGAGATGGGACGAGTAGATGAAGGGATCGGGGCGCAGGCGGAAATATGTGGGTTCGGGAGAGGGCGTTAGAGCGCATGCCAGGAGAGTGTCGCCGGGGGAGGGATCGGGTTCCCAGCGGGCAGTGAGGTGGGCGTGAGCGGTGCGTTCGGGGTCCGGCGTAATCCGGAAGAGAGCCAAATAAAATGGGTGAAGGTGGGGAGGGGGAGGAGTGAGGAGGAGGTTTGCCCTGTAATCGGGGACGGAGTTGTATTGACGCAGGTTAAAAAGGAATCATAAAAGAACTTCCCGGGACAGTGAGGGGGGAAATGGAAGATGGCAGGGGTGGGGGAGGAAGACGACGAGCGGGGGAGGGGAGTTTCGGGAGCGAGGGGTGGGTAGGAGGCAAGAGTAGGGTGTGGATGAAGAGGATTAAGTGATGGACGGCAGAGGTGAGAGAAAAAGGGGGAGTGGTGGGGGAAGTGTGAGCAGAAAACACAGGAGGAGTGAGAGACCGGATACGATTAAGAAACGAGGAAGCGACGCTGGTGAATTCGGGAGTTAGTCCGAGGGAATTCAGGATGATATGAGGTATCAGCTGTGTCTGTTGCAGGGGGAATTAGGTGAGAGGACGCGGGGACAGTGTGCGTAGGAGGGATGAAGGCGTGAGGCCAATTTGGAGGTATGCAAGGAGCGGGTGGGGGACAGGTGTGACGTAGCGAGGGAGAGAGTGGGGACATGCGGTCGGGAGGTGAGAGAGGGAGCGGGAAACCCGGAGGGGGTGAAGGTGACGCGAGGGAGGGGAAGGGAGAGGGGGGGGAAAAAGGCGGGGAAAGAAGGTGGTGGCAGGGGTAAGGAAGAAAAAGTAGCGAGGAGGTCATCTGCCTGTGAGTGGGGCTGTCCTGTGTCTCATCCGTTGCTATACGGTTTAAAAGGAAGTTGGATTCCACATTGAGGTGAAACGCTCCTTCTCTTAGGTATAGGCCCTTCTAAAGCGTCTAGTCTGGACATCCCCAACTGAATCATGGGGAGCTGGCCGGGAGCCTAAACCAGGAAACTTCTAAAAAAACTCTATCCTCTTTGTTGAGAGGAAATTAAAGGGCCGGAGTGCTTTCTCAGGGGCGACTTTTACTAAAGAGATGTCGCTTGTAGGGAAGGAAAATAGAATAACGGTTAGGGGACCTTCGGGGAAGGGGTAGGAAAGAGGTACCTTTCACGCAGAAAGACACAAAAAAAAGATAAGTCAGTCAAGGGACCCGGAACTACACTCTTTCTCCCACACGGAAAAGGCTCCAGGAGGTTCACGGTAGGTCCTGGAAGGAACAGAATATATTTCTGGCGGACGGCGATTCGATCAAAACCATGGAGCGTCAGAAAGGCGAATTTAGAGGGAATCTGGGGAAGAAAAGAAAAATACTCATTCTCCGACTATCCCTCTACTTGGATTTCAAAGGCGGTGGTGAATGAGAAGGGGCAAGGGAGGACTCCTTTTGTTCAGGCCTGAAGAAGGCTAACATCTCCTCGACGGAAGAGACGCGAGACCCGGGAGGGGTGAGCGAAGGACGAGGTATATTTGAGGCACTTTGTCTGAGGGCAGGGTTCCTCTTCAGATCTCGTCGGCGCGGTCTGGGAGCTGCTGATTCCGACCAAGAAAAAGAAGAAAGGGGGAAATTTGACGAATGGAGGGAGTGTACCGTCCCCGGAATGAAGGGGACCCTCCTCCCTAGACGGGAAACAACCACCAACCTTGAATTCAAAATGGACGAGAAGGGTGAGCGCTAACAAGGGAAGAGACATACTGTGGGGGCTGTTTTTCTTCTTGGGGGTGACTCTTCTTTAGGAAACGTAGACTGTTTAGTCGGGGCTCTGACTATCTGACTGGAACTGTCCATGGGGGGGC
>Ga0179593_1659314_pt1 | contig 16998 bp, 15 predicted proteins | sample CZODoug2_1_08_16_FD_185931 | JGI IMG/M metagenome (GOLD analysis project Ga0179593, IMG submission 185931) | Vadose zone soil fungal communities from Angelo Coast Range Reserve, California, USA - CZODoug2_1_08_16fungal (PacBio error correction) | ecosystem: Environmental > Terrestrial > Soil >...
ACATAAGAAAAGCAACGCCTTTGAACAGCACAGGGTATGGGGCAGTGTCAAGACAAGGGTCCGAGCTTCGTCACCTGGAGGGGGGGGGGGGTGGGGGTGGTCCGGGGCAAGAGGTGACGTCTAAGCGGAGGATGATCTCGGATGTAGGTCTGAATTTCGGGAGGACCAGGGAGGGGGTGGTTGGGCCTCTCGATGTGTTCAAAGGAGAGACCCAAAATGTAAAATTGTTGCTGGCTCATGTCTTCCGACGCAGAGATGACTGTACCTGCAGGAAGGGCTTAGGGATCCTCCAAGCTGGCGGATAGCGAAAGGGTGAACGCGCTAGCAGGAGAACGGGAAATCCTCCGGGCGATGAAGGGCCTTCGTAAAAAGGGGGGAGGTAACTGTCGCACCACCTGAAAATGCCGGAACAAAAAGGGGGAAGCGATAGGGAAGCCATAATAAAAAGAGAAGAGTTAGGGCATCGGAGAGGTCTCGGGCGGACGGGGGAGGGGAACTTGTGCCATGGGAATGGCCAAAAATGTGGCGCGGGGCGAATCTTGCCGACGAGGGAGAAACTTGGAGAAATGGCTTGGTTGTTTTGGGAAAAGCTGTGACGAAAAAAACCTCTTCACGTCACACCTTTTCAACATCGTCCAGGTCACGGGTGAGAGGAAAAAACGGAAGAAGCCTCTGAAAAGAGAGCTGTCGGAGATGTCGGGGCTTCGACAAGAAAGGGGGGGGGTACGAGTTTTTCTTAATTCGAACAAGGTTCCTCCAGAAAGAACCGCAACAACTAAAACAAGGAAAGGATCGAAAAGGTCAAAAAAAGGTGACTCGGGGAAATGGGACGGCTTTGTGCATAGAAGTTGAGCTCCCCCGGGGCGAAAGAAAAAGAAGAATGCCTAGAGGGGGGGGCTTCATCTGCAACGGGCTACATGGAAAAGGCGGGGTACCCTCATATAAATTCAGGGGTCGGCTCCGCGAAAGGGTTGGTTTACGGCCGGCAAAGAGGGTTGACGGGACAGAGTACGATAGAGTAATGAGGAAGGAAAAATAAAGGAAAAGTTAACCAATCTCGTCGCGTCCAGAAGGGGGGGGGGGGGGGGAGCAGGGGATGCTGACAGAGGGGTGGATCTGGAAGTCAGCCTTAAGTAACATGGGGAGCTAATGAGTTATCCAAAATTTCTCGAGCGAAAGACGGAGGCAACGGAAGAGGGGGGGCAGAAGGCACAAATCCCAAATCGCTACGCCCGCCCGGAAAAGCGTCCGTATACCCTAAAGGGAAAGTTGTTGACCTAAGCCAGAACGGGAAGCCCGGAGAGGGGGGAAACGCAGTTCGTAGTCCCTTGCAAAACCTCGAAGAACGACGAAAACAATACCAAACTGAGAAGGGAAAAATACAGGAAGCACGCGCCCAAAGAAATCCAGGAAGAGAAGGAGTAGCGAACAGAGACCAATGGCGATGTAAAACATGGGGGGTGAGCGCCGACTGGAAGAAGACGTAGAAGGTAGGCGGGAAAGAGGGAGCGAGGCCAGAAAAAAACAAGGAGTTTTTGTTTCGACCAAGTCCACGCAAAACCAAGAACTAGCACGTCCGAGATCAGGGACTGGGGTTAATCCCGTGGAGTGTCCTCGTCCGAGAAAAGAAAGGTGGACACATAGCAGCATATCGGATGAACCCGGGGAAATGGCGGCCGCAAAGGCTTCAATGAAGGAAAGGAACCCAGAAGCGCTTTATGGAGAAGATGCGTTACCACACTCTTGTGGGGGGGGGTTTCAAGCGCCAGGGGCTTCGCCAAGGGGAAAGGGAGAGAACGGTAATCAAAAAGTGAAAGGGATCGTGTTCACCAGCATCTGGCGGAAACATCTCGCCGTGCCACCTACGAGAAGAGGAAGCGGCCAGAAAAAGGACCAAGGGTGGCACGATCTTTTTACGGCAGGGGAAACCAACGATCCAGGAAGGGGCCCTTCCAGAAACGAGGAAAAACGCTCCGAGTCCGCCGAAAAATCAAAATCTTATGGACCGGAGGGGGAGTGGACGCTGGAAGCGTAGATAGAAAACGAGACCGCCAGATCAAAGTGACGAAGGGCTTAATCGCAGGGAACAAGCTTGCATTGAACCGAAGGGAAGCCGAGGGTTCCAGAAGCTGCCGCCAGGGAAAGGGGCCCATAGTACCACAATCAGGGCGGGGTGGGGGAGAGTCGTCAGATTATCGCCGACACTCCGTTTGGGGCCAGACCTACGAGGAAGGAGGGCAGAAAGGGGAGTCACTATAGAGGGCTGCTCCTTAAGCTAAGAGCGGGTAACTTAGACGTACATGGGGGAAATCGCAAAGAGGACATCCTTACATGAGAGAGAGGAAGAGAGAGATGTCGATGTGGGAGCAGAGGAGGGGGGAACTGGTGGTTCCGCCTGCTAGCAGGGTAAAGACCGCGTCAATCAGGCACGGAAATATCATCAGAATTCCGAGACCTGCTCAAAAGGAGGGCCGGTAGAATGCACACGACTCTTATACCGACGCTGTAAGCCATACGTTCGCGCAACGACGATAGGGGAGAACGTCATTAGGGTCGGTTGAAAGGCTGACTAGGGCGCTTGCCGACGGATTAAAAGATCGAATTGTGAAGAGGGAGGGGTCACGATGAAAGTCCGATACTTACGCGCATCGCAAAAGTCAGACTCTCATAAAGAAATTCGGCAGCTCGGGAAGGTGCAGTAGTTATTAATTGACCCACCGCAAGGGATGGGCGCAGGGTGTCGGCATGCTTTCCCAAAAGGTAGGACCGACGGGAGGATCACCTAGAAAAAAAAAAAAGACAAAAGGATAGGGTGGATCTTCGGAGTGTTCGCGTTGCCAGAGTATCGTCGCACTGTCTCTGAGGGCCCGACGGAGGTGATAGCCACGATTGGCGAGCCAGGAGGTCGGGAAAAAAAGAACACCATAAGACTTTCCCCAAGGCTCGGCTCAGTTCCCGCGAAACTGTGAGGAGCCGCTCGGGAAGCGTTTGAAGAGAAGAACACAATTTTGTGCCGTACGACCTTTCTAGTGGGGGGGGTTAAAAGTACCAAAAAGCGGTCAACCGAAAATTCAATCCATCAGAGACGGCCTGCCCGGAGGGGTCTGTGTGGAGGTGACCAACGGAATCATCGACTTGTCAATGAGCGAGTAGGGCGCAATTGGCATCGGGAATCCAGTCGTTTCCGGAATAAGGCCGAAAAGGCAGGGCGCGAACCCCATGGGGGTTGCGAGCTCGACATTCGAGTGGGGGACCGGGGCGAAGGGGTGGGGAAACGGCTAGGGCGAAAACCAGGGGTATTGGGTTTGGGCGGTGGGATTCTCGAAAGGGAAGAGATAACGGGGAACAAGACTAACTCTCAAGGTCCAGACCTGAAGGAGGCGGACCGGGCTTTAGAGCGAGTGGCAATTGAAGGTGGTGCTGCAGGGCGCTCGGAGGGATGTTGGGGGGGGAGATTAGCCGGGCCGTGTAAGGAGCGTTTCCTCTCGAGAGATAGAATGGGGTGGGGAGAGAAGAGATTATTACGAAAGATCAGTAAAGAATTGACTATCCCCAAAAATGGGGACCATCACGGCCACATAGAGGTACCGTGAGAGACGAACCGCGGGAAGTGCCTCTTCTAGGTTGAAAAAGGGACTCAGGGGGAGGGTAACAGCGGTCAACGTCCACAAATTGGCATAATTCCGCTGACAGACTACTTATCGGGACCATCGAGGGAAAGACCCGAGGGAAGATATAGAGGGGCTGAGTGGAAGATGTGTGCTAAAACACCCATAGCACAAGGCTATTTCCGCGTGCTTCGACAAAACAAGGTCGAGTTGAGGCGGGGGGAAGAGAGAAGGGAAAAGGGGAGGGTCGCTCGCTCGGGTAGTCGTCGCAAACAGATCTAGGCTGACTATTCCCGCGGTCAGAAGCCTCTCGAAAACTGGGGAATGAAGGGGGGAGCGTTTGGGAACCGCAGCGGCTTTTTGTTCCAAAAAAAAGCGAACAATACAGACCACGGGAGACGAGGTCGGCCAAGAAGGTCGCCGAAGCAAGGGAGAAAGAGCAATAACGCAAGAAAAAAAAGCAATGAAGGAAGAACCGGCGATGCAGACAAAGCGGTGTCGTAGCTTATGGCCAAACACCTTCCGTGGCAGGGTTTTGAAGTCTCGGGCCGGTATCCCTTTAAGCACAAAGGAGGTTGGAAAAAAAGGCGTGACACTGCATTGTATCGCCTTCCGCGGGGAAAGTAGGGGATCGCCCCTTGGATAAGGCGAGCAAAAAACACTGAAGAAGGTGGCGAGATGCGCGCCAGCAAGAATCTTGAAACCGAAACAGGGGGAATGCCCACACCCAAGAATCAAAAAAAGGAAATTGCCCGCGGAAGAAGCGAAAAGAGAATCTTGGGCCCTGTCTTGACAAGACATCATGAGAAGGGACACTACCCATACATCGGTGCGGTGAGCTTGAACTATTTCGTCGATCACCACAAAGAGAGAGGGAGGGATAGATTCTGAAAGAAAGCGAGGTGGTAGGCCCACCGCAGCTAGTTTAAGGGTAGTTTCCGAGACTATCCAGAAGGTCTTTGTCAAAGGAAGGAGTCTCAGGAGGGTGAGGAGTCGGTGTAAGTTTGAGGATTGTGGTGGAAGAAGATCGCCTTTGTCCTATTTCGGAGGAACACCTACTTCAGGCGGAATCGTTCTGACGCCCAATAAGATTTTGTGGTGTTTTCCCACTAAGGAACGGTTGAGCACCAGACTTGCGAGAGGGATTAAAGGGGGCGAAGTAGCATTCCACCGACCCGGATGAAATCCTCTGTGCGCTAGTGCTACTCCGATGGGTACTAGAGACACCACCAGGTGCGGCGATCAAGACAATAATCCACCAGAGTTGGCATAAGCGGGGCTTGCGGAACCTTCTGTTTTTTCCCTGGGTCGTAGAGAATAGGGCCAGAAAAAACGCAATCGCTCCTCGATCAACGTGTACTGGGAGGACTGGTGGACACATGCGTGCCTGCGAGAAGCACGAAAAGAAACAATTCCACGACAGTCATCGTCGGCGGGCGGAATAGTCATAACTCTCCAAGTTCGGTTTAAGTAAGGGGGAGGGGGAAAGAAAACGCTCGCCCCATATCTCTTTGGTTCTGCAGAAAGTCTAGGCGTCACAAGCTGAAAACAAAGAACCCGCCCTAAAGGAACGTGTGTTCGACAGCATTCCTGCGGGGGTGCAGCCGCGGTTTTTGTAGAGCGACAGCCCGCTTCATCAGCAGCCCGTCTGGGGGAGGGAACCATACTTTCTTTACCTGAGGTGGGGGCTCCGGTCGACCTGAAATTCATGGCCCAAATGCCGGCACGCGGTGGTTACGGGAGGGCAGGGGGGGAGGGGGACCTAGGGGAAGAAGAAAGGGAAATAAGTGCGAAAGAACGGGAAACGGTCATCAGCGTTTTCTGCGCGTGCGTGTGGACTGGGGATAGTGAGACATCCTACGTATCCTCGATCAAATAGGGGGGGGTATCCACCACAAAGTGCGACGGCGGCACGTCGTTCAAGGGGGGCCTCAAACTTCAAAAATTCAAAGACGATCCCCCTGTTCAAAAAATCCTCTCTAAAAGCGTCCCGCCAAGAGCCCGGGCAGGACCGGAAGGGGAAAGGATAGGACCCCTTGTGGATACGCCGAAACGAAACCAATACCACCCGAATGAGGAGGAGAAACCCTAGACAAAAGCAACCGAGACCAGTCGCCGCTATACGCGCTCAAGAGAGACCAGGCGACTGGGAAAGGGGGTTTTCCACGGCCGTTGTGACGGGAGCCGGAAACTGAGCAAAGAGCCTGTGCGCAAACAGTCCAAGCAAGAACAGTCGGGGCGCAACATCGCACATCACGCCGGGCCCTCACCACCTGCGACGTCAAATCGGAAGGGGGGGGGTTGAAAAGGGGGTGAAGAGGCACGATAAAAAAAGGGCGAAAAAAACATGATTCGTCAAATACACCGGGGTTTCCTGGCCGGAAAGAAACAAGTCGAGGCGGTTTCTCCAGCGAGGGGCTGGGTATCTGAGGACCGCTCGTATGTAGGGGGGGGACATAAAAACTCTTCATGGCGTGCCCTTTTCGTGGCCAACTAAAAGGGGACTAAATAGACTATCTTGGACCATTGAAGAGAACAGCACTCCTGCAGAGTCAAACTACTATCATATGGAAAAAGAGGAGCCAGATTGCGCACTACAGAGTTGGACCTGAAAACGGACCCAGCATTTTCTCAGGGGCCCCTGAAGGAGCGCCCTCCTTGGGGGTGTGGAAAGAACCCGCCGATTCACGGATCAGGCGGAATTGCGACTACGTTAATGCTCGCGAAAAGCTCGGGGAAAGGGGGATAAACGATAACAATTTCTCACCAAAAGGTTCACAGGGGGGATCTTGAGACCTACTACTTAAATCTTAGCACCGCTCAAAAAAAGGAAAAGGGCTTCTGGGCGGTGGAACTCGAGTCGGCGAGGGAAGGGGGAAGTCAGTGTCAGCTGAACCTACCGGAGATTTGGGAAAAACCAGCGAGTTAATTGAACATGCATGATATTGCACGCGATGAACTCCCTTTTCCAAAAAACGGGGGAAGGTAGGACACGTGCCGGTCAGTGCAATCCGAGAAAAGAAGTGACCTCCTCGCAACAACAACGAGTCTTGATTGAAGAATGAGGCGATGTTCGCGATTTAGGCGACCTTCACTGTTCATCCCAGGAAAAAAGAAAACATCTATTGCAGAGGCGAATATATCCAAGAATCCCTGACAAAAAGAGAAAGTAAACGTAGGAAGCCTGCCGGACTCCTTCCAAGCCTGTGAAGGGGAAAGAGCTCCCCGCGGAAGAAGGGACTGGTGGCGTGCTTCCGTTTAGTACTTATTCCATGCCGCGGAAACAAAAAAGCGAAAACAGACGAAATGTGATCGGCTGTAAAGTCATTATCTCAAGAACGCGCGCAAGCTCACGTCGCAATACGAGAGAAAAAAACCGAAAAAGGCAAAACCGTAGCTCAGGGATTGATGTAGGAAAGCACAGGCTTGGTCCAGGGTGCGACACACAACGAGGCTATTCTCACTAGTCTGCCGCCACAGGGCCGAACATGGATCTTATTGGGACTCAAGGAGATGTTAAGTGCCATATGAAGGGGAAAAAGATCAAGTCTCCACGGTCGGATCCTCCGGCGTTGAGAAAACTCAACAGGGGATTGCATAGTGATCTGAAAACCCCATAAAAATCAAAAACAGAAAAATTGAAAACCGCTCCCTCGCCTCAAGCAAAAGCAGGAGATCGAAGCGGGGGTCCAGCAAGCACCGGGAAAGCATGGGCGGGTCACTTTATCGTGAGTACACCCAGGGAACTCAAGGAAAAGGAGCGACGCACGCTGCTGCGACGGCGTGCTGGCGTTTAAACAATCTCGCTTTCCTGCGGCATCGGCAATTCTTCAGGTCTTCCCGTCAATATGCCGAAAAGGCCGTGGTAACAGTGGAGGGGCACCAAAAGACTGGATCTGATCGCGTAATAGGCGAAAGGCGCTGGTGGTCGGGCTAGGGGTCTCAGACGATCAGCCAGGAGGTGGGGTGAGGAGTTTGTCTAGGCGTAGCAAGACGCGGGGCAATAACTCGAAAAACTACCGCTCTTGCGTACAACAAGGAAAAGGTGGGCGGACAGCTGGTGAAAGGCTTAAGGGTGACGCTCGTAAAGGGTAATGGATCTCCCTATGGAAAATTGCAAAAGCATAACCTAGATGTGGGATAAAGAGTAAGTAAGAGCGAAAGAGGGATACGTAATGCGACGGCATGCAAGGCAATTGCTCAGGACCGAAGCTAAAAAAAGAGGAGACTGCGTTAATCAGAAGTGTTATTTCCTTATCGAAGGTGTCACGGACCGTCTCGGAACCAGGTGCCGGGAACGTAACAAATGTCATAAAAGAAGAACACATAGCTTCGCCCAAAGTCCCGAATGGTGCAGCTGACAGATCTTCATGCGGAGGGGAATCGGGTAGAACTGGACACAAACCGGACTGCACAAAGGCGGCTAACCGGATAACTGGGAAAAAGAAACAACCGTGTCCGATGCAGGTCTGGGTGTGTGTGGTGGGGTGCCCTCAAGGTGTGCGGAAGGGCCTAAACCCCGAGGGGTAGGCGATAGCGACGTTATTAGTCGCAGGACCTGGGAGACGGCGAAGAGATCGTGGACCTATCAAGAGAGGGAAAAAATGCGTTGATTAAGTCCTGCGAGCGCACTACTTTTCCAACGCAACATTGAGATGAGGATGGCCAAGATTTCACGAAAATACTGGAAGGACTCAGGAAAAAAGAAGGCCATGAAAAAGCTCCACCTAAAGCTTGGGGAATGAGTGCCGTCGGCGGCGCACAACGGAATTTTCAGGGTGGAGAAAGGTGCTGAAGTGGGCATGCGAAGTATGAGGAAGGGCAGAGATGGAACAAATAATCGGATCTGTGGGAGAAAGAGCAAGCTCTTTGTCTCGATATAATTTCGGACTGTCATGAAGAAAAGAAAAAACTCGGGATTGGATCAGAAAGCTGCGGACAGAAAGGCAAGAGGAAGGGGTGATGGCACCTGGAAACTTCCGAGAGGACAACACCTCAGGCTGAACTTACGATCATACAGACCAAAGCTGCGAAGGGGAGGTGCCAAAGGAGGGAAATAAGGGACGCTTAGGAATCTGAACCCAGAGATAGGGAAAAAGTTGACCTACGTGTCGGTCAAGTCTCTCCCAAAGGAGTGGAGAGAGAGAGAGCTGACAAGCGGAAAGAATGTCACCGGGACGATTTAGAAGGGAGATGGGCACAAGTTGTAAATGATCCTACTGGAAGGGGGAAAGGGTGAATAGTCTTTGTGAATATGGCCGACTCTCCCGGCTTTGATGGGAGCGTCAATATGTTGAAACGGCGGCCTTGGTCACACTTCTTATAAAAAGGAAGGCGCCTGTCTGCCGCAAGATTTAGGGGGTGTGGGTTTTCCCAGGAAGCTAATTCAAATTGAGCAGCCAGTCGCCTTTCGTAACTTAAAAAACCTGAGCATCCACACACCGAGGTCCTCAAAGGAGCAATGCGCTGATGTACTGTCTCCACCACCGAAAATGACAAAGAACGGCCAAAGAAGAAAGCAACCAAGCTTTCTTGGCAAAATCCAGCATGGTCCGATGGAAACCTTGTGCATGGGACCAAATAACGAAGTTGGACGCGCGCCATCGGAAAAGATCAACGTGGATGATTTTGTCGTTTTGGACAATTCTTGCGCTGAGAGGAAACCGAGCAACCTCCAGCCCCAAGGTCAGCGGCTGGTACCAATATTGTTCAAGCCTCCAGAGGCGAGACGGTGCGCGAATAACGGGGGAGTATCGTCAACCCCAGCGAAACAAGTTCTGGCAGTGAAAGCACATGCTACGAGGCACACCTCACAAAAAACCGGCCATACCATGGGGAAAAAATCTGCGCGGAAATAAAGAAGATTCAGGACCGCCGCTTTGTTTACTCAAAAACACCCGAATCATAAAAAAAGGTTCTCCAAAAAGCTGGAGGGACGTGAACCGCGTGGCCGCGAAATAAACTTCTAAAGGTCAGGCCTAATTTGGGACTTTGAAAAAGTCGAACAGATCGAGCCAAAATAGAAGGCAGAACGTAGGGCGCGGCGCAGGCGGTCGCCAGCTGGGAGACCATCCCGTAGGGGATCTAGCCTTGGAAGGGGACCACCTCATCGTGGCGCACGAAGCGGGAGCCACCAATTCTCCAAAAGGCAACGAGAAATCGGTCCAACTAAAGGAACTAAATAAAAGATACCCGCCGCCCCAAATTTCAAGATCTGAAGAAAAGGGGGAAAGTGGACCGCCAGAAGGGGCAGTGTTGAACTTGGGGAAAAAAAACTTCGGGGGGAATCGATAAAAAAAAATTAGACAGAACGACGAAAACAAGGGGACCACCTGTAGTGATTATTGGAACGCTCAAAAGCGCCACCGCGGTCCACAGTCGCCGCAGAGAGACCGGCACGCAGAGGGCTGGTAACCATGGTTGGGAGCCACGGCCGGGGAAGATTTAAGAAAGCCTGTAGTTCCCGTGTAAAGAATTGCAGATGAAAAAGGAATGAAACAATACTGACTGGGGGGGATGGAATCGAAAAAAAAAAAAAAACCCGCCGCGCGCGGGACGCACGTCAGGGAGGGACTTGGTTTTAACCCGTGGGTGTCCGGTCCATTTACAAGAGCCCCTAGCGGCATACCGTATTGACGAAGTCATTACCCTAGCTTCAAGTCGGCTTGAAAAGGCTTCTTGGCAAAGGCGAACTGGCGTACCGACCGCCTCTTATGGGGGGTTTTCAAAGAAATTCGCAAGGTTCTTGTAATGGGCGGGGCAGAACGCAGATGGATTCCAGCGGGTGAAGCTTGGGCCCCCAGTAAATCTTTCAAACAGAACATATCAGAACGAAAAAGAATCAGGTACGGTCAAAGAGGTGAGCGCCAAGTAAGAAACACGATTTGGGAAATTTACCCGCCTGCAGGGTTACATCTACTGCGACCGTTCCGCTGCCGACGGCCCGGAAAATGCAAATACTTTCGCGATTGGACTTTAGAGAGCTCGAAAATAATAGCGTGACAGCCCAGAGCCAATTCGTCCGTTACTCCGTCGGCACCAGTCAGAAGTGGAACAGTACTGAAACGGAATCCCGTCGCAGTACGAGAGGCAAAAAAAGGCTTCCCCGCACGCAGTGCTTTGGGTCGGCATTGGAGACTCCTTGCGCAGGTCCGCGGAATTCGAGCGCCACTCTCACTCTGTTACTCGCTGGAGCCAGCAAGCAATGGACACTTCCAGTGAGGGCAAGTCCGTCGAAAATCAATACCTGACAGAAAGGAGGAGGATGACAATAGAGATGTAACCTATGTGGAGTGCTAGCCGACCTGCACTTGTAATCCAGGCTGAAAAAACGGCAGACGGCCTCGCGATAAAAATCAAGGCAGAAAACGGCCGTAAATACCTCTGACCCTCCCAACGCAAAAGTTGGGGACGGGGAAGAGAGGCAAGGGATTCTGGTTCGGGAGGGGGGGAGACGTTTATGAGGGGGAAAAATGCAAGAGGACTGAGACTTGCCAGTCACGAACTTTCCACAGATCTCCGTAGTCGCGCGCTAGAGACAAGGCGCACTAAAGATAACTCCCTGGATGGGGCCGGACGGAGCTCAGGTAGGTGATGAAGTGACCATGCAACAGGCTGGGAAAACTCTGTAAGAACTACTTCGATGAACTCGACTCAGGAAGGACATATATCGTAGTTTGAAGCGCGAGAGGTGAAACCAACTGGTGCCAAGATCGGTCGACCACGGTCAGGATACCAGGGAGGAGGCCACGCAAGGGGATACGCCCTGCGGAAAGGAACTGAAAAAAACAGACGAGAAATAACTCCTCCGAGTCATTCATTTACAGCCTCTCAAACGGAAGGCAGGTTAGAGCGAGTACCAGAAATCCCCGGGTGATGCCGGAAAGTGGGGAAAGGATGTTCGTGAATATTACACCACGTTCCAATTAAAAATCAAATGCGCCTCTCGACTGCGTGCTGGGATTGTGGGGGGGGCGAATCAAATCATCTATTTCATGCTCTGATCGCGAAAAGACGGGAAGCACCAGGCTTTCGACATGCCCGGGAACAAATCTCAAAGTGTACGGATCATCGCCTACTTGGATCTGTAAGGGCGGATGGGACCGGAGTTTCATTTTGTAGAGCGGGCAGGTCTATCATCATCCAGTGGTGGGTTTTAGTCGGTCTAAAACGAGGGGAGGGAAAGAGAACTGCTCTGGATCAAATCTCATTCCATGCGGCTTGCTGTCAAAAAGGTGTTGTGTTGGGGGTTGGACTCTCAAAGGGATAGACACTTGGTGGAACAGGGGGAGGGGTAGGTGGTTTCAGTGAGGGTCCGAGGGGTTGTGGGCAAAGAGAAAAGAGCGTAGATAAGGGGGGGATAATAGTCGAGAACCTTATACGATTTTGCTCGGTAAGGCGGGACTGCAGAAAAAAAAGACCCAAGACCTAAGACCGGGAAGAAGTTGGTAGTCACCCTCTAGTTTTGAATACGGACTCTGGAGAGGGGGACCGGGAAAAATAAAAGGCAAATAATTCCCGCGGAGAAAGACAGTAGACGACCCACGCGCCTTGAAAAAGAAAATCTGATGCGACGGATGGAAAGACGTTGTGAGCACTTCACAAGGAGGATTACCGCTAACATATGTCGACCACCCTTTTCACGGGCTTTTTTCTTGTTGGCGACCTTTGCTCCTTCATAGAAGAGAGGGGGTGGCGCTCGAAAGGGATTCCGGTCGCAGATCGCGTGACGGCGAGGGACTAAGAGGGGGAAACTATCACCCGGCTTCTGGGACTCGGCAAGCGGTTGTACCATCGCAACGCCGCCCAAAAAAAGAAACAAGCAGAACAAACTTTGTCGGTAGGCGCAAAGATTAAAAAAACACAGAGGCCCCCTCTCTAGAAGAAAAAGAAAAAGGTCGAAAAAAAGAGGGGGGTGCTTACTTGGGAAAGAGAGCCGAATTTTCAGGGGTGGAGACGAGATCCTGGGAAAGTCAAACAAAGGGAGGATTTCCTCGGGTCGTGGCCTGACCGTAGAACCGAAAGAAGCGAATCGATTTGCGCCCTTATGGAAGAAGGAAAACACCCAACTCAAGTCTGGTCGAAGAGGGGGCACATGTGAGCTGGTTCTATCCGGAATGGTAACCAAGGAAGAGAGGCACACGCGGAGGGGAGCAGAGCTAAACCCTCAGCCCTCGACAAAAGAGAAACTTTAGAAGGGGCGAGGAAAACACGGCTTAAGTCGGGAAGAGAAAACTGAACCACTACACATAACGGCCAGGCTAAGATGTCGTCAGTCTCTCTCACGAAAGGAAAAGAAGAAGCGAAGAGGTCAACCGGGAAAAGCACAGATTTGTGGGAATAGATAGACGAAGTCCAGAGGTCTTAAGGGGCAAGAGCTCTCCCTAAACCGTCCAAAAACTTTTGGAGACTTTTGGATCTTAGGGGGGTGGGAATCGAAGGGTTCCTATTTCGATAAAATATGGAAGAAAGCCTTACGAGCCCAGAAGATTGATTGTGGGGTTTTCGCTAGGGAAACTTTAAACTGGCAGATCAAGTCTCCGGGACGAAAGTAGAACGGCTGAGAAAAGGCAAAAAAACCAACCGAAATCCGCCTGTTCGTGACTTCTAACGCCGGTAATCGGCTACACCCACCTAAAGTCCAAGGAGGATAGGGGAATCAATAGCCAACAGCTTTCTTTGGAAACGTGGCAGCGAGGCATGGCCCCTCTGTTGTTTGAAAGTGTCGTTAGGGATTGGCCAGGAAGCCCCGCGTGGAGCGGCTCTTGGCCGCCTCGTAAGGGGGGAGGTAATGCGTGTTTGTGGGGAAAGTTGTGCGGAGGAAAGGAATGCCAAGGTCCCCGCCATCGCCCGTCAGGTCGGGGGATCAAAAAGATGGAATAGCAAGCACGTCTCCACTAAAGAAAAAAAATAAAAAAAACAAAAACAGCCATTAAAAACGGCACATAAGAAATTGCTCTGATGAGCACAGCGCAAAAAGTTTGGATGCCAGCACTGTCTCGCGACAAAACAAACGAGAATCAGTCCCTACGGGGGTCGCCGATTCTTGGGCCGCGATGGTGTTGGGGGGAGCTGACACACCATCTTGAGAAAGGAATATCGGGGGTTTCACTGCATCTGGGCATTACCGGCGAATATAATCCGGTGAGGTAAGGCTACTCGAATTCAGTTGGGAGTTGACCTGCACGGAGCGCGGAAGTCCATCAGTCCAAAAAGAAGGCATAACGGCTTACAGAAATCCTTCCGTGGTTGCGGTGGAGACCAGGAGTCCGGAGCTCATGCGCAGTATGGGGGGGGGCGGAGTCCACGAAAGGTGCTCGACAAACTTTCGCGGTCGCGCACAGCCGGAATCGTGTGCCTCACTGAAAAACACTGAGGACGAAAGCATCCCGTGTCCCAAGCGTCAAAGGGCGCAAGGTACGTCCCAAAAGGTTGACGTGAGGTGGGAGTCCATCTCAGGAAGGGACTTGACGATACCCTCGAGACGAAAAACAATACTGGATGATAGTATTGAGACCCCAGCTCAAAGCAACATCGGTACATTCCCGCGAAAAAAAAGGCGATGGCGCCATGGTGGAGACCACGGCCCGTTTAAAAAAAAAAAAGCCGGTTACCCGAGGAAGATGCGCCGAAAGAAGGAAGGTGAAAACAACATCCCACACGATCAGAAGGAAGGGCGCACTGAAAAATTGGGGGAGGAGATAAATGCTTGACAACCCATGTCCTGTGGAGGGGGGAGGCCGAGCAGAAAAATTCTTCCCAGTGACCGAGGAGGGGAGAGGGAAATGAGCGAAGCGCGGGGGGAACGGTCTCGTGGGGGTATTTTTGGAGATGAAACAAAGGGGCTTCGACAGATGTTGGAAGAACGCCGTAGGTATCCGCCAGGGGGAAGGTCATCTGGCAACGCGAACCGACGGCATATGGAGGCCCAGAGTGCAGCGACATGAGAAAGACGATTAGAAGCCGGGACCCATCTGGCAAGGGTCCCTTCTCACATACTGCGCAGCCAGGAGACGCAAATTGACAATAGGACGTGAGCTGCTGCAGAAACTCGAAGAAATCGGTAAGAGCCCGATAAGGGCGGCAAGGGATCGTCGCACTATGACAATCAGCTGGGGACGGGTAAAGCCAGATACACAATTCGGAAAGAGCCTCTCCCGGTAAACAGGGGTGGTAAGAGGATGGCCCCGTCCTCCGGACTCGGTAAAGGAGCGGAATTCAGTGATGAGTAGGGAGAATGGCATCTGAGCGCGCGTGCCAGGCAGCGAAGCCAGGGCGGACGCAGCACATCCGTGACATCTCTCTCACAAAAACGACAAAAGATGGTCACGGTCCGGTAGGGGTACGGTGCAGGGGTACATCGGCTCTCCTGGGAAGAGGCCGCGTAATAAGGTGCAGGCGACAGCGCTATCACAATAGCAACTTTCCTCAAACGTACTACGGAGGAAGCCAAAAGGGGAAAAACATGTGACGCCACTAGGGCGCGTCCCACGAAGAAGGGGGAGATCGCGCGAAAAGGGTAATAGGCGTTCCAATGGCAGAGCTGACTGAGATGCTGAAGGAACGGGCTTTCCCATTTCTGATCTAAGGCTTCGTCGCAAATCTAAAAGAGACCGGAAGGGACGGCGTCTGAACTCAAGCGCAGTATGGTGGGACAGAACCCATGCTCCCCAGCTGGTTCCAGGACCAACGAGGGTCGGATCGCCCTCTGGAGCATCACTCTTAAGGGGGGGGGGGGGGACATAGGGGATACGAAAAACGGAGGTTCAGAGGGCCAGATGAACTGTGGACAAGAAAAAAAAAGGAGATAGAAAAGGCTCTTTCTGCCACACATTGCAAACACTTATGAAAAACCATAAGGGCTGGTAAAAAAAGATTCAAAGGAAGTTACGCTCCTCTCGCACGGAGCAACGCGCCTCGGACAAGCAAAAGCAAAGCCCGGGTTATGCCGACATGCTAGGAGTAGGAAGGGGGTCAAACTCAAGTACGATAAATAGACTTGAAGCGCAAAAAAAAAAAACTGCTGGAGGGGCATCATCAATCAAAAGACTTCATGGCTCGGGCCTAAAGGGAACCGGGAGAAGGCTTTCCGGAACGATTTCCGAAACAGGTGCGCTACACCCAGGAAATGTATTCACCATCAACTGATCTTGGTCTACTGAGAGCTGGATATCGAAGAACGCGGTGGAGCTTGTGAGAGGGCTAGGGGGGCGTCAGCCTCATAAAAGGTGTTAGTCGTTCTTCGGGGAGTATGCAAACGAAATGGCTCTGTACTCACTCGCAGGTCAACATTCCACGAGAAAACATTGGCGATCGGGGAAGTGGCCAGCAGAGTGAAACAGGGGGCGGCGGTCAATGCGAAGGTTTCATTGGTTAACCAGATGGTCCAATTGAAAAGAGAAGACGAGAAAGGGTGGATAAAAAGAATTAGTCGAGCAACTCTCGGAGGGGGGGGCAGATCCGATCCAGACAAATGTGCTCCAAAACACCCACATCTGAGAGGACGGTGAGACGGGTACAGATAATTTGGGTGCCTTCTTAAGGGTGGAGGGAGGGAGAACCCGCGCCAGCCGGTCAAAACTTGGGGGCAAAGCGTAAGGGAAGACTACCCGTGAAGTTATCTGTGAACACGCGGGAAAGGCACAAGTGGACAATGAACAATGAGGCATGACAGGACTGGGAGGGGGAACAACAGCAGCTGCCCGTCAGGTCGATTTGGACAAAACTGGCTGGCTCAACACTTTGACCTATGAAAGGTGGTGGTCTGTGTGGGGGGGACCTGCAAAAAAACTTTGTGGGCGAAGGGCAGAAACCGGGAGGAGATCTGAGGAACTGGGATTCGTCCGCCGATCGCGTGACTAATAAAAAAAAAAAAGGAAAACCGATCACGGAATGAATGTGGTCGATGGAGGGAAGGATCTTTTTCCCTCGCAGCGCCGCCTGGGGCACAAAGAACAAGCATTTACATACCAGTTTACAAAAGGAAAAAACAGCGGCTGACTGGCAATCTCTAAGAGAAGGACTAAGGTCATTTCCAAACTGCAACTCGGCATCAAACTTTTGTGGCGGTAAGAGCGAAGGAAGGACAGGGGATACGAGTACATCGTCGTAGGCCAGCGGCAAGGGAACTCGGTGCGTGGTGCTAGGATCCGACTGTTGCGAAAGCTCAAGCCTGGTGATCAGGGGGACTGAAACACAACTCAATCTTCTGGGCGGGCAGAAAGGCTGCAAAGCAATGGAGTCTGGTTTTATCCAATGAAAAAGAAAAGGGGGGCAATCGTAAGAATCAGAAAGAAACACCCGAGCAGACAATATGCTGAAGGACCTAAGCTAGGGGACTTTATAATCTAAACAGACCCACTAAAAGGAGGGTGCCGGAAAGATTTTGAGA
>Ga0179593_1383599_pt1 | contig 16996 bp, 14 predicted proteins | sample CZODoug2_1_08_16_FD_185931 | JGI IMG/M metagenome (GOLD analysis project Ga0179593, IMG submission 185931) | Vadose zone soil fungal communities from Angelo Coast Range Reserve, California, USA - CZODoug2_1_08_16fungal (PacBio error correction) | ecosystem: Environmental > Terrestrial > Soil >...
GAAGTATGAAACTAATCACTGAAGGGCAACAATCGAGTACGGAAGAAGGTAAATCTTCCTATCTATGGGGATTCGAACTGAAAGGGGTTCTTGAATGTGTCGCGCTACCACGTGTGGGAAGGGAGTGGTGACTCCTCACGGCATCAACGACAAAATAAGATCGCGACTTAGAAGGGGGTCCTTGGCACTCTTTGTTGAGTGCCGGGATCCTCAGGGTAGCCGGGTGTCACCACTCCGACTTTCACTGACCCGATCAAAGTCTCGCATCGAAGGCGGAGAAGCAATCAAAAAAAGAACCAAAAATAGCAAAGAAATTATTGGAAGGATCATGGATGAATGTCAGCCATGGGGGGGGGGGGGGGTGGTCTATGTGCTGGGTGCCCAACGGGTCAATACTCAGATAAAGGATCGGGAAAAAATTTATGTCAAAGTTCAAGCCGATGAGGGCAAGAAATGCAAAAGATTCGGCAGACGGGGGAGTAGAGGTTACGGGGTCTGGGCAAGATGGAGATCCCAGATGTCCGCCCTCAGAAGGAGACGATCCCGCAACTAAAAACGCTTCCCCCTGCAAAAAACCGTGAAAAGAGCGGGATCACGGGTGAAGCTGTCTGCTTGCCAAGGGAACAACTGCCACCCGAAGCACCAAGGAGCGCAACTACGCAGGCATGACTCAAGACAAGTGAAGGAAACAACGGAACAAAAAGCCGGGCCTCATCAGGGCCAAAGAGGGAAGTTGAAAACGGCAAAATTCCCCATTGTAGAAAAAAAAAAAACAGCCGAAGATCCTGTACAGTATCAGGGAGGGTAAAGGTGGAGGTGTCAAAATCTAACAAAGATTCAGCTAAAAGTCTTCACAGGGAAAAAGAATCACTATTTCAAAAAGTCGTAGCGGAACACAGAACGTTTCGGACGAGTGTCAGAAGGTCGATAAACCTTCTTTTCAACCGAAGGGAGTTAAGGGAATCGAAGGGGAAGGTAGGGAAATATCATCGAACATAGCAGAACTCTGCCAGTGAGAACGAAATCTAGCGGCTCAGAAGAATAAAACCGTCGCCCCAAGAATAAGCAAAATCGAAAGAAGGGGCCGCGCTGTCAGTAATTGATTATAAAAAGGGGGGGGGGAGAAATATGTTGCTGGTGGTAGGTACGAATAAGAGAAGCATTGGAACTGAACATTCAATCTCTGTTGTACAACCCCCCGCACCGCCCTCAAATTTTGCCGAGTGGGTCGGGCGACGCTCGGAGAAAGAAAAAAGAGAGACACACAGAGAGCAATAAAACAGGAATCATCCGATTTCAATACCAAGTCACGACGACGGGATAGCTTCCTATGAAAATTCCGTAGAAAATCCACCAAAAATGAAGGCAGGAACCGCTTTCGCCTGGGGCGGAGCAAAAAGGGGAGCGGCACCCCTAAGCCAGAGGAAACCGGAAGATGGAGAGGATGATGTCGACTATGCCTAGTTGTGAATTTGAGAAACATCTGCGAAGGAGCCAATAGGTCTGCCAGAGAGAAAACTACTTGACCTGGCCTAATGTAAATCATCCGCCCGAGAGAGCTGGTGAAGGGAACCGCCTCAAAGGCCTTCAACGTCATCGCGGAAAACAAAAACAACTGGAGAAGGAATATAGATATTAACTGGAGGCACGGGAAGGGTCGGTCTGCAAATTCACCGCTACTCGGCTGAATACGGAGTCAGGAAAAAAAAGGGGAACGTCTCCGTCGATACGGAACTAGGGGGGGGAGGGGAAGCTTCTCAGCCACCCGTCACGGAGAGAGTCGGAATCAAACCTTCAATACTAGACCTCTTTTCCGGTTCAACGAGGGCTGCCAAGTAGGGAAGGAGGGAGGACAAGAGAAAACGGCTCGACAACGGCAGAGACATCCGTTAAAGCCGGGATAACTGGCCGACGAAGGTAATCGAAGGGGGACTTAGGAGGACAGAGGTCTAAAAAAAAACTATATCTGTAAGTTAAAAATTCTGTGAGAAGCCGCGAGGTGGTTGAGGTAAAGGAGGTAAGGACATCCTTTCCGCCCCGGCGCCCACTAAAGATGGGTGCGGGCGGGGTTAAAAAACAGAAAGAAGTCAGATGTTTCCTACATGGCTAAAAGAAAAGGGGGGCCAACCCAGAAAGCAGCGATCGCCCTTTGCCTAACCTGACGTGAAGACGGATCGTTAGAGAAAAATGATTGGGGCGGGAAAAGTGGAAATTGGATTGTCCTGTCCGGATCAAGGCATGAGCAAAGGAGAGTTATCTTAAAGAGATCTTAGGCTATTTGGAGGGTAATGGGATTGACAGGCGAAAATCAAGGGAAAAAACTCCGCCATACCTGGAACAGGGACTGGGCCCTCCTTCTAGATTACTCGCTAAATGCCGGGGATACTGGTCCGTGAACCAAGGGGTCAGAAGACTCCTTTTACCTCTGAATGATAGTTTAGGGGGTACTTAATGGTAGGAAGACCGGGGTGAGAAAGAAAAGACCAAAAACAAAACGAGCCTAAACTGCCTTATTTATTTTCGGAGGGGGTCCTACTAACCTTTTGAAGATCCACCAGAGTTCACTTCAGGATCGCGGCTACTGTTGGGGCAAGGTGTTCAAAGACCGGCGAAAGGCCAACTGATCAGCAATGCTCGTGGCGCTCCGTTGGGTAGATTCGGGAGGCAGGATATGGGGATGGGCCATCAAGACCATCTGCATACAAGGGGACGTGTTTCTCGATATCACTGGGGGGGGGAAGTGTGGAAAGTGGGACATCTGAGTTGAGTAGAGAGCAGAGAGTATCACTACGGCTGAAAAAATCGGGTGTCGATCCATACCAAAACAATCGGTCGACCATTGTAAATACTGAGAAAGGCGGGGGAAAAAGGTGAAAACTCATACCTTTTGGACTCTCTGGGTTATGGGAACCAGTGCTACCGAGGGTTTGTCCACAGGTCCAAAATAGCTACCCGAAAACCTCTGGTGCGAGGTAGTCCACAGGGAAAGGAAACGAGTCGGAGCTCGGTGTCAATTGTTGATTATCTGAAAGAGGGGAGGAAACAATCTTTAAACGACGGGGGGGGTCTGCAGCAGGGGTGGGTAAAGGGTTTTTTTTAAACTCGACGCGAACACAAAGGCGGGGCAGACGGTGCCCCGAAACAATCAAAATGAATTTACCAAGTGCCGACAGGGAATTCTATCAGAAAGGGTTTTCGTTGGAACGTGCCGGAGAAAACTAACGACACAAAACGTGGTAGCGGACACCCACTCATAACAATGAGATTGCCTCTCAATTGACAAAAAACGGCCGAGCTACAACCTTACTCTGAGACTCAGGCCAAAAAAGGGTTAAGGGGGAAAACTTACACTCGAATAAAACAAAGGAGTATATTAAAAGGAGTGTCGGGAGGGGGCCCACTAGAAAGGGATGGCATGCAACGAGAAGAGCAACAGCCGAGGAATTGTGAAAGGCAATTCTACATCGCAATGCTTTGTGTAAAGGGGCTACCACTTTGTGGGTTCTTGGCGTGGTCAATGGAACTCAATAACGTGATAGAGGCAGCCAAGAAGGGGAGACTCGGGTTGTCGGGGAAAAATAGCAAAAGATGGTTTTTCCGACGGGGGGAGGTGAACAAACAAAACTGCAGTAACTACACAGGGTGAAAGTAAAGAAGAAAAAATCGAGGGGCTACGGGCAATCCCAGAATAAAGCAAAACGAGGGTAGTAAACGAGAGTAATGTAGAGGGCCCGCTATGTGAGGCGAAAGAGACTGTTATGAAAAGAGGGAAAATAGTAACTAGCGAGGCGGGCCACATTGAGTGATACCGTGAAAAAACCAGAGGGTTTACCCTCAGAGGCTACGTCGGCCATACCTGTCAACTAAGGAGGGTGTACCGACTGGGTATACGATGGACTCCCCTGATTCGGGACCCGAAGAAACGAGAAGGCGCGACTACCCAGGACGAGGGCCAACAACCAACCGTTTCGCGAGAGAAAAGAACAAAAAATGAATTCTTGCTGTCCCAGGAAACAGATTAAAGCAAAAAAAAAAGGGCAACACCCAGAAGCAACAAGCTCGGCTGAAGACATGCCGCGGTCCGTTGTAAAAGTAACAACATCACAGCCGAAGTTCTTAAAAAGCGAGGGTTTTGCTCCAACGGTCGTCTGCACCTGCCTAAAAATACCCAGGAAAACTGAAATCGGTCGGGATGGTTTTGGGAGGGAACGGGAGCTCGAAAAACGCCGGTAAAAGCAAAGAAGAGGGGAAAAGATTAGGAAAAAAAAAAATTGCAAGCCTTCCTCGACGGAAGAGACTATCAACTGAGTTCCACAAGAAAAGTGGGAATTGCGGGAAAAGGAGCAGTATCCGTTAAAGAATACTAAACGATGAACGAAAGCTCGATATGAAATCTATCAAGGGGCGAGTTCTCAAGGACTGACTAGAAAGAAAAATCACTCTATCAAAACTACGATAGTCTAGATCTAGGCAGCCAATTGCGTAAACCTTTCTTCGTAGAGGTGATTGGGAGGGAAGTCCTCAAACCGTAGAGCCGGGAGAACCGCTACGAAAGCGGGTTCACCAGGGGAACAACCAGAGATAAAAAAGGTTAAATGGAGCAAATTAATCGCCTAAAATACGCCGAGAATCCAAACCTTACACAGAATAAGAAAACAAAAAAGGCACTACCTTCAGGCTAAGAAGTGAAAAAGTCTGAATTTCATTTCCTGGAGTCAAATTAGGCCCAATCTGACATTCGGAAAGGGCAGTCTAAGGGGAAGGTTTGAGAGAACGTCTTCTTTCCTCATCTCCTAAACCCGGCAATCGAAAGAAAAGAACCAAAGAGGGGGTGGAGGGATGATGTGTAGGAACGCCCGGAGGTTTGGGAAAGGGTACGGCTGTAAAGTTCGCCAACGAGGTCTGAAGGGGAGAGGGAGTAAAAAAAGACAACCTTCGTCCAGCAGCTGAGGAAAGAAAAGACAGGAGAAAAAAGGGGTTGAAGCAAGAAATTCCCCTCATCAACGAGACAACAACAACAACAAACCGTGGGGGAGGGAAAATAAGAGAGGTAATTTTGGCAGAGGAGGCGTTGACTGGACAACGGAGCCTCTCGACGGAGGGGAAGTCAATGAGGTTACGACATTTTTTCCTTAACGTCATAATAAGACCCTGTTTCGAACGATTCGGAGGAAAAAAAAGGCACAAAAAGCTCATCGAACCACAGGGCCATCCTCACACCGATTTCGTTGAAAACGAGAAAAAAAAATTAGCGCAGGAGGACCCGAAAGTCTAACCTTCGCAGACAAGGAGGGTCAAGCCGGGGGGAGGGGCGGGGCAGTACGAGCCGGCAAGCTATCGGTAATGAGACGAATAGATGAAATCGTGCGGGGGAGTTTTTGGGAAGGGGAAAACGGCGTCAGTTTGAATTCGGGGGTCGCGCGGGGGGTGGTAGAAAAAAAGCAGGGAAGGAGTAACGCGGCTGCCAAAGAGGCGATCGGGGGTGTCGGAAGGGGGGGGGTTGAAACCAGCATGGTAATGTTGTGATAAAGGACTCTCGACGGGGGGAGACAGAATCACCAGCCGGCCGCGAGCGGAACGTGGGGAAGGGCGGACGGCTACGAGATAGGCGCTCGAGTTTTGGGCCTAAGGGGGAGGGGGCGGAAGATCCCCAAGGGGGATTGACGAACATGCTCGTAGCGGGGTATCTCCGCAGGGGAGAATTTTTCCGGTCAAAGAGGTTCAAGTCGGAGAAAGCCGGAGTAAACTACAACACCTTAAGGGGGGAAGGGCCGGAAAATCCTCGAAGTCCGATCCTAAGAAGTGAACTTCCCATTGTTTTACAGAGAACGAGCTCAGTTAAAAGCGGAAAAGGGCATGCGGTGAACCCACGGGGGGATAGAAGGAAGGGGTAGACAAGAAACCACAAAAAACGACCGACGACGGCCAAGTAAGGTTGGCGGCGTGCCGACGAACTAAGGGGGGGAAGGAGCAAAAGATAGGGGACAATGAGTCTTCGTAAAAAATCGGGTGGGGTTCACCGGGGGGGTGGACCGGACGAACGAATACTTGAGAGCGGGGAACGAGGGTTTTTGATCTTTCGGAATGAAGAGGGTGGGGCTTGGGAGAACCATCTGAATGCCGAGTTAGGTGAAAGGGAGAATCACGGGGGGGGGATGGGGGAAATGTACTCGCCGAGGGGCACGTCGACAACAGGAAGATACGTCATCATCGTGGATCCATCGTGGAGATCCATACCCTTCTGGAAACATGAAAGGGGCCGGTACGCAAAAGGCAAGGGGGCCAGGGGGGGAAGTCGCTACCTTTTTCCCAAAACTGGGTCAGATTTAGGAACGCGTGGGGTTGCCACATGGAACAGCAATCGACGTTCAACCCTCGTTCAGGGAGACAGGCTCGGCACGAGGTCGGGCGAGAGTTCTTGTGTGGGATGTGGGGAAAGCGCGAGGGTCTATCTCAAATAGGTCAAACTCGTGTCTGCATTCATTGGGGGGAGTTGTTTCAACCCTTCGAAAACCACGGCGGGACATGCAGGTGAAAAACCATCACCTATGCAGAGGGACCCGGGAAGCTGGAAGTCTGGGGAAATGTTGGTAAGGGTGGAGCAGGGGGACCATTCTAACACACCACCAAAAAAAACCACGGGATAAAAAACACCAAAACTGAGGGAAGTGCTAAGTGAACAAAATCTCTCGGGAACGATCTCAGAGAATTAAAGAGGCTGCATTCCCCCATTTAGTGGGGATAAAGTCATATCGAAAAACAACCCAACGGAGATTATTAAAATGATGATTACTATACAAGAGAAGTCAAGGGGGGCTGAAGCAAGGGGACGTCTAAGATTAAATCTAGGTTGAACGGCTACGAGCTCATTTTTACGGACGTTTTTTAAGCTGCATACCAAAGGTTTTTTCTTAGGGTTTTTCTCAGGACACGCTCAACGAAGCCTTATAGATCGGAAGGAGAGGGGAAATAGAACGGGATTTATGGTGAAAGTGCATCCTGACGTGGGTGGGGGACCGGTGTCAAACAAGAAATGCTTAACAAACGGTGACGATCGGGAGGAGACTCTCTGAAACGCGGGCAGAAAAGGAAAAAGAACACACATGATTCGAGAAAGTAGGACCGGGCGCTGGCTAAGGAAAACCGCCCCGAGGGCTCCTCTGAGTACGGGGAAATGGCAACGGGGGGATTTCGACACTCGGGGAAAATGAGGGAAAAGTCCCACAGTCGAGGACGAAGAGGGTAACCCGGCTTTCTCTTAGCCTACCATTGTCGAAGATTCAACGGGATGTATCGCAACGATGACGTCCAAGGAGGGTCCAAGGACGGCTCGCTGCTCGGGGAACAACAACGGCGCGAAACGCGGTGAACAACCAAAGAAAAAACCAAGGATAAAAAGATCAATAATAGAGGCTTAAAAGGTAAAGGAAATTGTGCGGCAAAGGGACAGATAAATGCAACGAAAAGAGAGGAGAAAACAAGCTCCCACGCTCGCAGTCTGCTCAATCCGGGGACAAAAGTACAAACATCGAAGGACGCAAGTTACGGAACTCTCGGGGGGGACCCAGAGTATTAACGAAAAAGGCCAATACCTCCTTGCATGTCAAGGAAAGGAAGTAGTGGGGGTTATGGGATCTCCCAAACTACCCACCTGGGGAAAAAAAACCAAAACTCTAACAACGGGATGGGACACGAAAGGACTCAAGAATTCCGAGTCAAGTAGAAGGAACACAAATGGATAAAAAGTTCTAGGGAAGCTTGCCGAGGAAGCTCGGCGGCGTACACATCCGCAGGGAGGGGGGACGGTCGGCTGGATTAGGTGGTGGCGCGTGCAGGGTGGCGTGCTCGGAAACATCGCAGACGCTCTCGGGGTGACAAAGGGACCCCGAGGGAAAGGGGACGACGAGACCGGCAGGCCCAGAGGGAAACAACTCAACAAACCAAATAAAAAGAAAACACTGACGATACAAAACTCACGGGGGGGGAAAGGAGTAGGAAGACGGAGAGTATGAGAGGGCTGGGATGTCAAAGGGAAAACCTTCTAGAGCCAATGTCTAACACATCCTGACCAAGTTCACCGCCAGACCTATCGGCCTCAGTGGGCCGCAGGGGACAGGGAACAAGGAGTTCCTTACCTCCACGTAAAACCGGTACAACGTACAAAATCAAAAATGGTCCGGGAAATACCTATAGGGACGCTTACTTGAGGGGGGAGGAAAGGAGGACCTGTGACGATTCAACCAAGCATCTCATTAGAAATTCTAGAAAATGTTATCCTGTCTCGGGTACGAAAAAGGAGAATAAACGATAGGGGATGATTGGGTCGTTAGGTGTTAGTTCTGGACGAAGAGGGGGGGTGAAGTTTTCGAGTGAGGTCACAACCCTATGTAGGCAGGTAATCTACTAGACGGGGGAAAGGGGGAGGGGTTCAGAGGCGAGCCAGTGGGCTAGATCGTGAATGGGGCCGAAAAGGGAACGCCCGTGAAAGGGTCCAAGTCAGCTAGAGAAAACCCCACACTTATTATAGTCAAAATATAGATCTGACTGTGGAAAAAGCAACGAGGGGGGCGGGTCCTCTCCGCTAATCGTGCTGGAAAGAACGATTCAATGACGGAAGCAATGGTTTCCCTGGTGGAAGGGAAGGTTCGGGAAGACCTCTTTGGTCAAGCCAATGCCTCCCCGTCACAAAGAACTAACTAAACTGTAAACGACAACAGATTTCACGGTTCCCGAGGGCCGGTTCGGCAGATTACACTAACGGCTCGACCAACGACGCAAACAAAATTCGGCAAGCTGGCGAGGAAAAGAGAACTACGTAATCTGTAACGGACGGAAGCGACTACGTAAGTAGAGAAGAAAGGGAAAAGGGGGAAAGGGGGGGAGGGGGGGGGGGTTGCCGGTCAGGGCAGGTCAACTTCGGAGGAGTGAGGCAAAAGCCGGAAACGCCCGAAAAGGGGGGGGCTGCCTCACGAGGCTAATGGTGCGTTGGAACCCTACCTGGTCAGGGGGGGGGGGGGGGGGGGGGAACCTCTTTTCTTACCGAGGCAACAAGCCGCAGAGAAAAACATGTTCTCATAAAGGAGCAGACATAAAAAGAGCTATCTCGTAGGTGGCGGTCGGGAGTGGTCTCTCAGGGATTCTTATTGAGGGGCAGAGAACTCGTTCTGATCAAAAACAGGGGAGCGCGTAGGGGAGATGGTAGGGGCATTCTGCAGGTTACTCCTTAAATGCGAAATAAAGAAAGCAGGTAGTACTTCAGGAGAAGGAGTAAATACTCCGGGAGACGGGAAGTCCCCATGTGGGTGGTAAAAAGAAGTCCGGGACCCTATTGAGGAAAGGCGGTTCCAAATGGGCAACTTCAAGGGGTAGAAAGAAGGAAAAAACATCAGACCGAATAAGGAAGAACTATTCAGTTGGGTCCATCCGATAGTAAACCAGGGAAAGGAGTTTCCAAAGAAAGGGACGGCGTCTGATGGGTTTTTCGGTTTTTGAACCGGCACGTCTCCGGGGAAAAGGAAAAAAAATTGGAGAAAGCGTGGAACGAGCACGGTTTTTGTGAAGCTCGGCAATCTGGGGAAGGGCAGGAAAGACCATCTTCAGCCTATCGGGGGCCGGGGCGCGATCACTGGGGGGGGCGGGGGGCAGAAGGTGTGTAACTGCAGGGGGAGCAAGGTCGATGATCGGGGAAAGAAACTCTACGGGACATAAATCTTGTATTGACAAATGGCGGCCAACGGAAAGGGGAAAGACTCTCGTCTACCAGTTTGGCCGGCTCATCGTCGTGCAAATTGAGTTACTGGATAAGGGGGAATGGTGGACCCTCTCCGATGCTGTAACTATGTGTCGAACTCGGGTGGGGAAAACAAAGTGAAATTCCTCCTATCTGCACGAGTAAAAACTGAGGGGAACAGGGAGGGAGATCTCGGGAAGGGGGGGGGGGATGTCGGTCTACGGGAGAAAGGACTAGGGAACCATATCCTGACAACTTTGGGGCGAGTTGGGTTAAATCCCCGTTCTAACCAAGGGCTGCCCGTTGCCAAGCAACACCGGATGCGAACCGGAGTACTATGCATGATACATGTTGTGGGGGATCAGTTCAAGGAAAACCCATAACTCACCAACCGGTGGTATCGCGAAAAAAAAAAGAATAAAACTTTGAAAAAGAGAAGAAAGTCCTGGTGGTACAATCTCGTCAAGTGCAAGGCGCGGCTTCTTAACTCAGGAGGACTGCATGACCCTCAGTGGGGGGATTAAGGGGCCGTCAGATCTGACAACACACAAAGTAAAAAAGGAAGGGGGGGGAACTCCACAAAAAAAATGCACTTCGTGTCAGCCTCTTACGTCAGAAGATTCGGCCGAGAGGAGGGGGGGGGAGAAAACATGAGACTTTTAGTAGTAATTGAAAATGGGGAAAGGGGTCTGTTGGGGGGGAGACGGAAAGAGAAACTAAATCACATTTATAGCACGTCTAATCGAGTCCTACGTTGATGGGGGCGGGGAAAAGGGAAACACGTGGGGGTCGCCTGACAAAAAAAAGCTGCATACACTCTTGTGGACTCGGGGAATTGAGATGCTCATCTCCAGATTCTCAATCCACCGCCCTGATAAGACAAGAATCGCCGATTCTCCTAATGGACCGCCCAACGAGGTGGCGCTCGTGAGAGGGATGGGAAATGGGCCCTATTTCTAATCCATCAGAGCAGGTCGCCCAGTGGAGAATACGTCACGTCCATCGTGCCACGAAAAGGATTAGAGGCGGCCAGACCTTTTCTACGCGTCAGTATTAGCACAGAGGACCCACGAGGACGCCCGTAGAGCTCGAGGGGGACCGCCCTCTAGTAACACTCCCCCAAAAAAAAATTGAGTAAATACTCAACGGAGAGGCATGAATAGTTTGGGCTGTCGTTCCAATGGAAACAGAGACATAAATGATCACCACAACCTTATCTAAACGAAATAGGTCTAGTCGTGGGATTGGCAAAAGGAAAAACAGCGAAGAAAAGACTTCATTACCGAGAAACGGGTTTTGAACACCCAGTAGGAGGATTGCCACCGCAGGAAAAGAAAACGTTTCTCTTCTCAGGACTTGATTGGGGTTCGACAAGGTAACATGCCCTCGACAAAAAAAGGGGGGAACTCATTCCTAATATGGCAGTCGTGAGCGGACCCAGGGGGAAAGTAAAAGGGAGTCTAGGAAGCTCGACAGTACCAGACGTCCGTGAGGTAAAAAGGGCAGAGAAGGGAAAAGGGGTGTAGAACTTACAGAAATCATACCGACTTAGAGCGCTAAGGGTGAGTAAACGATCTGCCCGACATTGGCAACCCGACTATCAGGCTACCCGCAAGAACGAGACGCAAGAAGAAAATAGATAACTCTCTTCTCCTGAATAATGAACTAGAATCGCGGAGGAAGGAGGGGGGCTGGTCGGGGGTCCCACCTTACGGATCCGTCCGAAAATCACCAAGGCTCGGTGGGTCAAAGAAAAAAAAATAAGAAGTCTTTTTAAACGGGCGGACGAAAATGCCTGAAAGAAAAGCGAAGACCCCAACTAACGGAACGGAACACCTCCTAATTTCACTCGGATATTCCCGACTTACAAGGGTCGCTTCCTTGCAGTGCCCGAGGCCGTATGAAGAAAAGGAATCTGGGGGGGGGGGGACCATGGGGGGGGGGGGGGGGGGGAGGTATTTGGGGGGGGGGGGGGGGGGGGGGGGGGGGGGTGGGGGGGGGGGGGGGTTTTTTGTGGGGGGGTGTTGGGGGGGGGGGGGGGGGGGGGGGGGGGGGGGGGGGGGGGGGGGGTGGTGGGGGCGTTTGTGGCTGGGTTTTGGTGGGCTGGGGGGGTTGGGACTGCCCTCCGGTCAGTCCTGTTCCTCCCTTCAATTTCCTCCTTCTCCAAAAGACTCCGAGAACTCGCTTCCTGTTTGGGGGCGTTCGGGGGGACGAGCCCGTTTGGAACTTTTTTCGAGGAGGACGATTTCTCCCAACGGTCTTCAGAAGAAGGCAAACGGTCGGAAACATGGGGAGAGGGTGCCGCCAAGAGAGGGATAAGGGGGGGCAAAGGCCGAACGTGAAGCCACGTCAAAGCGCAGGAACCAGGGGAGGGAGGGAAGGGGGGAATTGGAAGGCACTTTCTTCTGTCCTTCACCCTCTCCTCTTCTGAAGGCGGACTAGATTTCAATGATGACACTCAGGTTGAAGTAGGGAGTCATGGGGGAAAAGGTACAAACCTCAAGCGCATCCGAAAAACCAAAAACAGCTCTTCGAAACTCACCCTTCATCCCACAGCGATTCCACGGGTTCGCCGAGGGAGAGGTGAGGGGGAAATGTACCCGGGAAGGCCTCTAAAGGACGGGCGGTCCGCATTGGCGAGGAGGGGGGAATTCTACTGGGAGAATCTGGCACTGAGTGCTAACCGAGTAAGTAGCGGAATAAGGGAGGGGAATCGGGAAAGGCTTCGGGGGGGGGGGCTTCTGTGAGGAGGGGGGTAAGGCCTATCAGGCAGAAAAAAAAAACCTACAAGACCGCGCGAACACAGGGACGTTTAGTGGATTTTAAGTCTGGGGTCATAATTTGTGGCGACAATGGGAGAGAAGCTGGGAGGAACTAAAAGAAACCAAGCCGCTGATAACTGGGGGACGAAAAATGCTACTGTATGAAACGGCGCACTGTGCGGTCGGCTGGGTGTCTGGGATCCTTATCGAAAGTCTTTCTCCATTCTCGGGATCGGGTCGACCAAGAGAGGAGGAGGGGGGGTGTCCGATGGGAGTGATAGGCTCACTGTCGCCGCCAGGAACGAAAAGCAACGGGTTTTCCTTAGAAATCGTCAAAATCAGCAAGTTCCTAGACTGCGGGGAAATTGGGCCTATACTAAAGTCCGAGGGTCTACTGTGACTCCCGTTGTTCGAGGACTGAAGGGGTATAGACAGAAAAGGACCACTTCCAAACGGTCGGGTGCTGCGTTTGGGGCCGACGACGAACCTGGCTTAGGGAAACATTCCGTTCAGTACGGCGAACGCGGGGGGACGTTGTGTCACGGAAGAAGTGAGGAAATTGTCTATCGGGGTGATCCCGGTGTGTGTAGAGTCGGGTCGGGCAAGGAAGAGGGGAATTGGGGAAAGAAAACTTAAGGGGGAGGGGATCCGAATATCAATTGTGGGGCGTTGGTCGCGGTGTACAGGGCGCCGGCGGAGAGGAGACGATCAAGAGTGAAGCAGACTGGAGTAAGCGGGGTCATAACCCGTACTGGAACCGAGAGGAAAGGGGAGGAAGCAATCTCCCGGCTTTATGTGCTGAACGGAATCAAGACATGGGGGGGTCGACTGTCAGAGTCGTGGGTGCCACATCCAAAACTCTCCAATCAGAAAAATCTTTCTGACCGTAAAAACGGCTTTCTATCATTGACTGGGGGGGGGAGGAGAGGACCACGTCGGAAAAGGTCACCGCGGGGGATGAAGTAAGTGAGTTTTTTTTAATAACCCCTTCTAACAAAAAAGTGAGGTGCCCCGAAAATCAAGAGGAGGGGAAAGTAAAGTGGGAGTGAGGGTTTTGGGGGGAGAAAAAGGAGGGGGTTGGAAGGTAACACCAAGAACTCATTTTATTCCTAAAAACATAAAAAAGCGAAGAAGGCGGGGGGGGATCGGCCAAATAGGTCGGTCTTGGTCATGTCTAGGGAGGGGAAGGCCGGGAATTCACCCCTCCAGTTATTTAACTTCAATACTCTAACAAAAAAAAAAGGAAGTGGGAAGAAGATATATAGTGACTGAGCCGAAAGGAAAAAATCTGGGGCAAGAATCAGATACGGAGACCTATATCTTAAAGAGACTATTGAACGGAACTTCAAGAATCGTGGGGAGGCTTGTGAGGGAGATACAACGGGTGACGTTGGTAGCGGCCAATCAAGCAACATTAGACGGGAAGAGAGGGGGGGGTAATATCACTCTGGGTATTTGAGGGTTCCCGCAGAAAAGTTGACGGTGGAGGGAAAAAAAATGACGATCTGTTACCGGGCTTGGTATACTGATTCATCAGAAGGGAAAAAAAAAGGACACGGGGAGAGTCAGACAGTGAAGGGAGTGGCTACTTTCGTCTCAAACGCGTATGAAAAACATGATAGGCCGGGGAAATGTGGCCAACGAGGGGACAATATCACAGTGAACAAACAGGTCGGGCCGTCACGACATACGTTCGCTTTCTCGCGTCGGAACATACGGGAGAAATCAACAGGTTTATTAACCATGTAACAAAGTGGAAGGGTAGAAGGCTATCTCTGATCCGCGCGATCGGACCCGCGGCAAAAAAAAAAAGAATCTCGCTACTCAAATCGAAAAGTCAGAGCTGGTAAGGGAGGGCAATTGAAAAAATCCGTACAACTACCTCAAAAAAATGAGCGGAAAACTCTCAGGAAGGAGTGTCATGAAATGGATTGAAAACTAAGAACTCCCGCATCAGGGGGAAAGGAAAAGGGCTCTTTATTAGGAAACGGCAGGTTTCCCCCACCAAGGAAGACATCCTTATTTATCCAGCGGTGGGATGGGGGGATGGACGGTAACCGAAAAGGAAGTCCTCTACAAGGATTCTCTCATGGTCAAAGGGTAGTAGAGGGAAAACAGGCACTGCTCGTTCCAAGGAATCGAGGGAGATCCTTCGTACCCGAAGTGCGGGAAGGGAGGAAAAAAGGAGAGGGGGAAACGAATGCACATAAATCGCCGCTCTATCGGATATCAAGGATCCCGGGAGAAGCGACTACGAAGATAAGGAGACCTAAAAAAGAGTAAACTAGCTCCAGGAAAATCAGCCGAGGGGGGCTGAAAAAAACTTTATATTAAGGCGCAGAGTCTGGTGGCATGGCGGGAAGCACAGGAGTTTCTAAAACATCCTCAAGCTCAAATGTTCACCGAAAGAAAAGAGCGCCTAGTTTTCTCCGGTCGGTCACATGAAGTCGGCATGAAAACAAGAAGAGAAGAAACCACGAACAAAACGGAATCAACGTTCAAAACCGATATTCGCGGGGGACTTAAGTAGTCCTCTTCAAGGGGAAGTGGACATGTAGAGCCCCACAGAGAAGGATGGAAAAGCTGTCGAAGAAGGGGGAGGAGAACGGCGAGTACTCTTCGTCCGACCAGAGAAAGCTTTAAAAGGTGGGAGTAAGTTGAGGCTGAAGAAAGAAGCGTTTGGGGAAAGGGTTTCGCTGGCGATCCAACAATAGGGAAGTACTAATCAGACGAAAAGGGAAAAAAAAAATGTGAGGGAAGGTTACTCGGATTCGAAAGAGCAATTTTGAAGGAACCGCAAAGACCTTGCCATGGAAAAGGGAGGCTATAGCAACAAAACATGAGGATATATGAGGGGCAGGTACGGGTCTGGAGGGATGCCCCTTATGACGGGGGAGAGACCGAGTCACAGTATAACATGACCTGTAGATCTATTCAGAACCGGGGTCTACCTCTTCTGAGAAAACCTAACCCGTCCAAAGCTCGTCTACCTAAACCTTCATAAGAGAAAAAAAAAAGGTTGTACGGGAATTTCTCGGGTGTACGAGAATCAGACGGGACGAAAGGCCCAACGTAGAAGGCGGTAGCAGGGGCTGATTGACGGGGGGGGATCTACCAAGTTACGTCAGATAACTAAATTCGCGAAGTAGGTATCGTACTGGTATTACTCTTAGAACTGGTGGCTTGTCGCAAAGGTCGGAGGGTCCAGCTGCCGAAGCCGTTCACACCGAAAGGGAGGCAAAAAAACGATCTTTTGCGATGCCGAAGGAATGGGGAAAGGGGGGGGGGTTTAGACATTTTCTTCTACTGTTACCCGACAGAAAAATCAAGGAGCCGCGAGGCACCACAAAGAAAAAAAGAAGTACGTAGACTATGATAGGAGAGAGAGAGTGGGCAGTCGCCTGGGTATTGGAGTGTCCCTTATGTAGGAGTGAGAAACAGGATAGTAGAGGGAAACGAGCGGGAGGAGTCGGAGGAGAGGGAAGGGGTTGCATTAAGTCTCCCCCAGCCGCCGCCGGAAAGTACAGAAAGGAGTGAAGGTGTCCCCAAAAGAGTATCTTCCTGAACCCTTCACGAAGTCAAGAAAAGGCCCTGCCCCCTGTCCGATAACATCATTTGACAAATGAAATAGTTGGAGACGTGGGGGGGAGAGTGCCGTTTAAAATAAAAAGGGGCCACTAAAAGACAGGGGGGAGAAAAAAAAATGAAAGGGGAGTGGTTGCTTAGGGGTGTTCCCACTACGCAGTGAAGTGTTCACAAAGGGTACGGAGACTTCTTCCGCTTGGTGCGGGGGGGTCACCGACTTTCACCGCGATCGGGAATCGTGGACGCTCAAGTTGTGGTGAATAGTAGTTCGGGAAGGGGTTCCTTTTTCCAACAAAAAGGCTGAATTTTTATAGAGAGAAAGGAGAGTAAGGGTCTTGGAACTCTGGACGCCAGAGTCTCGTCTATGAGCAAAAAGGACTAAGGTGTAGGACATCTTTTATTGGGGAAAACAGACTGACTGACCTTATTAGAAGATAGAACATGTATGGAAAAGCAGGAGAGGGGGAACTATTTCATGACCTTGGGAACATTTGGAATCAGAGCTGCAAAAATGTGGGAAGGAAGGGGTCTAACAGTTGTCAAAAAGGGCACTCAGCGACGATCACATCTTTGCGGACCTTAGAAAAATCGGGAACGAAGGAGAAAGTTATCTGTGGAAAGGGTATGCTTCAGGGGCGAATTCAGATTCCTACAGATAGGTCAAGAGGGGAGGAGAATTCTGGGGGTTTGACCTCCCCGGTCAAACTGGCGGCGGAAGTGGCACGAACACCCCTACAGAAAAACTATCATAGGACACTGAGACGGCTGAGATCTCCCTTTTTTTCTGAGGAAAAACACTAACGCAACCAAAACGGGGAGCGAAGCCAAAGTAGGAAGGATGGGAAAGTCCGTTTGAAAAGCGCTCTTAACTCGACTCGGCGTCCGAGCGGGGAGGCAAGGCCCAAGAGGTTCTAGCTTC
>Ga0179593_1501403_pt1 | contig 16996 bp, 22 predicted proteins | sample CZODoug2_1_08_16_FD_185931 | JGI IMG/M metagenome (GOLD analysis project Ga0179593, IMG submission 185931) | Vadose zone soil fungal communities from Angelo Coast Range Reserve, California, USA - CZODoug2_1_08_16fungal (PacBio error correction) | ecosystem: Environmental > Terrestrial > Soil >...
GCTTCCCCCCAAGAATTTTTTGGGGCGAGCAATCCCGGAGCGAAAAACGGCGTCACAGAGCAAACGAAGCTTTGTATCAGAAGAAGCATCGTTCGGCACTAGAGTTCTCGGGAGGGTTTCAAGGGGAAAAAAAAAAGGGGGGAATCAGGCGGAATCGGGGGGACTCTTTGGGTAATACCCGATTGGCGGAGAGGGATGAAAAAAAGCACAAGAAAACGACTTTAGGAAAAAAACTTGTGCTTACGGGGGCTTCCAATTCCTCGTCTTTTCTTCGTAGCTCGGCTCTAAAGCTCTAAAGGGGAGGAGGGAACATAGGTCTATAAGAAAAAGAGGGGGACGAATGGTGTCTTTTACTAAATTGGCCCTCTTAAGAATTTTTCAATTGATATACAATGAGAGGCGAGAAAAGGAAAGAGAGCACGGGTCCCGTCAGGCCTTTCGAGTTTGGTTTTTTTGAGAACAAAACGCTGGGAGGCAGGGAGAACCGAATGAGAAAAATGCAGAGAAAAAACCCGATCTCCGGTGAGTATTTTTTCAAAGCCGGTTTGCATCATCGATAGGAAAGGCGTTTAGGAAAAGTCAAAAAGAAGCAAAATGTTCAAGGTCCAGGGAAGAAAGGCATTGAGGCCCGGTCCAGACTTTATTCTAGCTGACGGACGGAAAACTAATTTTTTCTGGCATTATAGAGGGGTTCGACGAGGTTCGGGCAAGGAAATCTCGAAAAACGCCTAAAAGTATCTCAGACGACTTAGATAGACAAGGGTATGGTCAAGGACGGAGGAGGTTGAAAGAAGATAAGTGGGACTTGCTAGGCTCTTTGGACTACAAGTTTTAAAAGAAGGAGGTGCAGGGCCGAGAAAAATAATGACGGAGACAAAAGAAGTGATGAAAAAACAGGGGAAAGCGTAAACCTGTGGAAATAGTTGGGCTCGGAGAAGAAAAAGGTTTGAGAGATGTGCTAACAAGGGGGAATGGGGTTCTTGAGCGTCATCAGGCAGTTTCAAAGAACGGAAACGGAAAGCAAAAAGGGGAAAAAAAATAAGGAGGTATAATCCGGGGCCTGAGAAACTGTATCCAGAAGGATTAAAAAGGTTCCCTCGGGGGAGTTAAAGGACCTTTGGCGGGTGATAATATCCTGAGAGTCTTTGGTTCATTTTCTGATGGAGGAGGGATGGGAAAAGGGGGACCGGAACAACAAGGCTATCTGGAGATGTGTCCAAATTCATGTATGAGAAAGGTTCCAAAAGATTTGAGGGGGCATCGTTTTTGGTCAAACACATAAAGGGGGGGTGAGAAAGCCGAAGGAAGGGGGTTACGATGTTAGGCTGACGCCAGGGGGAGAAAAGATTTAGGAATAGGTAGAAGGGTCCATGATATAAAAGGATGTCAGGACCATGACTAGGTGAAGATGAAAGGGGTTCCGGGTGAGGAAATAAGGGGATTTCTAGTTGGGGAAAGGGTGTTCTGCGCAAGGTTATACCGGCCAAGATCGAATAGAAACATTACAGGAGAGAGGGGAATCAATGAAAGATCAAGATCTACCGGGGGAGATTTTATTTCATTCTAAAGGGCTGGCGGTAAGTTAAGTGAGGTCAAGAGGAGGCGCGAAAGATCATAAGTGAGGGAAAGCTGGAGAAAAAAAGGTGTATATAAATTAAAGGGGAATAAGAGCATAACTAGCTTCTTATCTGTTAAGTAGTTCTGAAGGGGGGTTGAGTGTCTGTGGGGAGAGAGTTTATAATTTTTTATATCCTTTTCTTTTTTTTCAAAAAAAAAGGTGCAGAACTCCGGTCAAAGAGAATTGGGAGAAAAACGTCGAGAATTTTTCAAGGGGCATTACCGTGTCCAAGAGGCATAAACGGAAAGAACCTTCAAATCAAAAAGGAAAGAGTGGGGCAGAGAATTGGGGTGTGGGGCGCTCAAGGGGGGAGAAGGAAGATAGGTGTCTATTCCGGTCTCGTAGGGAAGAGACCTGCTCTCTGATGGTGCAAACGCGAAGGAGCGCTAAGGATACGGGGAAGGATGAAGATTGAAGAAGAACTTCCTTCGCGCAAGGCGGGAAGTGGTCAAGGAAGGCTGAAAATTTGGAAGTGCCCTGGGAAGCGGCGAGGAGAACGGTCCTGGCGAATTAGGAAAGGAGTCTATGGACAAAATCTTCCTAGGAACTATGGGAACGGGGTCGGACTGGAAAACGGAAATTTCTTAGAAAGAATGGGGTTAGGGAAGGAAACTAAGGGATCGGTATTGGAAATTCTCTTGGTGAGTTCAGAAAACGTAAGACGGGAGAACGAATATTTAACGGGTAGTTCCTATAGGATGACAGGAGATTTGGGATGCGGAGAGAAGAGGATAGCGAGAGTATTGGGACAGGGCTTCGGGGGCGCAGGGGGGGGGGGCGCTCGTCGGGGGGGTGTGGGTAGTTTTGGAGGGGTCAGCGGGAGAGAGCAGGTGTCTCTATATTGGGGTCTTTTCTTGGGGGCGGGGGTGTGGTTGGCTGGCCGGCTAACTAGACAGTTTGGTGTGGGGGGGGGGGGGGGGAGATGTAGAATTGAATGGGAAAGGGGTCATGGAACATTCAAAATAATGGGTCGTGCTACAACTTCTTTTGCGCTAACTCTAACCAACTAACAAGTTACGAAGAGACGGAATAGGAAGTTCACGGGAAACGGGAGAAGACAAAATTACAAAAAAGACTAGAGGCTACACCACCCAATGGTTTTTGGTGGACGTGGGAAAAGTAGGCGGAAAAAGAGAGGGAGAAGAGGGGGGGGGGGGGGGTGATATTGGGGGAACATGATCTAGGCTGCGGATAGCCGGGGGGAGAAAAAAAAAACAAAGGGGGAGAATAGAAACCTGGGGGGGTTATGGCTCTGGAGGGAGGGGCTAATGGCGCTCGTGAGCAGGTCCAAAAAAAAGAAAAGAGAGGTTGGAGAGGTTCTCAGGGGTACGATTTTCATTGGAGATATGGAAAAGAGTCGAGGAGACGGGAAAGTCAAAAAGGAGAGAATAGGGGGGGAATCTAAGGGTTTGGATTCTTTCAGAGGGTAGGCCCATGAGGGGTAAAAAAAAGAAAGCTAAGGGGGGAGCTCATGCGATATAACTGAACGGGGAGGTCATAATCAGAAATGAAGAAGAGGAAAAGGATCAGGGATTTCTTGAGTGGACTTTTTGAATGGCCTTTACAAAGAGATATTAGGTTGGGGAGGAGAGCCAATTCCAATGCGGGGATATCGGACAGAGTAGACTAGGTCGCATTGTGTGGTTGGATAAGTAGCTCAAAAAAAGAGGGGGTAAAAAGTCCGAAGGAGAATAATGGGAATCGTTACGTTAGAGAATAGCGCATGGTGTAAAGATGGTGGCTTGGAACACGAAGAAGGGGGTGACTAGGGATTAATCACGGAGGAAGTGGTAGACGGTTAGGACGGCAAGACAGAACGCAGAGCCAAAGTGAAATTTGGAAGGTACTAGCGGAACAGAGGGGGCAGTTTGAAGGGGAAGAGGCAAGTGTGGGGAAGTGGACAATAGAGGGGGGAGATTAAATTGGTCAGGGGGGACGGAAGGGCATTTGGTTGAAAAGGCGATGGGCGGTGACTAAAAGGGGGAAGGGAAGGCGTGGGGAGGGAGTCAAATCTGAAGGGTTGAGCGAGGCTTAGGAGGTGATCATTGGAAAAGGGGGGGGCGAAGGGTCTAAGGGCGCGGGGACCTGCGGAAATTACGAGGTTGTGGTGTAAGGTAGTGACAGCTCGAAAAAAACGTTGGGGGTGGAAGGTCTTCGAAAAACACCGGAGAAGAATGGCACAGCGATGGAGGGCAGAACCAGAAAAAAGCCGATCGGGCAGTCAACCCTCCGCAGAACCCTCAAGACTAAGCAAAACAGAGGGATCTAGACCCGTAGTTATTAGTAGAATACCTCGTGACCAAGGGGGCTGAGAGGATCTAGGAACCAGGTGATAGAAAAAGGGATGAAACGGTAACTCAGCAAGGAGGGGGGTCCCGGCGCGACCCGGGGATTTTAAGGAAAACCATCCAATCCAAAGCCAAGCACGCAGTACCGGCGTAATGGGGGGACTACATGTCCCGCAAAACCAGGAGAAGCAAAGGAAAAGGGAGGGGGGCAAGAAAAGCTTGGAGATCACCGTCCAGGAGGACTCCCCACGCTCAGACGACTAAGATAAAAACAAAAAAAAACCAAAAGGGGAAACCCGGCTTCGAATATCTTCACTTAAGACCTGTTAAAACCATCGGCCGGTGGGGGGAAAAGATGAACCTAAAAAGAAGAGAATACAAAAACTCGTCTCAAGACACTGTCAACGAACGAAAAAAGGCCGCGGACCGCAGAACTCTTTCGGAAAGAAAGGCCTTTGGCGTCTTTTGAAGGTCAGAGGCCAAAGAAGGATGGGGGCCCTAGAAGGAATTAACACGAGGAACCCCTAGAAAAACCGTTCCCTGGGTGCGGCTAGAGTTAAGAAGCTCAAGGAGATCATCAAATATCTCTTAAGGTTGACAATCAGATCCACAGTCGTATGTATCCTAGAAGGTTGTCATCAGAGGGGGAAGGGCCGAAAAACAGGGCTACGTGAGCACGCTCCCACGCCCGCGAAAAAAAAAATCTTAGACGCGAAAAAGGGAAAATAATGAGATTAGAAACCGGAAAGAATCGAGAGGAAGAAAAAGGAGAGAATTCTCAGGCCAAAAGGGGAATGTGGTGTGAAAAAAACTCTACCAGGCCATCGAAAGAGAACCGGAGGAAAAAGGGGGTGTACTTACCGTGGGCATCTTTGTAGACAAAATACAGGCGGAATAGTTACGAACCAAATAGAAAATCTGGAAGAGGTTCCAAAATTCTAGGCAAAAAAGAAACAAAGGGGAGGGGGTGGGAAGAAGAAACTCTCCGTTGAGTTAATTGGGGGATGAAGGGGAAAGGAAAGAGCCAGAGGGAGGGAGGGGGGAAAGGGGGTTTAGTCGCTTTAGCGAACAGCATTTGTGGGCGTGACTTGGGAAAGAAAGAAGGAAATTCAGAACCAAAAAAATATGAAGGGGGATCCTATCCTCACCGCTCGAGGAAAAAAATGAAAACGTCTATCTCGTCCAAAGGGGGGGCGCAAAACTCCAAGATCAGAGGCCTTCTCGAAAACAGAGGAAACCACCGGTACGCGAAATCTGAAGCAAAAAAGAAGATCACCAGTCCGTCAATAAGAAGAATGAAATCACATTCGCCGGAGCAATGATGCTCTCTACCAGCAGGAACGATCGCGCAAGCCGTAAGAAAGGAGGAACGTGTAGAAGAAAGCCTCCTAAGAAGCCGAAATTTCTCGTGCAAGGAGGAGAGACTACCGACTGCTCAAACACGAAATACGGAAGACCAAAATAGGGCACATTCAAGCGGAACTTAATGTCGAGAACCGAACTTTTGGAAAAAACTCTCAAATGTATAAAAAAAGGCAAATGAAACGGTGACCTAGGAACAGCTCTATGACCTCGTTCAGGGGGAGATCCTTGGGGGGGAAAACCAGAAAAAACGGATCGAACACCTATAAGTAAGAATGAAAAGGAAAAGAGCTCCAAAGCTATCACCCAATGGTAAACATAGGGGGGGGGGAGAGAAGACGAACGGAGGGGTTGAGGACCAGGTTTATCCGAGGAACAAGGGGAACGCGAGAGAGGGAAGCAAAAAAAATTAAAGGGAATCGTGGGGACTGGCTTTCAGAAACGTTGATCCAAACCAATTCGTTACACCGACACAGAAGAAAAGAAAATCGTAAAGGAGACTAAAAGGTGTCAACCGAAAAATAAAGAGACACATCGGCAAATGTGCAGAGACTGAAAGACGTCTAACAGTCCGATGAAAAACGCGTATAAAGAGGAAGAAGGGTCATAAAAAAAGACGGAATCGGAAAAAGTGGGAGCGAGCACTTAAGGATGGACGATCCATCAAAGCTCTGGTCAGAAACGCATTCTCGGAAGGACGCCGGGAGGACGAAATAAGCTGAAGAACGAAGGTGGAATCCGTTGGCATCGAAGGCGAAACTGAATCCTTCGGTTGAGAAAGCTAAGGAGAAAATCGGGGGAAGACGGTAGAAGAAAAAAAAACTTGAAGGAAAAGAAAATTACTACAAATCAAGCTTTCAAGTGTTACTAGGCCCCGAAGTCTTAATTACTGGGTTAGAAAAAAAAAGGACATTGTCACAAGACGCTGCCTACTGTGCAGGGACCGAAATATCCACTCAGAACTCGAGACAAAAAATGTCCTGGCCTAAGAAGGGATCGGAGGAAACTACGCCAAGGGGGGGCTTAAGGGGGGCCTTCAATCACGTGGATCAGGTTCAGTCCGTGAGGAAAGGAGGGGAAAAAAAGGGGCTGGTCCGGTTGTCGAGGTTGAAAAAACACTGAACGAAGGCACGACAAGACTAGGGCACGGAGACAAGAAAAAAATATGATTGAAGCCACCGAGACACCTGTTCTGGGACGCTTGGGCGCTATGGGGGGGAGATGCTTGGCGGGGAGTCAGCGACAGGGAGAAAAAAAGTTGAAAGGGGATTGACAAATTGAAAAGAGGGAAGGAAATTTAGATAAGCTGGGACTCCGATTGGGGAAATAGAGGTCCGAGAGGGCGGGTTGAGAGGGCAGTGCAGAGGAGGCGTGAGTTCGGAAGGGTCTGGACACTTCTGGGGGAAGAAAAAGCGCCATCATTGAAAAAAAACCTTTACAGGAGTCTTAGCCGTAAAAAAGGTCGGAGACTACTTATCGGCCGGGCTCACTAAAAGGTCAATTTATTGAAGTAGCGGGGGAAAGGTGAGCAACAAACGGAGATTGAATAAAACCGCTTTCAAGAAAGTACGGCAGTCTATTGGGGTAGGGGAAACAGAGGGGTATATGCCAAAGACAGACGTTTTGGGGATAGAAATTGAAGGCAGCCAATGGAAGAGGAAGTGAAGGAGGGTTAAAATAACAATTGCATTAAAGAAGAACCCAGGCCGTCAAAGGAAAAAGGACCATTGGGTGGGGTAACATCTAGAAAAGACGCTAGGGGAGAGAAAAGGAGCTATACATTGGCTTGCAAGGGGGGGGGCAACCAATCGAGGAGACAGGGTAGGGGGAAAAAAACGGGGGCCTGGTCGGTCTCCAACATCCCAAAGACATCCATTTATACGAACGACGTACAAAAAGACCTCGGGAAAAGCTGGAACCCGGCATATCTAAGATGCTGGGAAAGGGGTCTACAGGTGGTGGTGTCGACGACAGGGAAAATCAAATACAAAAAAGAAAAGGGGTGGAACGCCGAAGAGTTATCGGGATCTCAAAAAAAGAGAAAAGGGCTTAAGAGAAGGTTTGGCCATGCGCATTGCCAACGGCGAACATGTCTCCGGTCGCATGACTCCACCGGAAAAGGGTAAAAAAAGCATCTTACTCGAGGGAAAAGGGGAGGTTGAGAGCATCAAGGGGATTTTTGTACGGGGTAATTTACTTTGGGGTTGGAACCAGAAAAACAAACGTTCCGAAATGTGCTAAGCTATTGGCGTGAGCGGGGAGGCTTAGGACTCGAAGCCTCCTCTATTAGAGTCAATAGGATTTGAGGGACAAAAATGGGTTCAGGGGGAAAAAGGCCATCAGGGCAATTGCTCGAAAGGGGAAAAAAAGTAGGAAAAATAAGGGCTTGCTAAACAAGAACACTCCAGGCCGTGAAAAACTAAGGAAAAACGCTTGGAGGAAACTGGAAAGTGTCGAATGCAAAAGAAAGCGCGGAAAAACCCTAATAAGGTTTTGGACCGGTGACAAAATCGACTGATTTGGGGCCGGGCAAACAGGGGGATCCTTTCTCAGAAAACAAGAAAGATTGCAGAGTAAAGGAAGATGCATGGGGCCGACATGTTTTGGGGGAAAGAGAAGAGCTACATCATAAATTCGGAAATTAAGAGGAGGGAGGGACAGAGATAGGTGAAGGACAGCGCCGAATAAAACTCTCTGGATTTCACTTAGGGGGGAGGGAAAAAAAAAATCAAGGGTCGGTGTCTTTCAAACCTCTACATGAGGTGAGCTATTACGACTCAATTTGATTCAGTCACGCGGAACACAGTTTTGAGTTGGCCCTCATGTAGTAAACAGCAAGAGATCGGAAGAACAGAAAAAAGATTAGAAGGGAGGGGTTGTCGCTTTTCGTAAAAATATAAGGTGGGGGGGATGTATGGTGTGCACGGAAGGGGAATTGAGCGGAAGTAGGAAAAAGGAAGTGAAAGACCTTCAGAAAATCCTTAAAGGGGAAGTCACCTTGAAATTATTACTCCTGGTGATCAAGGATAATCGGGGGAAATCAGGACGTGCAAAACGTTGGGGTCGGAGAATTCCTTAAAAATTAAGAGGGGCATGGGATGAGTTAATGGAGGAAAGTTGAAGTTGGTATGCTTAAGATGGGGGATGGAAGCTCAGGGCCTAAAATTGGGAATGGTGGGAAGTCAAACGGGTATGGGTTCAGACAAGGAGGAGAAGGAGTCTCGTGGTGAATTTGTAGAGGAGGGTCGGGAGGTTGAGGTGGAAGGGGTCTTCGGGTCAGGTAATAAAGAGGTGCTATTTAAAGGATAAAAGGGTTTAATGAAAAGATTGGGGAGAAGTCGGGATTGGGTCCTCAGTGTCCCTTGGGGGGGGGGGGATTAATAGATGATTATTTCGGCGTTGGGGTGGCGGGGATTGCACAGGCGCGTGGAGTTCGGACCATGAAGATGCTCGGGCAATTCGGGCAAGGTAGCATAAAGGCAGGAAGTTGTATAAATTCATGGCGGCTGTCTTAGAGAGGAGTATTTCACGAAACTAGGCTCTAATAAGGGGGAGCAGCGGAAGACTGTCTAAGGGGTAGATAAATTTTGAGGAAGGATGTCTCTTCTAGAGAGGGAGTCGGTGTAAGATGGGTGAAGGGGGGGATGTTCTCTAAGAGGTATTTCAAGGTTTAGGGGTTTTGGACGGATAAGTTTCTTGTGGATAAGCGTAACAGAAGTAGGAAGCACGAATAAGAAATGACTTTGCAGGCGGCTTCGATATAGAGAGTAAGGACCTGGGAACAAGAATACACAAAGAAGAGCAAGGCGGAAGAAAGAGGCCCAAGGGAACATCAATTAGGCGACCGAAATTTGGGTTGGAGATCTCTTGGGAGGGGGTCACTAGTTCAGGGGGAGTTGGGAAAGGGGAGAGCGGGGAAGAGCTGCTCTCTGGGAAACGCTCGATTACCATGAAGGCGGGATCAAGAAGATCTAATTTTGTGGAAACCTGAGGGAGCTTAAAAGGCGAGAAAACCGGGTGGAGAACGGGGCCTGAGACGAAGACGGTCCGGTTTCCTAGGGTCTCATCCCTGAATATGAGCTGGGAAACTTAGAGAGGTGAAGAATCTTAGGGGAACCTGTCCGAGAAAGAAGGGAGATCTGACGGAGAGGATATATTCATCGAGGGAAAAATGAGCTATGAGGCTGGTAAAAATCTAACACGTCCGGGCGCATGGGGGGATCCTCTTGAGAATGGTTCATAAACTTGGGGGATTTAAGAAAGCGAAAGATAAGAGAACGTCGATCAGAAGGATTGGAGCTTATTTCCTCGGAAAGGCAAGAGTTAAGAAGGACATATCTAGATAAGGGGACGCGGTGGGTAGGAATAAAGAGATGTTTGGAAGAAATTGAAATTATCAAGGCTTCTGATTCAAGGGCCGAACTCAGGCCAGTCAATAAAGGGGAGGACTCGCAAACGAACCCCTACCCTTGGGAAGACAAAAAAAGAAAATAGGTGGGGGTATATGGGAAAAGAAAAGAAAAAAAAACCAAAATGGGCAAAAAGCTAGTCAAAAAAACACACGCCCCTTGGGTTTTTAAGATCGGGGAGAAGGCTAAGATAGGGTTGTTGAGAAACCAATATCGGTCATCTGTCCAGACGGATGGGGGAACCGAAGGCCGTCCCAACAGAGATGGCGATTAGAACGAGAACGAGGGGGGACATAACCAACCAAGAGTTTCAGGGGCGCCAACGAGAGCTTAAAGAGACTGAAAAGGGAGGAAAGGAGGGCGCGGACTCCGAGCAACAATGCCGAGAAAAAACAACCGGGGCCAGGGGGGGGTGAACCATAGCGTAGCAGACGGCCAGAGCTATGATAAATAAGAGAAAAGGCGCCTAAGTAAAATCCGCTGAAAAAACTCAGAGCCAACTAAGATGGAGCCCTTAAGGAGGGGAACGGCCGGAGAAGGTGCGAAAGGTTCGCGCCAACTGAACGGGGGTCTTGAGGAAAGGTATTGGGGGGATTGGAGATCTGGAGTAGTATAAAATTAGGACTTATTATCTTCAGAAGGGTTCAAGAGAGCCAGGTTGAAGGGTGGGACTTGATTGGCTTTCCTAAGGTGCGCGGATCAGTTTGGTTCTAGTAGGGGGGTTAGGAGAAAAGGGGAAGAGCCCAGGAAAAAAAAATTAGTCTCTGGGTTTTGGCAAAAGTAGTCCTAATTTACTGAAAGATTGGGGGGGAAGGAGCAGAGGAGGGAGGGGGGGTGACAAGTGAGTATGTCGCGACGGCTGAATAATTTGATCAAGAAGAAACTCAGGGGTGAACTGATGAAAGAGGGTCTTTGGGGGGCCGACTACACGGGTCGAGAATGAGTTTTTTGGTAAAGAGAAGTGAAGCGCGGGTAAACGAAATGAAATTTCTGGCAGAGCGCTGTGCCAGAAAGACCGGAGAGGGGGTGGGATATGGAAGACCTGAACAGAAGAACAAAACGGAGGAGAGGACCATAAGTATCTTTGTCATGGAGGCCAACAAAGAGAGGCAAATGAAGCCGAAGAGACGCCAGGAGGGAGTAATGATCACAAAGGGGAGAGAATCCTCAGCGCTACCCTCGAAGACGTCAGTTTGACTCCTAAGCATAAAGGGCGTAAGAGACGGCTCGAAATGTCAAAGAAGAAAGGCTCCAGTGACTTTAAAAGATAGTCGGGGGTAAAAAAAAGAAAAGGAAGGGCTGCAGCTACTGGAAGAAATACACGCCTAGCGTCCTTGAAACCAAAAAAAAAAGTCACATGGAAGGGAAGGGGGAGTCTACAAATATCAAGCAAGGAAAAAACACAAAAACGGATAATGCGGATGAACTCAACTAGGAAGGAAAGCGAATTCACCTAAGATTTCATTATGACGCTAACGAGAGGGAAAAAAAAAACTAAACGAGACTATCTCTACAGGGAAAAACTCCCAGGACCTCCTCAGTTCGAGGGGGGGTCTAGGGGGGGAAGTCAAAAAAGAAAGGACGCGCCTTAACGTCCCCTCTCATATAAGATCCATGTAAAAATGGCTTGGAGGAAATAGATATTTAAGAGAGACAGGACGTAACTCAAAATCGTTTCCTGAAAGGAAAAGGGGGGGGGTGGTTACTTCCTCGAAAAGGGACAGGAGACCCAATCATCTGCCCGACTTCATGAACTTGAGAATCTCCATACTAAGTCTCGGGGAAACAAAAGTATCTAATCGGAGATAAGGAGAAGAGGAATTTGGGGGAGGGCTAAGAGCCCCTCACCTGCGATAAATGGATCCAGCTCCACTAATCATCAGCGGGGCCATGTTGGGACGTCGAAAAAAAGAAAGATTTGGGACGAGAAAAGAAAAGTGTCAACTCTGGCTCCTTCTCTAGAGAAGAAAGAAGACAGGGCGGTTGGGGAAAGAAAGCATCTTTAATTGGGTAATGAGGTTTCAACTTGAACTTATAAAAAGAAAAAGGAGTCAGGAAAGAGGGGGGACGTTAGCGAGTGAAGGTTTGTATTGGGGGGGGGAGGAGACTGCCACCCGCATCAGTCAATTACATTAATCACCAGGAAATGAGAAAAGGGAAAAAAACCGCGCCTCTCCCGCGAGCGCGGAGAAGGAAACCTGACGGCTCGCGGAAACGAAGAAAGTAAAAAAACAAAAAAAAGCGGTAAACCACCGTCAGGACAGAAATCGGAAAGGAAATCACGAAGAAAAGCAGGAGGACAGGCCTGAAACGACGGAGGAAATAACCCTCTCGGTCAGCAGTCTACCAGCAGGAGCCGGAAAGATAGAGAGTTTAGAGGACTCGACTACGAGATCAGAGAGTCAATCGAAATTCTCTGGACACCTAAAGAGGATCAAAAAAAAAAAAAAAAAAAAAAAAAAGAAAAAGCGCCACAAAAAAAGTTTGCTAAAAGAATCGTTCACAGGCAGGACAAAGAGGGGGGAGAAAACGAAATGTCCAGCAGGGGAGAGCAAATTATTACTCTATACAGAAGGCTCTGGGGAAGGGAGCGGAAGAAAAGAGGAAGGTCTGAGCCCAAAAACTCGACCGCGAGAGAAAAACCTATACTTAATTGAATTCTCCATTTAAGAGCAACCGGAGCTAGCAGATTATACTGCGGGAGCAACGCCCTACGTGTGGGCGTGGGATAAAGGAAGGCCTTTCAGGAAGCCGAAAACGAAGTTCCAAGATAGATATAGATGGAAGGGAAATTGGAACCGAAGATGGGGGTAGGACGTTGAAAAGTAAACGCAAAAGAAAGGAGAGTGAAAACACTCAACCCCTCTTACGAGGAATATAATCAGGCAAAAAGGGTCAAGCTGGAAAGGGTCGAGGGAGACGGCTCCCGGGCTCAAGCGCTAGAATCACGGAGTCCATCCTGGATAGCGGGGCCCGCGGGAAAGAAGACGGGATGAGGAAAGTAAAATGGACGAGCTTCCGGAATCTCCTGGGGAGAGAAACCGGAGATCTCCTTATAGAAGGATGAACAAAAAAAATAAGGGGGAAATTCAAGGCAATCAGGCTCAAAGAGGCGCGCTAAGTCATTAGACGAAAAACTAAGAGGTGAAATCATAAAGAAAGTCTAGGAAGGAGAGATTCGAGAAAGACTTCATATAAAATCAGCATTAATAGGATGAGACCGGATCTAGGTTTCGAAGCCGGAGAAAACGAGAACGCCGCGTTTTACAAACGTAAAAAAATGGTACGAAGTGAAGTTGCTAAAGAGAAAAAAGGGGGAAGTCAAGAAAAGAATAAGAGGGGGGAAAAGAAAAGAAAAGTGGATCCCCAGTTAAAAGAGTGATATCAACCGCCAGAAGACGGGGGGTGGCGCGAAAACGGTATTGGTCAAAAGGTGCAGGGGCATTGGAAAAGAGGAAATCAATGAAAAAGGCGGCACACAGCCCTCCGACAAAAGGCGGATGCGAAACTATAAAGTCCAGAGGGAGTGAGTTCAACCGTGCAAAGGAATAAGCTAACTTGGCACTATTGGGGGATGACTCAGGCAGATTCAAAAGGAGGGTAAACATGCTCAGAGAGAAAAACTCAAGGAGGGAAAAGAATGAGATCGAAGGAAAAGGGGGAAAAAAAATTAGTTCCGAAATTGACAGGATGTAGGTCAGCGGGAACGGACAGGTTGTCTCAGAGACCAATCATATACAGGGGAGGAAATTGGGGGGGTGAGGTTAGCCTTCAAAAACTGTCGATAGATGAAAATCGCCTGGCACTTGTAGTGGAGAGGGAAGTCGCAAGGACAGGGGGGGCGACCACCGCACATTCTCTCGACTGCTTGAAGTAAAGGGGGGGGTGGAAGATTGAGACAGAAGGAAGAAAAGCGGTTTTCACCTTAATCAAAAGAGTACACAAAAAGGGGACTAGGGAAAAGAAAAGGAAAAGATCTGGAGGAGGGGAAGCCTATATGAGAGTTTCCCCTGGACAGATCGTTCAATTTATCAAAAGGGGTGGTTTGGGAAAGCTGGGAAGAGATAATCAGAAACAAAAACGAGGGTTAGATGGACTCTGCTCGAGGGGGAGTGGGAGAGTCGAGAAAAAGGTTTCGTTAAAAGGTCTTGGGAGGGTTCCAAAAGTCGAAAAATTCCATCATTAGCGTAATCAGGTCTTAAAAGAATAATCTCCTCACGCCTCTCTCCAAAGGTGCGCTAAAAATCTTTTGGCATCAGAAGGGGTCTCAGAGAAGGCAAAGAAGAAGGAATACGGAGGTTAAGATCCAACAAAAAGAAAGGGAGGAGAAACTAGGATAATTCATACCAGTTAACAGAAGGTTCTCAGGAAAGGCAACCTCTGGGAAAAAGGAAAAAGCTTCTGCAGAGAGTGGATCAAGGTGCAAGGGGAATTAAAAAGGGGGAACTTTACTCGGTAAGGGGGAAAAATATTGCGTGTTTTGGGGTTTTGGACAGCAAAAAGCGTGGGTGCGGGGGTGGGGGCCCACAGAGAAAGGATCGAGCTACTGGGGTCTGGACTCCGCTAGAAGTGCGAGGGAGCGAGGGAGGGGGGAAGGGGGACGCCCTTAAGAACTTGAAAGTGGCTCAGGAATTTGAAAAAGTCCTTCGATAAAGTTAAAGGCAGGAGAAGTGGATGGGGGGCAGGGATGAAGGAAAGGTGTCTAGCCTCAATCGAAAAAGCCTGAAGTTTGTGGAGAGACTATCACTTACGAAAAAGGGAAAACTTGCGAATAAAGGTTGAATCAAATTCCATTGAAAAAGACGGGGGGGAGGAAAGTTGGTAAAACAGCAATAACACATTTATTTTGAGAAGTATATGGTTGCGCCTTATCTACGGCTAGACTCCAGGAAAGATAGCACGTCACTACGTCGGGGACCAAGCCAAGAGCTAAAAAAGAAAAGGGGAACAAAGGAGAGAGTAATCAGGGAGCTCTCAAAAAAAGGGCGTCAAGCTGCTCGTTTTCAAGCGGGTCCGGAAAAAGGACTAAAGGCGTAAGACAGCAAGCCTCAGGGAAGTTCATTGACCACATTTTGAATCGTAAACCGTTTTCTAAAAGGGGCGAAAAGTTTAAGGGGGGAAAAAACCCGAGAGCGGGGGTAATGAGGTTCTTTATCATAAAGTCCCTACCGATACCAGCAAACCGTCTTGGAGAAAAATTTGAGGTGATTTATTACCTGGTTCAACTTAGTTATACTCTACCACTTACGGTCCTTCTAAGAAGTTGAGAGGTTTTTCTTGGGCGGCTGGGGGATGATTTTGTAGATTGCCCTGGTACCCCACTGGTGGGAGAGAAATGGAATCGGGGTAGGTCATCTTTCGGGATTCTCCAAGGTTAGGGGGACCTTATGATTACTCGGAGGCTAGCCGGGCCTTCGGAGATCGCGGCCGTGGAGATGTTGAAGTCTGCCGAGCTCGAACTCTGTTCGTAGTTCTCATTTCAGATCGAAGAAAGAAGGGGGCCGGCGGCGCCCCGCCTTCAACGCAAGCGATTCCGAAGGCGATAGGAACGTAAGACGGGGAAGGTGATTCAAAATTGTGCCAGCTGGGGGGCTGATAGTCGATCGGGGGATTGGGAGGATTGGAAAAAGAGTGGTCCAGGGGAGGGTGCTGAAAAAGTCTTAGGGCCGGGAAAGACAAAGGCTGGAGTTGTAGACGGTACGTGAGGGGGATGGTTTTAAAACGGAAAGATAAGGGAAAAGGGAGAGGAATCGAAAAAAGGCGTGCGAAAAGAATGGAGATACGTCTTACCTGAAGAAAGAAAAAACCGTCCGGCTAGAGCAGAGTCCCAATTGACAGAACACAATTCAGGTAAGGGAATCCTGATTGGTCTCTCTGGGAGAGGGGGAGAAATACTGGTTGCAGAAGGAAGCGGGGGACGTGCAGGTGGCCAGGAAATGCGACTCGGAAATTTCGAGATTCGTGCATAGGAAAAGGGTGCAAGGGGACAGAAGGCAATTAAACGGTTTGGAATACGCTCTCCGGTTTTGGACTAGGGGGGCACCAGGCGATGAAAGAAGAAAAGGTGCAAGAGGACTTAGAGTGTAGTTCGCGCACCTGTAAGAGTCTTAGAAGCCGAGGGCGAGGCTCCTTCTCCAAACTCGGGCGAAAAGAGTTGGGGGGGGGAACTGGAGCCCAAAAGTGTAGGGGAAAAAAAAGCTTGGAGAGTTCCGAGCGTTGGAGGGATGTGAAAGGGAAAGGAAAGCTAGGTAACTGGGATTGATTCGACATCAGGGAGTATGAGAAAATCCAGGGGGGAGGAGATTTGGTGAGGAAAATCGAGTTGATAGGAGTCAGTGGTGAAGAGGAGGGATTTCATGGGGTGGAGACTTTGTATAGATTAATGGGGAAGTCCTGAGAACGCTGGCAAGAAAAAAAATGCAGGAGCGTTGGTGTTGGGAAATAATTGTTTTTTTATGCCGGGGACCAAGGGGGGGTTACAAAAAGCCAGGGGTGGGGTGGGAGTGACTAAATACTTATATCGTCTGATAAATCAAATTACAAAAAGGGTTTAGGAATATTGCCGTTGAAGAAAGAGACAATGAACCGATTTCCCTAAAAAACTATTTGGAGGACGGAGAAGCTCGGGCTCAAGAAGGGAGTGGGGCTCAGGAAGATTTCGGCTATAATGATTCTCAGCAATGCTTCTAATCATAGAAGACTTTTAAGAAAGGCGGGTAGTGGGCAAGGAGGGACACCTGAATTTTCTTCATTCAGAGTGGCTTCTGCAGATCCTACGAGGCTAGGACTCGAGGTCACAGCAGCATTTAACTAGATTTTACGGGGGCTCGCCTTTTTAATGCAGGAGGCTCAGATCGAACCGGAAGCGAAATAGGAGGCCGGATTTGATTGGGGGGAGAAGCGTGCTGGAGAGGGAAGATTAGGGCGTAGGTGCTGAATCTAAATAAATATGGAAAAGAATAGTTAGGGCTATCAGGGGTGAGTTGATTGAGGGGCTGGAAATGAAAAATGTTTGCCGGCCCCTTAGGGGGCAGTGAAGGGGAGGCCGACCGCAGGGGGCTGGCGTGGTTGTGCGGAAGGGTCCCTGAGCACGGTCCTGATCGTGGATTCAAGGAGAAGGCTTTGTTCTGGACTAAGGTACGAGGCTGGACTGGCGAAAGTCGGGTTTCTAGAGAGATTTGCATTGGGGGAAAATTGAGAGAGAAGAACCTGACGTTTTGGGCTCCGGGGAGAGTGTGATCTCTTGTAGTGCCGTCGTTCTCATGTCAAGGGGGAGAAGATTCGCCTTCAAAGGGGGTGGGACGGGAGCAAAGAAAGAA
>Ga0179593_1718813_pt1 | contig 16996 bp, 28 predicted proteins | sample CZODoug2_1_08_16_FD_185931 | JGI IMG/M metagenome (GOLD analysis project Ga0179593, IMG submission 185931) | Vadose zone soil fungal communities from Angelo Coast Range Reserve, California, USA - CZODoug2_1_08_16fungal (PacBio error correction) | ecosystem: Environmental > Terrestrial > Soil >...
ACACCCTTTTCCAAAAGAACACTGAGGCCCCCGAAAAAAAACCCCTAGACCCAGGCTGTTGCATACAATGAATAATAAGTCACGCCTAATGCGATTTCACGTTCCCAGGGGACCGGAGGGAAAAAGAGACCATGAACTTTCGAGGGAAGAATCCAAAGTCGGAAATGGTAATCCATTGTAGGGGGGGGCCTTCGGCACGACAGAAACATATATCTTTTTCCTCATGAAGTCAACATATTCTCTAACGGGGGGGAATGTACCAATTGAGATGGCAAAAAAAGAGTTGTGTTGAGCAGTTGCGAGGGAAAGAAGAAAAAGTAGGGAGGGGGGGTCGGCCAAGGTAGGACGTTTTTTCCTTAGCATCCCTTAGCTGGGGGGATGAAAAAGCTTCAAAAAGTAAGGGTAAGACCAAATTGGGGCTGCCTCGGCCATAATTGAGGACAAGGAGCCGATTGGCTGAAACGGGAAATCCTCCTCGCATTAGGGTTGCGTGAGGTCCAAAAAGCACGAGGGAAGGGGGGGGGACCCTATAGGTGGTACCGGGGTATTCACCAAGAGGTCCCGCCGGACAAGGGACTAAGCCTCGAGGGGTGCTTTGGGTGGGGCATTTACAGGAGAGGAAAGGAAGGATAGCCATCACCATTAGACTTAATTATTACAAGAAAGTTAATCCGGCGAAAGGGGCTCACGGCGGGGGGACACAATTAGCTCCAGTTGGGGGGCTCTACCGGAAAAGGATTTCTCGGTTGGGTGGCACAGAGGGGGGGAAAGAGAAGGGGGGGCGCTGGATACACCCATGATGCGTTGGACGTATCCCGCAAATTGTCAGGGGTTCTTTATCCAGGGACGTTCTTCCGTTTAAGACCATTTCTACTAACTCAAAGAACAGCGGTGGCAAAGCAACGGAAGGCTCATTCACACAAAAGTCCAGGTCCTTCCATTAAAAACTAAAGGGCGCTTCAGGGAATGGATTTTGCCGAGAAGCTGTTATAACGCATTGGCATTCAACCTCGGTTATACTCCGGCATCCCAGGTAGGGAAGAAGAAAAAAAAGGGAAAAATCCGCCCTCCGGCAGTGTGCGTAGGGCTTCGGTAAAAAAAAAAAAAAAAAAAAAAAAAAAACAAAAAAAAAAAAAAAGAACAAGGAAAATACTTCGTGGGTGTAAAAAGAATAGGGGAGGTGTTCGGGGAGTAAAGTCCAACTTTTAACAAAGGGGAGAAACAGAATGTGGCCTCGCATTATGAAAGAAAGCGGGTCATTCCGAAGCATCACGGCATTTGGGAGAATGTCCGGCAATATAAGGCGTTGTACGACAAAGACCAAGCCTTGGTCGTCTGCGTGTCTCTTGTTATGATGCTCGGACTTGTCTAGTGCCGGACCAGGGAAGAGAATCCAATGCAAATTTCATTCAGGAAAATGAAGGATGCACTACTTCATATAAAAAAAAAAAGAAAGCATTCTTTCATAAAGACTCAGAGTGCGTTGTGGTTGGATAAAAACCCCTTATGTCTAAAATTACCCTGTCCCGAAGGACTGTATTGGCAGAAGATAGAAAGGGGAAGAAAAAACGCTTAAGCCGCAAAAGTAGTAGGCGTCTAGCAAGACAATCAACCTCTCCAGACCTTATTAGAGGAAACTTCTCATTCGTCGAAAATTATGCGTCATGGGGAAAAAGGGGAAGGGTCATAAAAAGAATCATTTCCTGCTTGGAAGCATAGTGGAAGGAAAGTAATGCGCAAGGTCTGAGGATTGGAGATGTTCGGACTTGGTACATTAATTCTTGAAGGGCCTTGCATAAATCTTTTAGAAGTTTTTGAGGGCCGGGGAGGGGGGGGAAAAGAACGTGGAGGGACCGGGTCGGGTGAAATATACAACCGGAAATACACCGGCCCAAGGATCAAAACTGCTGTCTTCTATCTTAGGGGGCCATCGTTCCCATTCAAATCAAGGGAAAAAAAGGTTCAATAAGAAGGGGTATAGCGGCGGTAGAGACTTCGTGTATAGGTGCGAGAGATAAAGAAAAAACACGGAGGATTAGAAGGAAAAAGGAAAAAAAAGAAGTGACCAAAAAACGCCCGCGAAATGCGAGGGGGGAGGGCAACCTTTTCTAGAAAGTGAAATGGAAGAATGAATATTGGATATCCCCTCGTGTAGAATGGGTCCTTAGGCTCCGCAAAGGTTGTATGTGAAATCAAGTTGGAAACGGAGAGGAAGTCAAGACACCATCCCCGAAAAACAGAGGAAAAGATTTATGGAGAAAAAGTGAATCATGGGAAAACAAAGATGTTCATCTTATGAACATAAATAATACCTCGCATAGTGTCCGATAGAACACAAATAAAGAGAGGGGATTAAAAAGAGGAAAGGGAAAAGGTCAAGAATAAAGTTTCGATGATAGGAGAAAAGTTTGGTTAAGTAAGCAGAGGGACCTCCGTTTTGATTTCAACAAAGACTAATAAGGGAAGAATGGCGGTTATGGCAAAGGGGGAGGAGGGAAGCCCTTGAAGGGGAAACAAAAATGCGTCTTTCGGCAAGGAGCGCCATAAACTTTGTTAAAAATAAACGACTTTAGGCGAAAAGTTTTTCTTTAAAGCAGGAGTTTTGGGGAGATGAGGATTAGATGGGGGAAGTGACATTTGGAAATGTGGGGGGGATTTCAAAGGTACTAAACCAAAGGAGAAGGCAAGAGCATAAAGGGGAAGGAAATAACTCGAACGCCGCAGACCCAAAAGCTTTTGCTGGGGGGCGGAAATAAAGCAGTATCAGCCGGGACGAGAGAAAGCCCGTGAAATTCAGGCGGACTTATGATGAAACTCCATTGAAAGAGGGGAAACATTTCAGGGAAGGGTTGTCCAAGGGAGCTTTCTCGAAAAAGCCACCCCTCCAGGGAAGATGTTTGGGAAAAATGGGGCATGAAAAGAGGGGACACTCAAGGACTGGGCCAAAAAGAACACCAAGGCCGGAGTGCGGAATGTTCATTTGCTTAGGACTTGGGCCCAATGTAAGGAGGCGGAGAGCACGAGTGGGGGGTGAAGGCCTCGGGGTCGAAAACCAGAAAAGCTAGGCACATCCGAAAGGAAGAATCCCCCTGACGGGAATTTAATTAACCGGAAACTTGTTTGTTAAGGGAAAGGAAGGACAGAAATGATCCGTGAGCATCGTCTGTTCGGGATAAAGGGACGATTGGAGGAATTACATGAAGGAGACCAGACAACGAGAAAAATGGAGCCAAGCGGTTATACGTCCCTTTCAAAGCAATCCTGTGTAAGTGGGACGCAAATGGGTTCTTCCATCAATAGGGAGCCAAACCTATAAAGAGAATTTAGAGCCCGCCGGGGAGCTAATTGGAACTCCTAATGGGACCTCATCTTTGGGAAAGGAACTCGGAAGAATGAAATTCAGATAAATTGAGAAAGGGGAGGGATAATAGGCCCCACCCAACCTGGCAAGAGGTTCTTGCGGGGTGGTCCTGAGGAAAGATTTCATTGATACAAGGAACCCAATCCGAGAATAAGAAAAAAAATAACATCTGGTACCGATCTAAAACACAGTGAAGGGAAAAAATTGAAAAAAGGGTGTGGGTTTTTCAAAAGGAAACATGCAAAAATTGGACTCATCTTCGAAGTCAGACCGGGGGGTCGAAGGGAAATGGTGTAAGCTAGGGGAAAGAAAAAAAAAAATTCAGGGGTGACACTAGCAAAGTCTATACTTTAAAAATCTCCTTGGGGGGGGGTCTTTTTTTCCGTCAACCTTACAGAAAAAAGCGTGGGAAAGGAGGGGGGACCACAAGCGTCTGAAGGGGGAATTCGGAAGAGATCTGAGCACACAGGGCCATACCAGGGAAATGGCCGACTTTGAGGGAGAAAACAAAAAGAGGAATGTCATGAATCTTGGGGGAGAAAGGTCAAACTTTAACGGGTAGACCAAATAAAGTAGACGGGGCTTAAGAAGAGGATTAGGAAAAATCCAACGGGGAGAAGGGACTTTTTTTTTGTCGGGGGGAGTGGAAAGGGGGGGGGGGGGAAGAGTACCAAAAGAAAAAAAAGGGTGGAAAGGGGATTATATGTTCCCCAAAACCTTATCTGCAAGAGAAAAAAAACCAGCCATAGCACGTTAGGGTTGCAAAGGGAAGAAGAGGGCACGCGAAGTTATGTGGGAAAAGTTCCCTAGGACTGGTTCTGACGGACAAGTGAAACTAGTGTCCCCATAAGAAAAAAAAAAAAAAAAAAGGAGCAAAAGGGGGGGGACAACCTGGGGGGGGGGAAGAGTTGCGGATAAAAAAAAAAAAAAAGATAGCGGTTACCCTAAGTCACCCAGAGGACTGCGAGCTTGTGGGGGGAAAAATTGACGAGCCCAAGCGTCCAAGGTTGGAAAAAGGGGAAAGCCTGCAAAAGGGGGGGCGGCCAAGAGGGGGGGGTCTTGCTAATCATCCTGTAGGGTGTGTGGGGCCCCAAGGACGTGAAAAAAGGTCAAAAGGCCGGAAAGGGACATAAAAAGGAGGAAAAAGGGGGCTCAAGGGAGAGGGCGAGGAAAAAAACTTTCAATCACAGCATGGGTTTCGAGTCCAAAAAAAGGGGAGATTGTTTGTGCATTCAACTAAGTATTTGGAAAGGAAAAAAAAAACATAAAGTCCGACCGAAATGCGCAAGTCCGAGGAAGAGGGGGGGGGGGGGGCACCTTCCGGAGGATGAAAGGAATGACTTTCCTCCAAAGGGGGAATGAAGGCCAGGTCCGCCGAAGAAAAACATTCGGCGTGGAAAAAGTCGAAGAAGGATGGTTCTGAGGGAAAATTCCGGAGGGGGTTGGGCTCACTAAATACACCCCTGGAAACTGGGACACTCCATGGAACTTCAAGACTTATCCGGAAGGAGCTGTGAAAGGGGAGGGTGGAAGTGAAAAATGAACTTTCCAGGAGGAAGGCAAATAAAACCAAGACGGTATGCCTGAGGGGAGGGGAGGCCGTAAAAATCTCCAACTTCACCGAAAGGGAAACCAGAAAAGAAGCGAAGGGGGCAGAAAAGAGGGGAGTGGCCGAGATTGGGAGGGGAAAGAGCCATTACAAAGAGATTTGATCTCCCAAAGGAAACAGGGGGGGGCAAAAAAAAGAAAATAAAAAACATCCAAACAGGGGCTGGTGTCTATGTGCCGGAGAGTAAATGGAGGGAGAGAAGTCTTGGATTCGCAAAAGACCACAAAGAAGGCGGGACTGGGAAAACAACAACTTTGGAAAAAAATGATACCCGATGTTGGGGGGCGCCACGAAAGACAAAAAAGTGCATGAAGGGAGGAGAAAAGTCGAGGGGGATACTGGTCCAGAAAGTTCGTTTACAAACCGGCAGGTGCTGTAGGGAAGTGCGCTTCATGATGCTCGGGGGGGGCGAAGGGGGGGGGGGGGGGGGCCTGTAACTGAAAAAACGCGACATCAACAGGGGGCAAGGCAAAATTTTGAAAAGAAATAGAAAGCCTGCAGGCAAAAAAAAAAAGATCATTCTGGGCAAGAAACAAGTGGGGGAGAAAGTGCTTTAATTTTTTTAAAAGAGGGGGGGGAAGGAGAAAATTACTGTCCGAATAGAGGGGGGAGGGGGGCTAGAGGGGAGCCGCCGAAAGGGGAAAGAACCGATTAAAGGGCAAAGAGTTGAAGAGTTTCCAGCAAAAAGCTCCGTCAGAAATGGGGAAGGAGTCTTAGAACCAAAGGCCGCGGAACGAAAAGTATTCGCTGAAGGGGCCGGTCTTTTGGGGGGAAAAGGGGAATAAATCATTTCTTCTTTGGCTTTTGATTCGGAAAGAGCTAAAAAAAGGCGGGAGCGGTAGACAGAGGAAAAAAGGGGGGGAACGGAAAAAAAAAAGGAATGCTCCTTTGTGAGCTTGGAAGTTTTGCGGCCGGGAGGCAATGACTTCAGATATTGGAAAGGGGAGGGCAAAAAGGAAATATACAACCAAAGAAAGAAGGAAACAAGGAGAAAAAAGGCGCGGAGATCTTCTAGACGTCAATTGGGACTGGAGGGGACAAATCATACTTTGGCAAAGATTATGCAGTGGACGGGAGGATGTCTTGAGCTCTCATCAAAAAAAAAAAGGGAGGGAAGGGAGGGGGGGTACAGAGGAGAAAAACGATTGACGCACAATCGAAAGGCCGAGGGATCAAGTCTTGGACAAACGGGGTCGATTATTGTGCCCGAGGCAAGGGAGGGCATAAGATCGCTCCGTGAGGGGCCGGATTGCTCAAAAGTTGGAATATTCAAACGTGACACATCGAACATCTGAAGAAACAAGGGGAACCCAGCCCCCGCCCATCGGAAAGATTTATCAGACAACAGGGAGAAGAAAGGGGAAAAAAGCTGGATCGGGCAAAGGGGAGGAAAAATAAAATAAAAGCTTCCGAAGAAAAAAAAAAGACGCATGATTGAACATCAAGAACCTGAACCTTCAAATGACTATACTTGGGAGGGGATGGAATACGAATGCGAAGGTGGGGGTAAGAGAAGAAGGCGTTGAAGAGGGGGGATTGCAAAGGAGACTAAGAGAAGGTTGCAAAAGAAAGTGAAGGGGGAAAAACGTTGAAAGGGGGAGGCAGCCTCTTGAAAAAAACAAGTCCTTTCTTCGGACAGTGGGGGTCTAAACCATACTGGGTTGGAATAACGCAATTTAAAAGGGGTTCAGGAAGGAATGAGAGGGGGTTTGAGGTGCTATGAAGGAGGAAGTGCCTTTGGAAAAGGTTGGGCGGGGGTGATTCGCGTTTCAAAAAAAAAAGGGAAAAAAGAGACAGTAAAAGTCTCATCAGGAAGACGCGCACGAAGACAGAGGCCGGGGGGGAGGAGAAATCTATTATCTGAAAAGGGAAAGGAGGGAAGGGGCCTGTGGGGAATAGGAAATCTGATAAAGGGAGGGGGAAGCAAACCAGGATCAGAATGGGGGGAGCAGTCTCTCCGCAACCAGCGAGTTGGGAAAAAAGTAAAAAGAGGAAAAGCTTGGAAGGGAGGTTGTCCGAAAAAGCGACCCTGCCTCGAGGAGGATGTTTTTGGGGGGGCTGGGAGGATTGGACCCCGCGAGGAAAGAGCATGGACATGTTAACACGCCGCCAAGAAGCAAATCCATTAGGAAGAGCCAAAAACGGTTCTTAATGGAAGGACCGAAGCTTGTGGGGGTGAAGACGTAAGCCGAAAAGAGGAGCCCGTGGGGTCGTTTAGACAAAAAGGGGGGGGTCGGGCAAAAAAAGTTAAAGAGCCCATGTATACCGAACAAAGAAGGCTTCCACTTGAATAGTCACAAAAAAAGACAAAGCAGCCCCGGGAGTTTCCCAAAAGGGGGTGTATTGGGAGGCAAGGGGTCGCCAAACAGGAAAAGAAGGGGGAAGGGTCGAAAAAAAAGCCTGAGAAAAGGTGGGCAAGGAAGAGGGGGCCTCGTTCAGAGGGAAAGGGATCTGGAGGAAAAATAGATAAGGGGGGTAACAGGGGGAAGGAATAATCCAAAAGTCCCCCATCGAACTGAAGCCATTGCTCAGGTAGGAGGACGTCAAGGGGGAAAAAATACCCTGAGAAAAAATAAAATGATGTTTGAGGGGCAAAACAAGGATTACACCCCAATTGACCTCGAAACAACACTCATGCTTTAGGGGGGGGGAAAGGTGGGGGCATCCAGCCCCAGGCATTGGTACGAGAAACTTAAGGGGGGGGGGGGGGAGAAAAAGAAGGTGGATCAGATGAAAGAAAAAATAGTATTAGATTGGACACAAAGGGAGATAACTGGCCTAAAAGCTCAGTTAGGGGGAAATAGCCAGACGGCAATGGGCCAGCTGAAGCCCCAAGAGACGAGGAGGTTGGAAAAAGTACATGGGAAAAAAAAAAAAATCTGGGAGGGGAAAAGGAAAAAAAACGTGATGGCAAGAGTACACCTTTCGGCCGAAGGTTGCTTCGAAGGGGGGACAAAAAAGGAAGTGGGGAGGAAAGGAAAAGACAGGAACGGAGCGAAGAAAAGTAGTGATTCCTTCTCTGGGGAAAAGAAGGGGGGCTGAAGTCAGGGGTGGATGAAAAGGGAAGGGGGGGGGGGAAGATCTCAAAAAAAGGAAGAGGGGAATACAGGGGAAAATAAAGTACCATTAAGAACCATCCTCTAAAAAGTTGGGGGGGGGAGGTGGCATAGCGTCGAAGTCACGCGGAGGGATATGAAAGGAAAAGAAATTTTGAGGAGAAAAAAAAAGGATTCAAGGCTGTTCGCATAGAAAGCCAAAGTCAAAATTGTCATACCGGGATTGGAATAGGTGTAACGTCAAAACAAAAAATTATAAAAAATGAAAAAGATCGGGGGCGGCGAGCGTGGGCCAATTGAAAGCAGGGGGTTGCCGGGGTCTATTTCACCAACTTCAACACTGATATTTGAAAAAAAGCCAAAGAGAATACTGGGTCTTGGAGAAACCCCTGGTGGAAAGAACCAGATTCGAATGGGAGGCCAAATTGCCGGAGGCAAGAAAGATGCTTCCCCTCTGCTTCTTTCTGAAAAAGTCAATTCCGAATTATTTTCGAGGTCCACGGGAGAGTTTTAGAAAGAAAGAATTATGGGGCAAAAAAGTATGAACATCTGGGGAACTCCCAGGCAAAAGCCCGCAAAGGGGAATTCCAGGGAGGAAACAATGCCTTTAGGAAAAGAAGGAAAAAGGATTATTGGAGTGCAGATTTACTAACGACCTGAAAAGGACGCAGGTGGGGAAAAAGGCGCAAGGGGGCTCGACCTCATGAGGTTCCGGTGCGGCACTCGGAAAAAGAACGGGCTGGGGGAAAGACCAGCTGAAGGGAGGGGTATAAAGAGCCGTAGCGGGGGGAGGGCGTTCAGGAAAAAAAGACACTTGCCCCTTGAGGGGGGGGGGGGGGGGAGAAAAAACGAAAAAAAAAGGGAATCGAAAAGGGAGAAAGTGAACTTCCCGGACCAGACGCTTCTCTGTCCTTCCATGGGAAACCCTAAGGTGCTACGGTGGGGGGGCGATCTGCGCGGGTTCTAAAAAAAGAACCGCTCGGTTTATCCGAAAGAAGAATTGGGCAAAGAGCGATGAAAAAACATCCGGCAAAAGTGCTTGGTGTCGAGAGGAAAAAGAAATGAGGGACGTACTCTGAAATCTTCGAGTCCACTAGAGGCTGGGGGGGAGAAAAAGAAAGGGAGACCCGAATTGGGAAACAGGTAGTTACATCATATGTCGGAGGAAGTCAGAACTGCTTTGCCGCTCTGGAAAAAAGGATTTCTTTGACGCCCCCGGGGTCTTGGCGTATAGAGGGAGGTGCATACAGAGGGAGACTTTGGGGAACGTTGGGAAACGCGAAAAGCAACAAAACCGCTGAAAGAGTCATATTTTCCAAAGAAACACACTTCATATAAAGAAGCAGGACTTTCAAGAAAAATTGGTAGAAAGGCGTTATTTTATAAAAAAGGGAAGAAAAAAAGGACGGTCCGAAAAAGGGGATGGAAGAAAAACTTCCGGGGAAAGGAGGGGGGGGAAAAAAAAACGTTGCAAAGGGATGGAGCTCGCAGGCCAGAAAAAAAGGGAGACGAGAGGAGGCGAGTTCTTACCAACCTCGAAATGCGTATCCTCGAAAGGATCCATGAAGGGCGGTTCTGTAAAGGAATACAAGTCTAAAAGGGGGGAGCGCTTCAAAGCAAGGAAAGGGGGGAGGAGTTGAAGACGCCACCGGAAAGGGGAAGAAATTTGGTATCCTGCATAAAGGTCAAACGAGTTTGCAAAGGGGGCTGGGGCATGACTGGACCAGGATCGACGGGTCTTGCTGTCAGGGAGGGAAGGAAACCTCAAAAAAGGAGACCCCGACCTGGGGGGGGGGGGGGGGGGGGGGGCAGACGGCGGAGCAATCGTGCATAAGACCAGCAATCATCGCCACTGGGTGGGAAAGAAAAGGCCAGGAAGGGGGCAGGTTCCGGATATTCCGTGGGACAATGAGGATGAAGGAGAAAAACACCAAAAGAAAGAAGAAACTGATTGAGGAGAGAAAGCGCAGAATGAAAAAGGGAATTAAAACCTGTAGATGGGCAGAAAGGCACGAAATATCCGCGCCGTTTGGAGTAAAAAGGGGACCGGAGGGGTCCCTCAAGGTGATATTGAAGGAAAACTACCAAAGAAAGATGTAAAGGGAATTAAAAAGAACAAGCCGCAAAAAAAAAAAGGGAGGGAAGCGGATCAAAAAGTTCCCAGAAAAGGAAATGTAGTCATTAAAGCTAAACTTGCCGCATAAGAAGGGGCTCAGAAAATCAAAAGAAAAAGAATAAAAGGTTCCGGGGGTTCACAAGGGGGCAAAAGGAAACGTCCAGGGGGACAAGATTATACTAATGGGTTGGGGTAGACTAAAAACCGGCTTTCCTCGGCTAGAGAAGTGCGAGACGCCTAACCTTGGGCATTGCAGCGGTTAAAGTTCGCGCCAAATCGTGCGTCAGCCGGAGTTCTTCGGGAGGTTTCTCAGAGTGGGTAATAGAGCACCTTGAATTTTTTGGAAGAAATGCTCGGTTTTGGGGGTATGAAGGAAGGGAAAAAAAAAATCTTGGAAAATCGTTGGGGCATTTGGGCGAGGGGGGGAAAAGGAAAAAAAAAGTCAAGAAGGAAAGAGAAGACGCCAGGGAATGGTGCGTAAAAGAAAAATGGGGGTACTTGACCGTACAGCAGAGGGGGCCTTGGGGCTGAAAGAGGAGGGGGGAAAGGGGGTGCGCGTCCAGAGGGGGGGAGCATTTTGAGTTTCGCAGAGATAAAGCACACTGGTTGGGAGGGAAAGTTGATGGAAGAAATTACAAAGAGGTTCTTTGAAAGCGAAACCAGCACGCCAAGGGGGGGGCGAAAGGTGCTTGGCGTCTTGAAGGAAGCAGAGGAGATCACCGGCGTTGAGGCCTCGGGTTCAAAAACCAAAGAGAGGGAAACCATAGAGCAAAAGGAGGATGCCTGGAAGTGGAAGGATTGGAGAAGACGCCATTCGACCAAGACCGGAGGGTTCGTTAAGTAACAAGGGTCACTTAAAAGGAAAGGAAAAAGGGATAAAAAAAAGAAAAGGGATGGGGAGAAGGGAACAGCATCCTGGGAAACAGGAGAAAAAAAGGGTGCAATTCAAGTCGAGAAAAAAGGGAAACCTGGAGGTCGCATAAGAAAACGGGAGGAAAGGGGGGGGGAAAATCCCGGGGCATCGTTTCGAGAGGGGAAAAAAAGAAGGCCAATCAGGGGGGGAGGGAAACATCTAAAGAAAGAAGCGGCAAGGCCCAGGAACTTTTCAGCAGTAAACTTTAAGGTTCCTAACGGAGGTGCAGGGGGAGGGATGTGTATACACGCCCAAGATAAGATGCCTGTACAAGAGTCCAGAGGGGGAACCCGAAACAGAAGGGCGGGGAAAAAAGGGGGGTTTTGACCTCAGCGGGACAATCTGGCCGATTCCGCCTTTGGCGGGGAGGAGAACGGGTTGGAAGGGGAAAGAAAAAACTTAAGGAAAGGGGGAGACGAAGAATACGGTGGAAATAGCTTTGAAGGCTGGGGACCATAGCCAAAACCTTCTCAAACCTGGTCCAGCTTAAAGGAAACAAAGAGAACCTCGGTAGGAAAAAAGAAAGGGGGGGAATGAATCGGGATGACTTGAACTGCCAATACCGGTAAGGGAACAGGGCCTGACTTGCTCTGAGGACAGAGAGGGGTCCGAGGGGGTCACCAAGATGAAAGGGAAAAAAACCAGGGGAAGCTTCTTAGAAAAGCCAAATGGTTCGGGATGGGGTTGAGAACGGGGGAAGGGGGAAAGGGGAGAGCACAAAAAACAACACGGTGAACAGAAGAGTATATACACGTTGAACCATGCACATGCCCAAAAAATAGCCCGTGGGGCTTGCAGAAATCAGAGAAAGGGGGAAGGGACCACGCAAGAGGGTTTATGTCCGTAAAAGGTTCTGTGACCGACAAAAAAATTACAGGATTCCTCAAAGAAAACAACAGGGGGGGAATACATGGCCTCAAAGAACGGAAAAAGATAGCTTGACGCATGAAGTCACATCAATCGAGCGGGGGAAAAATTGAGGGGACCAAAGGGGGGTGAGGGGGGGAAGGAGGGGGACCCTGCCAACTGAGGGAACAGGGGCCACATTGCCCTCATCATGAGCGGGGGGGGAGGGGGGTCACCCCCCGACTTTCTCAAGGGGTCCGCAAAAAGGCAAGAATGCCGCAGCCAGAAGCGGCGAGAAAAAAACCCTTTCAATAAAAAAAACCCGCATGATGGGGAGAGGTCAAGAAAAGGGGGTGGTTAAGCCTACAGAAAGGGGGGAGAGTTCAAATAAAGGGAAGGAAGGGGGGGATGAAAAGGGAAAATGCGGGGGTTCCGGAAGTTCTGGCAGGAAAGGAAGGGGAATGAAAAAGAAGAAAATCCGGATTGAAAGATTCCAGAGTTCCAAGAAACGATGTGGGGGCGAAAAGGCGGCTTTGCCCATTCGCTCGAGCTGGGCTCGACGGAGAGGGGGGGTAAGGGAAAAGACACCCCTGGGGAGGGGGAAAAAGAACATTATAGGGGATGGAAGAACAATGGGGGCCTTCGCAGTATCATTGTCGTTCAGGGAAAAAACGGAAGGGGACCCGGAGAAACGGGCACGCACAGACGTATGAAAGAAAGCTGAGAACAGGCACACAAGAAGAAGGGAAGGCCATTCACTAAGAGGATGAAAGGTGTTGCAGAGCAGTTTGCGCGGGGGGGCATTTCACACAAGAAAGGGACTCCTCGCCTCCCAAAGTGTGAAGAAAAGAATGTCAAAAAAAGGACAAAGGAAGGAGTTGTGCGGGAGGGGAACAAATAACTGATGTCCGCGAAAAAAGGGGAATATCGACAAAGGAAAAAGAAAAACTGTGAGAGACTCGCTGTGAAAGACCAAGGGCCAAGAAAGTCCTGTTAAAGACCGCTTGCATTAGAGGAATCAAGGGGGGCACGCTAGAAAAAGAGGGGGAGAAGGGGGCTCCAAAGACAGGGGGCTCTTGCGGGAGGTCTTCAGGCTACTGTCTAGTGGTCCAGGAGTGAAAAGCAAGGAGGGGTTTTGGGGAGGTTCCTTCATAAAAAAACTCAAGGGAAAGCATATCAATGGAGATAAGTGCGTTATTTGTTAGAACCCCGTGGCTGGAAACATTAAAAAAAGGGGAAAATGTGGAGTGCGAACAAAGGGCATCGCGGAGGAAAAGAAACCGCTTGCAAAACGTCGAAAGGAGGATCGCAAAGCAGGACCGAAGAAAAAAGAGGTACCAAGTCTAGTTGGATCAAGGAGGAGTAGGAAAAAGCTTTTAAAGGAGGATGGGGGGAAGGAGGGGGGAAAAGAGCTATGAGGGGAGGGGGACTTGGGACCTCCGCTGAATAGAAGAGGCTTCACTTGTATCCGGAATATCTTGGAGTTTTTGAGAGGGAGGAGAATAGGGGGGGGGGGGAGTGATATCAGGACCAGGAACCAAGCAAAAATCGGGATTGACTCGTCCAGGCAAATCTCGCAAGGGGAATCCACCTTGAGGCAAGTTCGCGGCTTGAGGAAACTTCGTGGTCAAGAAGAGAAAAAAAAACCTTAGGGAGAGAGGGAGAAACACGATAAAAAAGAAGTAAAGATAAATAAAAGGAGGGGTTAGGGCGATGATTTTCCGTACTAAAAGAAGAATCCGCCCTTTGGCAAAGTGGGGGGCCGGATTCTCTCATAGAGAGGAAAGAAGTATTAAAGAAACCAAAAAAAGAAGAAAAATAAAGGGAAGAAGGAACGGTTTAAAAAAAGGGGGGGACAAGAGTAATTACCTTTCTCCATACGCTGCGGGAGAAGAAAAGCAAAATAAAAAGAGATGATTAGGACGGTCCACATAAAAAAGACAATAAAGGGAAGAAGTTGGTAAAAAGAGACCAGAAGGTAGAAAAAGGCGCGGTGGAAAAAACGGGCGAGAACGCTCTTTGCAATGTAAGTGGAGGTCCCTGGAAAAGAGGATCCTCTTGCTGAAAGAAGGCGGAGTACAGGGGAAAAAAAGCAGGGGGGTATCAAAGCACTTTATCTACGGGGGGGGAAAGGAATGCGGTGGGTTGGGGGAGTAGAAGGAAAATCTTTCTGGACGGGGGTCATGGATTCCGAAAAAGGAAGAAACCAGGGAAACAGGGAAAAAAAAAGGAAAGGAGCGCAAGAAGCCAGAGAGAAGGAATAAAAGGAGAGGCCGGACATAGAAGGGCGTGAGCGCAGACTGCGAAAATGAGGAGGAGAGGAAATACGAAGAAAAATGTCTGGAGCATTTTGGGGGAAATTGCGTTCTCACCCGCGAGTGTAATGGAGAGTTGGCAAGAAGTATGAGAGGGACTCATCTTTTTGGTCAAGAAAAAAAAAGGGCCGTATGCAGGGGGGGGGGAAGTTGCTTTCGTCAAAAAAAGGGAGCGAGGAAACGTGTAATGCAAGGGGTCTCACCCGCTCAAAAAAAAAAATACGACGAGCCCCCCTTCGGTGCAAGGGGAAAGGGGGAAAGGGAAGCTTTGGGGGGGCAAGGGAAGAAAGCCATGAACAGTGAGGAATACAAGAAGGAGGGGCCAGGAAAAAAAAGGGTGAAGTGGGAAATGAGCGCAAGGAGCACCCTAGCTCCATCGGAAGGGATAAGACATTGCACGCAAGTGTCCCAGCCGCCAGGGGGTGAAAGGAGGTAGGGGGGGGGACACAGGAAAATGCTATCCCAGCCTGGGAAAGTTACAAACGCCTAAGTTAAAAGAGGTTCAAGAGATGACAATCATAGGGGGGAAGATAAGGGAGAACCCGCCCACCACCGCACAGGGGAAGAAAAGGTCTTTTCAACTTCTGAGGATGTGAATACAAAAAATACTGGGGTGCATGTACACAGAAAGGGGGGGGAAAGAGCAAAAAAATAGGATTAGTTTTTTGAAAAGAGAGGAGTAGCATCGGAAGGCAACAGGGGGGGGGGAAAGATAACTGGGGAGAAGAATTGGACCAAAGCTTATGAGATTGAAAAAAAAACAAAAGGCTAGATGGCAGACCAAATCAGGAGGGGGGTCAAACAAAAAAGAAAAAACGGGAAAAAAGCATGGACGCCCAATGAGCCGAGGTTTTCAGGAAGGAAACAAACTATAGGGGTGACGTTGATTCCCGGAAAGAAAATGAGGGGGCCGACTTTGGCTTCGGAAAGGAATAGTTGGTCCGAAAAGAGACTGTGGAGAACAGAACCTTCTCGTTCAACTTAAGGACCGTAGATGATCAAAAACTGTGGCGAGGTGAGGAGAAAAGGAAAGGGGGGGGAAAATCTCTCCAAAGGGAGTGCGGAAAGCGTACAAAACCTTTTCCCCATGAAGGAGCGCCCCCGAAAAAAGCCCTATCCCAAGGTGTGTTATACATAGGGGGGAAAAACGAGAACAGGGAAAAAACCTGTTCGGAAGTTTCGAAAGGGAGACCTCAGAAGCCCGAGGCTGGTCATACAGTGGGGGGGGGAACCAGTGAATAATTCCATGATATCTTGGAAAAGAAGTAAAAAAAAAAAAATGGGAGAGGGGGAAGGGGCCCAAGCGGGGGAAAGGGGGGGGCTAAAAAGTCAACTGAGATTTGGGGGAAAGTAGCCGGGAGGGGAAAAAAAATCCTTATCTTTGTGATTTCCAGGGCAACAGGGGGCAAACAAATGGGGAGGGGGTGCAAAAAAGATGCAAAACACTGGGGAAAATGCGAATCGAAAAACCCTTTCAAGGAAAAAACTCCCGCATGGTTTGAGTCACGATGGGGAATCGGCCCGAAAGAAGGGGGAGTCAGGGGAGAACAGCTTGCATCCGGGGAAAAAAGGAGGAAAGGAAAGGGGGCGGTGGGGGTGGGCGGCTTCTTCCAGGGGGAGTGTCCTCCATATCATTATGGGTCCTTTGGAAAAAGAGGTTTGAAAAAAAGCTTGCCCAAATTCGCACTCAAAGGGGGGGAGAAGGACAAAAAGGAAAGGTTGGAAAGATTGAAGAATAAAAGGTGGCGCGGTAACAAAACAAGGATGCGTTAAAGGGACGTGAACCCTCCGATTTAGGGGGGCGGGAAAAGGAAAAAAAAACACTGAAGAAAACAAAAACACTCAAAGAAAAAAGAATACACGGCAGAAAGGCTGGGCCGGCTCCTTCAAAGATCTTCCTCCATCAAAGGGAACCTTCCGTAGGCATTGGCCGTGTGCTTTTCACAAAAAAGTGACTCCCAAAGGGGGGGAAAACGCAAGCGCCAAGAAGGGTGGTGTCGATGTGCTAGACAAAAATGATGGTCCGCGTAGAGAGGAAGGGAAAATCTTCACTCGCGCGGGAGCGAAGGAAAAAAAAGGGACAAGGGAAGCGAACTCAATTATAGGGATACATCCTCTTGCGGGAAAGAATTCTGCAGAAAGGCTGGGAAAGATCGTTCTTTCTCCAGAAAAGAAAAGGGCGTAGGAGATTCATGAGGACTGTCTCCTTCGTCGTCCTGGAAACGAATCCAAGGGAACAAAGGAGGTTTCAAAAAGGGGGAAACTTCAGAATCAGAGAAAAAAAACAGAAGGGGAAAGTGAAACAGGTAAAGTGCGTTTATTTGGGGGTAAAAACCCCGTAAAAGAGGAATACTGTCCAAGAAGACTTAAGGAAGCTCAAGAGGCAGACCGAGAAAAAGGGAAATAACGCGCTTGCAAGGGCTCGCGGGAACGCGAAGACAGGCAGAACGAGTATCTAAAATTAGCAGGTAATGGGGAAGGGGCCTTGAAAGAGTGGACCGGAAATAATCAGGTCCTTGTGGGGGGGGGGAGAACAAGGTCGAAAAAAAAAAGGGGAAAAAGATAATCCGCTGAAGGGGGGAACTAAAAGGGGGGGGGGTATCCTGCAAAGATTTTCCCTCGTTTGGAAGGGGACTGGGGGCTGACTGACCGAGTTCTATGGAAATCTAAGGCCTCAACTCAAAAAAAACTATGAGTCGAAAAGAGTAAAATCATGCCACTTTGACGAAAGGGGGGATGCATTTCGCGGGGAGGACAAAAGTGGTCAATCGTGGTAGTAA
>Ga0179593_1451679_pt1 | contig 16995 bp, 17 predicted proteins | sample CZODoug2_1_08_16_FD_185931 | JGI IMG/M metagenome (GOLD analysis project Ga0179593, IMG submission 185931) | Vadose zone soil fungal communities from Angelo Coast Range Reserve, California, USA - CZODoug2_1_08_16fungal (PacBio error correction) | ecosystem: Environmental > Terrestrial > Soil >...
AAAATTTTGTTGGCGGTGGGGAAGGTATCAAGTTGTCAAAACATCCTGGCCGCTACAGATGCCGCTCCTTTTCGGGGAATAGCCAAAAGGGTAAGGGAGAAGGGGTCCTGCAGACGCGGGGGGGAAAGTTGCGATGAATTTTTTTAGGCCTCTGTTAAACCGTGGGCGGGGGAGAGAAGGTAAGGAGCGGGAACGATAGTACAAGGGGAGGAGGCGAGTGAGGCCCAGTCTAGAGAGGGAGGACACCCATACCCTAGGGAAAAGTCCGGAAGCTTGACACGCCTGTGGAGTGTCTTATCTCCAGTAGATGCGCGTATTTAAATTGGACGGAAGGAATCGGACGCGGGACACGGTGTCGTTGGATCGTCAAGAACTCAAGGTTATCCGTTGCAACATAATGGATATGCCGGGAGTGGCGGTTGAAGAATCTTCACTCCCGAAAACGGGTAAGGTTGTGACCAAGAGCAAATAGTTGTCACCTCAGGAAGAATGTCCCACGACAAAAAAAGTAAAGGAAAGGAGAGGAGCGCCGTACGCGGGAAGTCCTGAGGGACAAGAAGTAAAGAAGGGAAAAAGCATTCCCCTTCAATGTCGATGGCCTGGCCAGTCCCTGACCCCAGGTGGTGGGAAACGACCCACTAGAAAAGAGCCGCAGGGACAGTAAAGAAGCATTTTAGACGGGGCACGTAACCTCGCGTATTTCGCTCACGAAGGTTTCCACTGCATTAGTCAAGTCCACGGAGACCAGGAGCAAGTGACAGGCCCAAGACTGGAAGGGGTGCTGTCTGAACTGCTGTGAAGGAGAGTTCCTTGGTTGAAAGGTGACGAATCGTCGGCGCTGAATGGGCGAGTTCATTAAAAAAAAGAATGAACGAGCGGGGGTTACTGCCCGGCGGGGTCGTCACACCAAGAGGAAACGGCGAATATGGGATTAATCGGGGACGTTGCCGGTTCGGGGGTAGCAAAGAAAAAGTAGGCCTGATATGGAGGGCTACCCAACAAACCACCCCCCGTCAAGGGGGGGGGCCCACCCCCACGCCCTTTCTGCCAGAAACAAGGGGTAACGTGGCAGGGGAACCGGCCACGAGGGGCGTCAGTCCGGCTGTGAAGGTCTGGGTCGAGGAAAATGGATGAAAAGAGGAGAAAGGGAGGTTCAAAAAAAAGTCAGCCGGAAGGGGAAAAAAGAGCTGGGTTACAGGAAAACAGGGAGAATTGGTTCCGACCCCCTAGGAAAAAAGGGGGAGTCCAACGAGAAATCAGAGCCGTAAGAGGTTGGTGGATTTTTACTTAGGGAGAGCCATGGGGGGGGAACCTCTTTACTGTATTAAACGGAAAAAAAAATTGGGATGAGACGGCGCGGTTCTGAACTCTGAAGTTAAGAAAAAGTAATTCCAGGGAAGGACTGCCTTGGTGCCGACGGGCCTGAATTGACGCGTAAAGGGAGACACGGCGCCGGAAAACCGAAGGTGGAGATAAGGCTCTTGAAAAAAACTGTTGTCACAAGACGGAGAAATAAGACGCGGGTTGGAAGGGGAAGGACTCGAAAAAAAAAAAAAAGAGAAAAAAGGGAGAGTCGAAATGCGACAAGAAACGGCCGAGGGGGAAGTCGGGAAGTAGGGAAAACGTGGTTGTCGGCAACGAGCAAGTGCAAGGTTGAAGGGATCGGACGGGACAAGGGAGCACCAACTCAACTCCGAACCAGGCAAGGGAATTCATTGCGAAGGAGGCTTCAGTAGACGACATGGAAACGGAATCAGCAAACAAAAAGTGGCAGAAAACACCTCGTAAAACGCTACGGACGACTCGCATACAAAACACATGGAAGCCGGGAGGGGAAGAGGGCTCAAAGGGAGCTGAAGTAAAATGAAGAAAGGACTAAAAGAGTCGAGGAGGCAGGAAGCCGGGGCGCCGACAGAAAAAAAAAGCAAAGCGAAAGCAGAACAGAAGGACAGACAGAAACCGTTACGGTAGGGGGAAAGACTAATCCGAGCGTTAACATGGAACGAAAGAAGGCGGGGGGGGGAAGGAGGCGCTAAGGGTGTCACCGACACCCAACTGCGGAGGGCAGGAAAGGAGAAAGGGAGACGGGTTTTGGGGGGTATAACACCTCATGACACGGGGAACAAACTCTTAAATTTTGACAAAAAGGGTATCAAGGTAAGCGAAGAAAATACAAAAAAAAACAAACTAATCGAACAAAAGCAAATCCAAAGACACAAAGGGAAAGTAAAAAGTAAATCAACTACTCCGGGGGAAAGTGACATTGGAATAAAAGAAAGGGACAGTAACGGAACGGACCGCGATTTACCAACCCCGAAAGGCGACTTGGAAGACAGAGGCCAGAGTGGTCAGGTGTTAGGGGAAACACAACCGGGGGGGAGTCGGACGAGGACAGAGACTTTCGGGTAAGGGAGTAGCGACAGGAGGACCTGAGGGGTAAACCTCCGAAGCTAATCACATGAAATCTAGCGCCAACTCCGCGTCAGCAAGATTCCAGAGGGGAGGGGGGAAGGCTTCTACGGACAAGGGGGTGGATGTTGACACTTAAAAACCTAGTGAAATCAAAAAAAGGGGACAATCGGAAACGGACTCGTTGCAGAATAACTGTCGACCATCTGAATAAGACACGGGTAGGGGGGTCTAGGGGTTAGAGAAAAAATCACGGAAAAAAAAAAATCTACTGGCGACTTAAAACGCAAGAAAAAAAAATCGAGTCATCTGCGGAATTCCATCGGCGGGGTTTGTACAAATTCCCAACACTCAAGGATCAAAGTTGGGAACCGTAATTGGAGTACTTCGAAAAAGCCCAATGAGGCCCCTTAAAGTTTCCTTCGACCACCAATCCAGGACAAGGGAATTTTCTGGGGGAGGGAAATACTACAGTTTACGATTGGGGGGAACGATGGACCAAAGGGCGAGAGAAAACCTGCTAAAATAACAGACACCAGCTCGGGAACTCGTTTATTGCAGGTCACATACCCCTTCCCTCATAAAATTCTGTGGGAGCTTGCACCCATGGAACGATCGGAATGTCTTCCTCAAACAGCACGTGATGTCTCCCACGGGAGAGCGGCGAAGGAAATAAACGCCAGCAGAAAAACAGCAGTGGAGAACCACGACAGGGGTGGCTCCAGAAAAAACCCACGGTGAATTTCTGCGTCAGAAAACTTTACGAAACCACAGACGATCCTGGTGGTCACACAACAAAACAGTAATTTTGGGGGGGTCGCTGGTGCGAAGAAAAATCAAACTACGAAAAAAAAAAAAAAAACAAAAAACCCAGACGTATTAATATGGTGTGGCAAGCCCGCCAAAAAAAAAAACGATCGAACCCACCAAACTCTGTGACCCGCTTTCTTCCGCCCCACCGAGGGGACGAAGTTTTTTACCGGGTGGGGGGCCCTGCAAATCGGGGGATAAATCGGGGGAAATCTCGGGAAACGACACGCTTACGGGACGCAAACTCCGCTAGCGGGGGTGCGGAAAGGGCCTTGAACGAGCTGGGCCACGGGTGAAAATGACCATCGCAGAGGTGGTCAGGCGAAAAAACAGATACGGCTATACCCCTATGAGCGACTACTGCAACACGGGGAAAATGGCGAAGGGGAAATGGGGAAAAACGGAGCCTCGCAATGATGGCCGTTCGGTTATTCCCGGGCTAGTAGTGTTCGCTGTGTTCCTTACCGTCAAAGAAAGGAAACCAGGCCGCATGGACTTCGTTGTGAGCGGAAACACGCGGCACCGGTGTGCAAAACGAAAGCGGTGGGCCGGCACTCTAGGAAAAAAACTAAAATTGGCCGAAAAATCAGGGGGAAAACGATGTGGTCTCTACCAGGACGCAGGGTGAGTGGGAAAGAAACAGAACGGCATACGGAACTGACTACAACGCCAATCATGGTGAAACGCGTGGTGGTGAATCAAAAAAAGAACTGTCATGGGAAGGGCAGCATATATCACTAGGGAGGAGTGAATAACCGCGAAACGGAGTGGAAGAACACTGGCAGGCGAAAGGCGCCGTCAAACCACAGAGATCTAAACAAAGACGGCCAACACGTATAGAGTTACGCGCCTTAGCCGGGGCACCAGTTTCCGCATTGGCCACCGGGGGGGGGGCTAACGACAAGGCGGGGGGAAAAGGTAGCGTGGAACTATTTGTAAGTTGGTTCGGAACGACTGGCCAAGAGGGGGGGGGGGGAATGGGACCGTGCGAGAACCCTATAAATGTAACTAACGAAAATTCCGAAGGGAACGGTGGAGAACTGATAGTGCGGCAGCACGCGACCTCAAATCGGATCGGCAACGCAAAAACAAGTTTCCTGTCAAAGGGGGACCACCCGCCAACAGGAGGAAAACTTTGAGAACGGTGGAAAAATGAAGCGGGTGTCGTAGGGGCGGGAAGTGTGACAACGCCTCATTTAAACGCCCTCGAAGGTGGGGGGTGGTTCTTCGGAGGGAAGGGACCAGTCCTCAAACGGCTAGAAGACCAAGGGTGGGCAACGACCACCAGTTGCGGTCTTGGGGACTTAGTAAGTTTGTATCCGAGTAGATAAAACCAACAACACTTAGGAAGGGAAAAGATATATGATTCGGATCAAAAATTCAAAACATGCACAGGGGGGGGGCAAAAGGGGTGGTCGTTGATCGCACCAAGGTGGGAGGAGCCAGATGGACTGGGACAGGCCGCTATCATAAACACCCACCGCAAAAATAGGCTTTCGGTCAAGGCTGTGCCAACACCACGCAATTTACGAAACAAGAGCCAGTTCACGGGTAGCAAAGGACTCCGGTCGGAACGGGGGACCACAGGACGTCACCGACAAAGTTCCGAGGTTCCCGAGGTTACTCGTTATGCAGCCCCCACGACAAGTGGGAGAAAACGTGAGGGAGGGCCGGGGTTCGTGTCAAATTTACCTGATAGGGGGTATCGAGGTACAAGTCAAACCCCAAATGGCCCCGGCATCGAAACACTGAAAAATAGCAACAGGCTATTGTCGGTCACAAGGTATCGGATACGGGAAACTGCTGGAAAACGGACACCATGCCGCGCTTGAAGAGAATGTGCGGCTGGGTGATATCGTCTGTTGGGGGGTTTGGGGAAATGCGACGAGCCGCTCAGTGTCAATAAAAGCAGGGGATCGCGGCAGGTTAGAAGTAAAGAGGAAGGTGCTGAGCGGCCTGGTTCTACCAAAGGTCATCTCAGAAAAAACAACGCTTGTGTTGTCCAGAGGTGGGTTGAGACTGAAGCGTAACCGGATGCCGGCAGAGGCCTTACGACCCCAATGGGGCGAGGTTAGCGACACAAATCCGTCGGGAACCAAGGGGATGGTAACAAGTGCGTGGGTGAGTCTTAACGAAACCCGAAACCAAAAATGGGTCCTAGTGAACATCAGCCAAAGAATCCTTCGGAAGGGGGGAGCGAGGGGCATGGGGAGGAATTCAAACGCTAACCCTCCGAATCCACGGTGAATAACGATCAGGCCATAAGGGCCAGAGGCTCTGGGGTGACTATGAACATGTCGGTAGGTTAAAACTCTTGGTGGGGTTAACAGGAGGAGCACCGGGGGAGGATGAGACGTGGTTCCGTCCGTCAAGACGACGATGCGATGATGGACACGGGGTAAGATGAGGCAAAGGGCTAACGAGGGGGAGAATGGAAGAGGGGGAAAAAAAGCGAGGAAAAAGAGTATTAGAACTGTAAGAGGTGGGGGTGCGTTGCCCGGGATTCGAGTAGAACGAGTGGCCTGGGAAAAAAATAAAAACTTCTGAAGGATTGGGTCGACTACCGCGTCACTATAATGTGATGACTCGGGGGGCAAAGGGGGCCACACCGCATCGTTGTGGGAGTTTGGGTGAAGGGGGGATGCGTACATCACAAAAAAACTCATCTGTGTAGAACAGCCTGCGGCTTGGGGAGAGAACGGGCCGAAGGGGGCAAAGACACCGGTGGGGGGGGCTTGCAGGACCCAGGAGTGGGAAAATATTCTTCACGGAAGGTTTGGCTACCCAGTTTATAGTACCCTGGAATCCGGGAAGTACAATCTCATACCACGTTGAGATAGTCGAACAGGTTGATTAAAGGAATCCTATAGGAATGGGGTGATATCTGCCAAGCCCGCGAGGGTTGGGGGGGGGATTGGAGGGTGGGGTTGACCCATCCGATAAACAATCCAACGCGAAAAGCGCTGGGGGCTGATGGTGACCTACCGTTTATTGTATCAGCCTTGGGAAAATCGCGTACACCTCTTGGAAAACAAACACTGGGGGGAGAGATGTGTCAAAAACTAAAAAGACAATCAGGGACGTGGAAGGGGGGTCTTCAAGTAAAACCAAGAAAACCAATTGAAATGGACGGAAGAAATGGTTAAACGACGGGTTCATGGAAAATCAAATCGGCAAAATTTTGGAATCTGGACCAACCCAAAAGATTTAATTCCTACGATGGTGAGCCCCTCATGTTGTCGGTTCGGAAGCGGCAAATCTCTTCGAATTATTGGCCTCCCGAGACAGGCCTCGCCCGAGCCGACCTCTTTTTCTCTTTAGCTTTTGTTCGCCTCTTTATATGGAATGGATAACAGGGGGAGGGAAGGAAAGAATTGGCCAGGGAGTTCAAAACGATAGGAACTTCATACTCCCAAAGCGAGTAAATGTTGTTACCGTCAACCCACGGGGACCTCAAGCCGGCCACGAAAGTAAGCTGCAAGAGAGAAAGACAGGGCCGGGAGAGGGCAAGTCCTTCTGGCACCGAATGCAGCAGGAGTATAAGCAGGCACGCAGTGAATTTCAGAGCAAAACTCTCAATTAGGCCCGAACCCGCGTGTTGGTCCAGACACAGAAGGAAAAAGGCGACCTAGGTCGGGTCGACACTTTCACGGTAACTCGAGGAGGGAGATCACCGAGATGTTCAAGCATTACGTCTGGCACAGGGACTTACTAAGTACCGGACAGTTTCCTGACCCGGGCACTAAGGGGGAAGGGTGGTCTGAAGGTGATGTCTGGGACGGTCTGATTCGCAGTTCTGGGGTTATCGAGGCTCTACAGGGAGCGGAGTGACACGGGTAAACGTGAAGCCTATGTTAAAGTGCCGGAGGTGGTGAGGAAACCAAACACACTTCGAACGTTGAATGTGGCACTTAGGAGGCGGGCCTTTCCAAGGGGTGGTGCCCGTGCCAGAGGAAAGGAAGACGACGAAAAAATGTTCCCCCAATGGAACATGTCTTAAGACGTAAACTGAGGCGGAGCAAAGTCTCGGCCCCTACATAAGTGGGCTGTCTGAAGGCGGTGACGGTCTTGAGAAGGGGATGTGAGTGATCGTTAGCCACTGGATCAAAGGTTCAAAGTCAGGGGGGGCCGCCGAGATGGGGTCACGAATTGTGGACGACCAAGCTACGTGGGGGGAAAAAAAAGAAACGAAATAAGCAGCAGCCGTACTGGAGGTTGTGTAGATTGCATGGAGATCCAGATGGGGGGAAGCGGGGACTAAGGTAGGGGCACAACTGTGCTTAGAGGCGCGTTCCGTTTAACCGCCGCTAAACGTGAGCTCGAAGTGATGAATGTAAACTGGACCGGGGTGTAGCCGTTTGTGGGATAGTCGGGGCTAAAAGCCGGAGGCCACAGTAAATTGCTATGCACTCTCGTTAAAGAACCACTTGGTTGGGGGGTAAATAAAAGCGGCGAACGTCAGGAAGCAAAAAGCAAGGCCGAGGAAAAGTGGCATAGATACACAAAAAAAAAAAGTAGGAAAGGAGAAAAGGGTAGGAGATTGGCAACTGCGAAAATCATACATGAAGACGCGTTCGAAGGAGAGGTGACAACAAACACGTTTCGGCAACGAAAAGCCAAACATCTCAGCTGGGACGGGGAATCGGCCCAAGTGGAAGAAAAGGAACGATCAAAACTCAGCCGGCGACAGCAGTGAAGCAGCATAAGCGGAAAAAAAGCTTCAGTTAGACAGAAATCGGGCCAGCTCAGCTAACGGTCTAGAACAAGACATCTCGGGAGAGAACTACTGAAAGCTACACAAAAGGCCATGGGGGATGAGCTGAGGGATATTGGAGAAAAGGGCCGAGTGGTCGTCAACAAATTCTGGAACGGGACATTAGATCGGCAGGCATGCCAAACAAGCTTACAGGGAAACTTCTCAAAGGTCGGCGATGAGAAAGGAAGAGACAAGGGGGTACTACATCCGTCACAGATCAAACAAAAGCCACAGTACGTGGAGCAGAAACTACGCCGCGCAGGGAAAAAACAGTGGGCGGAAGATTGTGAAAAGAACGCGATAAGTTTGCCTTCACTAACACAAGGGCCACGTAAAATTCATACCATCGGGGTTATCTTTCAACTGGGGGTTGAAGGAACACCGGAAGAAAGGGGAAACAATCAGATTGCAAGTTGGAAAAAGGGGAAACAAGCTCACATTACTCAAGGGGTACGATTCACAACAAAAAGCGATCGACCATAGGGGGGGAACCGAAAGCATAAAAGAGCCACCGGGTATACTTCGTTCCTCAGAAAGGATCCTGAGTGTAACATGGCAGAATTCCGGGAAAAAGAGAGGGGAAATCGAGGAGTCACTAGGTGGAACGAACACAAAAAGTGCTAACTGAAAAAAAAAGCAAGAGGGACGACTGCGTTGGTTAAAAAGAAAGAGGGTTCGGGTGGAGGAGAGACATAGACTACGGGAAAAGGTTAAGGTGCGGAGAACTGCGCATTCGGTTGGGGGCCCTCAGGAATTTAAAAGCTACGGGAAGGGATAAAAATCCTCTTAGAGATTAAATCTGTCGGACAGAGGCGAAAACATGGAGAAGAATGTTTTTTGACGGGGGTACCCATTTGGCCTATAGTGGGGGGGGAAGAGAGGAAAAAGGCGAAAGCAATTCCTCTCCTTAATGCATACTAAAGGGACGTGGAAAAACTAAAGAGAAAAACGGTCGGGAGTGAAGAGGGAGGGATTCAAATACTTCCGACTCAAATCTAAGGGGCGAGTGCCGCCACGAAAAGGAGTAAGTAAAAAAAAAGGGAGTAAAGGGAAACAGAGGTGTGTATGGGGGGGTAAAAAGTCTAAAAAAAAAACGGGGAAATAATATCCCTTTGGACCCGGTCATTGAAATGGGCGCCACAGATGGGATTCAACTGTAGGGTTGGTAATTGCCGACAACATCCAAGAACAAAAGCCGGGCGGGTGGAGGGTGGGACAACAGAAGCGAAGTACATGGACGAGGGAACGCGCAGAAACTCATGCTCTTACCAAAAACAGGCTGAACAAAGAACCAGGAACAATCATCGGAAGGAGTAGAAAGGGGTCTTGGCAACACCCCACTTCAAGCCAAAAGAGATGCGGCAGAGAAAACGCCGAAACGGATGTCCCTAACAAAGGAACCGGGGGCTACAACGGGATCTCAGGGCATCATACTGGACGCTCAAACAACATGAGCACCCTGGCTGGCAGAATATACAACCGAAAGGGGGGAAAATCAAAAACCCCAACAGGGAATTGCCTGGCGTAAGGATTTACGAGCCCAAAAAAAACGGACATGTGGTTCATACCCAGGGGGAAGCGAAGTGAGGCAAATCTAAAAGAACGAAAAAAAATAATTCAAGGTGTGGGCCCACCCAGGAGAAGGAAGAACTATCGGGGAACACGGCGTAGTCGACAAAAAGCCAGAAAAAGGGTTTTGTATGATGGTCAAAAAAAAGAAGAGGTTCATAGGGGGAACAAAATCGGGCGAAAAAGGCTGCCCGTCTAAACTTCTCAAAGACGGGTGCGAGGAATAGGCAACAAAGAAGGGGGGCCGCAGATGACAACGTAGAAATAGCAGTAGGGGGAGGGAGGGGAGGGGACAGAAACACGCATGTAAAGGGTGAGGTGAAATAGAAAAAAAGGGAGGTAAAGGCCTGCACAAACGACTGGAGATAAAAGATCCTAATGGGACGGAAGGACACACAGCTCTGCACTGTCCAGAGAGGGGGAATTGATGTTCCAAAAATAAAGAAATTGGAATGGGGGTGGGGGGGGGGTTTGGTGGAAGTGATAAAAACGGGCGTTCCTGCAGTAAAGCCTTAAACCCTGCAAATCCTCTGATAGGGGAACCCACTCAGGGAGCCCCTTGTTTCAGCTGGGTGCGGCCAAGACAAAAGGAGGGTCCCCAAAAGAAAGAAAATGAAAGGGGGAGAAAAAAAAATTGGGAAAGACAGATAATGGGCTATACATCGACAAAATTGGTAGAAGTCGGACTAAAAGCGGGGAACAGAAAGAAGGCTTGACCCCATGAAGGGCCCATATTGTGAAGCACAAGGCTTGGTGTAAAAGAGCGGACATGAAAACGGCAAGAACTAGCACTATGCGTCGTAAATTCGAAGAAACGCGCGCGAAGGAGAAAGAAAAGGGGAAGCAAGTCCGAAAGGCACGCCGAAGCGCAACAAAACAGGGGGGAAGAAGGAAAAGGGGGGGAGTACAGCCCGGGCCGCCAAGAAACTGGGAAGAGGAAGGGGGAGGTGGAAAGGGGGGAAAAAAGGAAAAAGTCCGGCAAAAAACCATGATTTAACAGGGCGACATCAGGTTAGGAAAGAAGCTTATCAGAGCTGAAAAACCGCACGTGAAAAAGGGTAGAAAGTGTAATTTTAGGGGGCGCTCGACGAGAGTTCCAAGAGTGTGTCAGGGTACCGGGAAGGGGAACCGAAAAACTAGAAGAAGGTGGGTCACAGGGAACCATACCACGGAAGGAGAACACGGAGGGAAAACAATGTTCGCACGAATTCTAGGAGAAAAAACGAAAGAACGGGAATAGGCAGAGTGGGAGAGCACGTCCAAGGTGACGGGGCAAGGTGGCAAACAACACCTGCCTAAGTTACCCATGGGCTACCCAGGGGGAAACGATCAGGTGGTAGTAAGTTGAATGCGTGGGACACAAAAGCCCTAGTGAGTTCACGCCAACGAGAGGAGGTTAGGTGGGGGTGCTAGGCGTCGGTACACGTCAAAAAGAAGAAAAAAGGCCAGAAAAGTGTGGGGCGAGAACAGGCTGAAACACCCCAAGGGGGGGAAAGGCTGTTGGGGGAGAACGATACGGGTGGTAGCCTACGGGAAATCAAAAGACAACCAACACAAACGTGAGGAAGGAGGAAAGGGATAATATGAGAGAATTCAGCAACAAAAGTAAACTGGTGTGGTTGGAGTTTAATCTCAAGGGCACCCAAAGGGGTGAAGGGCAGATCTTCGACGTGTACAGGCCGCTAGACCACCTCCACCACTAAGCGGAGCGTGTAAAATACGAAATTTCAAGCCAAACAACAGGTGAAAACAAAAAGGGGCACGTGGTTTACAAGGTACGGGGGACTGGTCGTGGCCGGTTTTGGAGAGAAATGCCTTCAAAGGGACGTGGGCCGACGTTCCCGCGTGAAAGAGCGGGAGGGCCGCCAATCCCTGAGAACAGGGTGGGACTCGGCCGGGTAGTGGGGTAAAAGTGGAAAAAAACATGAGAGGCTCGTAGGAAGGCCGCCAACAAGAGGGGACAAGGGTCGAAGCGGTCACGAAAAAAGAGAAAAGGGCGAAAGTTATCACATTCGACGGGATGTAACACAACGTGAATTCTGGAAACTGGGACCAGGAGGCCTGTCGCTGAGGATAAAACTTTGATTGGGGGGTTGCATGTACTGTTTGGGGTTGAGGGAAAGAAGAGCCCGTCATCTTTCTCAATCTCTCTCTGGGCGGAGGGGAAAGAGGGAGAAAGCGACTAGTAGAAAAGAGGTGCCAGAGGTACAGTCGCTAAAACAACGCTGGTATTTAAAAGAAGGGGGAAGTTGAGAGGCTGTCACATCCCCAAAGGAGACGGATTACGGAATACCCGACCGTGTCGAAAAAAGAAAAAACATAAGTCGTCACAGGGGGGAGGTAAACATTTCTTTGTGTCGGGGGGGGGAAGCCCCGCTAACCAGTTAAAGAGGGGGGGGGGGGGAAACCCGTAACCCGAGTCAGGCCAGGTTAAGGAGTGAGGGGAAACTCTGATTAACTCGACCTCCTGCCGAAAAGAAAGGGCCAGAAGGCCATGGAGGGGGGCTCTGTTGGTTTCACATTCAAAAATGAAATAGGGGGAAACTTGGGGAAGAATTAAGTCGTTGTGTATAGACGGGGATTGGGGGAAGGGACCCTGCAGACAGACTTCTATCTGGTAAAGGGGGTCAAGAGGCAAAAGCAGCGCTCGGAAAAGAATAAAGCAGGGGGAAGGAGAGGGCGAGTAGTGATACTGTATCGGGGAGCGAGGGATGGAGGTCTAAGATTAAAAGGGACCAAAACATAAAAAACCTTCTGAACATCTTGGGGGGGGGTGGAGACTAAAAAGGGGCACGAGGGAAAAAAGGACGGCTTTACAGGGGGAAAAAACCTGATCTTATTGGTTGAAGTAGGGTTGTAGGATTCAAAGGGAACTGAGAAACAACGTAGAGGGTGTAGGAGGAAGAGGGGGAAGAGGGAAAGCTGATAGAAGACCCTTCAAAAAAGTGGGGGGGGAAGTACCGTCTTTTTATTAGTGACACGGCATGAGCATGTTGAATTCAAAGGGTTCACGGAAAAAGCAAATCAAGGGGGGAGTCAAGAAAAAACCTGTGTAGAAGAAAAAAAAAATCAAAGGCAGAGTGGAGGATATCGCCACATCCAGCGTAAGTGGAGTGGGAATTGAGGGTTGTGTTCGCGTCAATCCACTTGGGGAGAGGGGAGAGTAACTGAACGAGCAAGGAAAGGTTAAGAGGGTGGGGGGTATTGTTAGGGGGGAAGGGAAAAAAAGGAAAGGGGGGGGGGGGGAAAAAAAAAGGTTGTGCGCAGGGGGGGGGAAACAAAAAAAAGAAAGAGGTGGGCAGGGCCCGCAAAGAAAAAAAGCGAAAAAAAAACCCAAAAAAACTGTTTGAAAAGACGGTACGGTGGTACGCTGTGGAAGGAATACTCCCAAAAAAAATCGGGGGTTCCAGACACGAGAAGAAAAGGGAGAAGTCGGGCAAGTCCCAAAAGCTGAACGAAAAGGCATAAGTGAGCGTAATGGCGGGAACCTAAATGTACAGTCCCAGACGGGCACAAAAAAAGCAGTAAAAAAAGGGTAATCAAATAGGGGGCGTGGGGAAAAAAAAGAGGGGATGTGGGTGGGCTGGGTAAAAAGAAAGGGGAAAAAAAAAAACGGAAAAAAAAAACAGAGGAAAAAGGGGAAGGGAACAGGCGAGGGGGGGCGCCGAAAAAAAAATGGCCGCACACGAACATGAAAAAAAGGACAGCGGGAAGAAGGGAGGAACAGGTAGGTCAATGCGAACAAAAAACGGAAAAAAAAAAAGGGGGGGAGGAGGTCAGCAAGGTGGTGGACATAAAGGCGTCGGGGGGAGAAACAGTAACTGGGTGACTAACAAGGGGAAGAATGAAACACACAGTGAAAATACACTGAACGGGGGGGCGCAGACCACAAAACTTTGCTCAGGCCAAACCCCGAAAATGAAAGGGAAATCTATTGAAAACGGACCAAGCGTGGAAAAGGCCAAAAAGAAAGTCGTTGGCTATGGGGGGAGGAGAGAACAGGTCGCGAGGGCTCGCCAAAAAGGGTAATACTGCGACAAAACTCTGTCCGCGACATTCAACAAACTGTCCAAGTCTATGTATGGCTCTAGCTGGAACGCAAAGGGGGGGGACCATCACGAGCGTCGCGGGGGAGGAAAAAACGAAGTCCGGGCGGAAATAGGGAAAAGGTAGTTGCAAATTCAGGGAAAAAAGGTCAAAAAAAAGTCTCCAAGGTCCGCACACTCAAAAGTGAAGAACGGCAATCAAAGCAGCCGAAGTAGTCCGCGCTAATCACACAACAAGTGGTGCTGGATGAAATACGCATACGGGGCTCCTAACCAATAAAGCGAGTTATGGAAGGGCACTACCAAGCAAGAGGAGAAAAGGGTCGACATCTCGAACCATTATGGCAAAGGGGCGGTGAACGATTCCTGAAGGAAAGACCCGGGAGAGGCAGTAAAATGCAGATACAACACACTTGTAACTTACACAAAAAAGAAAAAGAGGGGTTGCAATGGTGGGCATAACAGAGAGACAGGAAAAAAAAAAAAGGGGGGGGAAGGAGGCTGGATGAGGCTATGTACAAAAGGAAACGAAAGTAAAAACAAACAGTGAAACTGTGAAAGATAGAGGGAAAGCGCGAAGGCTGCAGGGACAATTCACGTGTGACACAACGATAAAGGGAAGCCAGGGAAATATGGTACAGGGAAGGATGTGGCCGGTAAACAAAAGGGTAAAACGCACGCCAAAAAAAAGACAGGACAATTCGTGGGGGATTCTAAAACGGCGGGAATCCGATTGGAAAAGTCGATAAGACGGGAAAGTCGTGTGCACTACCAAAAGTAGCCGTCAGTAGAGAAGGGAGGCGGAAGGGGCCTTGAAAAAAAGGGGTGGGCGGTACGCAACTTGTAAGCTGAAAAAATACGGGAAAAAATAAGGGAAAGATCGGGCAAACAAGGGCACAACGGCGAACAGGAAACAGAGGGAAACACATACGCTGGTCTGAAGGAGGAAGTGCTGGTGTGCACAAGGCAGAGAATGGGAAAGGGGCAGGCGAAGGGGAGTGATGAGGAGGAAACTCTCAGAGGGATACGACAACGGGGGAGGCAAGTTCACGGGGGGGTGGGACCGAGGAGGGGGCGGGAAACAGGCGGAACCAGAAGAAAATAGGCTTACAGGAAGAGGGACGAAACTAACAGGAAAGAGATTTTTGGATTTGGAAACGGGACCAACGGAGAAAAAGAGGCAAGAAAAAAACCTCGCTCCTGCGAGGAACGCGTGAGTTAAAAGGGCGGGAGGGCGCGACAGAATTGGAAGGCTAAAAGTAGTTCGTTGACCAAGGGGTAAGGGAAAGGCAAGGGTTCCTTTGTCCGATAGTGAAGCTCGCAGGGAAGCCTAAAAGCACTAAGCCATGGGGAAAAAGATATCTACTAGGCTTGGTGGATCAGAGTGATGCGAAGTGAGAAAACATTTGTGCAGTCAATGGCGCTGGAAGCACGTTGCCAAAAGGGAACCGGTGTTGGGGAAACTACTCGGCGAACGGCCGCGTCGGAGAAGGTAGATGCCGAAAGGTCAGCGTAGGAGCAAATTCAAAATAGCGAGAGAAAATCTAACAAAAAAGGGGGGAGGAGGGGGGGGAGAAGAAGATCGGTCGAAAGAAGTCGCACCGGCACAAAAAAAACGGTGGGCTTCTTCGACGTGTTCAAGTAGATGACAAAACACAGTGGGGGGTTCGGAACGAAAGAAAAAGGGGAAGGGGTGGGAGAGACAGTATAAAAAAGACGTGTTGAATCACCGAAAACTCGGGGAAGAAGAACGTCGCGCGGGGAGCAAAAAAGGCACGGAAAAACGTGGGGAACGGACTGGAGGAAAAAAAAAAAAACATAAAGACCCCGTTTGCCACCGAGTAGCCACCAAATGGCAGCTATATCCTCAAAAACGCGAGCGCCTCTGGAAGCAGAAAAAATCTAGAGGAAAAAAAGTCGAAGAGCACACGGACCGCAACTGAACTAGGGGCCAGAGAGGGGGGGGGCAGTAAGTGCCAACAGACTGGGTTAAGCAGTGAGTCTAGGGAGGGACAGCCGGGAACCGGAAGAGAAAAAACAGGAAGGCAAAAGGGAGCGCGAGGAAAGGAATAGCAGGTTACGTAGACTGAAGGCTGGGCGGTGAAATTTCGCAAAACGTTCAAATAAAAAAAGGAGGCTACAACGTAAAAAATTCTGCCAACATCAACAAAACCCATCTCGGAGGGCCAAGATGGACAGTGACCCGGAAAAGACAATAACGTGGACAACATGGAGAAGGGGAACGAAGATGGGACAAAGAAGCACCGGGGCGAATCAAGACAAAAGCGTCAAAAACCAAACAAACGAAGAAAAAAAGCCCAACGTTAAGGAGTAAGGGTAAACAGAACTCGCTAGGACCGCCGTTCCAGGGAATGTTTAGGCAGGGAAAAAAACATCAAATCACACAGGCGCGCTCATACGGGTTGGGTATAAATGGGGTGAGGCGGGGAAGAAAAAGACACAGGGGAAGGGAAAATGTCATAAAACAACTGAAGGAACGGGAGGCACTTCAAACTAGAATGCTACTTATTATTGTGGGAAAGGGGAAAAAAAGACGAAACGACACCATGAAAAAAAAACGCTCAGACCGAGAGGGGAAGAGGAACCCCACGGGGCAAAGAGTAGCAGGGGGGGGAAAGGGGGACGATAAACCGGCTGTAGATGAACAGAAGAAGAATAAAATCCACGCCAGACAAGTGGGGCGCATAAAGTAAAAGCCACAAAGCCAGGGAAAGGGGCCTGTGAAAGCGCGTGCGCGAGTACTCATTAACTTCTTCCAAGGGAAATAAGGGGGAAAGGGTAAAAAGAAAAACAAAATAATGGGCCCAGGTTAACCGGCGTGGAGCAGCTGAAAGGAAGGGCGAGGGAAAAAAACGCATCAAAAAAGACACCTGGCAAAACAGGCTACACGGAACAATAGCTCGACTGTAGGACGGGGTAGAAAGGAAAAAGAACACAAAAAGGACACCATAGACAAGGGGGGAAGAATCGGCAAAAAGACAGAAAAGATGGGAATCAGGGACAATTGGGGGAATTTTAAGAAAGAAACAGGGGAAAAGAGGAAACAAAAGCAGTATACCCTAATAGTTGGAGGCTGAGATCTAGAAGAAACCACGGGGGCCACCAGCTGGAATGCACAGAGAGCAATCGCAGAAAGAAAAGCATCAATTAAGTCTGGGGTAAATAGCAGGGATGCGCTGATCGAGAAAAGGCAAAAAAACCTCTTTTACTCACAGTCGCAGTTGGCGTCCAGTAGGAGTCTTCTGCACACTCGGTCACACGCTATCTATACACCCTATAAGTACGAGAGTTTTGTTTGGGGGGGGGGGGGGGGGGGGGGGGTTTTTTTGTGGGGGGTTGTTGGGGGGGGTGGTTTTTGGGTGTGGGGTGTGTGTTGTGTTGGGG
>Ga0179593_1472045_pt1 | contig 16995 bp, 30 predicted proteins | sample CZODoug2_1_08_16_FD_185931 | JGI IMG/M metagenome (GOLD analysis project Ga0179593, IMG submission 185931) | Vadose zone soil fungal communities from Angelo Coast Range Reserve, California, USA - CZODoug2_1_08_16fungal (PacBio error correction) | ecosystem: Environmental > Terrestrial > Soil >...
GAGGGAAAAATGAAAAATAAGTGTGAACAATGGACCCATGGGATAGAAAAGGACAGAGATAGGCGCAAAACTGCTGCATGGACGTAAAGTTAAGAGAGGGGTTGTAAATTTGTGACGAAGAATATGTAGTGAAGGGTCGTCAAAAAAACCAAAAGAAGGCTGGATGCGACGCCAGCAACACGCTAAAAGAGGGTCGAAATAGTCCCTAAAGTGGGTGGTGCGGACTAAAGACGAAGCGGGGGGGCGAAAAGTTGGCGCCAGACTGGGGTCGGGAAGGAAGGCGGCTTAACCGTAATCCAGGGGGGGGGAGCAGGAGGCATACTATCAGAGGGAACAAACGAAAAACAAGGGAGAAGATAACTAGGTGGACTTCGTACGAGAGATGGGGGGCAAGGAATGTTAGAGACTAGTTATGTTGTGCGGGCAAACAATATGGGGGAGGCAGGGACCATGAGCGGGGGATGAGTGGAAAAGATGGTGGCGGCGGGGGAAAAGGGACAAAATCGGGGGGGCGGGGTTAAGTGCGTGGTTGGGTCTGTGAGAGCTGGAGAAATGGCGAACATGGCACAGACATCAAAGTAGTACTAAAGCGGAAGGAGTATAAAGAGTGGGGTTGACAAAGGCCATTTGGGGAAAAAGATACGGCGATAAGCGTTTGGGGGGTGCAGGGGCGAAAAGGGGGAGGGAAAGTGGGTTGCCCGTGTGACGGATTGAATAAAAAAGGGGGGGGAAAAAAAGAACGGGGGAAGTGTGTGCGAACAAAGGGGAAGAGGGGGGGGAAAGAGGGTGAGGGGGAAACGACAAAATGGGCGAGCCAGACTAAGAAAAGGGGTCTTTTTGAATGAAGGCGAGGGAGGTCCAGTGTGCGGGGGCTGACAGGAGGGTATCTAGGTAGTGATGGACGGCAGAAGGGAAAACGACAGGACAGGGAGGAAAGGAAGTAAAGGTAGTACGAATCCACAAGACAAAGTGAAATGCCCGGGGAATGTGAAGAAGACGGGTATGGGCGAAAAGGCGGTACGGTAAGAGAATAGGCAAGGCAATGTGGAGTCAGGGGTGTGGACGCACAAGGGTCATTGGGAAGTGCCGGCCATCGTAGGGTTGGTTGGCGCGCGAGGAAAGGAATGCGAAAATCGGGAAAAGCGATAGAATGTGACAGAGAGGGAGACTAGAATATTAGGAAAGAATCGGCCAGTGAAAGGCGGATTAAGGGAAGAATCAAAGGGGTTGGAGTACGGGAAAGCGATGGTGGGGGAGAAGAGGACAAAATAGTGAACAGGAAGAGTGTGAACGCAAGACGGAAAGTCGCGGTAGCGAGGGAGGGGTAGACTGAGTAAGAGGACGTAGATGTGTCCAGGAAGAGACCGGGGGCGGCAGTGTTCAAAAAGATATGGGGGGGTTACAAGGGGCGGGGGGGAAATGAGAAAAATGACGGGGGCGAACGGGGGGGGGAAGCAAAAAGGAAAATCGGGTAATGAACGGACGGGAAAAGAAAAGAAAAAAGGATAAAATGGAAGAGGGGGGAGGAAGGTATCGGTAAAAAAAAGGTTTGTGGGGTAATTTCACACGACACAGGGGGGGGACAGGGGATAAGAAAGAGAGATGTCGCTGTAAAGGGAAAGAAACTGAGGACCATGAGGAGGGGCGACTAGTAGAAGTGGGGGGGGTAAGCGTGAAAGACCGTCAACCGAAACGCGTTGTCAGAAAAATAACGGTGAACAAGGGTAGGTCGTAAAGTGCGTAAAGGGGAGGTGTAACAAGGGGTAGTGGGGTGGATAAAAGTCATGACGGGAGAGGTTGGATAAGTGTAGAAGGCAGGGGCCGGAAAGTAAGTGCGGGGTCAAGGTAAAGTGGGGCAAAAGGGGGTGCGGGAAACAAATAACGTAAAAAGAAGACAAAAAAAAGGAAAAAAAGAAAGTATGGCAGAAAGGGTAACTGCGTCGGGGGGGAAACTGGTGGGACATAGAAGGGTGGGGCTGGGAATGGCAAGTACCTATAAAATGCGAGGTTCGTGGTTGGCTGCAGGAGGTCGGGAAGGACAAGCAGGTCATCACATGGGGGGGGGGAGAAAGGGGGGGGGGTGGAAAAGGAAAAAGCAGGAGTTTACAATTGCAGGGAGGATCAATTAGGAAACTTGGGGGCGTTTTCTGTCAAAGAAGTAGTGAGGAAATAGAGATGGTGAAGAACCAAATGTAAGGCGAGGAAAGGTAGGAGGGAAACTTAAGTCACGGGGGAGGGTCTAGACACAAAAGCGGGCGACCGGCGAGTAGGGGGGGGTGCCAGAAATGCGGAGCAAATCGTTCTAGCCCAATGCGTGTGCGTAAGTATGGCGTGCATGAGCTAGCAAAACGAGTTCATAATGAAAAGTCCGGTGAAAGAGGGGGAAAAAACAGTAAACATATGGGAAAACAGGGATCCGGGGAAAACGTATTAGGGTTGGGTCAAAAAGGGTGGAAGATGGTAAGACAAAGGGAGCAAACCATGGGGAGTCAGTCAAAGATGAAAAAATGCTCGTAAAGGAAAAGGCCGTGGGGCAGACAGGGGAAAGATACAGCTGGCCGAGGGGGAAGAAGAATGGGGGGAGAAACAAGTCGTAAGGGCGAATGTAGGAATCTGCGAAGGAAAGGGACAGGAAAAATAATCAGGGCTTATAAAAACTAAATGTGGAAGTACCTAATGAACGAGGGTTAAGGAGGGAGGTCGTCGAAAAGGGGTGCGGGGGGGGTCGCCGGGGGATTGGTTTAAAACGAGGCAGTCTTATCCCGGAAATGAAACAGAGTGGGACCGAAAAAGCGCGGGCTGCACGGGGGTGTGGTAATAGTCGGAGGGAGGAGAGTACATCAGGTCAAAGTTTCGGAGAGTTTATCGCACTGTAGGTATGACGTGGGAAGAGGGAAGGGGGAGAAGGAAAAAAAAAAAGTGGAAGGCAAGGGAAAAAACGTTTTGTGATGGGGTGATAGAGGAATACCAAAACGGGGGGATGTGTAGGGAGGGTTTTCTGTAGGGGGTGGACGGGGGGTGCTAAAGGGAAAGGGGATGACAGACAGGGGAGAAATGGGGAACACTGAAATGCAAATCGAGATACATGAGACTAGAGGGGGGCGGACTAATGTGTTCCGACAGCCCTGATGTCGGTCGAAGGGGGGGAAGGGGGCATCACCGGTAAACTAAAGGTGGAAAGAATAAAGAAAATGTGGAAGCAAGAAGACCCTGAACAATAGGGGGGAGGATATACCAAAAATTGGGCGAGACAAGAGAATAGGGACATCCAAGGAAGGAAATTTCTGCGCGGCCGTTGCAGAGAGCGCCAAAGGTACAGAAGGCGAAAGACAGAAGTGGGCGGTTTATACGAACGCTCTAACTAGTCGAGGGTGTTGGGTGGGAAGGGGAAAAAGGGGGCGAACAGGGGCCCAGTGACCGTTGGTGGGGGCGGTAAGGGGGGGAAAAGCGAGATGATATAGAATGGGTGTATAGAAAGGAAAAACATAAAACAAGCCGAGGTGGAGAAAAGGAGACAGAGGAAGGAAGGTGGGGAAAGCGAAAGGCGGAAACAGGGGGTCAAAAAGTGAAGAATCGCAAAGCAGTGAGCTAAAAGGAGCGAGCCAAGACACGGTATGAGGTGATAGGTAGGGTATCGAGAGGTTGTGTGGTGGAAAGGTGCGAGAACGGGGGGTTTAGAGTGTACGGGTAGGGGGGGGGGGGATCTGTGGAGAAGGGCAATACGAAAGCAAAACAGGATTGTGAAAAAATGGGTGGGGGGGGGAGGTGAAGGTGGGGGTGTTGGGTTCAGAAAGAGTATCGTAACGTAAAAGTGGTTGGGGGTGAAAGGAGGGGCAGGGGAGGTTTCCAAAAGGGATAAAAAAAAAGGAAAGGGGGGGCTGCATTGCCGTGCGAGGAATAAAGAAAAAAATGGGGGGGGGGCTGGAGAAAAACCGAGGAGAGGGAAAAGGAAAAGGGAGCGGGGGGTTGGCTACAGAATAGTATGGTTGAGGTAGGTCGGAGTAAGCAGTTGAGCGGGGGGACAGCAGACGCTTAGGATGCGGAAAAAAAAAGAAATGGAGACGGAGATAGAAAGGGCGAATAGTGGGCGAGGATCAAAAACCGCAATAAAGAGGGTACACGGACAACAGAGTGGGTAATAAGGGGTAAAAACGAGGAGTCGGAGGGAGAGAATGACTGGCCGAAAGCCGTGGGGGGGGTAACTGGTTCAAGCGTGGTGACATGGGGGAGGTGACTGCTGGAAGGGGGGAGGGGAAAGACGACATTAAGGCTGAAAAAAATTACACAAAAGGGATGAAAGAGTGCGGGGAATCGAACGGGAAATCTAGGACAGGGGAAGGCCAGAAAACGGATAAAAGAATAACGTGTGTGGACAAAGGAAAGAAAGGTGTTGAGGGATGGACCAAGGGGGGGGGGATGCGCGATGAATCGGGGAGACTAAGCCAAAAAACGTGGGGGGGAAAGCAATAGCTGACATGGTGCGGGAAAAGCGGCAAGGGGCGAAGGAGCGAAAAAAGGTGGGAAAGGGAGGAAGGGAAAGGGGGAAATGAGTGGATGGGGGGATAAAAAATAGGGGGGCAAGAGGGTCCTGGGGTAATCAAAAAAATGCTAAGGTGGAAGCGCGCTAGGGGCGCAAGGCGAACTCCAAAGCAGAAGTTGGGGATAATGTATGCGCAAACGGAAAAGAGTGGTGTATGGGGTAGAGCAGGGGGGGGGGGGAGCAAAGCCAAGGTGACGGCCGGTTGGGTGGGGGGGGGGGGAAAATCAGGGCGGCTGGTTGGGGAGTGTAAATAAGGGGGGTGATGGATCAATAAAACGGTTTTCTAAGATGAAATGGAGCCGGGTGCAGGTAGGACGACAACGACGAGTTGCGGTGGTGAGGCGTTCTACAGAAGGGAGGGGAGAGTAGTACGGTTACAAAAACAGGAAAAGTCCGGGGATAAGTAAGTGGGATAGGAAGAAGAAAAAAAGGAAATAAGGGTGAGGTGAGGGAACACCCAGGACAAAGCTACTATACAGATAAACTGCGGTAAAAGGGGTTGGGAGATGAGCGCAAGCCGGGAAAGGAATGGGGAAGGGGAAGAGGGTGGGAACGTTATGCTCAAACGGTGTCCAAGTGAGAATGAAGAGAAGGCTGGAACCTGGGCAAGGGGGCTAGCAAGAAGGCAGAGAAAAAACGAAACGGGGGTAATTGGCAGTACTGGTCTGGTCTGGAGGACGTGAAAAAGGAGTGCAGATCAAGGGAAGGGCGAGGAGCAGGAGGTCAGAGGGAGCGAATAAATAGGGTGGGTACGATCACTAGTAAAAGTAGAGCAATGTGCAAGGGTGGAACCGGTGTCAGGAAAGACGAGGATGGGGAATTTACCGAGGCTGTTGATTAAGGGCAGAGGAAAGCTGTGTTCGGGTGGCGAAAAAATACTGTGAGGGCCGGGATAAAGAAAGAACGGGAAGGTGAATAAGGAGGTAAAAGCTTCTGTATCCGGAGAGTGAGAAAACAGGTAGGACAAGGAGGGGAAGTGGGTATGTTGGGGAGGAGGAGAACTGGGTCAAGCCTAAACGGACAGACGAACAAAGGGAGCTGCAACGTGGATAACTGGAGCGAAAGGGGATACGAGTGTGAAAAAAGGGTAACATACAGATCGGAAAAGAAACGGGGAGCATCGGGAGGCAATTATCAATATCCACGGGGCTGAAATGAATAGTATAGGTGGGATGGGGGATTAGGCTAAAACAACGTGCAAGAAAGGGACGAAAAAAAATAAGGAACATTTCATCGGAAAAAGGGTACAACAGTTTGGTGAACTGGGGGAAGCATAAGAACGGACGTGGACAGCAAGGAGACAGGAAAAACAAAGAGGAGCGCCCAGCAGAATCGATATATAGGGGCACAGGGGACTAGTAATTTTAAAGGGCGCTGGACTCTTGGAGAATGGGAAACTGGGAGGGGGTTGGGAACTCGAGGGGACGGGTAGAACGCAAAGGTAGCAGGAAGGGGAGAAAGAAAAGGGGAAGGGGGAGATAAAGGGGGTGGGCGGGGGGGAAGTGGAGGGGGGGGAAGAGAAGGGGGGGGAGGAGGAGTAGAGGAGCGGAAGAAAAATGCGGAAAAGAACAAGACGCCGGGTCGGTAGGCCAAAGTAGGGGGGGAAGGAAAGATTAAAACAACGGGGGCGATGTTATCCGTGCGCATCAATGGAAGGAGGGGGGGTCCAGACAAAAATGCCCACAAAAAAGGTGGACGAGAAAGGGGGGCTGGGGGGAAGAAAGAAGAGGAAAAAACATGGGAGGGAGCGGGAGTGAATAAAACTAATGGAAGTAATAAGGAGGGGGGGGGGTAGAGAAAGGGCGGGTGAAGAGGATGTTAAATTGAGGGGGGGGTTAGCAAGAAAAGGTCTCAAAGTGCGGCTGGGGGACCCGTTGGGAGCCGGCAAGGGGGGAATAATGTAAACGACAAAATTAATAGGAGAATCCTGTCTGTCAAATCTGGAAAAGGGTGAGTAAACAAACAACAAATGTTGTAAATTTAAAAAAAAGAAACGTGAAGGTACATATGGGACAGAGCCGGGAAGTCCCCTAAATAAGGGGGAAAGAAGAAGCGTGGGTTGCGACAACATCGGGGGGGTCGGAGGATCGTTACGGAACACGCGGAAGATGAAGGGAAGTCAAGTGATTGAGCGGGCCCAGGCAAAGCGAGCCAAGGACGGAAAAATAAAAGGTTGTCAGTGAAAAGGATGGAGGAGGTAATGGAAGTATGGAGAAAAAGGGAGACCACAGTGTCGGCAAAAGCCCGCACTAAGGTAAGGTGGGAAGGCGATGGGGTGGAAGGGGGGAGGGGGAACAACAAAGGAATTAAAGGGGAGTCAAAAACCTGAAAAAGGGTAGGGGCGGGATAAAAGAGAGGCAGGCTGTAAAATTGGTGCGGGTCGGAGGCACTAACAGGACTGAGGTGTAAAGGAAGGGGCTGCAGGGAAGGGAAGTGGGTAACAAAAGCGGGACCGGCAAGATCGCAATAGGACGAAACTAAATCGAGTGAGATAAAGGAGAAAAGAAGGAGAATAGTAAAAGAAGGTGTCAGCAAAAAATGCACATCTGGGACGGTGGGGGAGGGGTCGGGATCACTTGGGGAAACCGGTGGTCCGTGGCAAAAGGGGGCAAAAAAGTGGTAGGGGTCATGCGTTGGTACAAAGGAGGAGGTGAAAAGTCCTCGAAGGAAGGAAATGCGTCTTAGTGCGCGGAGGGCAAATGAGTAAATGGGGGGAAAAGACCAGAAACTGACGAACCGTCTCGCTGGCGGGGAGGGTGAAGGGTACTATGAAGGGGTAGTGGCACGTGAGATGGGTCTGGAAAGTCCGAGCAAATGGGCAGTACTGATCCAGGTGCCCCGTGCTGAAGAAAGTTGATCCTGAGAAAGAAGGGGCGAGAGCTAAAATACAAAGCGGTACAGGAATAAAGAAGGCACTAAGACTCGTGAAACGCTCGATTCCAGTAAAAAGCGGTGATAAGTCCAAGCGTCGCTCACAACGCCTGAGAGGGGTAGAAAAGAGACTAGGGGGGCATCGGTTGGGGATGCGGTAAGACGACCTGGAAGGCCGGGGAAGGTTAGTTTCGATGCAGAAGTGGTTTCAGGGAAGAGGGGGGGATTGAGTCGTGGGGGAGGCGCACGCAGTCGGGGAAATCAGATCGGGAGAATGTTCGGCGCAGATGGGGAAGCAAAAAAGTGTAATGCATGGAGGAATGGGAAAGGGGAGAAAAAAGGGGGAAAAGAGGAAAGAGGGTGGATAAAGCTACATCACGTGCGAAGATGGGCACAGAGCAGGAAAGAGAAGGTCGTGGGGGGCAGGGAGTCAAATGTGATGGTTTTAAAGGAACGGCCAAGCTTGAAACGCGAATTGATAGGTCATAAAAGGACAGAGAAAGATAAACTGGCAGAAGGATAAGGGAAGAAGCAGATAAAAATTACAAAATTCCGCGGCATAAATGAGGGAAGCCCATGACGGGAAGACAAGAAAAGGAGGATTGCCAGAAAGTGACAAAAAAACACAGTCCCAAACACAGGGCAGGCGGGGCAGAAGAAGAGGGAACCTAGGATATTGTTTGGTACAAGGGAAGGGCGGTGTCACACGGGGTGCTCGGGTCTGCAGGAAATGTGATTTGGGTTATCATAGTCGGAGAAGGGGAGAAGTGCAAGTATCTATAATGTGGGAACCTCAAAAAGGCTTAAATTGCCGGATTTTGTTCCAGGTGGATGAATGATGGGGGGGAAGAGGGAGGGGAAAGAGAGGGGGACACGCAAGGGGTGGACAGGTGCATTAGTCAAATAAAAAGTTCGGGGTTAAGGGGAGAATAGTGTACGGTGGGGAAGGGGCTGCTTGGGGGGAAAATAGGAGATACGCGGGAGGGTGCAAAAAAATATGGACGAAAATAATTACGATAAAAAGGTATTGGAGATTTGGGAAAAGAAGGGCTAAATACGCAAAATAAAAAGAGGTAGTGAGTAGCCGAAATGAACAGGGCAAAAAAGCAATGAGGGGAAGGGAGCCAGAGGAGAGTGCAGATTTGGAAAGAGCGGGGAAAAGGGGGGCGGGGGGCGGGGGGGGGGGAGGGGTGCTATGACATGAGAAGAAATGTCTCATAAGGGTGAACTCTTAGACTCTCTATGTAAGTCAACGGGGCTACTGTACGAAATTGTGAAGGGGGAGTAAGGGGGGTTCCATGGCAATGAAGGGCGAGAGAAGATGGGAGAGGCGTAGACTAGGGAATTGGGCGTCAAACGGGAGGGGGTTGGGTAGTACACAAAGGGCGAGGAAAAGGGGAACAGTTAGAGGAGATATGAGAGGTGCGCGGGATGGTGACAAAGGACAGAGGAAAGTAAAAAAAAACAAAACGAAGAAAGGGAAACTTTGGCGAATATAGGGGAAGAGAATTTGAGTGTCTAAATAACAAAGATGTGGGATGGGATGTGGGAATGGGGGGGGGGGGGAAGGAAAAAGCATGAGATGGGTGACAACAAGAGAGGGGTGTTAGTCGCGGCGGATGAAGAAAAAGAGGAGAGGTGGTCGGGTTTTAGGGCAGGATAAGCCCGGCGAAAAAGAACGAAGAGGGGAAAGGGCGAAAACAAGGAATCTAATGCCAGTGAAAAACGTTATTCGTAAAAGGCGTAATAGAATGCTAAAGAAAGGTAACGGTCAAAAAGATGGAGGGATGGTTGTAGGTATTCGGAGAAATGTGTGCGAAGGCCTGGTACTGGGGCGTGGGGGTCTAATAAAGGACGCAAGGAAAGAGTTGGAGGAGGGGAAAAAGAGGTAGGGGAGGGTGCGGCAGTTGAAACACCGGAAATGCGGGAATTCGTGGACAAGGACTTTTGTGAGATGATACTGAAGGGGTGGTACAAACAAAGCGCCCAGAAGACATGGGAGGATTTCGAAGGCGCGTTGAACATAGATTTAGTCCTCAAATGGAAAGAGAGGGCCGTCTGAAAGGAAAAAGAACAGGGCGGTGGAGCGGATTGGGAATTCTTTGCGACTGAGTGGGAGCGACCGTCATAGAGGTACGGAGGGAAAAAGAAGGGGCTAGCAGGTAAAAGGATAGAGGGAGACTGGGGAGGGGATACTGAGACAAGAAAGCTTTAACACAGGAGAAGAATTAGAGGGGGATGGGTGTCAAGGACCAGGAGAATGAATGCATGGTGAGGGAAAAAAAAAAGGGGAAAGGCAACTTCAATCAAAGATCGGGGAGAAAGCGTGGAATAACAAACGTGGAATGAAAGACGGAACGTCAGACAAGGCGAACGTTAAGTCAAAAATTAAAGAGGGGAAAGGGGGTTTGCCCTAGCGGATCGCGATCCACCAAAAAAAGAAAGGGGGGGGGGGGGGAAGTCAAAAGAAGGGAGGGCAGTGAGTGGGGAATAAACTCCTGGTATGAGAGAGTAGGAGGAGCTTAGGCTCTAAGAGTGAGAAAAAAAAGGGAATTAGTGTGTGGGGGGGGGAGAAGTGCGCGGTTTGGGGCCGGGGGGGGAAAACGGAAGGGGGGGGGTGGGGGGCCTGAAAACGTAGGTGGCGGGTGGATCGGAGGGGTAGGACACAGCAAAAAGACGGCGAGCGGGGTACGCGGAGGTGTACGAGCAAGAGGAACAAGCTTGTTGTTGGTACGAGACTAAACACGTAGGGAAAGACTTTTGCAGAGATAGGTGGAAAGGGGGCACAAGTGAATGTTCAACAGGGGGAAGGGAAAAAAAAGGCGGGGGGGGAGGACGGACGGCTGTCACAAGAAAAGGGTTGTAATGAGTGTGTACGAAGCGACAGAATGATACATAAAGAAAAGGGTTGGGAGAAGACGTGAACATTGGTCGCAATTGTTGGGCCGAGGGCAAAAAATTTGTCCCCTGCAGAAGGGGCCAACCGGGAAGGCAAAGAAGGGGTCATGGGTGATTTTCGAACACGCGAGGGGGACACACAAAATGGGTACGAGCCGGGGGAGAGGGGAAAAGGAAAGAGGAGAGGGGTTATTGTGAAACAAAAAGGAATAAGGAGCCTGGAGGGAGATGCGGGGACGATGCAACAGGGCGGGGGGAAAGGGAGTCAAACGTGGGGTGCCGGGAAAAAATTGAGCCAAACAGTCAACGTATTCTGGTAGTGGTGCGCCGACGATGCTTAGGGGGGGGCAACGAGGAGCAGCAAGCGGGCGGAGGACGGGGGGAGAAAAACACACGGCCGTATGATTTGCGGGTTGAGAAGGCAGGGTATGTGTGGGGATAAGGAAATCTCATTAAAATGTGATTAATACCGGTCAGGGAAAGAAAGAAAGACCAGGAAAAAGTTTGCTTGATACTTTCACAGCGTGTGGGGGTCGAAAGGAATGAGGGTGTAGGCCAACCTGTGCGGGTCCTCCACAAAGAAGCGGATGCCTATAGGGGCACTAGGGAGGAAGGGGGGGAGAGGGTTGTCGTGGGGGGAGGAGAACGGAGGGGGGGGGTGGGAAACAGGCATAGGGACGAGCGACTGAAAAGTAGGAGGGTATGGTATGCAGGTTTTTAAGAAATGAAAGGGCTAAAAGCAAGTACAAGGCTCTCACACCAACAGAGGTGATTCGAAGAGGATTCAGGCTTCTGAATCAAAAAGTATACTGAGAAAAAGAAAAAGCCGAAATACGGAAAAAAGGGGGGGTTGCAGGGCGGGGACCGGGTCGAGAGGCTGTCCGACTTGTAAGAGGCATTTAACTAAAAAAAAAAGGTATTTGGGGGGGGTAGGTCGAAGGGGATCCAGGTCAATTGGGGGGTCGACATGGAACGAAGGAGATAGAAGGGGGTGGAAATACAAAGTGCAAAGGTCGGGAGACATGAATAACGCGGAAACAGGGGTGGAAGCAAGGCCACATTGGGAGTGGGAGGGCAGGGTTGTAAGTGGTGCAAGAACCCGCATGGGATGCGCTCGAAGTCTCGGGAGGAACAAACAAATAAGGGAAAAGAAATATGCGTTGCATGGATAAGGAAGAGGTACGGATCATGGTAGAAACAACATCGGGGCGTAAGCACGCAAATAATTCAACAGTTGGTCAGGGAGTAAAAACATGAGGAAACGAATGGGGAGGGGAAAACGGGGGAAGACTGGGGTGTTGGGGCTGAGTAAAAACAAAAAAGGACAGAGGGCTGGCAATAATATAGGCGGCTAAAGAAACCTCCCACTGGGGAAAATTGGGTTGAAGGGTCGAGGGGGGCAAAGATGCTTTGCATGAGCCCCAACTGGAAAAGAGAAGAATCTACACTGCCGGGGGTAGGGAGGGGAATGCAGCCTGTGCTCACGGAAAGATGTCGAACCACAGTCGGGAGGGCTGTAGGAGGATGACGCAGCGGGAGGGAAGGAATGGATGGGATGAAGTTGGGGAAAGAAAACAAAGGAGGGGAACGCTCCCCCCTCAGCCGAGAAAAGAAGAAAAGTGTGGGTGTAATCTTCTTGAAAAACAAGTGGTGCTAACAAAAGGACAAGATGCAGAGGAAAGAGGGAAGAAGAGGACTAAAAAAACCAGCAGATACGAAACAAGGATTGGTTTCGTTGGGGGCGGTTCGGGGTATAAGGGGGCCGGCATGGGGAGTGGTGAGAGTAGCTGGGAGGGCAAGGGAACGGTTCCGGCCAGGTGCTCAAGCAGAAAATGAGGGACAGCAGTAGAGATGGGGGTGTGGAAGGGCACTTAGGCACGGGATACGGAAGAGGGTAGAAGAAAGGTTGAGTAAAGGGAGTGAAAAGGGGAGGGGGGATTATGACTTGCCTCTGTGGGAAAAGCTAATTGCGACAAAAAACAGGGGTTAAGCGCCAAAACCTGGGGTTAGGAAGTGATTGCTGGGGAGTGGGACATGGGGGAAAGGAAAAAGGGAAAAAAAAGAAAATGAACAAAAAGGGCGAAGGGGAGGGCGAAAACGGCAAAAGAAAAAAAAGACTCAAGGGTTAAGTAGCGGGGATAGGGGTCGAAGACACGAATTGAGTACCGGCAGCTAGGCGGAGACGGGTGGGGCGTTTGGGCGGGTCACGTGAGCGGGAAATAGAAGAAAAGAAACTGGAATAAAGGGTGGTGGAGGAGAAGGACGCGTCATGGGGAGCGAAAGGAAAGCTGGGTGGTACAGGAGGTTAATTGGAAGGATAGAAGCCTCGGAGGGGAGACGTCTAATAGACTACCGGGGGAGGTGAAATTGGACAAAAAGGAAGAGAATTTAAGAAGTGGGGGCGCGGTTCGGGGCCGGCGAAATGGATTTCAAAGAAGTTGGCGGGGGAAGGAGTAATCTGAAAAAAGGAAAAGAAAATGTGTATGCGGGGAGGTGGCAAGTGGCGCAGTTTGGACAGCACGAAATGTTCACGGGGATGTCTTTTGGGAACGTGAAAAGGAGCGTGCCAAAAAAGACGAACATGGGCGAAGAGAGGAACTGGATGCTCAAATCGGTGAGAAAGGCGGTGTTTCATGTACCCGGGGTGGTAAGTTTAAAAACAAGACTCTGAAGCGGTGAGTCTACTCGTACACCAACTGGGAGGCGATAGATGGGTACGGAGGGGGGAACGTACTATACAAGGGTTTGGATAAGTTGACACGTTTGGGATGGGTCGTATAAGTCAAAGGGAAAGGGTCGGGAACCGTTGGTGCGGGGGGGAAGGGAACATGATATACCGAGGGAAGGGGCTTGAGAGAGTGTCTGGGCAAAAATGGGGTATTTGGACAGTGGGCAAATTAGCACAATTTAATTAGTTCCGGGGGGAAAACGTGCGACAGGGGTCACGGTGCTCAGGGGGGGAGGGGAGTTAGGGGGGTGTCAAGCAGGAAAAACTCTAGGGGGGGAGGGGTGTGGAAACTTGACAAGGGGGGGGGAAGTCGATAAAAGGATGCCCGGTCTGAAGACGTCGACAAAAAAAAGTGGGGGCACGTACTGGTGGGTCATAACGTCTAATAATCGATGTGAAGGTGGCAAATGAACGTGTGGGAGTGCCAACCAAAACGCAGGAAAGGTGAGGGGTGGTGGGGCAGAAGTCACGCAATAATAACTGACACTGGGACATACCACCATGTAGGGAGGGGGAAAAAAGGAAATATACACGCCACGCAGGGGTACATGAAAGGTACACAACGGCGTGTCGCTGGCTTTTTGATAGAAACGAACGCCAATGGAGAGACTACTGAGGTCTACGGAGGAGGATGTGAAAAAGGGCGCTAAAGCTGTGCAAGATGGGGTCGTCGGCGAGAGGAGCGGCGAAACACTGCCGTCAAAGATGGACACAAAAAAAAAAATAAGGGGAAGTCTGAGAGAGGTTTAGATTGTTGAGGAGGGAGGAGAAAGGCTGTTCGGACATGACGGTAGATGTCCAACAGGGTTTCACGATGCAAGGACGAATTGAGCCGAAAAAATCGTGAAGGTGGGGAAAAGGGTCCAGGAAGTGGTAAGGATGGTAGAAAAAGTATGGAAAAATGGGGGGGAAGGGATCTAAGGCCGGCCTAGGGGGGAGATGTAAACCTGTTGAAAAAGAGTGGACGAGGGTGGGAATGTTGCGAAAGGCGTGGGGACAGATCTGAAAATAAACGTAGACGGGAACAAGGGGAAAAAAGGGGCGGTAATCATGATTCGTGGGGGGTACCCAGGGTCTTGTGAACACAAATGGAGGAGTCTAAAAAGCGGCACCTCAAGAGACGAAGTGGAGAGTAAGCATGCTATCGACCAGAGCGGAGAACGGGGAGGGGTGAGGACATAGATATATTGAGTCAAAGGTCATTCGGTCTGAGCCGATAGAGGGAAAAAAGAAATATCATCGTGGGGTTAAAAAAGGAGGGGGTGAGATATAGGGACAAAAAGGGCGTGAGAAAAAAGGAAAAGGTGAGGAAGGGGGGGAGAAGGGGGCGTGAGGGGGGGGGGAAAGAAGAGCCGCTTCGAAGGTAACTATAAGATTGGGGGACGAGTGCCTGAGGGAAACCGGGCAGTAAGTCGTGAGCGAGGGAAAAAATAAAGAAGGCAAAAGAAAAGAAAAGGAGAGAGCAGGGGAGGAAGGGGGGGGGAAGGTGGGATGATATGAACGGGGGGGGTTTTGGAAAACAAAAATGCAGGGGTGACAGAAAGGGGAAATTAAACAAGGGAAAGGGGAGGAGAAAAGAAGAACGAAGAAAGGAAAAGGCACAAAGGAAAGGGAAAAAGTGAGGAGGAGGAGGGAGAAGAAGGAGGGGAAGGGGGGGAGAAAGGGAGGAAGGAGAAGGGGGAAAAAAAAAAGGGGGAAGTGGTACAGCACCGATGTCGAGGGGTTCAATAAAATGGGGGCGGACCGATCGAGAAGGCTAAGGAAGGGGTAGACGGCGAGGGGGAAGGGGCAAACCAGTAAAGGGGCAGCGGGGTAAAAAAGCTGATGAGGGCTTGGGAACGTTGTTCAAATAGAGGTCTAGCAGGGGGGTAGGGCGGAGGGTGGGCATGGAGAAGGGAAAGACAGGTTCGATTAGGGATGGTAGAGCAGGGAAAAGCTGGACCGGGGGGGGTTAACCGTGTGGTCCGCGGGGCGGGAGGAGGGGGGATAAAACATTGTGGGCAGGATTCAGGAGTAGTGTTGCCGTTGGGCCAAGATCTGTTGGAAAAAAGGAGTGTACAATATAGAGGTCGGGAGTGCATAGGAAACCCAGTATACACGGAAATACGCGATGTGTGGGGCAGTTGGGAAGGGGGGGAGCAGATGGTCGGAAGAATGTGCACGCGAAAAGGTAACGTACGGGAGGCAAGCCAAGGGCCATACGATAGAGGCAATGCTGGGGTGAAAAAGAAGGGGGGGGGGGGGGTGACGTGGGTGGAGGGGGGGAAAGTCCGGGGAATGATGAACAGTGCGAAGTTACAGATGATCAGGGGAGGGGATTGAAACGTAAGTTAAGGGTGCCGTTACATGTCCCAAGTTACGAGGGGGGGCAGGGCATAAAAAGCAGGGGAAAGTAAATCAGAGATTGAAGACGGGAAGGAGAATGTCTAAGGATGCAGGCTGCGGAGACAGCTGGGGGGGAGGTTTGTATTAACAACATGGCAGCAACACAAATGAAAAATCGAATTCGAAGAATCAAAGGAAAGCAGGGGGGGGACTGCTGGGGCATACGGACTAACCGGTTAGCGTGGGGCCGAAAACAAGGAAAGAGAGAGGAGTGGCAAAAAAGCAAGGGGACGGGAAGGGGGGCTTGAAGGAGAAGTCGTCAAATTCATAGGGAAAGATGAAAAGAGATTGTGTGTGAAGAAAAAACGGTTTTTAAAAGAATCGGGGAGAACGTTGAGAGGGGTCGTCCGATGTTGGGGCGAAAGAAGAGACAAATCCAAGAAGAAAGTGTAGAGAACGGGGTGTAAGGGTACGGGCGCGAAGTGGAGGACAAATGCAGGGTGTAGGGGGGCGGTAAGGTCTTGTCGGATGGACGAAGAAAGAAGGCGGGAGTGGGTAACGGGTCAGAAAGGCCTGGGAAAGTTTTTTGGGGGCAGGAAATACGGGGGGGGGGACTTATGAATGTCCGGGGGGAAGTTGCTGGTGGGAAAGCGAGTCGACAATTTGGAACAAAAATGAGTGACGAGAGAGGAGAGGATGACGCTCGTGTGGGGCAGGCAGTAGGAGGAGAGCGGAAAGGGGGGGATGCCCAGGAAAAGGGGGGGGGGCGAAGCGGGAGAGGGGGAAAAAAGTACAAATCTGTCCTGGAGAGTCAGTCTCCGGGTGGTGGGGCGGGAAATAATCACGGCCAGATTTAACAAAAAAGAAAACAAGATAAAGAAGACCGCAGGTTCGGAAAAAATAACATTTAGGTCCGCCACAAAGCAAACATACTTCCCCGAAAAGAAAAAGACCTTAATCAACTCGGAGGACAGTAGAAAGTTCCATCACACAAGATAAGGTCCAATCGGAGACCGAAGGCCGTGGTCAGAACAGAAATCTCGGAAGGGGCCTAGATATCTCTCAAGCGGCTTCAAAATACGGAAGACCGTCCCCTAACTAGTAAATTACACCTTGCGGTCTGCTAGAGGGGATGGTCATGTTTTCGTCAGCTTGGGGTTGACACTGTGACAAAGGGTGGGAGACGACGATGTGAGGTTGTAAGAAAAAAACCTGTAGTGTTTCGCGGTTGGTCTAACGCGAAAAGCATGTTTTGTGTGTCAGCTATCATCCCGATACAACTAGTAGGGTGCAGTACGCACACAAGGGTACGAGTGGTCGTTGTCAAAAAGTGCAGGACAGGGGAGGAGATTCTCCAAACAACGTTTTATATCACAGAAAATTAACATTGCCCATCCAACAAGTCCTTTGGAACAGTCTCTAAAAGCACAAACAGGGACGTAAAAATTGCTTTTTTCGGGACTCTCTCCACAGTCCGTGTTTCAGTTGTCCACAAAAAAAGCCTGTCTGGGGAGGGTCCCTCGACTTCGTGTGAAAGTTTAAAATCAAAGTAGGACCGCAGGAATACAGGGCCAGAGTAGTGCTAAAAAAGAATGTTTCCAACGGCTTAGCTGCGATACTCGAGAAGCTTTTC
>Ga0179593_1524211_pt1 | contig 16995 bp, 14 predicted proteins | sample CZODoug2_1_08_16_FD_185931 | JGI IMG/M metagenome (GOLD analysis project Ga0179593, IMG submission 185931) | Vadose zone soil fungal communities from Angelo Coast Range Reserve, California, USA - CZODoug2_1_08_16fungal (PacBio error correction) | ecosystem: Environmental > Terrestrial > Soil >...
AGGTTGCTCAAGTAAGGAGAGGGACTGTCTGAAAAAGGAGAAGATTTATGAACGGGGGTCCCTAAGCCTAATGAGAGGTGAAGGAAGTTACGCAGAGAGGCAAAACGGCGGGAAGGGCTATTAAACATGATGGGGAGAAGTCCCCGAAGAATACGTGAAATGAGAGGGGAACCACAGACCACAAGACACGTAAAGAATAAACGGGGGGGAAAGCGGTCGGAGGGGAGATCCACCCTACCGAGAAAAGGTCCAACTCGACCGAAGGCGGCGGTTGAGAGGGGGGGGGGGGCGCGTTGAAGAAAAACTAGTCCGGGCCCTGTAGGAAGGGGAAACGGCAAGTCTAGACCAAGTAGGGCGGTCAAGGAGATATTCCGTAGAGGCGGCGGGGATTAGGAAGGATTCACGTCTATAACTAGACAACCTGGAAACTCAACGAAGCGAGGAAGGGGGGGGGGGATCTGCCTGTGAAGGGAAAAAAGGGGGTCTTCTTGGTCGGCGCAGAAAGGAATGGGGGGGGGGTTTCGCGGAGGCTCCCGGAATGGAGAAAAACAATGTCTAATCTCCGGATACCATTGAAAAGCGCTTTGCCGCGGGTCTGCTCCAATAAAAAAAGCCTAAGGCGAGCTTCAGAGAGTTGCGGGGAGAATGGCGAGAGGAAACACCAATTTGGAGCGGAAAACCGCAGGGCGGGGAAACATCACGCCGTATATCTAAAAAGGGAAATTCCAAAAAATACTGGGATAGAGCCAGCAGAGAAGGAAGACATCTTAAAGCAGGCTGAAGTTGTGTAGAGAAACCAGACAGGAGGAAATCTGTAGGAGCAGGTTGCGCGCAAGGTCTCTTTCGGAAGCTTAAAGGGGGACTGGCCCGACTGGGTTCGTAACGCGACGCCTGTTCTACCCTAAAAGTGACGACCTGAAGGCCCGCGCCTGTGTAGAAGCAACCATACGAAAAGGTCAAGGGGGGCGCAGCCTACTGCGCGCAGGGGTCGAGCTCCACGGAAAATGGGGAAAAGGTGCCTTGTATGGGGAGTTTTGGGGGGGGGTGCGTAGATTGCAGCGCGCAATGAAAGAAGAGAAACCTTCTCCCTCATCAACTCGAGAAGCAAACATCGGGGGAAATATTCTCGTGGCGCCCACAATAAAATTGAGGGGGGAAATAGGGCTCCGGAGAGACATCCCTACCAGGGAGAGGGTCTAGCAAGGGGCTCGTGGTAGTCAGGAAGGAAGACAGATAAAGACTGATCCTGGAGAGTTTAACAGGTTGGACTTGCGGGAAAGAAGGAAGGAGTTGCCATCGCCAAGGCTTGACCAAAGAGTTGGCATAAAAAAAACATCGGCATGCCGCGAACTCTCCTCCATCGCCGCGGTCACAGAAGCTCTACCGACTACAAGAACCAACCTCGCATAAAACACCGGGATGAGTAGGCCAAGGGGCGGACAGCAAAAGGAAAACCGACGGGAGGGGAAAGTCCCTCTCAGGGGTTGAGTTGAGTTTGGAAGGGAAAACTCTTTCCCGGGTTGGGGACACTGTCATAGAGAACGAAGTAAGCAAAGAAACACCCGCAAAGAAAAAGAAAACGGGGGGTTATAAGGGACTCACGCAACGGAGACGTAGGGACTTCCTCATCGATCAAACTTTGAGGGCACTTTCAGAGCTGGACCGAGAACAAGGTGAGAGCTGACGTGGGAAGGCTCCGACAATGGTCTGGGAGAGGTTTCGCCATTCTTGGAACAAGAATCATTGTCGGGATGAGGGGGAGGTTGGTAGGTTTGCGGTGGATGGGTAGAGGAGCTTTGGGGACGATCTCTGCCGCAGAGAGACCGGAGATCGAAATCACCCCCGGGAGATCATGCGGAAAGGAAAACCCAAAATACCATTCGGACCAGAAGGGTCTACCACCAAAGGCTCGGCTCCTGAAGGAAAAATGGTCTTACGGAGAAGTTAAAAACCGGAGCCCCCATTTGACACCTCATGGGACTCGAATACGAGGACTCGGGTAGAAAAATGGGCGTGAAAAAAATGGTTGGGGGGTCAAATGTATGGGTAGGGGTCCTGGTGCGGACAATGGCGGCACGCGGATTGAGAAAGAAAACTCCTCGAGAACGAGAGACTTAAATGAAAAGTTAGGGCCGAGATACCATTGCGGCCAGCAAGAGTCCTGGGTAGATCAGCCGATGGAAGGAGAGGGCGTTCAAGCTGTTAAGGGTAGATAAAAAGCTTAGGAAGCACCACCGGAAGTCTGTTTAGGAGCGATCAGGAAAAAGAAAATCCTCGGTGAAAAGAAAACCTTTCGAATAGGTCCGTACACAAGGGGCGCCTGGGAGGGGAGGCCGTACGAGAGGAAAACAACAAACAAAGGAGAAGGAAGGCGCACGGGAGAGTCCAGGCCCAAGTTGGGGCGGCCAGATACGCGGCGTGGCGAGGATGTAGGTCCCGGGTGAGACGCCTACTACAAAAGAGAAGGTGTTTCCGCGAATCAAGCAAAGGCCTCAGTCCCTGTAACAGCTTGAACTTAGCCATAAGGCTCGGCATGAATCTACCAGGAAGGCCCTCGTGCGGGACCTCACGGTATCTACTCTCCCTTATTGGGGGAATTGTTCAGCTGGAGGGGAGGTCGATTCTGCGCGGACCGTCAAAAGCCTCGTGAGACGCCTTTACCAAAGCAGCCTCCATAAGGAAACCTACAAGAAAAAAAGTTTCCAGCGCGAAAAAATCCTCCCAAAAAATCTTTTCGGGGAGAATGAAGGGGGTCCCATGGTGGGGACTAAAGGTAAGATCAATCTCCAGACCAGGTGCTCAAAAGGAACTCGAGGCCGGTGTGGATACTTCTGGCGAAGGGGAATCGTGCCGGGATGCAACGTACAGGGGAAATATCAAAAAGGGGGGCAAAAGCTCGCGGCAAGGCAGATTTTAAGAGAACGTTCGCACGATAAGAACCAGCGAAGCAATACAAGGTCAACGTTCGGTCCCGAAAACCGGGCTGTGGTTCATCCTTGGCGAAAAAAGGAACAACTCAGAATCCGGGGAGGAGTCCTCTCCAGGGATAAGATCTGGGGGTTCAAGGGCTCCTTATAAACTGAAACTCCGGTAAATTAGTCTCTGAGCTCCTCCGAGAAGTTCTTTTGTCTTTGGAATCTACCAATGTGGGGTATTGGAAAGGTTGGGGTTCTTGACTTAAGGTCTAGTGCGGGGGCCGGTGCACAAACAACTCATCTTGGGGTACCACCAAGAACGTCTATTAAAAGAGGAATTCAATCGGCTTTTTAAAGGGTCAGGCCAGCACTGTGCGCGTAGGATTCGAGAAAGGGTGTGAACATGATGAGCTTAGGGGATGTCAGGAGGGGATATTCGCCGATTTGTTACAGGAAATCTTCGGGGCTCATTAGTGCGTGGGTGGGGCCGGAGGTTCGCGAGAGGGATGGCCACCTCCTCTTAGGAAAGTTCCTTCATGGGAAGGAGGCACCAAACCCGGACTCAGCTCAAGAAATTTGCTTCAGCCTTCTGCGCTTGTTCTCCGAAAAATCAAGAACAACTATTCACGAAAAAAAGTTCTCAAAAAAACCCACGAACCCTTCAGGGGGGGGGTGAGAAGAAAAAAATCTCCTCAGGCTTCAGAAAAAAGTGATTGTGGGGCGAAAAATATCCAGATTTTATTTCGCGCGATTCTCTAGATATGGGGGGGGAAAAAAGGGGGGTGAGGCGAGGATCAATGAGGCGGAAGGGTCCTGGAAAAACTCAAGGGAAATTTCCTAAGTCGAGAGATCGAAACTACCCAGGGCAGCCATCAGGACGGGAGGTGCGGTGCCGCATTTTCGAAGAGGGTAGGAAAAAGCTAGGGGCTCGGCAGGGAGAAAAATCCGCCTTGCTAGTACTGGAAACTAGGCTTGCCTCTTTGCCGAAAAGCTCGCAAAAACATTTCCCTGGTCCAGACCTGAAAGATGGAACGACCCAGAAGCTCTCTGCACGAAGAAAAAAGGAATTGCCCTGAGGTCAAATGTACCACCGGATGTAAGCCCTAAAGGGGGGTCGGCTTCAGAGGGCGATGTCTCAGATTGGTGGACTGTAATTCAGTGGCTATGGAGAAACGCTGGGAGACGACGTTCTGTACGGACGAGAAACATTTTTGGCGTCCGCCGGAACCGCAACCCTACCACGAGCATCGATCATGCTGAGGGGAGGCGCGAAGAAAAGAAGGAACCCCAAGAAGTTCTCATTTCTATACGGGTGCGGCGAGTCGGGGGCCATTGGGGTCGGCGTGAGATCGAGGAGACTCGAAAAATAAAGGTCGCTCGGGAAAAAAAGCCGTCATACACGAAATTCTATGGATGTTGGAAGCGCTAAAATTTATCCTCAACCAGGTGGCGATTTATAAAGTGCACCGCGCCGACCATCTAGAAATCAGCGCGCAGGGGGAGGTGCGATCCCTTGAAGTTGCTTCTACATGGGGGTCACCCAGGAAAGGGAGGGAGACTTTAGGTCAAGCCTAGAGAAACACCGACGATTCTTTCGCAAAAAACTACAGTCGATAAGCTTCTTGTGATCACAAAAAAGTCGACAGGGACGTAGAACGGGTTCTTTTTGCATCGGGTGGGGAGCATCTTCCAGGAGTAAAAAAGGAAAGCATTGGGGGTAAGGCTCCCAACTCGGTTAATATCATGTAACCGTTTTGGCAAAGAAAGCTGGTCAAGGAACGAAATATAGGACTGGGTGGAGAGCCATATGGAAAGAAATCAGCCAGGAAGTCCGACGCAAGGGGGCTACTAGCTTTGCCATAAATCTCAACAACAAAGAAAAGAGAAGATAGGGGAGCTCAGATCGTCAAAAATGAGGTCTGAAAGCAGGAGAGGTATTGCGCGAAACTAAGTATATATAGGGAGAAGGGGGAACGTCCGAGCAGGAAAACGGCGGGGAAGGGGCCAGTAGTGGGGAGGACTTCCCGAAAGGTCTTGACGTTTAAAGGTACTATGACGGGACCCAGCTCCCCCAGCCAAACGGGAGAATTTGCGATAGGAGGCAGCGCCAAAGAGAATAGGATAGACTTCTCTAGACCGACTTCGGGTGAGCGAGGCGCAAGGAGCAGCACGAAGAGGAAGTCTTCATCCGGTGGGGAAAAGTCGCCGGAACAAAAGGGAATGGAGACGACCAAGCTTTCATGCTCGAGCTAAAAGGGGAGAGCTAGGCAATTATACTCGCCCCCTGGAGGCGTAAGATCGTCTTCCGGGGCCGGCGTGGGTTCTTGTAAAGCGGAAGTGGAGCTGCCTCATCGGAGGGGAGGAACTCGCCGATACTCGACCGGAAAGGATCGAAATGGGGAGAATAGGCTTAGGGGGTGCCAGGGGGTGGAAATCGAGCCATCAAAAAGACTATGCGCACCATTCTCTAGTCTGGCTCTGAAAAGCCGCGAGAAAGAAAACAGGTGATCTCCACTATCTGGCGAAAAGGGGAAATACCCAGGGAAGCACGTACGCACTTTAGGCCTAACTTATACAAGTATAGCACAGCTAGAAGGGGAAGCAAGCGTCTTGAGTAAAATCTTTGGTCAAGACGAAACTAGTGCGCTTCGTTGATACAGTTCATCTGACCTTCGGGAGTTCGGAGATTAACTGGGGAGTCAGGCGGTTTTGAGAGATAACGCGGAAGGGCGTCTACACGTAACGAAAAAGGTGGCTTCCTCGAAAAGTCCGATCACTCTGGGGTCTTACGCCACCATATCTAATTCCGTCAACCTCCGATCGCGTCTCTGCGCGCTGCTGTTGGGAAAAAAATTCCGGAAGATGATGACAAGTCACTGGTTCGGGGGAATTGCAGGAGCGACCCTGGAAAACAAAAGATCCTCCTGAGACCGAGCCCTCTCGCCAACCGTCAGCGAAATCTCAGTTTCTCACACAAGAAAGAATGGGTCTTAACTCGGCAAGTTCCGGAGAGCCCTCGCCGAAAATCTCATAACGTGTCTCGCAGTCTTGTATAGTTGGGACGGTCATAAAGGCGAAAAAAAAGTGAAGTTATACGGAGTCGGGGCGCAGGGTCACAAGGCTGGCTCTTAAGTCTCAGCGAGGGGCTATTCCCCTAGGAAGGAAGTTCCATCAGAGAGGGTCCTACCTCCGAGGAGCATCGGAAAGGAAAAGAATTCTCCCGACTCCGCCGCGGAGAAGATACCATAGTAGAAAGGACCTCTACCCAGGAAGACTCGCTCCTGAGCATCTTGCTCTACCGGACGGGGGAGAGGTGCTGGGGCCGAATTTACCCCTCAGGTAAGGGACTGACCTAGCCGGTTCGGGGAGGGGGTCCGACGGGGAGTCTTTTGGGGGGCACCGCGATCAAAGAAAAAAAACCAACCAGAAAACGCCCCGAAAACTGGATGGGGGGGCACGCAAAAGGCCGTGAGAGGAAAGGAGCCTCCGCGAGGAGATGGCGCCGGTCATACTGAGGCCGGTCAAAAGGGACTATCGCGCCTTTGAGGGAGAACCGGGCTGGGTCTGAAGTTCGAAAATAGTGGAAAGGAAGTCTGGATCGACAGGAGGGTTGTAGTAGGGGGAGGAGGTTTCTGAGGGGAGGACGTGGGCTGAACTATCTTACTTGAAACTCGAGGGGGAAAAGTCGAAAGATCAAAAATGACCGGGTCGAAATGCGGACACGGGAACAACACCATTCAGAGAAAAACAGAAGGAGAAACCCGGCTCGTTGAGGCAGAGCACAGGGGGGAGCAAGGGGAATCGGAAAAAGAGTGAACCCCAGGGCACCTCATTGACGAAACTTGCTTTGCAAAAAGGATGGGGAAAAAGGCCGTCTTCCCCCCGGGGTGTGGGGAATCGAAGGGAGGGGAGGCGGTGAAGTTTGGGGTCAAGGGGCTGCTCACGATTTTGAAACGCGGCCAGCAGGCCGCGGAAACCTAAATCTGAAAAAAGTAGAATTAATCAAGGGGGGCCGTCAAAATACCAGGGCCCGCACGGTGCGGAAGGTAGATCTGCCGAGCACTTGAGGGAGGGGGATTTCAAGCGGTTAAACATTTAGGAACTCTGAGGGATGTCCTTAAACCACCTCATCAGGGGTAAAGTCGAGATACATGAACAGAAGAGTACACCAGCCGTCAATCTGGGGCCGGACACAAAAGGGGTTATGAAGGAAATGCTGCCTGAAGTACTATCTAAAAAAAAAACTGAGGAGGAGGGAATATTCTTCCGGCCTGATCGTCCAAGAAGACACTTTCCATGGGGGGGGGAAGGCCAGATCGGAAAGGGGAAAACGCTGGGGGGAGGGAAAAAGTCAGAGCGAACACAGACTAATCAGGTGGGCCTTCTAAATCCGCAAATCCTCAGTCCTAACGGGGAAAGGACTCTAAAAGAAAGCCGGAAAACAGTCCAGGATAAAAAGCATCACCGTTTCGGGGGGGAAACAGTGGGACAGGAGGACCCGTATTTAATGGAATTGACAGCTTCGGGGAGAGGCTCTGGCCCCCCAGTCCACCTCCGATGACCCCGTTGACGCAGCCCAGGACCGCAAAAACCTTCAGAATACCAAAAACCCGGGGGCTCCGACGCTCAGGTCTCACGCCGCAAAAAGAGTTCGCTCATAAGGTGGGCCCATGGTTGGTGAGGGGGGGCCGATTTTCCGATTTCGAAGCCCGGGGCTCAAGGGAAAAACCGAGCACCGGTGGGGTGGGCGAATGATTGGCCGAATGGGCCATCCGGGAAACATTTCGCGATTCCCCCGGGGGAAGAGATAGGAAGGAGTGCGGCCAGGGAAGACTTTCAAGCGAAAAATCGACGGGGAACCTCATAACCAAAAAGACAAGGTCAGGCTCCAAAAAAGGGCTGTGAAAGGGGGTGCGAAAGAGAGGGCCTCCAACCAGTCGAGCTCTCCCAAGGAACTCGAACAGTGGATCAAGCCGCCAGTCGGAAAGTGCCTCTAAAGTCTATCCGCGGAAGGCCTAGCGACGGCTTTTGATGTACTTCTCCCTCAAAAATTTCGGGGGCGGGGGTTCCAGGAAAAGGGTCGATCGAATGGGCCTCAGGGCACCCCCAAAATTTGTGACGCCCCCCTCCAAAAAAAGCGAGTGAAGTCATCTCACCCGGCGGGGGAGTTTGCGGCCACACTTCAGGGATTTAGAGCGAGCCGGGGATCAGGATAGACGGGCTGGTCGAGGTCGAGGGAAACCGATGTGGACGCGCTGGCGAGGAAGGGTTCGCAGCCCAGGAGAGGGGGAATGCCGAGGAGGGAGGCGACGGTCTGCGAAAAAGACTCTGAGGCCAAGGAAACTCTGGTGCGAAAAGCCAACACCTGATGAAGGCCTCACAGAACCGCTTTGTACATTATGCAGGAAGTCAGGACTTTTCTCAAGCATGCCGACCACGACTACCTGGCTCTACAAAAAAACTCTCGGAGAGTACGGAGAGCGGCGTCCGAAAGGGGGGGCGAAGATGAGGAGCCATATTTATTGGGGGGGGGAGTCCATCGAGCCAGATTGGGCCTCTGGCGCGTGTCGAGGGGGAAACCGGACTAGGACTCTCGCGCGGTGACATTAACGGCCCTCAAAAGCCCGGTAATTCGTCCTTCGGAGGACCACGTCTTCGAGAAGATTGAATCTAGTGCTTTGGATGTCATTGTCTAGCTTTTGAATTTAAACAAGTGAGGGTGCTCCATGTAAAACCTCCCCTGTTCGGGACTTTCCTTACAGGCGGAAGACGGGGAGTTTCAATCTCTCGAAACCCCCATTCCTGGCCGCCACCACTTGAGAGGGGAGAAACCTGACCTCGCTGCGCGATGCAAGAGCCGGGGGCATAGGAACTTACGGGCTTTCCAGAGTCACAGGGGCGAGCGGGGGGGACGTCGCTGTGAGGATGGAGGAAGGAAAGGCTGGAGATGACGTCCATTGAGGACTCTCTGGGGAGGGGAAAATTTTTCAGATGTTACCGGCGTGAGGAACTCTCGGACAGCGGGGATTTGCGATCAAGGTTTTAGTCGGAAAAGGACATACAGAAAATCGAGCAGAATCTCATCGCAAAGATGGCGCTATAAAAGAGCCGCAGAGTCTCCAGTTAAGACGGTAAGAGGAGTCTCGGAGGCCATTTGAGAGTTCGGTCCGCGAGAGAACAGACCAAAAATTCGGCTTCCGGACATCACGAAGACGGCAAGCCCGGCCGCTTCGGGAAAGAGCTTTTGAAAGGCCTCACCAGGTTGCTAAAAAAAAAGTATAGAGGAAGATCGCGGGCACCGCCCTCTAAAGCCTCAACTCATAGGAACGCGATGTCGACCCCGGACGGGGGCGGAATGGTATCAAACACTGCAGCGGGAGAGCTTTATGGCACGCTCCTCTATCACGAAAAAGAAGCTGGGCGAAGAGAATTTAGAACCTCTGGGGGGTGATCTCCTGCACGATCCAGGTAGATCTACTGGATTGGGACTTCTGGGGTCCGTCCGGGGTATTGCTTGAAACGCGGGAATTTAGGGGGAAAGCGCAAAGAAGGGATGGCCGGAAAGAGTTTTGCCATGAGCGGGTCCGTTGAAAAGAAATTACGAAAAAAGTATGTTTCGGGGGCGCCATAGTGAAAACCTTCTCTTTCCGCCCATGGGAGAGAGTCCGCAGAATAACTCTCAGAAAAAAAAAAACGAACTGGAGGGGGGGTAAAAATAAAGGGTCTCGCCGCTAGTAGATTGTCGCGGAAATGCTTTCAAGATTGAGAGACATAAGTCTGATGGGGGAGACTTGAAAAGCAGAGCAAGGGCAAAACGGGTTCCTTCTATTAAAGTAGTGGGGAGGACTAACGAAGTCTGGGAAAAAAGTGAACTATGACGGAACCCTCATGAGCCAATCCCCATATACATATCCTGCTCTGAGGCTTTGCCCATAACATAATCTGTCAGAAGGCTACCGCATGCGTTGTGCTACTCTCTGAACAAAAGGGGACAATCTGAAGCCATTGTCCGTCGAAGGGCCAAACAATGTATAGACATCGCGTTCATCAGCGCGACTCTCTGGGCGGCGGGCGGCGGAGGGATCTACATAAAACCTGGTTCGGCTTCAACTAGCGCTTCCGCCTCGGGGCGGGGCGGGGTCTTGAGGAAAAAACAGAGACTAAGAAGGGGGACTGGGGGACTAAAATTCGAACGAAAAGCTCCTCTCGATTAAAAAAGTTCTAAATGGAACTCTGCGGGGGGGGGTGAACTTCTGTGAAATCGTAAAAAGAAAGCCGATTAGGAATTATCTAGGAGCTCGGGGAAAAGTCTCTCCGCCACAATGGCATCCGAACCGCTGTGAGCTGTCCACGACGGTAAAAATAGACACGTGGTCCTCGGAGAAAGAGAATCATCGCCATCGGAAGAATGCGCAATATCAAGCTGCGGCCCCGGGGGCCTCAAAAAAAAAAGGGGCATTGTCGGGGGTTGGGAATCGGACACGAGAAGCGGGTCGGTAGTAAAAAAAACCTCTTGTCACTGGGGGGAGGGGAAGACTGGTGGGGGAGAGAGAGAAAGATCAGGCCGAGGTACCAGTACGAACAGGGTTCTTCTAGACTGCCGAAAAAGCTATGTTCGCCCCACAGAGAACAATGCCCAAAAGGGGGCATCGAGAGATTCTCGAGGAAGGTGACGAGAGACTGCCGGCCGCTATTACAATTTCTGGGGCGGCGTATGTGACAGGGGGGGGAACGCAAATGAAGGCACTCTCTCCGGATCCTCAAAGAAATAAAGCGCCCTCCGGGGCATCTAAAATCGGCTCGTGGCTCCCAAACCCTATGGGGAGGGACTCTTGGGGGTGAACTGCTTGCATCGAAATCTACCTAGCGGTTTTAAAACTCTCCCGTCGTACTCGTGGGGAGGACAGGCTGGCTAACAAGGGAAGGGGAGAACTTCTGAAAGTCTCAATTTAAAAGGGAGGGGAGAGGAGTAATCGCAGGGGGATATCGCAAGACGGCCGGCGTTCCCATCAGAGTAGTGCGCAAGACCGAGGCTCGCCATCATTCCCGAGAGAAACTGCAAGACCAAGCCGCGGACGCTTTCATAGGGGGACCTCGCACTACCCTCCGACCGAGGAAGATCAAACCGGCTCGCCACCTCGTCCTTCTAATTCTTGCCGGAAACTGTACCAAGAGGAGGACTTTCCCAAGAGAAGGGGTGGGGGGGGGGGGGAAGAAACAAATCTCGGTCGTGTGGTTCCAGGGCACAAAGAAGCGAATTAATAAGAACCAAACCTTCCCTCCCCAAGAAAAACGGATTGAGAAGTGGGAAAAAACGAAAAACGGCCATTCGATTGAACGCCGAGAGATCAGAACTTTAGGGTCTCCCTTCTGAGGGTCGGACGGTGATAACTTTTCTGAGATGATTTGGCGAAAGGGGGGAAAGAATTGAGGGGACTAGTTCTCCTTCTTTAACATCAGCATCGGGAGAGAAGGAAATGTTGTATGATGACGTTCACGGGAGGGGGTCTCGTCACGTGGATCTTTACTATCGGTGACTGCCTCCGAATGGAGGAGAAAAATCTCCTCCAGGGGAAGGAGCGTCATCTACCTGACACCGCAACCATGAGGGTCGACCACGCCCTTCTAGGGGAGACTTGAGCACCGGAGGAGGACTGAATCAGAAAAATTAGGTTAAAAAAGACACGGGAGTAGGGAGATTTCGTTGAGAGGGGAGACTTGGCTCGGAAGAAAACGTGTTTTTTGGAGGTCAAAGGTGATTATAGGGGGTTCTTTCAAGGGGGCGTCAAAAAACAGAAGGAATCGGTGCCCGAGGGTCCGAAGTGGGAAACGCGAGCGGGGAAAGCATTAATCCTGAATTATGTCAATACCAGTAGCCCTCACTGGGGGAAGGGGGTGACTTCCGAGCACGGGAGGAGGTGGGAAAAGTTTCCAGGGAAAAAGAAAAGGCTTGCGTATGGCACAACACCGGATGAAGGTGTAGTATGAGTATCATGAACCTCAGCTCTGTTAAAAGCCGGAGGGGCCGGACACAAAAAATATTGGCTTGAAAGGGACGATGCAGCCGACGAGCTTCAACCACCAACACGGCGGTAGAAACAGAGGGGGAGTTCGGCCGGCGGGGAAAGGAGAAGAAGCCCCGCTGTCCCCAGGGGTAAAGGGCCAGAAATCGACCGGGAGGGGGTTGTTCACCACGAGCGGATGCGGGGAAGGAATCCGCAAGACTACAAGATCACAGGGGGGTGCCTGGAGAAAGACCCATCATAAAACCTCAAAGGGAACTTTGAACCGTTGCCCCCCGGAGCAGGAGATGATCTACTGAGCCCCTTCCTCAAGTGAGTGTGAAAAATTGTGGAGGACCTTATTTAAAGGAAGGTCATCTTCGCGCTCGAAGCGGCTGGCCCAAACACCCAAAGCGTGAGCCGCAGAGCACCAGGGACAGGACCCCCTAAAGTGGAGAAGTACAACAAAAGGGCTCCGGCCGCGCACAGAACGCTCAAAATCAGTCTGGTCGCTCAATGAAGGGGGGAGGGGGGGAACTAATTTTTCCAGTATTCCTATTGAAAGCCCAGGTGAGAAGTCCGAAATGAGACGGTGGTGGAGACTCGGGCCGAAAGGGGGAGGTTGAAGTGCCGCATGATAGGCTCCGTCCCTGTGGAGAGTGTCCGGGCTAATGCTCGACTGCAAAGGGGAGATCGTCAATCGAAACGTCCAGAGACGAGAACCCTCAGGAAGAAAAAATACAACATCATGTCGACCTACAACGGAGCTGTAAGAAGGGCGAACTCGCAAAGCTCCATCCAGGTCTGAAAAGCCGCGCACAATTCGAAGCGGAACATTGGATACGGGGGGGAGGGGAAGGAGAAAGTCTGCAAGAGAAAAGGTCTAGATTGTCGGGGTCCGCCCCTCTAATCCCGTTGTTGTCGGGGGACTTAGAAAACCCCTTTTGAGGTGGGGGTGGGGGTCATTGATTATTCCTTCTGCGACTGCTGTTAAAAGGGCCGGAACAAAAGGAGGCTTTGTTCGTACCACCGAAAAAACTGCGAGGGGAAAGTCAGGAAACGTCGTCTGGGACCAAGGAGCACTTCACTCGGTCGCCGTTCCGGTATAAGCTACGGGCCGGATGCAGCAGGGGAGAGGGTCGAGGCAGAAGGTAGACACGAGTAAGCGCCGCGGCGATGGTCGGCTAGGCGGAGGGAATGCCGAAAGGGGAGGAAGCTGGTCTGAGAAAACCCCTCACTCTGCTGGAAAGAGAAGAGGGCGCGGCAAAGCGAGGAGAAAGCGCCAGCCCGTTGAAAAAAAGGAAAACGGCAGTCGCGTTCTTGTTGCCGCCGGAAAAGCACGCCCGGGCGAGACAAGATATGCACGGTAGGGAGGAAAAGAGGGAGCCTGAGAAATGCGATCCATCCGGAGAGGGTGTTCGCCATCAGGAAACCGATTTCTCTTGCGGGAGGGGGGGAGGAGGTTGCGATGAGGAGAGTGCTGGGAGGGCTATGCAATGAGCGGCGCATTCCTCCGCAAAAAGGCAACTCCGTGGCCTAGAGGGGCCGGGAGGGGAGAATCGACCCCGGAGCGGGCGAGGCCGCGAGAGTTGCGCCTTGGTTCGGGAGACGGTGGCGTACGACATGCTCAGGGCTCGGGGCCGAAATCCCCTGTTAGGGGGTCCTGGAGACGAGAATTCCTGCGGTGGAAAAAAGCGCCACCCCAGTCCTGGACCGAAAACTTGAAGCGGCGCACCTACCGAAAATCCTTCTCGCTGCCGAATCAACTACAGGTCCCTTGAGGGAGGAGGGCTGACACCTCTTTGGGACACCAGGGTTTTAAGATGCGGCTTCTCTGCTGTGGGGGGCTCTCCAGCTGTCGCCGAGTAATTCCACTTTGTCATGTATACCGGGGGTTTAGGGGGTCTCCAGCGTGTCGTCGAGACATTGGTTGCGGCTATCTTACGAGAAAGAACCTAAATCGAACTCAATAAGAGGCGTTCAGGTGTAGTTCGGAGATAACATCAAACCCAAGTGCCGTCTTCTACTTGGAGAATACTGTAATCCGGAGAGAAAATTTTCTCTTTTCTCCGTCCGCGATCGGGAAGAGGAAAATTCATTACAGCGGAAGCCATCCCGATCCAGAATACCTCAAGGAAAAGGCGTAATCTCTAGTTGAGAACACCATTTTTGACTGTAGTTAGTACTTGACCCGAAGCTCTCAAAAATCCTCCTCTGAGCATACATGAACAGAATGGTCGAATCCCCCGGTTTGGTTCGAATGGAGACAACAGGCTCAGCTTGTCGCATAAGAATGGCACCAGAGCGCACGAGCACCTCCCCGCAGCTTTCAGGAGTACAAGCGAAAAGGATCCGCTGAGGGGTAGCGCAAAGCAGAAAGGCGTCCATGAATCTCGGCTACGTGGGGGGGCATGCGGGGGAAGGAGCGTCCAGGGCTTTCAACTGAAAAGACAGGAGGAATAAAAACCTGTGAGCTGACAAAAGTGGGGTGCCTGCGCGGCCCGTTAAGGAAACGGACTATATAGACGGAGGGGGAGGGACGCCCTAGTGACAAAACCAGAGAGTTCCCTCTCAGGAGCGAGAGCGGCGCGCCAATCCTCTAGACAAAAACAAACACAGGGGGTGAAAGAGGGGAAAGGTCTCGCAGCTCGTCGAGATGCGCGGAGAAATGGCTGATTCGTCAAAGTTGCGCGAAACCTAAGTGAGAGTATAGGTAGAATGACGGAAGAGCATCAAGGCGGGAACGTCTTTCACATATTTGGAACTTCCATAATGTTGTGCTTGGTTGAAAAGAAAGGGTAAGGGAACCGCCAATGCCAAGCACTGGGGATATAAAACTTTCGCGTTCTGGAGGCTCCCACCCGAATCGGATCGGACATTTCGCTAACTCATGCGGGTTGGTGCTCAATATGCGATCTGGCATCCCGTAGGAAATCTGCAAGCAGGGAGATCAATGTAAACGGACAAAAGGAAAAAGTCTACCATCGCGTTAATGCGCGACTCTAGCTGCGTGCGGCGCGGTGAAGCATACCTCTCACAACTGGGGGGGCTGCTCACGCTAGCTGCAGAAGAAGAACGGGCGGCGAGAGGGCTGGTCGCATCGAAAAAAATTTGTCGCGGACGCTCGAAGGAATGCGAAAAGCGCCAAGTCGACGAGCCGATTCGTTCGAAAAAGACCTCGGACTGGGCGGGGCGTTGAACGTCACAGCCCGGCAGGCTCTGCTGGGCGATTTCTTTAAAAATCGTCGGACGGAATCTATCCAACAAGTTAAGCCTAACGAGGAGAGCGTCATACGGCATTTATCAATACAGTAATGAAGAGGGGGGACAGCCAGTAGAGCCATGACCATCTGATATAAAGCCATCTTCAAGGCGAGGAAAGCCCCGCTTTTTCAGGCCGAAAAAAAGAAAAGGGGGCCTCGGGAGGGGGAGAGGGGGCACGCGGAAGGAGAAGGGATTCTCCTCTTCACGTCCATTAAAGGGGGGTCTAGCGATAAAAAAGGAGAACTCTTCTACCAGGACGAAGGGGTCTGCTTCGACTGCGATCCTCGCAGTTGTAGAACGGAAAAAAAACGACAATGACAGGACCGCCAGGCGGAGAGGGCTCGGCCGGTTAATCCTTCCTTCAGCTTAGGACAAGGGCCTTTGTCTGGGCGTTTCCGTAGGGCTCATGAAGACATCTCCTCCGGAGAAGGCGGAACCCTCGGGAACCCGCCGGCAAAAATCTTCTCGATCGCCCACAATCAGGCGGGGGGGGGGGGGGGGGGGGGGGTGTGGGGGGGTGGGGGGGGGGGGGGGGTGGGGTTGGGGGGGGGTTGGAGGGGGGGGTTTTGGGGTTGTTTTTGGGGGATGGGGGGGGGAGGGGAAAAAGAATCTCGTCCAGTCCTGAGCCGACCGGAAGGGGTGTTCGCGCCCGGTCGTGCTCGTGGGATGCGGGAAACAAGGACCGGGGCGACGGCTGACAGGACCAAGTTCAACTGGGGAGGGGGAGTCTCATCGCGGGGGAAGGGATCGCAACAGACGGAAGCCAGCAGGCGCAGAACCGCGCGGGGCCATCTGCAGTACCCGCCGGAAGGGCGCCGACATCGCCAGCGGCGCTGTAACCCATCGCGACCCGGAGAAAAACCGCCTCTCAATCATGATAAAGAAGGAGACGCTCTACCTCGACGGCAGGGGGGCTGGCCGCAACGTTACCAGAATAGGACTTTCCCGAAGCCGTTTCGGGGAGGGTGGCAGAAAGCTCGTCAAATCGGGTGGGGGCCAAACACCGCCGATCGAAGTAAAAGACCCAAAAGGAAAGACCCAAGGGAGGGAGAAGTGTCCCAACGCAAAGGCGCTAGTCCGTCGAGAAAGAAGGTCGAGGGCGCCTGAAGACGCGTCCTCGATCCCACGGTCGCGCAGTCAAAGGCGGCGGCTCCGACCTATGGGAGGCGAGGTGCAGGAAAGAGGACAGCATCAGGGCGGGGGGTTCATCGACATGAGGGGGTAGTCTGGGAAAGGGCTTTCTCGGAGGAAGGAAATCCTTGACTACTGGCCACCCGTGCCTGAGCTTGTAAGGAGATCTCCTCCAGGCGGAAAAGCATGCGGAAGGAAGGAAAATGAAAGGGAAGTCACCAAAAAAGGGGATCGGGTGGGGAGGCCCTGGGCATCGAAATGGGGGGAAGAAGGAAACCTTAGGGAAAACAAAGGGCACTTACATTTCGAGATTGGCGTTGCAGAGGGAAGGGAAACAGAGGCCGGCGCCCCGGTTGGGTCGAAATTTCTGGGGGAAGAGGCCGGGGGGAGTCATGCGGCTCATCCTCGTATGTGACCGGGCCAGCGCCGGGAAAGCGAATCGGAAAATTACTTAAATAAAAGGGAATACGGTCCATACAGGGCTGAAACTCAAGGTGCTTCGGGGGAGATGGCGAAGGCGAAGAGGCAAGCGGTTCCAGGGGCCTTATCGCTGCAGGGGGGGCGGAGCCGTCACACCTGATTCGTCGGGCGGCTATCAGGAAAACCTCAGAGTTACCCACCCAGCCGGTCGATCGGAGGGACACCCAAGGACATAGGGCGGCCGGGAAGGGCAAGGCAGGAGG
>Ga0179593_1343171_pt1 | contig 16994 bp, 15 predicted proteins | sample CZODoug2_1_08_16_FD_185931 | JGI IMG/M metagenome (GOLD analysis project Ga0179593, IMG submission 185931) | Vadose zone soil fungal communities from Angelo Coast Range Reserve, California, USA - CZODoug2_1_08_16fungal (PacBio error correction) | ecosystem: Environmental > Terrestrial > Soil >...
CAAGGAGGACCCCAGGACTCGAGAAGGATCCACTCGTAAAACTTCCGTCAAGGGAGAAGGAAAGGGGAGCCAGACGAGAGGAAGGAGTCTTCGGTTTTGGCAAAAGAAACCGGCAACGAGGCACAGTCTCCCACCATCTTGTGGTCTAGAAAACAGGACCACGGGAAAAGGGTGGACGCATTGTTACCAAGATAAAGGGGGAAGACAATGAAAGGGGATTCAGCGACAAGCATTGGGTATTTTGATCCAAGATCCAGACGGACGGAAGGGGGGATCCAAAAGGCAATGGGCAACGAGGGGAGGGGGGGAGAAAAAATGTAAAAATGATCGGGACCGTAATCAGGGAGAAGCGAAGGAGTGATGAAAAGGCAATTGGAAGGAGCAAAAATTAAAGTATGGAAAGATAAAGACACCGACAGGAAAGTTGAAGGAAGGTTAGGACCAGCTCTGAGGAAAAAGAGACTCATGTTTAACGGGGAAAAGTGAAGAAATACCTCGCAGAAAGTGGCAATACTATTGAGGGGGGTTATCTGAAGCAGGGGGCTGGGGCATAAAAAAGAGGAGACCCAAAGGGGAAGCGGTGCGCCTTCTGGTGAGAGAAAGAATTCCAGGGGAAAAAAGCAAGACAGTGGAAAGCGTACGCTTGGGTCTATGAAACTCCAACTCAGGCAAAAGGAAGAGGGGGAAAGGACACGATATCAAGGGAGAAGGGAATTTTGCAGAACAGAATGTCAACGGGTTGAAGCTGAGGGCTCTGTGAAGGGGGGGGCATCCGCGAGGGGGGGGGACAGGACGACAGTGTGGGGGATTGGCTTAGAAAGTGAACTCAGGTGAAGGATGGTAGGGGGGACTGCTGCTCTTTCTACGTACGTACACAGCCTAGGAGCCAAAGGACCTTGGATAGACGGGGGGGGTGGGAACAAGAAAAGTATTACTATAAACAATATTTGGAAGAAAGGGCTGCGGAAACGGCTGATGCACTGGGAGGCACGAGGGGGAACGGCAGATGATGTCGAGGGAGTTGTTAAGGGGAGAAAGCTAAAAACAAAAAATTGGAGACCCATGGTAGTTCGAGATCGTGATGTGGAAGCTATAAAAGACCCAAAATCAGGAACGGCGGGGGTCCCTGTTACTCTGGAATGAATCCAATTGGAAGAAAGGAAAAGTGAAAATAAAATAACAAACGATACGGTAAATATAAGGGAAGCAATGGGCGGCTTATCAAATCCACTGGAATTGTGGACGGGGGCGGGAAAAGGAAACTAAGGAGGGCCTCCAGTACGGTCCATTGCAAGAGGAAAGAAGAATTTTGGGATCACGGAAAAAACATGATGGAGGACGTGGGGCTAACATATAATTTTGATGCTATGAAAAGTACTAAAAACGGTTAAAATTCAAAAAGAGAAAGGAGACACGATATCTGGAGTTGAAAGAAACGTAAAATTGCGGGCAGCAGTGGTCTTGAAGGGAAAGAAGGGTGGACAGTTGCATAGCTCTCGGAGAAAGAAAAAAAGCCCCCGATATTTGGGAGACCTGACAAAGCTCGAAACGTTGTTAAACTTGGGAGATGTAAGTAGACGTGGTCGGACACAAGGGCTTTCATAGTTGGGGGATAATTTAAAGTGGGACAGGAAATAAAAAACGCTGGTCAAAGAAGCGGAAAGCTACAACGATGAAAAGGGCCCACGCCAAGAACACGGCACGGTAAAAAATCCCGAATGGAGCAGCACCAAAGTAACACACACGAAGCATGGCCTGCAACGGGCAATAACCAGGAAAAGGTCCAAAGGGAAAAGAAAGAGCAGAAGGGGGGGAAAATCTACCCTAGTCCTGACAAGGAGGGAAATGAATATGGCAAAAAAGGAGGATGTGGCTAACCGGCAAACTCTGAAAAAGGAAAGCCGGAAAACGCAGACTTCAGGGAAAAGTTGGGGATAGGTGGAGAGGAAAAGGAAAACACCTTTATGAAATGGAGCTTCCAGACCGGACGGCCGAACGGGACGGTACCAAAAAAATTACAGGGAAACGAGACGGGCCTGTTTGTTTTTGAATGGCGAGGGTCAAAAAGAAGGTTAAAGGGGGTTGGACAGAAAGTCTTTAACGGGGGGGGTATGGAAGGAAGAAAGGGGGAAACGTCCGCTAGACGCACGGGATCGCAGACACAACGGACTCTCTTGAAAACAAACAGGCACTAATTATGGGCCAAAACTGAGAAAAAAAGCTCAGGCAGGCTGGTTGATTTTAAAATCAAAATAAAGTCCTTCCTGGAGTTGGATAAAGCGGAATGGGGAGAGGAAAAGGAGAAAAAGACACTCAACGACCAGGGATGGTTCAGCATGCAAACAATTGCAAGAAGAAAGGGAATGTTATCTGGTCTCTTTCGCAAGAGAGCACCTTGGAGCAAAGGAAAGAAGTTCAGGGGATTAATTCTTACAACATGCAGCACGTAAACTATAACCAAAGAAAAAAGGGAAAGGGGAGAGGGATGGGCTAATGCTTTCATGAAACATTAAGCCTCCGGACGCCCTGTCCAAGGAAAGGATGGTGACGGGTAATCCCAGAGGGAAGGAAAGGAGAATGGGGATTGGGGGGGACCAAGGGCGAACCCGAATGGGGGTACAGGACTTCTAAACTCCAAGGCGTGTGAGAAGCAAGAAAGGGGGTCAGGGGTGGCAGCGGAAACGCGGGCAAAATCTTCTCCAACACACAGGGAGGAAAGATGGGGGATCAGGCTGTTTAAAAAGGCCAGAGACATCCTTTCCAGGGGAGAAGAATGAGGAGATAGGGTCTGTAACCCATTCACAGTCAAGGGCGCGCGTTCACCTCCAGCTAAAGGGAAGATTGTTATGTACAGGTACGATGGAAAAAGAGGGAGGATGCAGGAGGGAAAGTAATTCTACCAATTAAAGAGAGGGAAGAAAGAGACGACTTGTTTGGGAAAATTCGTACTAGATTGAAGTGAGCCGGCGTCAGAGGAAAGGGGAAGTATTGAAGTGCTCCCGAGGGACTGTATCATGGGAAAGAAAGAAAAAAATTCCTCTTACTGGAGGGGGAAGGGGGGACCAACATGCTAACTCAAGGGGCGTGGGAGGAGGATGTCCAGAGGGAAAGAAGAAGTCCTAACAACGACGGACAAGCACGTCCTTATTATGGGGAATGGGGTAACATCAACAGGCAAGAAGGGGGGAAATTGTTTTCAATGCGGGTTTGTGGAAGAGAGGCACGTGTGTAAAGGAAAAAGTACATGCGTCGCGGAAAGACTGCCATAAGGAACTGTAAGATAGGTCCCAACCCTAATCAGGGACGGAGAATTCAAAAAACAGAGAAGTCAGGTCAAATGTTCGGGCGGGGCGGGAAAAGGCAGAAGCGTGGTCAAGGGGGAGAAAGACTATGGTCAAAAAAATCAAAGGGGTGTGGGGTTAGCATCTCCAATATACTCCAAGAATCGAGGGTTTTAAACGACTAATTTTAAGGGGGTGGCCCGGGAAAAAGAGGGGGGGGGGAAAGCGGTTGTGGAAAGAGCAAGCTCAAGAGGACAGACAAGGTGAAGTTGGATTGTCCAAGTAAAACTAGCGCGGGGGTTCGACTTCTTTGGGTTGGAAATGGCAGTGCATTGACATGGTGGTAATGGTAGGAGGCTGCGAAAAAACCGGACCCAGGGGGTCATGGGGGGGGGCGAATAAGTGTGGGGGAAACATTGTTGGGGGGGGTCAACGGGTGAAATACGTGAGCATAGGTCGGGGCGGTTGACAGCAGGGAGCGAATGGAGAACTGTAATTATCCCCAAAGACAGGTGTGGGAGGAAAAAAAAGGGAAGGGATCGTGAAAAAAGTTGAACAGAATCTTTGTAAAAACAGTCAAAGAGGGATCATCTTGAGAAAGAAGTCTTATATGACAGCAACATAGGTTGTCAGGAAAGAAACCGATCTAAAGAAGGAGGAGGGGAGGACGGGAACTGCCAATATCTGGGGGGGTAGCGGGGTTGGAGAAATTATCCTTCAAGGAGATCGGGGTAAACGGACTTAATGAGGCGGAACCAGCCATCGTGGAAGTTGGGGGAACAGGGGGACCGTTCTTAGATTGGGCGATGACCGGTAGCACGAAGAGTATGGGATTTCCGCAAAAACAAAGGCAATTCCAGTGGAAGTGGGGGGATCCGTCCATTGTTGCTTACTGTGGGGGTAAGTGGAATAAGAAAGAAGTATGTAGTGGGGGTTATGGAAGGGGGAAAATGATCTTATAAAAAAACGTGCGGAGCAAAAACAATGGGAAAGCCGGAAGGGGAGTTCGATATGAAAGAAGCAGCACGAGAGATAAAGCACATTCTCCAAATGATGGGGTAGCATAATTAGAAATGAAACATAAGCGGAATCCATCCTAGCTGACGAGGTAGCAGCCAAGAAAGGCGGCCGTCCAGAAGACTGAGTCAAATATTTAATCTATAAGACAGGTTACCCGGATGATTGGGCTGGTTCCTATAGGAGGTAAATAAGGTTAATACACGAGAGAGGGAAAGGGAAAGGGAAAACGAACGGAAAGGAAATGTACCGTTAGAAATCAACAAGGTTGGGGTAAAAAGGGAAATCCCCTATCTATCAGGAATAGGGGAAAAAAAGTGGCGTGATAAAGAAGCAGTACCGTGGTATGGGTGGAAGCCGCAAGCTTTAAGAGGGTATAGAAAAAGTACGACTGCCACTGTCGGGCAAGAAATGGTGGGAAAAAAAAAGGAAGGATTGAGAAAACCCAAGCAATCGAATCAACTTGTGGGGGAGGTATGGTAAGACCCTACAAGAAGAAAAGAAATGAATATTACAGGGGATGCTAGGGATTGACATTAAGGGTCCAAGGTCGAGGAGACTTTTCAAAAAATGCCCTTCATGGAAACAGGGTCCGGTTTCGGGGTCGCGGTAATGAAGTGGAGGGGGGACTAACGGAAGAAAAAGGAATGAGATTAATAAGTGACAGATAAGGTGTGCATGGAACTACAATAAGAGGTGCGCAAAGAACTGGAAAGAATATTGGATCAAACCAAGCATTGATTAATCCAAGGTCAAGGAGGGGCGCTTGAATAGGGGGAAATGCAGACGGGGCACCCCGTGGTTCGCCCGATTACTGACTAGAAACAGAAGGGGTCCATATATGACGATTCTTGAGGGGGGGCAAAAGAAGGACGAAGGTCAGATAGGAAAGGGGAAGAAGTGTCAGGAAAGTAGACGTAGTTTACAGTTAGAAGAGTTACAGTGGACTACCTTATCTCTCTCAAACCCCGGAGGGTAGGAGACACGAAATAAGCCTTTATAGACGCTACGCGAAAGAGAAACTTCCGGAGCTCGTACGAAGGGGGAAAGGCTTGAAACTAGAGAAGTAGACTTCTGGGTGCAAACAATACCTAAGAGCCTTGGGAAAAACAAGATATTTGTGCTATGAAAAGGGAAAAAAAAAGGAACGAAACCAACGGGTACAGGTCCTCTTGTTCCAACTAGAGGACTCCTTGTGGAGGAAAAGTGGGGGTGATCCAATCGCAGCTTCTTCAGAGGTTTGAGAACCGAATGCATCTCGGTTATAAGAATGTAAAAATATAGCACGTATCGGGAACAAGAGGGGGGGAAAGAGGTTATGGCGATTAGGAACCATAACAAATTGGTACAATACAAACCTAGGGGGAATAAATTTTGCAGAAAGAAATGACATCGCAACGCTCAAAAAAGAAGTTTACAGGGGGAGAAAGAAGGAATAGAGAATCATTGGAAATAATATGCATTTTTTATCTTTCTCCGGGTGGCTTGACAGAAGGAAGAACCATTGTATCTGGGGTACAGACCTGAAACTTTTGACATTTGAAGTAAAAGAGGGGGACGACAGGGGTAAGAGGGGTCTATTCCTACAAGCATGAAAGGGCCTCGAAGACGCCCGATATCAAGTACGAGTTATCACTCAGGCATGTCACGGAATTTAAATGCGTGATTTGAGGGGGTTGTCAGACAGGAGGGGGGGGAAAGTACTCCTGGGGAGGGAGACGAATCTGAGTTTATCGTTTGGAGCAGAGATCTTCGGGGTATCTTCCGCCTAGAGGGGCAAAAGTAACGGGGAGAATGGGGGGGACAAATATCCTTCGGAATCAAATGGGAGACAGCTGAAGACGGAGGGGGGATGAACTTGTGCTACCTCTAAGCAAAGCCAAAGGGATTGACGAGGATTGGTCTCAGATAATGCAAATTCAGGGGGGACATGGGAGGGGCGCCGTGATGAAAAAAAGATCACCAGGAAAAAACTTACAGTCTTGAAAGGGCTCCTTGTCACCAATGGAATTGAAGTATAAATGGGGGGGACAAAAATAAAAGAACCACAAGAAAAGAACGTCCATAGACAACGTCACAGGAAAGATACAAATGGGGCGGCTTATCATTCAAAACGGAGGGACCGTTTTCTTAAATAGTTTCAAGTTGAGACGGAGGTAACCTACTTCCCAGAGTATATCACTTTTATACTTGGCCAATAATTCGTTACTCTAACTAATCTGAACCAAAACCTCGAGACGAAGGGAAGGGGCAAAAATAAAGAAGAACCACGAGGAGAAAGTGAGCATCTAAGGGATGCTGAGAGGGGGGTATGGCCTTACACGCTGGAAATGTACTAAAGGGATCGGGGAGAGAAAAAAAAAAAGATCCCAGATAAATTCTGGAACCTACGAGCAACATTGGTTACGATGAAAAGAAATAGGGGAAAACACAACTTTAAATTCTTGTGGAATTGAAAAAATGGACCGGGGGCAGACGCAAGGGTTCCCGAAACCGAAGATTACACGATTAAACCGAAAAAGTAATAAAAAGGGAAGCACCTAACGGCGCACAGCACGAAGAGAAAACATGGGAAAAACCCAAATCAATGCCTGACCAATGCAAAGAACAATAAGGTAAAAGACAATTTCAGCGCGGAAGATACCCGAACCACACAAAATTCTTTTTATGCAGAGAGGGAGGAAAAAAGCGAGGGGGGTAAACAGAAAAAATCTTAAAAAAGCCGTGAAAAAAAGCGAGATATCCGGTAGAGTGTGATATAAACAACACTTGATGAATTAGCTGAAGTTACAAAAAAGAAAAATTGGGGGGGGGAGAAGTGGGAACCCCACATGAAATTGGACTACATGAAACCTGTAGGGGGAATTGGTTGTGGGGGGTCAGGAGGGAAGGAGGTTACCTTCTACTTGAAGTGGGCCTTATGGCATTAGGGACAGAAAAAAAAGGAAAGAGAAAAAAAAAAGGGCAGCTCTAAACCAAAAAAAAGGAAAGATGGGAGGGGCAAACCAATTATAACTATGGGCTCAAAAAACGTGGTTTGATTTTAACCAAAATAAAAAGGGGAGGGAGGGATTTCGTATTGTAACCGGATGAAATCAAAAAAAAAACTAACGACAGGATTGTGCAGCAAATGTTGGGGGGAAGGGCCTGAGTCAGCGAGGTTTTCTTCTAGGGAGAAAGGGGGGAAAGAACCGTAGTTATCACCCTGTAAGAAAAAGGGAAAAAAACGGTATATAAGACAGGAGAACTTAATCACGAACATCCGTGAACATTACGGATAAAAAATGCGTGCAACTGAACGCAAATACGCCTTCCAACGGGGGAAAAGAGGGAAGGGAAAGCCAAATGGACCTTAAGGCGATTGTGAAACAGCGTAAAAAACGACGCAAAGGGGCCAGACCCGAGACTTTAGGGGGGAGAAGTTCCCCCACTTCGGAGGCAGCGGAAAAGCCGTAGGTAAAAAATATCCTAAAACAACACCAAACCGGGGGGGAATGAGGAGGAAGAGTGCTTACGTCGGTACTCAGGCCCAGCCATAAACACTTTGGTAGAATCTGAAGGCTAAGAATATCGGGTTCTGTACCAAAGGCGCGAGGGTCGAGAGGAAAAAGAGTAGTCACTGATTGGGGGCCGAAACGAGTGCCCTCGGGGCGCGGAATATAAGAGAACCGCATATTACAAAGAAGGAACTGTGGGAAGAAGGGAAGAGAGGTAGGGAATCCTGCGCAAAGGAATAGACCGGGTTGAAATTTTAAACACTGAACTCATTGACGAAAAAGGGGATAATTGGCCTGAGAAAAGTGCAACTGCATGCCCAATAACCTGGTCGTTTGAGGAGGGGTGGACATAGGGAAGTATAAATAAACGAAACAAAACCGGACTTATGGGGGTGGAACAAACAAGACGGCAGGAGCAGAGGGGGGGTGGGACCAATGAAGAAGGACATGTTTGTTTAAGGAGAGACCGGGAAGAGAGAAAAAACAGAGTGGCCGCGCATACGTACTGCCAGGTAAGGAACTAAAGAAAAAGGAAACCCAGACAGGGCCGAGAAAAAAAAAATGCAATCCGGGGAGAGGAGGTGAAACAATGGTGCTTTGCGGGTTGCACCGTCCACACCAGTCAAGTCTGTCCGTAATGGGATAAAGAGGAACGAAAACGGTGGGTGTATCCTATGCCAATATGCGAAAAACTGGGAGGGGGAGAGAGGAGGGGGTTAAGAGGGGATTAAGATTTTGGCCTTAAAACCATCGCGGTGGGGGACCATCACATGAATTGTGGTACGGAAGCTAGCTCTGGGAAATTCGGGGTTGAATGAAAGGGAGGCACATTAGGGGGTGGGAGGTTGCGGCTGCGGTGCGGCCGTCAGTTTTCCCGGTCAATATGTGGAAGTGGGGTCCGTTGAGGTACATAGGCGGGAAATGACAAATAGGCGGGCTCTGCCACCTGGTATCAAAAAAAAAGCATAAAGGTGGTTTAGACACTTAAGCATCAGGGAAAAGTGGGAAGGTATGTCGAAAGAATTGGAGGGTGGGATCAGTGAGAGCGGAGAATGAAGGGACAATGGTCAAACAAGCATTGGGGCCAACCAACGTCAATCGTTTCCGGGACAGTCCTGTAGCGGGGGTCAGGAGTGGAGATGGGAATTAAACGTGTCCGGAAGAAAGATCGTGGAAAAGAGGATAAAATATGGAGTTTACCTCCACGGGTTACTTTCACAAATGATCGACGATGGGGGGGGGGGTCTGACGGAGAAGAAATCAGGTGGTTTTGCAAGCACTAATTCAAAAAATGGTTGTAAGCGTAAAGGGGGGGGGAGGGGATTTACCCATCCGAGGGGGTTTATGTAGAGGAGGTAAGGATATGATTCACATTGTGTCCCTGCAGAGCAAAAGTGAAAAGCCGAAAGGGAGGGGTATCAAAAGTATGATGAGGCCTCACTCTATAACAATGGCAATGAAGGAGCATTAAAGGATAAAGGGCCGCATAAGATAGGTGACGTCGCTTCGATATCCATGGAATAAAAAAGGAGCAGACTGGATTCAAAGCTAAAAGGAAGAAAAAGTTGGAAATTCAAAGGTATGTTGCGATAGTCGGGGGACGGAAAGGGAATACACGAGAGGGAAACATAAACATCGTTAGAAACGTGGGGAGACCCTAACCAATGGAGTGAAATCAGACTGGGGGGGAAGGCAAGATCCGCTGAAATAGGGCCAAATTGCGTATAACTACAGCTACAGTGTATGGCTTAGGATTAAGTGGATAGACAAATAAAGAGGAAACACGGATGGTGTTCAGGAAAAAAGGGGGGAGAGACCAAAAGACAGCGCTCCACTTGGGATGAAAATTTGGCATATGTGCCCAGCACAAGTGAAGAGAAAACTTTCGAAGAGAGCTTAATTGGTCCCCAACAGTGAAATTTGAATCAGAGAGGCACTAAGGGAGGAATTGCCTGCGGGAAGGTATCGAGGGGGGGAATGATAGTAGTGGTACTACAATGCAGGTTGAATCAACTAAGGCCTCGTAAGCGGCGATAATGGGGGGGGAAGGTTAGCCGGAAACCTCTGTTCATGAAGGGTTACAGTAATAGGAGTATTGGATCAAAATACGGTGAGCCGAAATCAGTCAGTCAAGGGAATAAGGGGGGCGTAATCCCGTGGTTTCGGCCGGATTAAGTTGAAGCCCACAATATCGGTTAAAAAAATAGAGCTGAGGTTCTTGGCAAAAACGCTGAAACAGGAGGAGAAGAAGGAAGGAAAGGACGAAGGTACGATGGGGAGGAGTCGCTATGTAGTGGGTCCTACGCATTTAAAAAAAAAAAAAAATTGCCACACCCAAACGGAGGATATTAAAAAGAGAATGGTATGACACAAGGCCGCAAAGAGAGTAAAAGGAAGATAACGACTGCGAGGGAAAGGGGGACCTCGAGGGGTCGCTGGCTTGTGCTACATCTCAACTGAAAGGAACAAAGATTGTTTAGAGCCCTAACAAAAAAAAAAAAGGGAAAATCCTCAGGGTGAACTATTCAAGTATGAAAAGAAAGTTTTCAGATCAAGAGGGTATGTTGGAAGAGAAAGTGATCGCGTGGGGGAAACACAAGGAACTCGTGTTGAATGTCCCCAGTCTCGCAATCATCGACATTAGGGGGAAAGAAATTGTAGTAAACTAATATCATATTTAACGGGAAAGAGCACAGGCAAGGAAGGTGGGGATATTCAGGGGAGATCGCGAAGTTAAAACTCCACAATTTACAGGGGAAAGTAATGACACGAACTATAAAAAACTGACAGGGTAATTTTAATAGTTCAGGCCTGGTGATGCAGCAATAGAAAAGGGAAATACCCAAAGGGGGGGAGGACGATGGGGGGCAGGCCTTCGGGGTATATAAATAACCGGTCCTTTTAACATCAGCTGCAGCGGTCTGTCCACTCCTAGAAACGCGCGAAAAAACGACAACATGGCCTAGTTACACGCAAAAAGGCTTTGCACCGGCGGATAAGGGGGGTAATAAAAAAAGGAGTTCACTAAATGGAGAACGAACGGGACGCAGGGAAGGGGGTGGGAGAGTTGACCGACAAACGTGTGAATACCGTACGTGACCAGCTAGGAATTGACATGTACCAATCTTCCAAAAGAGCAGGCATACAGAGAAGGGACAGAGCACAATGGGGGGGGGATGATACCCGAGAGGAAGGCACAGGGGAGTCGATGTCTGTGGTTTCAAATGCAAGTTCATATGGCGTTAAGAAAAGCTCGGTGAATTGGATACGATCCAGTAAATCATTACAGGCCTTGGAAATTCAAGGGAAGGGGCTAACAGGTGAATCATAACTAAAATAACAAAACTGCATATTAAAACGGAACAGTTAAAAATTGGACAGCTCACATCCAAGGGGAATGAAGTGTGGCGGGAAAGAACAAAGGATCGGAGTAGGTGGGTACCGTCCATGTGCCAGTCGAAATTTTCACTTGCCAAGTAACGAGGGAAAACGAGAATTGGAAAGGATTAGATAAAAGTTTAATTCCAATAGAAGCACCCGAGAAAAGGGGAGCGATCAAAGGGGGAAGGCAAAATGCGGAATGTGGTGGCCTACATCGAAGAACCTTCGCAAGGCACGCGATACAAAACGCGATCCACAGAAGATGCGACCTGACAAGGACCAAGTTCAAACTGGGGAACAAAGTTGAAAATGAAAAGGGTCGACACCTGCGATTCTAGTTATTACGGCCCCGCAAGAAGAACGCTGGTTAAGAAAAGAGGCTCACAGGGAAAAACGAAAAAAAAAAAAAGCATGGTCCCTACTAGGAAGACACAAAATGAAGCAGCATTGACCACGATCATGGGACCGCCGATAACAAAGGAGAAAAGGTGCGAGCTACGGTTGGATATTTAACCCAATAACCCACAATTTCAAAGGCTGCATGGATATGGTCAAAAAACCGGGGCGACACTGCACAACTCTTAAAAAATGAAACTCAACCAAGTATCGGAGACACTTTTTGGTTGGAGATAAGGAAAAACACAGGGGGGGGTGACCTTCAGTTATCCCTGACCGGGAACGAAACTTTCTGCCTGTGAAAAAAGTACCAAAAGGCGCTAAGATACCGGCTTTCCGGTGTAAGTATGGACAAAGAAATGATGGGGGACAGTGCCTTATCTGTACCAACAGCCGGATTGCAGACGTGGTACGCTTGAAAATAAGGAAGGAGGACCCACACGGCCCTCGGAGGGGAAAAAACAAAAGACATCCTTAGGTGAAAACATGACTATGCTCAGGCAGGTTTGATTTAAATCATAACTAAACGGGAGGGTAGAGAGCTTGCCGTAGGGAAGACCCAAAACGAAAAAAGGGGGGGGGTTGCAGAAATGTGGTAAACCATGTAAGAAAACGGCACGTTATAAACTTGAGGAGCAAGGGGAGGTGGCACGATCCGGAAAAGGGTGATAAGGGGGAAGCTCACGTATCTCAACTATGAACCCCCGTTACGACTAAGAGGATTGGGGACATTACCAGCAAAGCCTTCGTAAACATCGGGGGAAAAGACTGAAGTAACCCATATCCAATATGAGTAATTCGGAGGTGACAGCGCAAAGAAAAAGAAGGGGGAGACCAGATATGTGCGCAGTCTGCAAAAAACTGGAAACTGATGTTCGTGTGCAAAACGCAGCTCGCTGACAACACCAGGAAAGGTTTTGCGACGGAATTTGCCGGCGGGCCAGCCAGAAGTTCAGGGGGAGGCATGAGAATAAGAATATCTGGTCTTGAAGACCATTCTAAATCTCGGGGGGAAAATCCATTAAAGGTCATGGTTTACACAGGACGAGTGCAAGAAGGGGCGGAGGGGAGGGGAATTAAAGGAGCATCTGTGCCTCATAGACGTTCTGGTTCCATCTTATGGGTTAGATTTAAGGGCACTATCACATCTACCTGGGTTAGTGAATTTGTCAAAAATGTTGCAAGACTAGACATAAAGTGGCCTCCGTGCTGATGGAAAGGGGCAAAAATCTTCAGCAAGGGAGTTGAGGATGTTCGGTAAATGAGGACCGAATACGAACTCAAACTCCCGTCGGGGTTGTGATTTGGGGACATCCAAAAAAACTTCCTGCTGATCAATTAGTTCATTGGCCAGAATACTTGGGTGTTTTAATGATGCCCGTGTGAAACCATGATCATATATCAAGTGGGCCATCGGTACTGCGAAGACGTAAATAAGAATTGAAAACAACACATCATTTCCTGATCCTAAAAAAAATAGGATACCGGTTATCGTAGTCAATTGAATGGGAGGGTGGGTGGAGAATCAAGCGTCGTTGTCCAGTAGGAAAAGAGAGGGTAATCAAAGATCAAATCTCCACATCACCTGGTGGTGCTGGGGGGCTAAGAAATTGGGGGTCCCGTATCCAGATGTTTTGGGGCTGAGACCGCATCTGCAGCCGTGGTAGAGGTACATATTAACGGAGGTGTCGAACTCTTTGGTTAGGTAAGGGCAATTGATAGGGGGGGGGGATGCGGGCTGCTTCGGGAGGGCAGGGTTGAAGTTGTGAGGCTTTTTGTGAAGTCCAGAGCCGTTCTTGAAGGGATCTGCTAAAAAGTACATTACAACTGAATAGCACGTGTCTACCATGGCGTGGGGAATGGATCTGGTGAAGTCATAGTGGGATAGGTGGGATCGCTGAATAAATCGGCAAATTCCAGAATTGCAAAACGCTATCAGTGGAAGCCAAATTCATATCGGGGAACGGGAGGGGGAATTATAGAGGGACAGAGGGGGGGCTAGCATACCTTGTTGGACCCCTATTCTTGGCCAAGGTGACAAAGCTTCTCGATAAAGGTACAGAAAAAATCAGTAGGGGTAGGGGAAGACCAAACGAAATGAAAAGAAGGGGGGGATAAGCACGTAAAATGGAATGTAACTTCGTTGACATATGCAAGATGGTATGGGTGTAGGTAAGGAATCAGTATATATTCACATGTGGAGGAAGGCCAGAGACAGGAAAAGGAGTATATGGTTAAGGGTCGTTCTGTGACATCCAAAGACCCATGTCGGGGACCCTGGCGGGCATTAAAATATTGAGACGACAAGGTTGGGCCCACCGAACCAGGTGACGTCGAAAAATTAGAGAGAAGAGTACATAGAACCATTCCTTTGAGCGAACTTACTCTTGGGGAAAAAAAAAAGAAGTCGGGCGAGGGGCTGTGTAAAGGACGGGATAAGGATTAGAGGGCAAAAAACAAAAAGTGTTTATCATCCAACACTTGTGATTTTAAAACATACTGGGATGAAACACAATTCATACGCTGAATCAGGGTGAAAAAGGAGGCGGGGGGAGAACTCAGACTTACAATCGTGGAGACCAAGCGGGAAGGAGTTAGTGGATATACACAAAAAATGACGGCGGCACTGGGATGGGGGCAACAGGAAAAAAAACAGAAAAAGGGGCCGAAGAGCTCACTTTGGGGTTAGGGAAGTTCTTTGATTGCCCAAAGGCAGGGAAGAAAAATAATATATCAGGCTGATTTATTTTCCATAATGAAAAGTCATGCAGAGGATGACAACTGAAGTATGCAAAATGGGGCCGGGGGAAAGACTGTAATAGGAAAGGATTGGGGGCGGGGAAAATACAATGCCGTGAATCACAAAATTTCGCTAATAATGGATTGACTTAACCGGGGGGGCATGACGGGAACCTCTGAGGAGAGAGAGGGGGGGGGAGAAAACCATCTTGGCGGGAACCAAGTGGAGCCTTGAATAGTTGGAAAAAAAACGGACTGTTCAAAAAGGTGTTCAGATCTGGCTTATCTGGGTTGCCAAAGAATGAGCGTGAGGGATTGGGAAAAAGAGCAGAGGCACATAGTAGGGATATTCAGGCGTAGGAAAAAAAAGGAGGGGAAAAAATTTTACGAGTGGACCCGTCGTAGACAGTGGTCAAAAATCTAGAAACAACAAACAAGAGAGTAAGACCGGTAGCCAAGTGATAGAAGATCCCTCGGGAAACTTCCGTATACTCCTGACTAAGTAAGTAGGCAAACCTCCTCATCGCTCAATGAAACAAGACCTAGCGATCCTTCTCTGGGAAAAAGATATTGCGAAGTACCAGAGGCGCCAAAGCGGTCCGCAGTGGGACCAAGGAGCCTGACTGGAGGAAAACTCAAAGAGGGGGAAAATTGTGTGGATAAATAGCTCATCTGCGTAAGGTTTAGAAAAAAGCATGGTTAGCGCTAAATAATACTGCGCTCTTTATTAAGAAATAAGGGCAGGTTCGGTCGAAAAGAAGAATCAGAGTACACCGCGATAATCTAAAAAAAAAAAAAAAAAAGAAAAAAAAACTTACGCAACCCCAGGGAGGGGGGACAGATTCGGATCAGCTCTATATCAAAAGGGGAAATGAAATCATAAGGGGTTACTGCGGTGGGGAATTCGGCCTGGTGCTGGCTCAATAAAAAATTTAATACCAGTGGAAGCGATTGAGCTAAAACTGTATATCCTTTCCTACCCCATCAGGGCCGTACATTGCACGTCTTGTAATTAAGGCCACTCATTCACAGAGCAGAAGAACTTGAGCCTGGTTTAAGCAAGGCAAATGAGGGGTAAGGTAGAGGAAGGGGGTTTCCAGCCATTGGGAAAATAATCATTGACTATAAGTAACCTCATACGGATTTTGGTTGAGTCGGTATAAGGGAAAAGACAACGAGCGCCAAAAACTTGGAAAAAAATCTGGGGGGGAAACAAATAGTCCTGTCTGGATAGGAATCCGTCGGGCGGCGGATGCACAGGAGGGAACGACGAACGGACGCCAATGGTTTCGTATGGGGTCCGGTCATCAGTAAATGCTAAATTCAAGTCGTTATCCTTGGAGTTCTATCAGTAGGATAAGCATACCTGGGTAACCGGTGCTCAGGGGGCGGACGCAAAGGGGAATTAACATGTAATAGAAGACCCAAATACATCCGAAGCAAGACCGTCACAGTGACCGGGATTATAAAAAATTCAACGTGCAGGGGCGGGAAATCAACTACTTCTGGGCCTTCGTGGGAAAGGAAAAGCAAAAAAATCAGGAGAAGATTTTCCTTGGCACAAGGAACGATCTGTAGGAGCTATAAGTAAACCGAGATCTCCGGAACATGGGAAAGTGACAAATATACAAAGGCGACCCCGATAGCGAAGAAACAGATCTTGCCAACAAAAAAAGGGCGTGGGACATTTAGACGCGAAACCAACGAATACAAGAAAAGTGGAGACCACAAGGGGGATCACGTTTCCAGGGTGGGGAAAGGAGGACTATATTGAAACACCGAAAAAGAGGGATTTACAGACCGCCAAAAAAACGAACGGGGAAAGAAAAGATCAGAGGAAGGACCTAAAAAACCTGGGTCAAATATTCCGTGACCACCTTCTCAAAAGCGACCGCAAGGGAAAAAAGATCAATGGAAAAAGCAATGGGTCGACCAGGAAAAGCTTAAGGGGTCCTCGCACTTCAACGGGTTCCTGGAGATTAGTCAGACACAACAGATCTGAGGGTCACTCTTAATTTCCTCCGTAAGAGACCTAAAGGAAGGTTATGTGGTATGAACCCCTGTGAGGAATGAAGCAGTTGGTCCCTACCGGGAACGACGAAGGAGAAGGGAAAACCAAGCATGAATTGACTGAAAAATACCGAGTGCCTGTTTTTTGTATTGGGTATCAGGAATTAAAGTAGAACCCCTGAGAGGACAGGACTGAGGAAGGGGACTCGGAGAATAGAAAAAAGAAAAATTTAGCAGCCCACGGGCACAAAACAAAAAGTCCAAATACTGCAACCAGGATAGTGCTCAGCAAGGCTGTTGGGGAGGTTCCAAAAAAATAACTAACGAAGTAGGGATAGGGGAAATTTAGTAAGACGGATTGGTAACTTGCTCCCAACGACAAGTGGATGGTGAAGCAGGAGAAACCACAGAAAGATTTATCTTCATACGCAACACCTTCCAACATCATACTTCAAGATCAATGAGACGCAAGATGAAAAGGACCAAGAAGTGGAAAACAGGGAGGAGATGGATTGGATTGGTAGCAATTACTCCGCCCGCGAAATCCCGCGGGGACGAGGAAAAACTATACACGTTTCTGGGGGTGCCAACGGAAGAAGCGGGGGGTACGAACAATATTCTGAATCCAGGCTTCTCCCGGAAAAGGATGTTGAGGGGGAATGGCAAAAAAAAA
>Ga0179593_1454189_pt1 | contig 16994 bp, 17 predicted proteins | sample CZODoug2_1_08_16_FD_185931 | JGI IMG/M metagenome (GOLD analysis project Ga0179593, IMG submission 185931) | Vadose zone soil fungal communities from Angelo Coast Range Reserve, California, USA - CZODoug2_1_08_16fungal (PacBio error correction) | ecosystem: Environmental > Terrestrial > Soil >...
AGGGGGGTTACCACTGCAGGAGGTATTGGTTGTGGAAGAAAAAAGATAAAGAATACCACAAGGGGTCGAAAGGAGAGGGGGCAAGGCAACAATATCAACCTACGCTCGCAGCGCCGACATCAAAGGGGGGATTGGAAGAGGTGAGAAAGGCGTCCCATAGCTGGGGGCTGAAGGGGGGGGACGCGAGTATGCAAAACGCGACAGGGAGGTCCGATTTTCTCGAATGGCTAGGAAGCGTACGAAATGATGGGACCCGAGGAGAAGAGGGAACCGGCTGGGGGGATCCAAGAGACCGACAAACTCCTGGGGGGAACAAGCCAGGCAAAGGCTGGCTGGAGTGGACGAAGCAAGGCAGGGACTGACACGGGGGAACCATCGTGTCCGTTGCCGAGAAAAGAAGGTGGAAGGGATTTCAGAAAATAAGAGAGGACTTAAGTCAGCGGTACCGGAACAAAACTAGCAAAAGGGGGGAAGACCACGGTGCCAGAAAAAACGAGAGGAAAGGGCCGTCGAGGCTGGCGATAGGGGGAAACGATCAACAACCCAGAACGCCCAGGAGGGGATGTTGGGGGGAGGAGAGCTACACTCATCTCCACTTCTGGGGCCGGGCGCCGCACATAATAAGACGCATCAAGGAGAGAGGGAAGGTCATATTTCGCAAAAGTGTCGCGAAGGAGAGGGAGGGAAACGGGAAAGACTATAAAAGAATAGACGGGAAAACCGTGAACGAGAGATAGGGCTGGCCAAGACGCGGAGAGAACCCGCAAACCAACCTTCGAGACCAAAAGTGATAAAAAAATCGATCAGACCACGCCCACGGAAGGAGAAATGATTGCCGGCGAACGGCCAGGAGGATGATTTCGTCCCGCCGGAGAAACGGGTGTAAGCCTGCTTTACCGCTAAAGGTAGACAAGACCGACGCTTTAAAATTCGCTTCATGAGACAGGGGGCGACATCGCGCCGGTAAGAGAGAGGCCGCAAGGACAAAAGGACTACCGGGACAAGGGAGAAAGGCGGAAGGCTCTTGAGGGGCCGCAAGAAGGGGAAAAGGGAGCCCGAATCGGAGGGGGGACTAAAAAAAAAATAACAATTATTCCTGAAGTGGAGAGGCCGGAATCGGGGGAGCACGAAAAGAAAAAGGGAGCAGTTGAAGGGGGGAAAGGGGAATGACCGGCGGAAGAAGGCGGCCCAAGTCAACCAGAGAAAAACAAGATGTGCCTTTGGTGACCGGCATCTCAGGAAAAAAAGCGTCAAAGGCGAGGTCTTGATTTGGGGCTAAAGAAAAACGGGGGATGGGGAAGCGAGGGCCTAGGTAAATTTGGGTGCTACGGGGAGAAAATCGCTGCCGCACTATTAGCGATGAAACAATCATAAAAAGGAGAGGACTAGAAAACCACCGCGAAAAAAAAGGGGGAGAAAAGTCCCCAAAATCAGATGGAACGGAGGGGAGGACGCTGCTTCGAAAATTTCGTCAGCTAGGCGTGAGCCTGGAGGGGAAGAAGAAAGGACTGTGTCTCGCAGGTTCAAAAAAACTATCCCCGCAGGAAACAGTCCCTGTCGTATAAACCGTAATCGTGGAAATCCCGCCAGTTCGGGGGTTTACAGGAACCACCCGCTAACAGCGCGAAGAAAAAATTGGGGGGATCGGCCAAGGGAGTCACCAAACGCAAAAAAGGGAATGCCGGAGTCGCACAATAATAGAATTGACCTGGGGGCAAACAACCACCAAAGTTTTGGGTTTAAAGAACGTTACAAATCGCAACGTCGTCCCGCGCTACTTCAGGGCTAGGGAGGACTCCCAATGGCAGCGCAACAACTGAGACGACGATGAAACTTCGCTGAGATCAAAGTGATTTACGAGGAGAGGGGACCTGCAAACGGGGGACCATACCATTGCGTCCACGCGCGAGCCTGAAAAGGCGAAATGTCGGTAGTGTTAAAAAGGGAAGCGATCGAGGGGTCGCCGAAGTTGCCGATACGGTATGAGACACGGGGGAAGGTCTTGGGGCTAAAACAGGGTCAAAGATCGAAAAGAGGGACGACCTGATCATTTCCAGAGACAAGAAAAGCGAGCGGAAGGAGAATAAACTTCCAGGGGCGCAGGGACGATCCCGCTCCAATGGACTGAGGGGAGGAGGCGAACGGCTAGATCTGATCACGCCGCAGGGAGGCAGTCCAGAACCTTACCGCCGGAAAGGGGGGGATATTGTGCATCGGGGGACTAGTCAAAAAAGGGGAACCGTATGCCGCCCAAATGTCCAACAAGGGGGAACTGGTTTGGGTATCGATTCCGGAGGAATCCGGAGGCAGGGGGTAGGGAGGGGGAAACAAATCTCCGACCACACAACAACTTGGAGGGAAAAAAAAAGGAGAGAGGAGGCCAAATCCATAAAAAACAAAAAGCAATCCTTTCGAGTATCGGGAAAAAAAAACGGAGGGGAAATGGAGGCCTCGAGGGGGGGAAAAGGGCCGAGAAAGATCTCATACAATAGCAAAATGCGGAGGGAATAGGGAAAAAAGAACTGCAAAAGATGGACTGATCAAAAAGAGGGGAAGAATGGTCACAGTCGAGGAATTTTCTGAGAGGCGTGAAGCGCAGCAGTTCCAACGACATGCCGAAAAAGGACGAATAGCGAGGGGTTAAATTTCATGGTCGGACGCGTGGGTGAGGAACGGGCTTGAATTCGACACCGAAAAAAACAACGGCAACACGGTGCCATACTCGGAAACGTGGACGGGCTCAAGGAGGAGCGCGTCCCTGAAACAGCTACAAGAAGAGATGAAGGCGTGAAAAGCGACAGCGGCGAGGAAACGGGGGCAGGAATAACCGGTGGCAGAAGTCAAAAAGAGTAAGCCCAGTGAGGGGACGGAACAGAGGAACGTGCAGCGGAGAGCTGCGCGGGGGAAGTCCAATAACTCGCACGAAGGAAGGAGCTCGGGACTCTCGTTCTCAGAGCGAATATAACGGCAGGCCCGAAGGGGTCTTGTTCCATAGGTCGAAGGTTGTGCGAATGTTGAAGGGAGGGGCTGCAGATCAAAGAAAAGCTTTCTGGATTAAATTAACTCTGTGAAAGACGGGAGGCGGAGTCCGAAGGGGAGGGGGAGAAACGTGCAAGGTGGTCGGCAGACCATGAATGCACCTTGAACCTGGAAAAAAGGGAGAGTGTGCCATGAGAGAACACCAGTACTAGAGGGGGGGAGAAAAAAAAAAAGGCTCACCATAGCTTACTAGAAGAGGAGCAGCGTCAGCCAAACTCTCCGGAGGAAAGTTGGTAGGATTTCAAAATGAAAAAAGCGACGTAATGCGGCGGGTTGGGCCAAGCAAGCGCCATCATGACTGGTGGGGCATCCGAAAAACTGTCTTCTGGTCGGACCTAAGATTGCGGCGTCAGACGCCAAGGTTCCCTAGGCTGGGAAGCGAGAGTCACAGAACGTCGAGGAAAAGCAATAAAAGGAATATCAAGAACTACACAGCCGGAACGATGCCGGTGTCTGCGAATGACCGAAAAAAAACAGAGAGGGGAGGGCGCCGGGTAGGCGGCCAGACAGAAATAATGACGGGTCAACCAGAACAGGTCAAAAACGCGAAAAGAGGAGGGGGGAGGGCGTTCCGCGCAAATGGTCGTCAGCGCAGGAAGGAAAGAAGGGGCTAGTTCAACGCCCGCCTCAGGGACCTCGCTGCAATAAGAAGGAACGAAACTGACTCAACGAACGTCGCGAGTTCGGAACGGCCTTGGGGGGTCAGCGAGACTGACGATGGAAATCGGTAGACGAGGAAAAGTGGGTACAAGCAGGGAAATAGGTAGTCCGGGTCCGTAAGGATGCTGAAACGCCGGTCACATCGGCGGGAAAGAGCGGGCGAAGGGAACCATGTAAGGACCTGACGGGAGGGGTGAAGAGCGGGTGGGAAAAAAGCACCCTCGGGTAGACGGGGAGGGATGGAAAAGAGGGAAAGGACAAAAGGGGAAGCCACGATAGACAAGGAAGGGAAGTGCGAACGCTAGCCGGACTGTGCTGCGTCTCCTTTCGGAACGGGTCGAGACCGGTCGCGCACACCAGGCTAAGGACGTGACCTTCAAAGATCAGATTGGTATGAATATAATGGACTGGTCGAGTAAATGCCCAGCACGGGAGATGGTGTGAAGACGAAAAACAACAACAGCAGCAGCCGGACTTGGGGATCGGGAATCAACCTGGAAAGAGGGGACCACCACGGCCGGCCAGCAAAATCCATCCAAAGAGGGGGAGGGGTCCAGTTCCATGCGAGTTTGGTGAGCACGGGGAAAAAAGAGCCAGATGTAATTCAAGACGCCTACAACAAGGATTTCGCGTCACATGTCAAAAGGGGCGGCCCAAGCGTAAGCCATTAGAATTCCGCAGCCAGAAATAGTTCATGGTCCACAGATGGGTCGAGTGGGAATCACAGCAGATCCAGGGAAAACAAGAATGCTGGTCGCAGTATTCTCGACAGAGGCCATCGGAAAGAAAGGAACATCCGGCAGGAATACCGCGCGCAAAAAAAAAACAAACACAGAGTGCACGTCCAGGATGAAGGAAGCCACCGACCACCAAAACGGAAGAGCGCGTATGGTCAGGAAGGCAGGGAAAGCGAAGAGGTGGCCGACCCCATTGTGGTTGAGATGGAACGTCTTCCAATACAAGAACGAAGGAACAGCAACCGTGCGATCTCTATAAACAAAAAAGTGAAGATCCGGCACGGTGACAGCATGCTTGATAGGAGGGTAGACGGATGAAACATCGCAACCAAGGGGTCGCCAAATCAGGTCCCTGCCCCAATCCATGAACCTACGCGTCCATCGCCGCCTACGTTTTGGTCGGATAGTATGCAGTCCATCATGGTCCAAGTTCTACGCAAATGGGTGGCGATGGCGGTTTCAGCCGCCGGAGTTACTCGTTTGCTCAGATGGCTATGTAGAGATCACTGGAAAGAGCATTCGGAAGAGGCCGGAGAGCAAATCGCCGACAAAATAAGTGCGGACTGCCTGCAGGAGGCGGGGCAGCGAAACAGCAGGGCGGGACGCTGTGGAAGCCATCGGAATCCGGTTCACTAAATATCCTGTGTCTTGCTTGAGTGAATACGCCTCGCGTGCCGGTGCTGTCAGCGGCCAGTCAAAACTCCAAAATGGAAGACCAGGCACGTGAGACGTCGCGAGTCGATTTTGGTGTGTAAACGGAGGATTCTGCGATCAGGGAGCCCTAATGCAACACCCAGACCTCTGCTTCTGTTTGGGGGTCGGGTCTGACAACCATATACAACGGCGGGAATAAGGGTCCTCGCCGCTTCATCAAACATATCAGATATGAGCAGAAGTCCAGTATTTCGACCGGGAAGACGGATATTCATGCTAAGAAAGAACGGCAAGGAAACACGGTAAGACGATGGATCGCGATCCAATACGGGGCGAGACCTATTCACCCAAACTCCGGGCTAAACCCAGAGGGTGTGAAGGAACACGATCTACCACGCCAGGCCGGATACAATTGCCGAGAAAGAGGAGTTTATTCGTTCCCAGCCAGTAACGGAGGTTAAACCGCGTGACCGCTAACGGATAGAAGAAACGCCAAGCTTGTAACCTTTCAATAGAGTTCGACATCTCCTAGATCGCTTATGACTCACAGAAAAAACCGACATCGCACGTCGGTATGGAAAAGAAGGATTGCAGGGGCGCAGCTAGGGGTCAATGAGAAAGATCAAGGAGTTTAACTCGACTATCCAAATGGCAGGCCCGAAATCTGGGTCGCGCCGCCGAAACGCGATGGCGCGCAATGACGGCTGACCAGGTTCATTCGGGCGCGTTCAGGCCTCATCTTCACCCTTCGAATATTGAGTTGTGGGTGACCCCCATCGCATACAAGCAGTCTTCTGTTCCCAGGCGGATCTGGTAGGGGATATCTAATTCAGCGCAGGGATGGAGCGCGAGAAAACCGTCGGGGAAACAGTTTGGGTCTGAACAAAGAAAGACGCCGCCGCAAGAAGGAGGGAAACGCATTCATGATGGGAGCGCCTCGTCGTTAAACCCAAAACGCAAAAAGCAGCACTGGATCGAGCAAAAAAGCTTCAAACTCCGACGATTTGCTGGTGGGGACTCTGCTTCGTAACCCGAGAGGCGGGGGGACGGTCTTCGAAGAAGACTGGATTCTCTCATGTAAAAAAAATCAAGTTTCACAATGCACGCCGTCCTTTGGGGGCGACCCCGTCTCTTCACACAGCTGACACTCGAGGGCCTCCGCGTCCATCGTCCACTCGGGTCAATCCTAAAAAAAAGATTTGCGATTTGGAGGGCGGGCTACCGGACAAAAGAGCACCGGAACGATAACTTGGGAACAAGATCTAACATTACCGCCGGGCCTGTTAGATAACTAAATAGCAAATCGTCACGAAAATAAGTAAAATCGGCGCGTTATGGGACGTTGCAACGTTGCAGCAGCGCGACGGACGATGACCTTGACTGAGCGACGTCCCTTGATGAACGATCGGGATTTACCTCATGGCACAGTTTTCAAAAAAGGCATTTGGCCGTCCTCTGAGCTCCAGGAACGCACCAGCAAACAAGGGCGGTATTATGGTTCAACTCTTTCGGGCGCCGCACAAGGCGCTATTACTGTGATTGGAACCCTTTTGCCTGTTGTCAAAACGACTGTTCAAAAGCCAGAGGGACGACAACCGGTTACGACCCTTAGCATTGAACAAGCCAAAAAAGGTAAGTTTGGAAAATGCAGGGAGCAGCGCTAAGGAAGAGCAAGAAGAAACTGCCTCGGCGGAGCTGAGGATCTAATGATCCAAAGCCTTTGCAGGAGGAGGCAACCACACCTGAAGCGGGCCGGGCAAGTTTGAGGGGGAAGAGTCTCGGGCGCGACCCGAAAGAGGAACGCATTTCGAACGTGTGGTCTCGATTCCGAGAAGCCGTAGGCGCGTGTTCTGGGGACGGAAACGGCCAGCGACAACAACCAACAACGGAGTCTTATGAAAAAGGAAGTAGAAGGCGGCCACGACCAGACACAAAGCCTCTGATTAAAGCGGACGAAGGGAACAAACATTCGGCAAAGTGTGGAGCCTCGGGGTTCTCGGCCGATACATTCGAAAACCCTCTTCGCGTCAGGTTGCTGGAAAGCAATCGTAGCCGAGTAAGAATATCGAGACCAAGCAGCCCGCAGGTTCTAAGGACATGTTCACTCGGCAACTCGTCGCGCGGCATTTCAGCAGAAACTGCCTTCCGCATAGTAAAGGTCGATTGAAAAGTCGTAACGCGGTGTCGAAGTATTTTACAGGTCAAGGCAACGTCCACAAAGTGCTCACAGTAACGCTCGGCAACCGGGCGGGCGAAAGCGAGCGCGTTACCTATCCGCATCGAGGGCGCGTGCCTAAATGCGCCATAGGGAGGACGGCAGGCATCAGGAACCGTGAAAAACCAATCTCTTAAAAAATTATCGCGATAACTAAGGTCATCTGGAGTAGAAATTTGCCTCGGATGAGGCATCAGCCCCGACGTGAAGTCGCGTGTATATAGTGCGCAAAGCGTGAGAAGTAAAAAAAAGGCAACGATTAGAGATTTGGTGACAAAGTGCTGCCAGGTTTTCATGGTGGTAACGGCGTCCTGAGCAAGCGAGAATCGGTTGGCTTCCATGGGGGGCGAGGGAGAGCGAAAATCTCGAAACTGGGGTAGATGAAAAAAGTTCTGCACCAGGAACTGCCTAGGGGGCCCTGTAATCTGGGGTGCAGGAAATAAACAGGCTGTCTTCAAAGGACATCACATAAAAAATCGAGCAGACGGGCACAACTCCCGGGGAGCGATTTTGGATGATGGCCAGTGTTGGCTGGCGGGACGGTTTAGCGAAGCCTCGCCACAGTACTTTTGGAAACACTCCAGAAATTAGTGAGGGATCGATGGGGGGGGTGCGCGCAAAGGACCCAACTTGTTCAGCGCTTTTACTCTCGGGACAAGAACGCTTCTAGAGCAGGCTAAATAAACAGTAAGCTCTACAGTGAATCCTACTCACGGTTCTGCGGGTAATAACCAAAAAGACATATTTCGAAGGAGATCATCGAGCTGAGGGATAACTTCAAACGTCCATCTAGAATCGGGTTTAGCGAAAGCGTATTGCCGCTTTAACTTATATTGGAATGGAACGCCGCTATCCTGTCATAATTCCCGAGCGGGAGGGCATGACCAGGAGAAACGCAGACGGAGAAAAAGTCCCTTTGTCAGCAAAGAGATCTCCGAGAGAGGCGAGGGGCTGGACTCAGGATCAAATTTTTTACGTCGGAAGGTATCTGAGTAAGCGTTGAGCGGGCCAAACGGGAGACCCGGGAAAATCGGCGGGAAGAAAGAAACAAGGCGCCAGCAGAATGGGAATCGGCCAAGTGGGCTTTGTCTATCAAAGAAAAGTCGACGACACCCCGCGGGGGAACCAGAGGGCGGGTGCATGTCTCGCCGAGATGGAAAAGTCCAAGCAGATCAAAATAGGAGAAGGTGCGGAACGCATATCAGGGAGGTAATATCTTCTCGTAGGAATCCTATCTTAAAAGCGGGAAAAAACCATCGATAAGAAAATGAGGGAAAAGGAAGGAACTAAGTCCTCCTTTATGAGGGGGTGAGGCGGCGCGAAGAGTCACGAACAGGGGGGGATGGGAACATAATAAACACAAAAAGGAAAGCAGGAAGTCTGGGGTGGTTGAAAAAAGGAAACAGGATCTCCAGCAAAATAGCCGAACAAAAAACAAAACGGATCGAGGGAAACCAGAACCTTGGGCTTCCATTTGGTGTAAGTGGGTGGAAAGGCACGCTGAACCCAGGGCCTCGGTAGGGAAAAGCCCGAAACACCAGATGCGCGATGAGGAACAGTAAGAGAGGCGCCAACAGCGTCCATCCTGAAGGAGAACAGAATACATAGATCATTCAGGGAACTCCAACCATAAATTGTGCATGCGAGGGGGGGGGAAAGCAAGCGCATGCCGAATAAGATCCACTTTGGAACAGATTTGATAGGAAACAGAATAGAATAGAAAGACAAAACGAAAATGTCGATGAAAAATACTCGGGGGACAGAAAAACCCAGTCAACAACCTCTGTACCGAAAAGATTCAATGAACATATATAACAGACAGAACAAACACCATGAGGCTTATATGCAGGAATAGGGGGAAAGGAGATGTTTTCGGGACAGCAGAAGGCGGGTGAAGACCAATTGGGGGGGGCTATTGTTTCAGTGAAGAGTCGCCAACAAACGCAAAAGTCAGGCCTCCGGTCAACCTCGGCCAAAAAATCAACCCCCACCGGCGGAAAAGGGGAAAAGAAGAAGAAAACACGGTGAATCCTGGGGACGGAAAAGAGGGAGGTGAAATACACTGGAAGAACATCGGGGGCAACAAAAACAAGGTTCGGCAAAAGGCAAGGCCCGACCAAATAGGCCAGACCAGAAAGCAAGCGACGCCCATCAAGGTGTGGGTCAAGGATGAGAGGGGTCAACAAAATCATTTACGGACCGCGGGTGCTGTAGCGGGGTGCGCTGGGGGGGGAGGGGTTAATTGCCGGAACCGAGTGGAAGGAAGTGCCTCGTCTTTCTATTATGCAGAAATCTGGGACATAGGAGGAGTGCTGGGGGAGGATCCCATCGCCTAAAAAGCCGGGGTGCTGGATGCCTGCTGATGCTGATTCTGACTTGCATCAGGAAGGGGAACTGGACGCCATCGGATAAGGGGAAACGAGAAGTCACCGGGGATTACTTGCGTTAATAAAAAGCGGCGGCCCTGGCGGGGTAAGGGACGTCACAAAACTCGCCAAGGGAAACAAAAGGGTCCGAGGTTTCGCGGATAATTTTTCTTTCCTGGAAGAGATGGCGAGCAGATTGGATACCAGCAAAAACAAAGGCAGTCAATGTACTGTGGTGGGGCGACGTAGCACATCAGAACAACACCGGCAAATGGGATCGATGAAACTCTCGGCTTAAGCATATACAAAAGGAAAAAGGGAGGTCATGAAAAGGTCAAGTATTTACGGTGAAGAGATGCAAGTCCGAAAGCGCTAACCACCGGGGGGCGACGTTAAAAACGTGAATATCTGATCGAAGTGAACGATAACTATGCCAAGGAAGTAACAGGAGGGTGAATAGTAAAAAGAAAAATCGAGGAAACAACAAGATGCAGGATAACCAGAGTGGAAAGCGGAGGGAGGGGACTTCCGCAATGCAAAAAAAAGGAGGGAAACGCTTTTACCGCTAAAAACCGCGAGACTCAAAGAAAAAGGACAGTCGCATTCAGGAGAACCGGCATAGGAGGCTGATATGCGTCTGGAGAGGACCAAGAAGACTCGGACATCGGCGCCGGTCGGAAGGGTGTCTCGGGGGAGTGTGCATCTCAGCGAGGAGAACAACAGCTGCGTTGCGCCCAAGTAAGGAGAGCCGACGCGAAAGAACTCTAAACCGCGATGGAGCGCTGGGTGGGCCTTTTAAGGTACCTGACCGGAAGGAAAAAAAAGGGGGCACGCATCGTCCCCAGAAAATGAGTGTCTTGTGGGTGAAAATAGCAGAAAACCGGAGAGGAGTCGTTCCAGGCGAAGGTAGGATGATCTGAAGTCGAGGGATCAGTGGGCCTGGACGCTGGAGGGGAAAAAAAAAGACGCGGGAACCAGTTGGAGGGGAGAAGAGAACGATGATCGTACGGCCGCACGGAGGGGAGGAGAAGGGAAAGTAATTTCGCGAAAAGAGAAAAAAGACCGAATCATAAGAAAAAACCTGATAGAAATAAAGAAAAAAGGAGGAAGACGAAATTGTGCGGACGAAGGAGCGAGGTCGTCGCTAGAAAAGGGGACGTTTCTCTAAGCCATATGGTTTCTCGAAAAGGACCACGAACCAGGGGGACTATTCTCGGGGAAGGATTGGATGTCGGAAACACAGTGGAAAAATACTGCAGCAAATAATCCAGACCGGGGACGGAAAGGTGAGCTACAGCAACGGCGTACAAAAAAAACAAAAGATGTGTCCGAGGGAAGAGGAACTACGGTCAAAAAAGCAAAAAACAACCCGAGAGGGGGGGAACACAAATATCTACATGCGCGAATCCCTTCGAACGAAGTCGAAGCACGAAAGAAAACCAGAGAATGCATAGTCGGGGGCTAGGTCTGTTCATATCGATTGCCGCGGGCCCGCTCACGGACGCCGACGGAAACTTACATTGATATGACTGCTGGAGAATCTCCATTGGGGAGTGCCTCAGTGTCTAGATAACGCGAAGACTTTCCACGTTGCCCGGCCTGTACTGGCCTCAGCCCCGGCTGTGTGCACACTTGAATGCTCAAGAGAGGTCCCGTGGGGCAGGCCTTCCGACAATACATCCCATGCGGGCAGAGGGTTCTGTGAGATCAACAATTTTGCTCCCTATTCCAGCGGGCTTCTTGTGCGTCCGTCACCGAGACACTTTTGTGCAGACGTCATTTCCGGTTGTAAGGAATTTGAGTCTCCCAGGATTCCCTTTTCTTCGCTCTGTAGGCTCCGCGGGAATTTTTATATGCACAATCGTCGACCTCTTCTCTAAAAAGGAGCTCAGCTCTTACTACTAGATCCCCGTTCAAGGTCACAGTTGGGGGCCACTCGAGGAGACAAGACGGATAGAAATGCGCAAGACGCCCTCACATATTCTCGGGGCGTACGAGATTCGGGGGCCCTGTGGACCGTCGTCAAACACTTTGCAGCAGCCGATACATCAACGAGAAAAAAACGTCGGGCGGAGGAAGGAGACGAGATTTCCTCCTCCTTTTGGGGACAGAGGGAGGCAATCACCGGGAACGAGATTGCAGGGAGGTGAGAAAATTCCAGGGTGCAAAACGGGGGAAAGGCCCGAAAGAAAAGAGAGTCCTCACGTTCAAAAGGGAAACATCTGTGGGGGAGCTATTCCTGGAGGACGCCCTATGTCTCTTTGTCTGGATACGGGGTTGTGCCCAATCACGTGGCAAAATCTCAAAACCCCCAACTGCGTAGTAGGAAAAAGAAAAGAAGAATTTGGTTACAATACCCCCCCCTCGACAGCCAATTGAGGACCCTAACAAGAGTTCTCGCCAAAAACGGCAATTTGGGGTTAAGGCAAGTCTGCTCCGGGGGGAGTACGCGTAAAGCTCTGACCGAGAATCAGATATCCCTCTCGTCGTCATGGGCATGGACAACGACAGTCACCCGGGTCGAGGGATCAGAACTAGACGCGTCCTCACCTCCGCGCGCAGACGACGACCGTTTTAGGCTGCGTCTAGGCATTGCGCCTTCCTTGAAGGAATGGACGGAAAAGCCTCGACAGAGGAATTGGATTCTCCCCTGCAGGAAAGCGGCGGCCGCGGGGGATTGGGGGGGGGGAACAGGTTACTGCCAAAAACAAAAACTTCTGCACGACCGTAAGAACGTGGCAAAACAATGCTTCGCAATAAAAGGAGCCCTGTCCACAGCTACTGACCAGAAGATGAGCATTTACGGAAAGGAGCCAATCCGCGAGACTTCAGAGAAGGAAAAACTGGGGCATAAGGGCAAATCAAGATAGGGAATCACAAGGGAGGACTAGCATAGGGGGGAGGGTTCATCTGTCGGTCGGGCAAAGAAATGGGTGCCGACAAAATGGTGATTCGAAGACTCGCAGAAATGAAAATGTCATAAGAGGGTCTCGCGTCCCTGTCGAACAGCCGGTCGGTCGCCATGTAGCGTCTTGGGGAATGCCGATACAAGACTATTACGGCGGGTGCATTGAAAAGGGTCGGTCCTCGCGGAGGGTTGGTGGTGACAGGGAGAGAAGAAGGAGCTTCATTGGAGGGGCGAACTGCGAGCCATACTGTGCCCGTCATCTGTGTCCTCAAGTTTAGACAACTTCCTTGTCAGGTGCTTTACGCTTGAACGGTAGGAAAATATAGAAGTGGGTTTCCCCGGGATGAAAAAGGAAGACGTAACGAAGGAATGCGTCAAAGAGGAGGGCTTGATCAGGGTGCAGATGAGAAAACACCCGTCTGGGGAGGCGACAACGGCTCACCGGAAAACAACTCGGGCATCGTCAAAGAAGGGCAGGGGGGGAGAGGGTGGATTGATTTCGATACCAAGGGGGGAGGGCGTCTTGGTCTTAGGGTGTAAAAAAAGAAAAAAAAAAAAAATCAGGGACTTGGGAAAGAGAAAGCGACAAAAAGGGAGGGAGAGTGGATTTCCCCACATGGGTACCGCAGTCTTTTAAATAGCAGATAAAAAGGGAGATGAAGGCAAAGAGAATCCATCAAATAAAGAAGCAGGAACGACCTCCCTGACACCGGAGGAATTGCCTTCCACACCGAGAATTTGGACAAGGGGACGATGAGCAGAAGAAAAATGCTGGCAAAGCCAAGTCAAAGAAAAGAGGGACATCTCTTTTGTAGGGGAAAAGTGCCGCGAGGAAAAGGAAAACCTAAGACATTTGAGGAGAAAAGTGTGGAGAGAAAAAGGGAAAATCCCGGGCAAATCGTCTCCTTTAAACGAAGAACCGCGGCAACTAACGAGAAAACAAAAAGGAAAGAGGGCGGTGCGTCCTTGGGGGAAGGCAGCGATAGAGAGGGGAGAAATGAGGGTCTCCTGAAAAAGGTGGGGAACGCGGTCATCTGAGAGAAGGTATCTGGTCCAAAGCGCGGACATAAGGGAAAAAGGGGAGGGAAAGACGAAAGCGCCGACTGGACCGGGCAATAGGAGCCTTCCTGACAGGGGGGAGGGTCGACTCGGGGCAGATCAAACAGGGAGAGAGGAGGGGGGGCGGGTCTAGAAGCCCGGGGAACCCTCTATACATAAGGGGAAAGTGCAGAAATACCGGCTGGGAAGAGAGCTGTACGGTAAGGTGACGGAAAGGTAGCGAACCAAAGGGAGAAAGAGGGGAACTTCAGGCAGAAAGAAAGGGAGTAGATGATTAGGCCAGAAGAAATATTACCCGAAACTGGAGGGGGGGGGGGATCTCCGAAAAAAAAAAAGTCATAATGCAAGGAGGGGGGGGAATCAGGAAAAACGCCACAGAGACGGGAACATAAAAAAATAAAGTAGATGACCAGGGGAAGGGGGAGGAAAGGTTTTGAGGAAAGGAAGGGAAAAAAAAGACAACTATGTTCAACAGAGAAAAAAGATTAAAAAGAGGGAACAGGATCACTATGAAGAAAAAAAGATACATAAAGGATGATAAAAAGGGTACATCACCATCAAAAGGCAAGGAAAGCAACCAGCAGTTTGTCGGCAAATGCGCCCGCTCAAACCAACGGGGCCGGCGGGAAAAGTCTCCCTGCAAAGAGGAGGAAAATCGGTCACGCCCGGCGGCGGAGATACCGCCATCCGCACACACGAGACACAGCGGGAAGGGAAATGAGGGCCTGCAAAACCAGGAGTAATAACTACCAACCACCGGGGAGGGGGGGAGGCGATGAGCGACGTAAGTTAAAGGAGAGTGGGACATTTCCACGAGCTTTGGGAAAGAAAACTGGTTGGTTGCAGATCAAAGATTACCAATACACGCCGAAGAATGAAGGTAAAAGGGGCGATCGCTCGCAAGAAAAAAACGGAGGAAAAAGAAAAAAAAAAACGTGAAAAAGGTCATAGGTTAAGGGAGGGGGGAAGAAGGGAGAAAAGGCGAAACACAGTGTGGGGGGTCAGGAGGAAAAAGAGAATCGGGAAAGGAAAAAATCATAGAATACGCGAGTCAATAAGGGAAGAAGACCGGGTTTCTTCTTTTAATTGGAGACAGCAGGTACTTCCCAGGGGGGAAGCGCTTGGTGGAGGGAGGGGGAGGCATCGGACAAGCCGGATTTAAAATCGGGTTCTCAAGGGAGAAAGGATGCGCAGAAATGGGAAAACCACCTTCAGAGAAGAGGGCCAATGAGCGGGTAAAAAGCTCATACCAAACTCCTTGGGGGGGGAGGTCACTAAATTCTTAAGGGGTCTTACAGGCAAGGCCAAGGGGGAGGGCCGCTTGGGGAAGAAGAGGGGGATCCGTGCAATCACTGTGTCGTGCTAAAAAAAGGGGAAGAAAGCGCTGACTGTCTTTTCAGGAAAAGGAAAAAAAGAAGGCAAGTTAAGAACCACGTGGTAAGAGGAAGAGGTAGAGGGGGGAGCGCTTCGTGCTGGAGGTCACATTTATACACCGAAGAACACAACTACCGGCAAAAGAGGGGGTGTGGTTGTTGCGGGGGGAGTATTAACCAAAAAAGTCGGGTGAAGAGTGCCCTCTCCGTACAGAATTCTACATAAGGGGAGGTCAAGGGGAAAGCGAATTGTTTTCGCGAAACGGAGAATCCAAATTCAGAAGAAGAGAAAAGGAAACGGTACGCAAAAACGGAGGGACTCATCGAGTGCTGGAAGGAGGAGGGGGGGAAGACCTATGCCCCACCTCTATACCAAGAGGGGGGGAAAATAGGAAAGAAAGATCTAACAAAGAAAAAGCAGGGAAGAGACCAGGATTAACGCGCACAAGAAGAAGTTCGGCCCAAGAAGGAAAAGATTAACCCTTTGACCGGAAGAACAAAGAGATCTCGAAGAGGAAAGGGGGCCGAGGGAACCAGGAGCATGACAGGAGACAAGGGAGAAAGAAGGGCAGAGCTCTCTGCGCTGACCAAAAAGGAAAGGGGAAAAAGGCGCAAGTCGTAGGGGGAAAAAGCGGGAATTGTCCGAGTTCAGATGAGGCAAGGGAGAGTAATAGAGGATGAGGGCTAGAAAAGGAAGAATTCGTATTGCCGAGAACTCTGCAACTCAAGAAAAAAAAGCGAGTTCACGAGAGGTGAAGGACGAAAATAAGTCAATAAGAGAGGAACTCAGAGTCCCAGGCTAAAAATAGCGGGGGTGTTTTGAGAAAAGGGAAAGCAAAAAGTCATTCGTTAAGGCGCGGTTTGGATTACTTGATGATCGGAGCTATCGGAGAAGGGGAGGGAAGGATCGCTGAAAAAAGCCTGCGAAAAAGGGGGGTACAGCGAAAACAAAGGGTCCTCACAGCGCGCCGTTCAACCAAGACCGGAAGGGGGACAGAGGCTCGCGAACAAAAAGAAAGCAGGGAGGATAATAAAAGCAGAACGGGGGGACTTCCTTACGGCAGAGGGAGGGGCAGAGATTTCGTGAGCCCGGAGGAGAAAAGGTTTTTAGAGGGGAAGGGCAACACCCTCAAATTTGTACTGAAAAAGCCGTCCTGGGAAAAAAAATGGGAAGCTGGCCTAGACAAAGTGGGCGCGATGTTCTCGAAGCCCGCGGACAAGAGAAAGAGCACAGAAAAAAGAAAGGGGAAAGCCGCCGGATAAACACGGGAAAAACCGGGGCCGAACTATCTGTTGCCACAAGAGCTACCTGGCAAGCCTTCAGTCACAGAAAGACAGTACCGGACAAGGTAGGGAACGCGCTCCGGCATACGGCCGTTATGGAGCAAAGGTACAGGCAGAGGAACTGCACGACTGACAAACTTGAAGAAATCCCGCATACCGGGGAGGGGAAGGGATCGGACCTAAACTAGGGAGGCTGAATGGGAAAAAACGGAAGAGGGCAGCCGGGGACAGGGAAAACGGAAAGGGTCCAATGTCCAAGAGATGAGTAGATTTTTACAGGGCTATACGGTTCGTCACGTACGCCACTTACAGATTCCGGGCGAAAAAAGAAAAGGGTGACGGGCTGGGGGGGCCTGTAAAAACAATCGGCTCACCCGCGGTGGAAAACCTGATCAGGGGACACGCCCCTATGGGAGGGGGATGGACGGGGAGAAAGGGGGGAGGGGAAAAGCCGGGGGGAGAGGAAGAAGCACGCAGAAGAGAAAACGGGGGGAAAGGAGAAGCGGCGCAGAGGGCTCGGATCTGATCAGCCTCATTTTGCAAGGAGGGAGAAACACCGAAACTAATGGGGGGCTCTGGGGAAGAGGGGTAGGGGGGAACGCGAAAAAGTACTCATCAAGGCAGTTCCCAAATGGTCAAGAGGTTTTGGCTAGGGCAAAGGAGCGCAGGGGGAGAGGGGTTTTTCCTGTGTCAGGGCCG
>Ga0179593_1559692_pt1 | contig 16993 bp, 17 predicted proteins | sample CZODoug2_1_08_16_FD_185931 | JGI IMG/M metagenome (GOLD analysis project Ga0179593, IMG submission 185931) | Vadose zone soil fungal communities from Angelo Coast Range Reserve, California, USA - CZODoug2_1_08_16fungal (PacBio error correction) | ecosystem: Environmental > Terrestrial > Soil >...
AAGAAGAAGCACATCGGAACTGGGGAGGTGCAGAGAGAGATGGACGATCCGTACTTTGAAGACTGAAAAGATCAGAAAGGTGCCCAGGTGCGCTGGGGAAAAAGACAGGAAGAGATCGAGAGGGGAAGGAATCAAACGGCCAGGCAACAGTAGCGTTCAAGGAGCCGAAAAGTAGAAGGGTCTAAAGGGGGGGCGGCTTCGAAAGCAAGCCTGCTCCGGGGGTGCAAAGGTCGACCGGCAGATTAGAGAAGAGTCGGGTCGGGAGAGGGGGTGGGAGGAGACTGAGTCAGCCCAAACAATAACCGCCCTAACCACAGAATGGGAAAAAAAATGCCCAAGGTAGTAGACTACCAAATAGTTGAGAGAAGCGTAGTCGGCTTGAGAGTAAAAATTTGAGGATAGGAGATAGACTTGTGCAAGGAGAGGAAAGGGAGGACTGACCATCTGCCGGGGTTGAAAAAAGGCATCTCGGCGTCAGTTAATATCAAAGGACGTCGAAAATCCTCCTGAGGAGCATCTAAATGTAGGAAACAAGCGAAAAAGAAATATAGGGATGCTTCCTAGGAAAGGCTAAAGTCTCGTTCCCGCGTTGAGGGGAGCGTTAAGACCTTCCGGGCGGCCAACGCACGGAAAAAATAGATTGAACTTCAGAGCGTGAATTTTTCAGGGAGGAACTTCAAATCACAGTACAGTGTTTCTCAGTCAAGCGTCCGACCTGTGAACGACTGGAAAGTGACACCCAAAGAGGGAAAGAACGTGGAAGTCTCTCTTTTCAAGAATATACGAAGTGACGGTTTCCATTCGTGGGGTGAAAGGGGGGAGGAAAAGAAACTACACCGAAAGCGAGGTATGGGTCGTCGAACGTGTCCTTGGCGGAAGGGGGAGCGGCGCCGAGCCCAGACAAGGCAACCACGAACCACAAGAAAAAGGAAGAATAATTCCAGCTGGGGAGGGAAGGAATTTTGAAAAGCAAAAGGTCCGCAAAAGATAGCGAGAAATTCCAAGAACGATCTTTAGGAACTCTAAGCATCGCAATCCCCCGGAGGTCGCTAAAATATCAAGAAACAGGAGAACGGCCCCGGAAAGGCGAAGAGACAAAGCGACGAAAAGCTAAAGGTCTCTCAAGAGCTATCGCACCGGGATGCGAGCCTACCCGCCATCAGGGTGGCAAGAAATCAAATCTCAGTTCTGGCAAAAGCGACTCAATCAGAAAGGACCACACATAATCTATTATCAGCGTCCAGGTCGGGAGAAATGGAAATTTCGTTCGAAGGGGGAGGGGAAAAAAAGCTAATTAAAAACCGATCCCTCGCCCCCTAGGGTCGGAAGGGAGACAAAGGGTCAACTGGGGCTGGCGAATTTTGCACTCGCACTGCTACTTAAAGGGGAGCCGTAAGTATAAGTTCCAAAACTGACCAAGACTCTCAGCACTGGACTGGTCAAAGACAGTTGGAGCGGGGATCACCTCTAACAAGATTGAAGGTATAGACCTCCCGGCAAGCAACAGGAGCGGGAACTATTCTATGCGGTGGGGGGAAGTTGCGGCACGTGCGTCAACCATCTTTTTCTCATCGGAAGTTAGCAGTTCCACAAGAGACGTCAAAGAAAAGGAGACGGCCATTATTCCGTGAGGAAGGCTTGCGAACGCAGGAAGAGATGGCACAAGAAGACTTGCTGAAGCGCGACACTTGGAAAGAACTACCAAAAGTCGAGGTTAGTGTCAGCCGAAAACATCTACGAAAGGACTGTGAAAGATGAAACTGTCTACACGAGTCCACAGGAACAAGAGGGTGAGGATCCTTCGAAAAACGCTATCCGGAAAGGTACAGGTCCAGCAAGTAAAAAGGGCCATTAGCAAGATCGGATGCCGGGGATGTTTGTGGAGAAAAAGTCCAATCTGCGTGCATTTAAGCATAGGTCAGTCCAGGCTTCGGGGCGCGAGTCATCCTCGATGCAACGGGGAAAAAACCCCACAAAACTTGCTTGTAGCGGCGGGGAGAGGGAAAGGCGGTGCGGAAAGAGGTACAATTGTTGGACAACGACAAGCGGATGGAATCCGGAAAAACATCCCTCCATAAAGGGCGGAAAATGAGGATCGTCCTTTGATATAGAAACTTATTACAGGGGAGCGGCCGTCTTAACCCAAAAAGAAAAGCCTCCTTGACAAAGCCGGAAGACACCCAGAGAATGTTTGCGTGTGGACCGGAGAAAGGTGGAGACTTTCACCACGGGCCCGACCGAAGCGAGAAAAAACCGAGGGTTCGAGAAGAGGTTGTTCGTTAACCCCGAGAGGTAGCAGCTATGAACTGCATAGGGACCTTAGAAAAGGGAGGAAAAACGCAGCAACCGAGTAGACTACGTAAGATCTACACATCCAACGGGAGAAGGGGAAGGACGTTGGAGTTCCTGGAATCAAAGGGGGGGAGCGTGTTGTCAATTAAGGGATGTGAATCTCATCATGGAAAAATTGAGCAATGAAACTTCTGAACCTCCACATTCGGGGTTGGGGCGGGGAAAGCCCGGTGCGTAAGGAGCGGAGCGGAGGGCAAACGAAAAGGAAGGGCCTTCGCGGTTTCAAAGCAATGGCGGGGAACCATGCAAAGGGACCGGCAGGAAGTGAGAGGCATTAGAGAACTGCGCCCTGGAGGTCGAATGTATGGAGGTTTCCATCGACCCATCCACGTGACGGGGGAAAAACGGCCAGGGGGGGAGGAAGAGGGAACTCAGATAACTCAAGAAGCGTTCTTTTAAAAATCCAACAGACTCAGGCCACGATTCGACAGACCGGAAGAAAAAAAGGATAAGGAAGGAAGAAATGGGAACTGGAGACACACCAAGCCCTTGGAGCCATTAGTCTAGAGAGGCGCCTGGGAAGAGAGAGGAACCTCTCAACTGGGCTACTAGTCTTCCTTGGAAAAGGAAGAAGGAGAGCTAAAGGACCATCAAAGTCCTGGGTCCCGGGTAGAGGTCATATCGGACAGTTCTGCGAGGTTCGAGAAGTGGACCGGAACGGAGAGAGGAAGGTGAACAGATTTGTGCCATGTGCAAAGCGGGTGACGCCGCTTTGAGGGGTTTTGCACTAATGGGAGCCTCAACGCGACCGGCCTTGTCAGTGGTCTTGGCAGGAAGGCGGCAGAGAAAAGCACGCTGGGGTGTGAGAAAACAAGCATGGGATAGGATAAAACGCGAAAAAGATGCTGTTCGTGCTGGGGCGGGAGCGGGGGTCTAGAAGCATTGGCGAGAACTGATACTCTAAAGCGAGATCTCTTCTAATGCATTCCTTGCGTTACTCACTTTAGCGATGTGGATTCGGGGATTAAGAGTCTCGTGGGGTATTTGGGGTGTTTTTTTTTTGTGTTGTTGGTTTGAGTTTGTTGGGGGGGGGGTTGGTTTTGTTGGTGGTTTGGGGGGGTATTGGTTTTGGTGGTGTGTTTGGGGTTGACGCAAGTAAAGGGGGGGGGACGCCTCAAAGAGGGAAGAGAGTTATATTCCAACGGAGAGCCTTTTCCTTGATCAACGGTGCGGGGGATTTGGGGGGGGGGTTGCGGGGAACGAGCACCTCAAGAGGCTAAAAGCTCCCTGGGAATATAGTGAATGAATTTTTGTTCGGAGGGCAAAAAGAATGCGTTGAAAAAAGAGTCATTCTCCAAGAGGGAAAAACCCATTAGTTCTCAGGGGCGATAGGCGGTGTCCTCTATTGAAGGGGGAGGCCATCGGGTAAGGGAAAAGAAAGATGCTCTTCTAGGGTCGGGGGATCGGCTCTTAGAAGGGTCTGGTCGCTTGCAGAAATAGGCCACACCGGAGAATTATCGAGGGGGATTTTCGAGGACTGGTTCGCGCTTTTGAGCGAAAGTCGCACAGCATGAAAAACCCTTTCTCTTAGCGCGGGGCGCTTAGGGGGGCTGTTTTGCCGAAAGAGGGGATCGTCTCCAGTGCCATCCGAAAAGGACCATCCGAGAAAAAGTACCTCGCGCTATCTTGGAATAAATAGTGGGCCCAATTAAACGACTCTGGTAGTGATCGGGGGAACGCAAGTCTCTTCAAAGTCGGAAGACCTCCGCATAACAAGGCGGACTAAACTAGGGTTAATGGGATCAGAACCGCACAATCCCAACGACGGGAAAGAAGATGAACCGCTGGAGGGCGCGGAAAAAGAGAACCAAGACGAATCAGCCTGGGGAAAAAGACTCTCTCCTTTCGGATGGAGAGCATACGATCCCTGAACGGCCAGGGGACGATTGCCTGCGGGGGATACCTTCGGATGTCTCTATGATTACTGCTAGAGTCATTAACACAGGCTTGTCAAGAGCCCCGTTGAAGAGCCTGGGGGCGCGGGGGAGAAACTCTACAAAAAGGAAGAGCGCTAAAGCTCTCCCCGAAGGAGAACCGAGCTTTACCATTTTGCCTTCTGGAAAAAGAAGGGGGGGGAAACTTATTCAGGAGAAAAAGGAGGGTTTGGTCTATGCTCTAGGCCTTAGTAGCCCACCCTTTCCCAACAAAGGCCGGCTCTAGCTGTAAGCTGCAGGCTGAGGCAACAAAGGGGGGAGGGACGATTTCGACCCAGTAGGGCATGTAACTTCTAGGGAGGCGTCATGGGGGGGGGGGGGGGGGGGGGTGGGTGGTGGTTGTGGGGGGGGGGGGGGGGGGGGGGGGGGGGTTGTTTGGGGGGGGAGGATTACGGCGCCCTAGGTGCCACAGAGAACTGTTCAAATCTTTGGGGGAAGCGGCGGAAGCGGCCATACTGATAGCGCGCGGATCACCCGGGCTTACCTTAAAAAAGAAAAGGAGGGGGGGGGGGGAATGAAGTTTAAGTCGAGAGAAAACTAGGATTCAAAGAGAGATAGAAAGAAGGAAGACGAGAGCATTATGATCGCGAGGGAATCACAAAGTAGAGACCTTGAGGCAAACTCGCAAAAGAGGGGAAGGCGTCTTTCCAAAACGACGCGGGGGAAGGAACGGCCCGAAACTAGAAGAAAGACGAAAAGCTCCCAAACCTTGGGGGGAGCCTTGTCGAAATCTTGTTGGGAACTAAATCCTCGGACCGGGATTCGAGGGTCGAGGAGCCTTCATGCAGGCGAATCTTCTATAGGGAAAGGGAGTGGGGGGCAGAAGTGGGCCTAAAAGGGGATTGTCATTTAGATGACCAAAAGCGGCCGAACTCACAACCCATCGATGGGGGCCAGCATCAAAAAAGGGGAAGTACTAGGGGAAAAAAAGCAGGGGCTCATCTGATCGCGAAAGCGAGGGTCAGTGGAGGCATGCGTGTAAGGAGCAAGGGGCAGAAAAAGTTCCGGGAACTACTCTCCCGGGACCGGCGCAGAGATCCGACAAAGACGAAATACTAGCAGTCCCATCTAAAAGAAAGATAGGGGCCCGGAGGGCATATCCACTAAAACATTAATAGGGGGGGGGGTCTGTCCGAAGTATTAGTCATTAGGGAAAAGGTATCCTAGGCCAGGCCCAGAAGCAGCACGCTGAAAGAAGGAATATAAGGGGCGGGTTCTCCCAGCGGAAAGGATGGCCCAAAGGGTGAGCGGATAGGGGGGGGCAAAAATGAATCCCTATGGAAGGCGCGCGGGCCCAGAGTCGGACATTGAAAGAATCGGGGCCTCATGGGGGGAAGATAAGGTCGGGGGGAGAAACTAAAGGATTTCGGGCCGAAACGTTTCCTGGAGGGAGGAGGTAGCTCAGGATCACACTAAGCGGCAAACAGAAAGAAAAACCCAAAGTCAAGATAGAAAAAGAACCGGTTAGATTTTGGAAGATCTTCCGGGGACGCAACGGGAAAAAAGAAAAGAAAACGTGGTCCCTAGCGGAAAAACATTCCTAACACGATGGCCGTCTCGCCATTGGGATCGCAAGCGCGCCTTTAAGAGGACCACTCATCAAGCGAACGAGAGACAATACGCACCAACGACCCGCGCCCGAAAAATCATCTCGGCCACGAAGACATGATCAAAAAAAGCACCGACCGGACAGAGGGCAGGCTAGAGTCATTCACAGAAAAAAACGATTCAGAAACGCAGCTGAAGGAACCTAAGAGTCATGGAACAAAGTAGGGGGGGCAGTGTCGAAACGGAAAGTCGTCAGAGGAGGGGATGGATAAATTAAACGGACCCTAGTCGCAACTAGGGGCGGGGCCACGGCCGGAGGTTGTCTATCCTCTCTACTCATCGCAGTCTTCTTGGGGGGAGATATGATAACGAAAAGAACACTATATCCCGAAGTCACAATAAAAAAAGAAAGCAAAAAAAAAAAAAAAAATCGCGATTAAAGAGGGGGGAGTGATTCGACGCAGAGTAGAAGATAGGGCAAAGATCATTCAACACCAAACTACAGCTAAAGTAGAAGAAAAGGGTCCTTTTCGAGGGGTCAAATAGATGCCGAGCAGAAAACATTTCTGGTTCTGAAACGCCTATAAAGGATCCGCCACATAGCGCAAGGAAGTCCATTTATGCTAGATTTAAAGCAACTGGCATAAGTCTCCAAAAGAAAAGGTGTACTTGATGCGAACCTTGGGTCTAGAAAAGGAAAACAACTGTAGATTCCGTCTCTTCCCAGAAAAAAAAAGGTAAGATCAGACCGTGTAAGGGAATCTCTACAAAGGGAATCCAAATTATCTGTATGGAAAAAACTTCAAAAGAAATCTTGGGAGGGAACATAGGCAAGAAGTCCAAGGAAGTCAAATAAACAAAAAGGAAGACGAAGGCGCTAACGGGTCTGTGGGGTATCGTCTCCTTCGTGGAAAGTCGGTCTCAAAAGGAGCGTGGGCGCTGATAAACTCGAGTCTTGCCGTCACCAAACCCGGGGGGGGACACCACTTCAAGCGGCTGATAAAAAAAAAAAAACGCATCAGAGGGGGGTAAAAGCGTTTTACAACCGGAAAGAAAAGCTACAAAAACCCTCCATCACGGGAGGAAGCGACTCCAGCCGTCAGATGTGTTCAAGAAGCAAAAGTCTGGGAAGGAGGAAAGCGGGGGTCAAGCGCGTTCTAAAAAAAACGCCCAACCGATGATAGGTGTGCAACCGCCCGGAGGGTAGACTTACCACAGGGGGGAAGGAAAAATCTACTGAGGGAAAAAGAAGGGTACACTGGTCAGCCCCAGCTCTGCGAGGAAGCCCATGCGATGAACTCATAAGGGCCTTGTACTCAAAAGATCACCATGGGGAAGAACCCGGGGCTTCCTGCCGTCTCAGGAAGATTCTCAAAACAAAAAAACGGAAAGGAAGAGAGGGGGGCAGTACGGGGAGAAGAAGGGTCGGTTGCGTCAAAGATAACCAGGGGGGGGAAAAACGATGACCTTCTGAGGTCTCGACATTCTAGAGATAAAGGAAGGAACTTGGAGTAACCCGCAAAAAGGATATCGGCGTCGGGAAATTCCGGGGGGAGAAAAAGGGGAAAATAGCTAAAGGGTACAAAAACATTCATCAGGGGGTCCAACGAGGGTGCGGGGAGAGGGAACACTAACTACGGCACCGGCTAAAAAAAAGGGAGGAAACTCGAGTTAATTAAGAGGGAGGCAATGGACGGAGAGGACGCCGTGATGGGGGAAGGGGGGTATTAAGGGAGTCCCTCCGCTTGAGGAAGGGTCACGGCCTCTATCAACAGAAAATTGCGCTGACCAAAGGGGGTGGCTCGTGAGTTGACTCAAACTAGTGTTCGCTCCCCGCGGAGAGGGAAGGAGACTCTTCTAGAGGTAAGCCGGATTGGCCGTCCACTAAAAAAAAAAACCCTAAAGGAAGGGCAGATATTAGGAGCATCGTGTTCACCTCTGGGGTATTCCTTCCGAGAAAAAAAAAACGGGCATCTACAATACAGTCCGTGGATCAGCCGAAAGGAAGAGTCAAAGTAGTACAAAAGATTTTGGGGGGTCTGGGAAGACGAAAGACCTCGGCTAAGACTGGGCTGGGGGGAGCCTCGTGGAAGGGGGAGCGGAGGGGCGTTTACCTGGTCTCAGTCCAGTGCTCAGAGAATTAACCTTGAAGTTAATTAGGAGGTACTAAGAGGGGGTGGGGGTGACGTCGGAAACTTCACGAGGGAGACCCCACACCAAGCTTGGGGGTTCTCGGTGGACGAAAAGCTCAAAAACGCTAGAATCTCATGGGGGAGAGGGGTGCCGTTAGGGCAGGGGAGTAGATCTATCCTTCCTCTGAAGGAGCCGAAGGCGCCTGAAAAAAAAATCGTCGGGGCCTCATTGGGTTTCGTGGGCGCCTTGCAGAGAGGGGATAGCTGAGGGTCCCTTCCGATGCCTAAAAAAACGGTTAGGAGGGAGTGAGGTAGTAGAAATAAGGAGAGAAAAGGGGGGTCAGGAAAGGAAGGACTCAGGGCGTGAGATATGGGTGAACGCCCCTCTCAGAAGCTTCGACGGCGGGCGAAAGGTAAGTTGGGGAGGGGATTTAGAAAAAGAGAACATGGAAAATTCTCCTAAGCGACGAACCCGGGATCTGAAAGAGGAACTCTAGTGTGTTAGGCGTGATTGTTGCTGCCTGCGGCGGTTAGAAAAGGAAGGATTCAGGAAAATTGAGGGGAGACAACGTTATGTGCGGGGCGATGAGGCGGGGTCCGGGGGACTCAAAATCGTCTCGGGAGTCTCTTGGGGGGGGAGGGGGAAAGGGTATCTAGGAGGAAGATTTGAGCGGGGGAGAGATGTGACGGGCGAAAAGTTGAGAGAATCGAAGGGGGGCAATTCTTTCTGAAAACAACGAGCAGTGGATGAAAAAAGACAGAAGCTCATGGAGGAGAGTTCGTTGGCTAATTAGGGGGAGGGGGGGTCCTGCGGAAGGGAGGGCTCGGAAGACGTGAACCTCGAAACGGGGCCGGATGAGAGAGTCAGTGAGAGGGTCAGAACCCTCCTTGAAGAAAAAAGGGGCCCGCAGGGGAGGCACAAAAAGAGGAGGACTACCTAGTTATTTGAAATCGGAAAAAGAAGGGAGTAAGCTTGGGAAAAGGTCAACAAATCCGCGAACTAAAATGAAAAAAGGTGAAACTAGGAAAAAAGACTGGGGTTGGAATGGTCATTGTACAGCAGCACCTGACACACCTAACAAGGTCAAATCGGCTTGCCTCGGGGAGAAACGGCTATTATGAACGGAGAAATCATAAATTACCGACTCTCACTGGGGAGGAATGTTTAGACCCGAACGATAAACTGGGAATCAAAGCTTTGAAAATGCGGTGGGTCGTCTACTAAAGGCCATGGGGCTCGGCCGCTCTCAGTTGAACAGGGGAAAATCATAATGGGGAAGAAGAGGCCGGGGAGGTTCGAGCCTGCACAGAATCGACACCGTTCGAAAGCAGAAAGCGATCCAAAGATAGTCGAAGAAGGGGGCTTACTGCATTGGGGGGGACGAGCGACGGAGGGTGGGTCGGAGGGCTACGGGTTTGGGCGGCTAGCGAGATAATTCCACGCAAATAGACGCCGCAGGAGCGCGAAGGATAAGTCCGGTCGAACAGGAAGAAAATGAAAAGGGTGGTAGGAGGAAGACCATTGAGGTACCCTGGGGCCAGGAAGGAGGAGGTATATGTTGAACCTTATGATAATTAAACTTACTGTGGTCCACACCGGACAGATCTTTCAAAAGGCTGGTCAGAAGGAAAAAGGGCCGGGGTACTTATCAGGAAAGAAGTCCTGGACAAAAAAAAGAAGAAGAGTCTCTTCTTGACCAACGGTTAATCTTTCTAAAGGTATGAGAGAGATTACCAGACATGGAAGACGCACAGAGCAGTCAAGGAAAGTGCTCGGGGAGGGATCGGGAGCTAATGGTACGCCGCCGCTCAAGGATAGAGTAAAGATGGCACCCAGTAAGGAGAAAAAATTCTCTTGACTGGAAAAAAAAACGACCTAAGTTCAAAAGGAAAAAACCGGAACGTGGTCTAGGTTCTGCGTACTAAGAGTCGAGAGAAGAGACATTCTCCGGTCGACCGGGCAGATGCGCTCGGAAAGGAGGAGCTTGTCGGGGCGTAGGGGATTGGTGGCAGGAGCGTACTCGAGACCACACCAGCGGCTCAAGAAGAAAAAAAGATTACACAGAGCGGGAGAAGATAAATCTCCTATAGCTGGAAGGAGGATTTTATATTCTATATCGGAAGAGGGAGTCTTCGTAGGTCTCTATGACCATTATTCTTGAGAGTTAACCATAATCTGAGAGGGCAAGACGCAGCTAGGAAGAAATGTATCCATAAAATCTGAGCAAAACCGCTGATGGAGCGGAAGAAAACCGACGCAGCTATGCGCGTTGGGAATGTGAAAAGGGAGAAGTGAAAATTGACCTGCCCTCAGATAAATACTCATCGCGTTACAGGAGACGCTCTAGGGGGGGGGGAAAGGGTCTAAAATAGGAACCCGCTTTTATAAAAGAGGCATGTTGAGGGCGTGAGTTGTCCTCCAGATAAGGGGGAAAGGAGCTGCTGTTAAATGAAAGTCGCGGGCGTGCCTCGGGAAGGGGAGGAAAGGTTATTCGGGGCGGCGCTATCAACGCGAAGAGTGCGCAGGAGAGTAGGGAGAGGCATTAAAGTCCGAACTACCTAAAAAAGAAAAAAAAGGATCCCAAAGACTATTCCAGTCGAGGGAAGTGCAGTCGCTTGGAGTAAGAGCGAAATAACGGGGGATCTCAAATAAAAACCGCTAGAGGTCAGGCTCTCACGTGTGTGGGGGGGCCCTATCTCAGGAGAAAGGAAAAACTGGAACTAAGAAACCACTAAGGAAAATTCTCTACTGCTGTCAGCTACCAAATGTCCGCCCTCCATAGGGAGGAAGCACCCGCGGACACTCAACCGGACTGAGAAGGAATCCTTGTTCAAAGGAATCCAAGTAATGGACTGCTAAAATCCAACCCTAATCTACCAGGGAAGGGTGTACCAATGCGTCTGGTAGTGTATAACTTGAAAAGGGGGAAAGGATCTTAAGTTGATCTCAAAATGAAAACTAAAAACAATGAAACTCTCGAGAAAATGCCTGGCGAGGGGGGGGACTCGCTCAGTCCGAATGAAATCTTTGGTGTTTAATGCCTTAAAAGTAAGAACGCCTCCAACGAAAAGCCCTATCTTAAACTCAGTTCTGTAATGGAGGGGGCAGAAACGCTTAATCTTCGAGAGGGCAAAAACTTGATATAGAAAGAGAGTCCAACGCCCACATACCAAAGGCGATGCGACAGTTGGGGAAAAGTTTGAAGGGATGGCTTAGATCTGCAGAAATAAGCGCGAGTCACACATCACAGCGACAGGATCCATGATGACCGTCGGCGCGGTAAAAAAAGGATCAGGACAAGCATGGAGGAGGGCACTAGAGAAAAAACAGTGGGGTAAAAGGCCTCGCAATTCTCTAAAACTGCCCATCGAACAGCAGAAATGAGAGGGAACAGTAGCACAAATTCCAGGGTCCGGGGTTTACCGCTGCGAGCCAAAGATCGAAAGAAACATAGTGCCGCCCATTATGCAGGTTGGGAAGAGCTGTACAAGCGCAGATAGAGACAGGGGGGAAAAAGGGCTTGTGGGTGGGACAAAAGGCCAGTGGTAAAAGGAACGGGTGAAGGAAAGAGGGACTTACCAGAGCATTCTAGGGGGCGGTGGAAGGGCCTTTCACCACGACACCGAAAAAAAAACGTGATTGAGGAGGGGGAATAAGGGCCCTCTGGGAGGGACACGACGAAAGAAAGAGGATTTTCGACGAAGGGGAAAAAAAAGAGAACGTCGTCCAAAAGTCGGGCAGCTCTGTCCCTCCTAATACCGGAGGAAAGGGAGGCAGGGCCGTCGTCGTAAGGTCCAACGCTGAAAAAGACGGCCATGGTATAACAGAAGCGAATGAAGGTGTTTGGTTGCGTTGCCAGAAGAGCCAGAGGGAAGGGGAAACCCAAGGGCGGCCGCTGCGGAGTTGGAGGAAGTCGTACACGTGGGAGTTGCAACAATCTGCTTCTCCGCAAACTAAGTAACCTGACTGCGGAAAACGACACGGGGGGGCACGGGGGGAAAGTAAATAGGCCGGCCGATCGGGTCAAAGAACTAACAACAACTTCTGAATGAAGGAGGGGGACGAACGGTCCTTCTAAATCTTGCCGGGTGCCCAAAGTGGGAGGTTGGGACAGGCCGAAAGGTCCATGAGCGTTTTCTCCGAAGGGGGGGGTCTAGGGGGGAAAGTGGGTGATCGACCGCACTTCAGCGGAGCATCCCTGTGGGTAAGTCGATCGCGGAGTAAAAAGGAAGGAATCGGTGGGGGCCTGATCGGGGGAGGGAAAAAGAGTAGGGGTCTCGGAAAAGGTAAGGCCAGAATCCCTCAAGTCGAGGGGAACAGATGGAACTGCGCCCTGGTCGGGAAAAAGAAAGGGGGGAGAGGAGTAGGGACATGGGGGACGTGTCCAACAACGCGAGAAAGAGCACTAAAGAGATAACAAAGGTTTTGTAAAACTGTGGGTCGATAACGGGCCAGAGGGAGGATGGACTCAGGAGCCAAATTGAGGGAACGAAAATAAAGATAAGTAAAGAAAGACGAGGCGCTCCAACCACAACAGGTCGCAAAGTTTTAGGGAGCTGTGCCAATGAAGGCGGAATCAACCTCTCCTGGCTATGTGAGACAGCAAGACGCTCCGGCGCAGAAGGACAATGGGTAATGGATCCTGCAGAGGGGAAGATAAGGACTTCGAAGTGGGGAAGGCGACGACGCACTCGGAAGTTGTATGCCGGTAGGGTCAAATGGTCTCTCAGGAGGGGGCTTCTGCGTTTTCAAAAAAGGTCGCCTCGCCCTGGTAAATGGGGGAAGGGCCCTTTAAGGGCTTCGTGGTGGCGGGAAGTCGAGGCGGACGCTCAAAAAGGATGGTTCTGCTCACAGAGACAGGAAAGGAAGAAACAGGTGCAGTCAAGCTAAGGAGGTGGAGTTGACTTTTCTTTTCCAGGCTGGCGCCCTATCTAAAGGGCCGAGGGGAGAGGCCGTCCGCGCACTTAAAAGGAAGTGCGGAGGAAGTGATAAGAAGGATGGGAGGGGAACCGGCTCTAAAGTGGTGGGAGCGGACGGGGGACTCAAGAAGGGCAGAATTTTTCCCACGGGGAAAGCGATGAAGCAGGCAAAGGAGTCCCAACCGGGAGTAAGGTGCAATTCTTCTCCTGCGCTAGAAGGGGGGGGAATTGTCATTGGGAAGGGGAAGCGTCAACTAAGCGCCGATTAAAAAAAGAAATACAAACCGAGCTGTAAAAGCTCATCGTACGGGTCAGGAGAGGCTGAGTGGGTGTAGGGAAGGGGAGGAAGCTGAGAGCCATATCTGGGGGAGGAAATGACCACTGAGGAATGGAATCGCACGTGAAGCGTGGGCGATGGAAAAAGGGGGGGAAAAGTAGTACTCTGTCGGACCCGAAAGAACACGAACAACACCACAAAACACTAATCTGAAAAACAACAGGCTGAAAAAAACACAAAGGGGGGGAGAGCTGCGACGGGCGCTCTGAGGAAGGGGAAAAAAAGGGAAAAGAAAGGATCGGGGGAAATTGGAAAATTGCACGTTCTTGGCGGGTAATCGCATTCAACAAGCACGGGAATCCTCTCGCTCAGGGAAGGGGGAAAAAAAGGGCGGGTTGCCGGGGGGGGGAGAGCGGAGACGTCGACAAGACTAAAGCAATGGGGACCCGGCCGGAAAAGAAAAGCGCGGATCAGGGGCGTGGAGGAAGCGCCAATAAGGTAGGAACCGCATTTAAACAAGGCAAAGGTATCTGTCGATGGAACAGAGCGCATTAAAGAAGTGGCAAATGTACCGGCCACTTCAGCTCAACGTAGGTGGAAAGACATCGGGGTTTATGGGGGAAGAAAGAACCAAGAAAAAGAAGACAGAACAGATGCTTAAGGGGATTTGGAGCGGCGAAAGAAGGAACTGGGAAGCCAATCCCTGGGAAAAAAAAGGAGAAGGGGGCCTTGTCGGTGGAAAACTCGACCCGAGCCGGTCCGCTGGAACGATGCAAAGGAGGAGAGAAAAACGCTAGGATCGCTAGGCGTCGGATGAGGGGATGTCACTCTAAAAAAAAAGAATGGTCATAGGGAAACTGTGAGGGAGAAGTGATCATATAAGTCAACGACAACGTTCGGGGTCGCGAAGCGATCAAGGGGGGGGGGGGAAAAATCTCTTCTGCAGATTTGCAAGGTAATTGGTGAGATGGAGGAACAAGGAGGAGTGTTCGGTGGGGCTCCGTCGTGGGCTGATGAATGCTCGATCCGGAAAATCAACGAAAAGAAGGATAAAGGGGGAACTGTAACTAAGGCATCTGAAACAGAACGGCAAAGGGAGGGGAGTGAAATCAGGTCTATGAACGCCGCCTTAAGAAAAGACGGGTGCTAGAGTATGAAACTGGAGGAAGGGGGGGAGGTCTGAAACCAGGACGCAATAACTCGTAGCGGGCAGAAAGTGGACCCGAGCTTGCGAGCGGCATCATAGGGGGTACGGATCCGACAAGAGGAGATAAAAAAAAAAGAATTCGCAAGGCTCTTGTTCGTAGTATGGTTGGAAGGGGGGGAAGAGCTCTAAAAAAAAGGAAATAGAGAGATAAACCAAACACAAGGCGTACTGGGGAAGGGGGGGGATAGGGAAAGGCAGCTCTTGCGCGAGAAAAATCCTGGGAAGAGGCAGCGGGGGGCACTGCACTCTTGCAACCAAAAAATATCGGGCACGGGAAAGGGGGGGCGAAAGAAGACTTGAATGCGTCGCCCCTTTACTAGGGGGGAACTGCAGATACCAGGGAAAGAAGCAAGAACGTGGTACAACTCTAGGCAGATCGAAGAAACGCATAAAGGTCTGGGCGTCTTCGGGGTCGATCTAGGAAATCCCAAACCGAGGAGGGAGCCAACGCAAATCGAAGGGGGAAAAGCAGCCCAAGGGTAGCCGAGCACGAGGGAAGGGGGTAAATAAGGCGAGTTCGAGGGAGGGAGAAAAGGTGTTCAGTATATGAAGAACTGCTGGCGTTTCATTATGGGGGAGAGCTAATTATTCAGCTGGGGGAAATCGTTACCAATATCGAAGGAAAAGATCATAACATCTGAAAAGGCATCCCACTCTTGACTATACGAATTCAAGTCCCTCGGGGAAACTTAAGGGGGTCTCGAGTCCAAACTGGAAAAAAAAGCTGTGGAGGCTCCCATGATCAGAGGTCGCTCAGGTCCGGGAAAAAAACTCTCCACCACGCAATCGCTGGGAACATGATTAAGGCGGCTGGTGGGGAGGTTTAATGCTCCCATGAAACCATAGGCTGTTACGGGGGGGACACCGCGACCCTTGGTTAAGTTGGAGCCCAAAGGAAGCCGGAAAAAGAAAAGGATTTGCAGAAGCACATGAATAATACTCATTGGCGGTGCCTAGGGGAAATGGTGGAAGGAAATTTGCTTAAAAAGGAGAAAACGCACAACCAGGGGGCCGTCGATCAATTTAGGGGGGGAGCAGGCTCCGCTTCCTGTGAAAAGAAGAGGAGCCTACGAGATAGAGTAAACCAAAGATAAAAGGACCAAGTGAATAGAGAAAAAGGAACAGTTGTCTCTGGGGTAAGGACTAGGCTAAGGATGACAGATAAAAACTCACGCGCGAACACGAACGCACCGATATGGGAAATTCTATCCCCGGTGTTTGACGAGAGGAAAAACAAGGGACACGCGCTCAAAGGAAGAAGCCCCTCTCCAAGGGACTGTCCTCCGGGACAAAGACCCGATGAATGGAACGGAGAAAGAGAGGGGCCAACCCTCTTGCCACAAAGGCGAGGGGAAGACGCCATCGTGGTCAGTCAGATTCCTGTAGAAGAAGAGGAAGAAAGGTACAGAATTCAGGAAAGAAGGAAAAATGAAAAAGTCGGTCGGAAATGAGATGACGGGACTGCAGGGGGGAGAATGAACCTGACGACTAACATGGATTAAAACAAAAGAACCAAGGGGATGGAGTCTTTACGAGCTCTACCGCCTTTGCGAAGAATGATTGAAGAAGGGAACTTCCCTCGCCCACGAGAGGGGGGAGCCGTCAATGAAGGATTCACGCTAATCGAAAAAGGGGACTACTGCGGAGGTCATCCCTCAGCCATATTAATGGGGGGGGGGGCAAAGCATCATCACGAAACAAAAAACAGGCAGTAGAGAGGGGAGAAGTTTTAGCTTTTCAGGCGGGAAAAGGGAGGGAGTCAAAAAATCCGGAGGGAAAAGAAGAAGAAGCGGGCCGTCACCACTAATCTTCATCTCCAAAGAGGAAAGTGTCCTGATGGAAGAGGAGGGCGTAACATCCCTCATCGTCCTTTAACTTTCTAACAAAGGGAAAACTTTAGCTAACCAGGAGGGTCGGCGGACATTCAAAATTATCATATTGGGGAGGGTAGATCCGGTCCCACAGGACACCCTTTAAAGGGAGGGGTCACCTCTGTAGGACCCGAGCGGAAGTAGGGGGATCCAAATAATCAGATCTTTGCAATGCAAAGAGGATGGGTCCCTTAAAGGGGGTAAAAGGGCGGGGTTTGGGAACCAAGCTTAAGTGCCGGGGAGGAGGAGGGTCTTCATAGAGGGGGAAAAAGGTGTCGCTGGATCAACGCTTCTTTGAAGGTCAGGCAAAAGAACACCTTTGCGCCAACCATTGCGGAGCGGAGGAATCGCTGGGAGCGGGTCGCGACGAAAGGGTGACAACTTCAAAAAAAAAGAGAAGGGAAGTTGGCATCCGTACCCTCAAAATAAAGAAGCTTCTAGGAAGCAGAGCATTCCTCGATTTAATGAAATATTATTAAGAAGTCCTGGAGGACGGGGGGGGGGCATGGTCCACTCAAAAAATCGCCGCGAGACAAAGCGAAGGCCACCAATAGGGGGTGGGGAGGGGTACTCCGACCGCTAATACGGAAGGAAACCAAACATTAAACTATCACATACCGGGTGGAGTTACGAGGGAGGGTAATAAAATAAAAAGAGATTCAGGGACGGCTATGTAACTCATAGTACCCAACGCTAATTTCAACCAGGAGAAAAACGGAAATGAAGGCACCCGAAATCGTCCGTACATCACT